>Ga0164292_10000486_pt1 | contig 30965 bp, 28 predicted proteins | sample GEODES117metaG_FD_111486 | JGI IMG/M metagenome (GOLD analysis project Ga0164292, IMG submission 111486) | Eutrophic lake water microbial communities from Lake Mendota, Wisconsin, USA - GEODES117 metaG | ecosystem: Environmental > Aquatic > Freshwater > Lake | place: USA: Lake Mendota...
GATGCGATGCTGCTCGGGCACTGGTATCTGGTGCAGCCAGGTATGCCGCGCAAGTTGCTGAACGAAATGACGACTGCGGTGCTGTGGATCTGGCCGTTTGAGGTACTCGTGTTGTTGGCGCCTACCGGCATGATCAGCGTGCTGAACGGCACCATCGACGATGGTTGGGATGGCGTGCTGGGCTGGTTCTGGCTCGCCTCAGCAATCGTGACAGGCGTGCTTGCGTTCGTCACGCGTGCCGCGCTGAAAGAGCGCAGCTACTCGGCAGTGATGGCCGCAACTGGTCTCATGTATCTAGCGATTTTGACTGCGTTTTGCACCGACATCGTCGCGCGTGCACTGCTCGCTGGCTAACGCATTCATCGACCAAAATTCGTTCGGCAGTAGTGTGATCGCCACACATGGACACGCGAACGTTCCTAGGGCTCGAGCCGACGGGTGCGCACACCGACGTCACCGGAAGATGGTCGTTGGTGGTGCGCTCCGCGGTCGTCACCGGATCCAAGTTTCTCTTCGGCGGTGCCGCTCATGGCGCCGCGGTGTCGGCGATGGAAGGGTTATCGGGTCGTCAGGTGGCGTGGTCGACGGCGCAGTACCTCGACTACGCGATGCTCGGCGAGCGCATGGACTTGGACGTCACGCTTGAGGTGGTGGGTAACTCGATCACGCAGGCGCGGGTCATTGGCCGCGTAGGTGACCGCGAAATCATTGCGGTCAATGCCGCACTTGGCGAGCGTAACTTTCCGCACGAGGCACAGTTCGTGCAGGCGCCCGATGCGCCAGCGCCACTATCTCTCGAGCGCCATCAGTTTCGTCCGCCAATCGAAAACACAATTCACGAAAAGCTCGATCAGCGATATGTGATTGGCCGACGGTTGGACGAATTGGACGGCACGTACTCCAACGGTCGCATGTTGATGTGGGCACGCATTCCCGAGGTCATCAGTGGCGTCGATGCAGCCACGCTTGCGGTGCTCGGCGACTTCATCCCGATGGGTGTTGGTCAGGCTCTCGGTCTGCGCGGTGGCGGCAACAGTCTGGACAACACGTTGCGCGTGGTGCGCCTGGTGCCGACAGAGTGGGTACTCGTCGACATCCATGTGCAGGGCGTGCAGCGCGGTATTGGCCACGGGTCACTGACGATGTTCGCCGAGGACGGCACATTGATGGCCACTGCGAGCCAGAGTTGTATCGTTCGGCTCTGGAAATAGAAAAGGGGCGAGCATGATCCGACGCAATGGCATGACGGTGCCGCTACCCGGCCACCTGCACGATCACCGGGCGCGACTCGCCGACCTCGCCGACTGGGGCTATAGCGACATCTGGTCCGCCGAGACCGACGGTGCGGATGCCTTTACGCCGTTGGCGCTTGCGGCGGCGTGGGAGCCGCGCCTGCGACTCGGTACGGCGATTGTTCCTGCATATACGCGCACTGCGCCGCTCATTGCCCAAAGCGTGGCGGCGATGGCCGATGCTGCTCCGGGGCGCTTTGCGATCGGGATTGGTTCGTCGAGCAACGTGATTGTGGAGAAGTGGAACGGCGTGCCGTTTGTCGAGCCGTACAAGCGCGTGCGCGACGTGGTGCGCTTCCTCCATGACGCCTTCACCTATGAGAAGGTCACCAAGCAATACGACACCTTTGCAGTCAACGGATTTCGCTTGAGCATCAGGCCCGAGACGAAGCCGACCATCTTGATTGCAGCGTTGCGCGAGGGCATGTTGCGTCTCGGCGCGCGCGAGGCCGACGGCGTCATCATCAATTGGCTGTCGCCTGATGACGTGACCAAGGTTGCTGGGGTCGTGCGCGAGGCCGCCGGTGGTGCCGAGCGCGAAATTGCTGCGCGCATCTTCGTGTGTCCGAGTACAAACGCCGATGTCGTGCGCGCGGGCGCGCGATTTGCCATCGCCGCCTACATGAACGTGCCCGTGTACGCCGAATTCCACAAATGGATGGGACGCGGTCCGCAGATGCAGGGCATGTGGGATGCCTGGCAAGCGGGGGACCGCAAGGCCGCGCTGGCAGCGATTCCCGACGAGGTTGTAGACGATCTTGTCGTGCACGGCTCACCCGCCGAGTGTCGGGCGAAGATTGATCGTTATTTTGCCAACGGCGTGACTACATCGTCGCTGGCGATACTGCCGCTCGATCCCGAAATGGACTTTTGGGACGCGGTGCGCCAACTATCGCCAAGTGCCGACTGAGCAACGGGTATCGGTGATGACCACTCGCCGCTGCACTGTTCAACGAGCGCGCCGCGTGACGTGAGGTGACGCGCGACGAGGCTGACCTCATCGACAACGGCCGTGGGGATAGGTAGGTCGAGGGCCGTCGGTGGTTCGGGGGCATGGAGCGCGTCGAGTACTTGCGCCGACGTTGCTGCATACCGCAGCGGATCGAAGAGTGCGTCGTGCCCGCGGGTCTCGACCACGATGCCGTGGTCGATGTGATGGACAACGTCGCCGATGCGCACCTCGAGCGTGCCGGCGCGTCGGAGTTGCTCGTTGAGTTGTTGTCTACCGATCGCTTGCGTGAAGGCCTGTAGACGGTCGCGCACGAGCGCTGCATCTTCGAAGCGTTGCGCCGCAGCGAGGGCGGCCATGCGTGCATCGAGCACGTGGGCGATTGCGTCGGGATGATGGGTGATGGCAGTAATCAAATCGTCGAGCGCTCGGCGGGTGTCGATACGTTCGTCAAAGCGGGGGAGCACCGACTCGATGGCCTCGGCTACCAAGGTCGACAGTGAGCGACTCGACAGCGGCCCGATGTAGGTGGAGGGACGATCAATCTTGCGTGTGTTTGTGGTGACCAGTCGGTCAGCTTCGATGCCGACGCGCAAGTAGCGGTACTTGTCCCAACGCGTGCCGGAGTTGTTGTACTGCGGCAGCAGCCGTGCGATGAGTCGCGTCTCGTAGACGCCTGCGGTGAGCGTGTCGGGTGTAGGCACGTGGTGTACGGCGCGCACCTGACGCAGGAGCGGCTGCACTTTGCGGCGCGTCTCTGCGGTACTGAAGTAACTGCGCACACGGTGGCGCAGGTTGGTGGCCTTGCCCACGTACAACACGGTGTCGCCGTCGCCGACGAAGAGATACACGCCAGGTGATCGCGGGAGGTCGTCGGTGAGCGCGAGTTTTGCTGCCTGTGGATGGTTGGTGAGTTTGGTGAGGGTGGCTAAATCGTCGAGGCCCACGACGCCGTAACTCGTTGCTTGCTCGATGAGGAAGTGCAGAAGGTCGCCCGTGGCGAGAGCGTCGTCGAGTGCGCGGTGGCTGGGTTGATGGGGGAGTCGAAGTCGCTTGGCCAGCGTGGCGAGTTTGCAGTCGGGGACCATGCCACGCACCAGCCGCCGCGACAACGCGACGGTGTCGAGCACGCCGTTGGCAAGCGGCGGGCGATCGTCGCGCATGAGCGCAGCATTAATGAAGCTCACGTCGAAGCGGGCGTTGTGGGCAACGACCACGGCTTCGCCGATGAACTCGAGCAGGCTCGGTAGCACCTCGCGAATAGTGGGGGCGCGCATGACCATCGATTGGGTGATGCCGGTGAGCAGGGTGATGGATGGCGGAATTTCGCACTCGGGATTGACGAATGTTTGGAAGGTGCCGAGGCGTTCACCGCCTCGATAGGTGACTGCACCAATTTCGGTGATGCGGCTGTGCTCAGCCGAGCCACCCGTCGTTTCCAAGTCGATGACGCAGAAGGTCACCTCGGGCAACGGGGTGCCCATGTCCTCCAGGCTGAGCTGGCCGTTGGGCTCGGGAGCGAGTCGAAATGAAGAACTGATGACTGGGTATTTGATCACACGGGTGTCGTGGTCGTGGCACGCACCGTGGACGAAAACTTGCTCATCAAATACGGACCGCTCAACACAGGCTTGTAGGTCGCGGCCTGCCCCCGATGACTGGGCAGGGTGTCGATCACTGCGGACCAATTCGGTTGGTGAAAGTAGGCGATGCTTTGGCGGCGCGTGGTTGGGTCGTGGGTGGCGTCGGGATTCACCACGCGGTGCAGGGTGCTGCGCCACCGATCGTTGGTCCAACGCGCCATCAGGTCGCCAATGTTGATGATGAATGTGCCGGGTACGGGCAACACTTCGCGCCAGGTGCCCCGTGGATCGAGAATCTCCAGGCCGCGCGAATCGTCTTGCGGCCACAGGATCGTGAGTGTGCCGTAGTCGCTGTGCGCACCCGCACGCAGTTGACCCGCACGCGGCGCATGGTGTTGGGGCGGGTAGTTGAGCGCGCGTAACGCGCTGATTGGCGACGAGATGAACGGATCGAAATGATTCTCTGGCAACTGCAACGCGACAGCGAACATACGCATGATTCGTGCGGCGAGCGATTCCATTGCCGCGTAATAGGCGCCCCAGGCTTGAACAAAGTCTGATGGCTCCGTCGGCCACGGAGTGGGGGCGTAGCAAAAGGCCAGCGCGTCGGGATCCACAATGTCGTCAGGCGCGCGCAGCGGGCCGGCGTTAAAGGTCTCCTTGATGTCGGGGGGCGTTGCGTCGCCACGCGAACCGGCGAGCGATTCGGCCTCATTGCCCATGTAACCGTAGGGATAACCAGGGCGCACCGACGACGTCGTCTTATATGCGACCGGCAAATCAAAGAATCGTTGCACCGCATCCCACATGTGCACACGCACGTCGGCGTCCACGCCGTGGCCAGAAAGCGTGATGAATCCGGTGCTCCGACAGATGTCGTCGACTGCTACGCCAATGTGATGACGAACATCCGATGAACCTGATTCGAAAGCCGACAAATCAATAATTGGTGCCGCTTCGTCAGGCATTGCCCAAGGTTAAACGAGTAGCGTCTGGCCTCACATGGCTCGCGAAAAGGTGTACACGAGGGTTGGCGACGACGGCACGACGGGCCTCTTCTATGGCGGGCGCGTCGCCAAAGACAGCGCGTTGCCGCGTGCGTATGGCGCGGTCGACGAGGCGCAGGCAATTCTCGGTCTGGTGCGCGCAGAAGCCGGCGCCGGAACCGAACTCGACGACATACTCGTGCACATTTGTCGCGACCTGTGGGTGTTGATGGCCGAACTCGCCACGCTGCCGGAGAATCGCCAAAAGTTGGTCGACGACAAGACGCGTGTGACTGCCTCGATGGTGGAAAAGCTTGAACACTTGATCGACTCGCTCGATGAACGTTTCGAGCCACCGACCGATTTCGTGGTGCCCGGGCAGAACAAAGTGTCGGCGTTGCTCGACGTCGGGCGCACCGTGGCGCGCCGCGCCGAGCGGCACTCACTGGCCGCTGCGCCACCGCCGTCGCAGGCGTGTCCCTACTTGAATCGTCTGTCTGACTTGTTGTGGACACTGGCACGCTGGCAAGAGGGTGAGTCGCTAGTCGTCAAGAACGTCAAGTAATCGGGCATACTTTTGTCGCCGATACGTTCGGCTTCAACACGTGTGGAGGAATACGTCATGGCCCTGAAGTTCGCACTCGCCGCTAAAGCCCCAGCATCGGTAGCCGCCGTCGGCATTCCCGTATCAGTCGACGGCGCGGTGCCCAAGGAGGCCGGTATGACGCGTGCGGCACTCGAGTCGCTCGGGTTCACCGGCAAGGTGGGTCAGGCCACCGTGGTGCCATCGGCATCTGGCACCGTCACGATCCTCGTCGGCATTGGCGAGGCGGCAAAGGTGAGCGCATCGTCGCTGCGTAAGTCGGCAGCCGCACTCGCTCGCGCGGCATCCAGCCGTGCATCGCTTGCCACGTCGCTCGCCAGTGTTGGGCGCCTCGATCGTCGCGAAGCTGCGCAGGCCGTTGTTGAAGGCCTTTTGCTTGCCACGCATCGTTTCACCGAATTGAAGACGGTCGATAAGAGCGCACCGAAACTCGAACTCATCACGCTGGTTGGGCAGGGCGGCACTGCGGTATCGGCCGGAATAAAGCGCGGCGAGTCCATCGCCCGCGCGACGAACATGGCCCGCGATTTCGCCAACATGCCACCCGCGCACCTGACCGCGCGCATCTTTGCCGACAAAGCGGTGGCTATCGGCGCCGACAGCGGACTCAAGGTCGAGGTATTCAACAAAGACCAACTACTTGCCATGGGTTGTGGCGGCATCGTTGGCGTCAATCGCGGCAGCGTCGAGCCGCCGCGCATGGTGCGTCTCACCTACAAGCCGTCGGGTGCGGCGAAGGGCAAGGCGGCCAAGCCACATGTCGTGTTCGTGGGCAAGGGCGTCATGTACGACTCGGGCGGTATCTCGCTCAAGCCGTCAGATGCATCGCATGCAATGATGAAGGGCGACATGAGCGGCGCAGCCGCGGTGTTGGCCACGATGAGCACGCTGAAGGCGCTCGGCTGTGCAAACCAGGTGACCGCTTACTTGATGTGCACGGACAACCTGCCGTCGGGAAGCGCACTCGCCCTTGGCGACGTGCTCACGATTCGCAACGGTAAGACTGTCGAAATTCATAACACCGATGCTGAGGGCCGTCTGATCCTTGCCGATGGATTGTCGCTTGCCGCAGAGCAGAAGCCAGATGCGATTGTCGACATCGCCACGTTGACGGGTGCGATGGCGCGCGCGCTGGGCGACGGCATGGCCGGCGTCATTGGGAACAACCAAAAGCTGGTTGACCAATTGTTGGAGGCGTCGTCGCGCACCGATGAGAAGCTGTGGCAGTTGCCTCTCGAGCGTGACTACCGTCCCGCGATCGACTCATACATCGCCGACATGAAGAACGTGGGCGGTGAGGCCGGAGCGATCACCGCCGCGTTGTTCCTCGACGAATTCGTTGGCGACACGCCGTGGGCGCATATCGATATCGCCGGCCCGATGTGGACAAACAGCGACTCGGGCTGGTTGCAGCGCGGCGCGACCGCCTATGGCACGCGCTTGCTCATCGACACTGCGCTCAACTTCAAACGTCCACGCCGCTAGCCGGCCGCGGATCGAACAGGCGAGTCCCGAGCGCGCAGAGCGCGAAGGCCGCACTAAAGGCAACTGAACCCGCGAGCCACGTCGCAGTGGGTGTCGGTCCTGACGACCACCACCACTCAAGCGGATCGTCGAGGCGCCACGAGCGAACGTCGAGTCCGGTCGTGTAGCGGCGGACGTTCGTACGTAGCGCCACGGAATGTGCAACGGAAACTGCGATGCCTGCCGTCACGAGCGTGGTCGTGCGCAGATGGGCCGGCGATCGCGTGGCGACGAGCAGTGTTGCGCCAAGAAACAACGGATACAGGTAGCGCGGTTGGACGGTCTCGCCCACGTAGCGGAGATCGGCTTGCAGCGCGGTCAATGTCAATGCCGCGATGATGACGAGCGCGAGGACGAAGACAGTTTGCTCTGCTCTGGTTGACGCACCAATGAGTGGCGCAAACAGCAGGAGTGTGGCGACGATGGCACCGAGGGGCACGACGAGGGGCATGGGCGTATCGAGCCATCCCAATCCCCAGCCGGGCCCAGAGAAGAATCCGCCGATGAATGTGGGTAGTTCGACGATGTTGGTGATGAACACGGTAAGTGGCTCGCGATCCGCGATGTCGCCGTCGAGGCCCGTGGTGACCACGCTGCCGATGCCAGAAGCAAGGAATGACAGACCGAGGAGAATCGACCCACCGCTGATGATGATTGTGGAAGGGCGCGAGATGAAGGCACGGAGGAATGACCGCTTCGATGTGCCACGCTCGAATCGATCAATTGCGTCGAGCGCGAGCACGGCTGCGCCGACAAGCGCGCAGTAGGCCACTGCATCGCGGCGAGAGCCGAGCGACAGCATCGATGCCAGGACAAACACGGCAGTGGGGGCCCAAAACGTGCGCAGCGACGATGGTCGGCGAACAAGTGCCGATGCCGACAGAGAGAACGCCGCAACGCCGCTCATCGCGAGGCCGGTGGGATTCACTGAGGCGACGAAGAACAGCGCCAAAGGCACGGCGAGGGCGAGCAGCAACATGGCCGTAGTCCAACTGCGCCGGGCATGGAGCGCAAGCGCAAGCGACATGAGGATTACGCCGACGGCGATGTTAAGCGTGCGAATGTCGAGCACGCTCGACTCGATGTCTTCAGAGACGAAGTTTCGTGCGACGTTGTAGTAGTACGGCGGATATTCGGTGGTGTTGTACTTGGTGGTACTCAGGCGAAGGCCAGCGGTGTTGTCGGCTTGGCAGCCGGCACTTTGCTCGGCGCGGCCATAGAAGCACACCCACGGCTCGGCCATCATGCCGGGTACGAGATAGTTGGGCGGGTTGTTGACATCTTCCTTGCAGTCGACGATCAGTTCGTCGGGTCCACACCACATGCTCACTAGGTGGAACCCTTCGTCGGGCGACGAACCCACGGGCGAACTGATGCTCCACGTCCACAAGGCGAGTGAGGAAAACGTTGCCGCCCCGAGTGCAACGGCAATGCGCATGAGTCGCGTCTTCATGATCGGAGCATCGCCGCATACCGGCGCCCATGGGAAATGTTGCCGCGTACCACGCTGGCGAGTACCGAATAGAGGAGGTGGCCCTTGACGACGGCCGCACGTCGGCCGGTGCGGGCACTGCGTTCAAATCCCGTTCGGGCGGCGGTGTCGGCGATGCGTCGGTAGGTGCTGAGCTCTTCATCGAAGCGTGATGCGTCGGCATTCAGCGTGCTGGTCGTGCTGGCGGCATGGCGACGGTAGTAATAGTGCGCGGTTTTGGTGCCAACGAATTGTTCGCCGCGCAGAATTGCATCGGCGAACGACTGCAGGTCGAGCGTCATGCGGAGTGATTCGTCGAACACGGGTTGTCGTAACCGGTTGACGCGATACGTCACGGTAGGGCAGAAAATGAAGTCGCCGCGTAGGAGTGAACGCAGTCCTGCATCACCTGCAACCACGCACGGTTCGGGGAGGAGTGGGTGGAGGATTTTCTTGGCGACATCTGGCGCCGAGAACCGTTTGCGTGCACCCGATGCATCGATGATGCGCACCCCAGTGAACACGCCATAGGAGTCGGGGAAGTGTTCGTGCAGTGAGAGCACTGCCTTGCTATATGAGGGGGCAAGCACGTCGTCGGCGTGCACGAGGGCGGCAAACTCGGCATTAGTGGCGCCCAGCGCGGCATTCCAGTTACCCCCGATGCCACGTGGCGTGGCGTTGTGTATCGCCATGATTCGCGCGTCGCCCACACGTGTTACGAGTTCGTCCACCTCGGCAGGATTCGCCGAATCGTCGAACACCGTGGCGGTCCAGTCCGAGAGGGACTGGGCGAGGATCGACGACAGCGTCTCGTGCAGAAACGCGACGTTGGATTTGAACGGCACGAGGAAGTGGATTCGGGGAGTCATCTGGCGATTAACAGTAGCCATGACACAATGTTGCGGTGAATGCAGCCCCGGCCACGAACGTGCTCGTCGTGGTGCCGGCATACAACGAACAGGATGCGATAGCCGAGGTCATCGAACAGATTGCGATAGCTGGCTTCCGTGTTCTCGTGGTCGATGATGGTTCGACTGACCACACGCGGACACGGGCAGCTGCTGCTGGGGCAGAAGTGGTAAGCCTGAACAGCAACTCGGGCGTTGGTGTAGCAATTCGCACTGCCTTTGCTGCGGCGGTCGAGCGGGGCTACGAAGTGATCGTGCAGTGCGATGCTGATGGGCAGCATCCGGTGGCAGAAATTCCCGCGCTGATTGCCGCATCGGGTGGCGTGGACGTGGTCGTAGGAAGTCGATTTCGGTCAACCGCGAACACGATGACGATGGGAGCGGTGCGGCGTTCGGCATCCCGCCTGTTGGCATGGAGTGCATCGCGTGCCTGTAGCACGCCAATCACTGACCCGACCTCGGGTTTTCGTCTTATCCGGCAGCCGCTGCTGGGTGAGTTGGCAGAGAAGTTGCCTTCGGCATACCTCAGCGACACCTACGAGGTGTTAGTTGCTGCGGGACGAGCGGGCTACACCGTTGTCGAGATTCCGGCACCATTCGCAAATCGCACCACCGGCGTGGCGTCCGCAGGCGCTTTCGCCTCGGCGTTGCACATGGTGCGGTGCGTGCTGCGCGTGGCGTTACGTCGCGAGATGCAACTGGCGCGCCCGCGCCGCTGAGTCACTAACTCTTCAGCGTTCCCACTTGGATGTCACGGAACGGCGACTTGGAATCAATGCCGACGTCCTTGGGCATGCCCAGCACGCGTTCGCTGACAATGTTGCGCATGACTTCGTCGCTGCCGCCTGCAATGCGCATGCCCGGTGCGCCGAGGAGCAACTGACTCCACGCATACGTGCCCCATTCGCCGGTGTCGGCTTGCAACTTTGCGCCCAGCACGTGCGCCACGAGGTCGTTCATGCGCTTCTGGTTGTTGACAAGCGCCATCTTGCCGATCGACATCTCGGGACCTGGCGTTTGACCAGCACGGATCTTGTCCATCGCCCGTTGCGAGGTGAAGCCCGCAATCTTTGAATTGATGTAGAGGTCGGCGAGCATGTCGCGCACGATTGCGTCGTCGTCGACCCCGAAGTGGCGAATCATGCCGAGGAGCCGCACGAACATCGACGTCTCGCCGCTGCCCATCGAGCCGATCGAGGCGCGTTCGTTCATCAACGTTGTCAACGCCACCGTCCAGCCCTGGTTTTCTTCACCGAGTATGTGGTCGGCGGGAACGCGTACCTCGTTGAAGAACACCTCGTTGAAGCTGGCGCCACCCGTCATCTGGCGAAGCGGACGAATTTCAACACCAGGGGCGTGCATGTCGACGATGAATGCGGTGAGGCCCTTGTGCTTGGGTAGGCCTGGGTCGGTGCGGCAGACGATCTCGCCGATGTCGCTGAACTGTGCGCCCGATGTCCACACTTTCTGGCCGGTGATAACCCACTCGTCACCATCGCGCTCGGCTTTGGCCTGCAGCGATGCGAGGTCACTTCCTGCGCCTGGTTCGGAAAACAGCTGACAGCCCACGATGTCGGCGCGCCACATTGGTCGCAGGTAGCGCTCGCGTGCGGCAGGCGTGGCGTGGGCGAGGATCGTCGGGGCGACCATACCGAGACCGATTTGAAACACGCCGAGGCTGGGCGTGCGGTACTCGCGTTCAACTGCGGCATAGGCGCGTTCATGAGCGGGCGTGAGCCCCGAGCCGCCGTACTCGATGGGGCCGGTGATCCACCCGAATCCGTTGTCAAAACGCGTGCGCTGCCAGTCCTTGGCCTGGCGCACGATTTCCTGTTCCATTTCGCGGTCACGTTCTTCGAACATCGCCACGTTGTCCGACCCTTCGCCCCACACGAATGTCCGTTGGACTTCCTTGCGTTCGGCGTGGGCGTCGAGGAAGGCGCGGGCGCGTTGGGAAAACTCGTCGATCGACGCGGTGTCGGTGGTCATGCCCCAACCGTATCGGTGTCGGTCGATGCCGGCGAAGGCGTGCCAACTAGTGTGATCGGCATGGGTCAGCCAGTCGCAGTCAAGATGCAGTCGTCAGCCTCGCCGGGCCGGATGCGGTTCGAATTGAATCGCTCGTTGACCGGCATGGGCCATGAGCGCTATGCGGGGCCAGAGTCGGCACGAACGGAAAAGCCGGCAGATGTCCTCGCGCGACGACTTTTCGATACAGGCGCCGTGCGCTCGGTGCATGTGTTTGGCAACATGGTGACTGTCGACATGACGCCGTCGGGTGCACATGACGTGGTCGTCAAAGTGGTCGAAGATTTGTACCAGTACTGGAAGCCCGGCATGCAGCCACCGTCCGAGGCGGAGTTGATGGCGCAGGTGGCAACGACGAGTGCACCCGCGGCATCGGGCGCACCAGTCGAGGCCGGTGGCGACCCGAACCTGTCACGCGTGCCGGCACATTTGTTGGCGCGCTCCCGTGCGGCGTTGGAAAAGGCGCGGGCAAAGAACGGCTGAGTTACGCGCGGCCGCGGGTGGCCGTGTGAATATGGGGGCCTGATGTTGGACACCGAGGTCTCCCTGCACGAGGTCGCCGAAGCCCTTCATGTCCACTACATGACCGTCTATCGCTATGTGCGCCAGGGTTTATTGCCTGCGCGCAAGGTGGGCAGGTCGTGGTTTGTGTTGACAGAGGACCTCGAGCGCTTTCAGTCGGCCAAGTGCGAACCGGAGTCGACGGCGGCGCCGCGGCCCGAGGCGCGTAACGAGGCCCCGTGGGCCAAGCGGCTGGAGTCGCGCCTGATCGAGGGCGACGAGCGCGGCGCATTCGAGGTCATGGAGTCCGTGTTACGGGCGGGCCACGATCTGCTCTTTTTATATACCCAGGTATTGAGTCCGGCGTTGGCATCGATTGGCGCTGGATGGGCACAGGGCGAACTGGGTATCCACGTTGAGCACCGCGCCACCAATGTGTCGCTGCGGTTGATGAGCCAGATTGGTTCGCGCTTTGCTCGGCGCGGGGTGAGCAAGGGCGCGGTCATCTTTGGCGCGCCGAAGGGCGAGGAGCACGCGCTTGCGGTATCGATCGTGGCCGACCTTGTGCGTAGCGAGGGATGGGACGTGCACGACTTGGGCGGCAACATGCCTGCACATGCCTTCGCCGAGGCAGTTCGCCAGTGCAACGATGTGGTCGCGGTGTGTGTGGGTATCACGATGGAGCACTCACTTGCCTCGGCACGCGAGGTGATCGGTGAGATTCGCAAGGTCGTGCGTACCGAGGTACCGATCTACGTGGGCGGGGCAGCCATCCGCGAGGCCGCCACGGTGGAGCGGCTGGGGGCCGACCAGTGGGCGCAGGATCCCCGCCTGCTCATCGAGTCGTTGAACGCCCTCGCCCGCCGCCACTGACCCCCGAGGAACTACGAACATACGTTCGCTACAGTGAGGGCGTGTCTCCTTCCTCGCGCGATCTCCTCACCAGTCATGCGCTGCATCACGGCCTGCGCCCCTCTGCCGTGTTGCGTCCGGCAGCTGCAGTCGAGCGACACACGCTGCCCCTCGACGAGGCGCTGACCGGTGTGATCGGCGTGGGCATGGCCCGTGGGCGCACCATTGCCTGTAGCGGGGATGCGGCGTTGGCCCTGGCGTTGCGCGTGGTGGCGCGCGCTACGCAGGAGGGTGCATGGCTTGCCGTGGTGGGTATCGACGATCTCGGTCTTGCCGCTGCCGCCGAGCAGGGTGTTGCGTTGCAGCGCACGGTGTTGGTTGCGCCGCCGCGTGCGACGCGTGAGTGGGCAGCCACGCTGGCAACCGCCATCGATGGGTTTGCCGTGCTCATGACGCAGGTGCCACACGGGGTCACGGTGGGCGAGGCGCGCAAGGTGGTGGCGCGCGTGCAGGCGCGGCAAGGGGTGATGGTCCTTGTCGATCCTGCGCGTCAACCGGCCGTCGCATCGGTTTTTCAGCCCGATGTCACCTTGCACACCACCACGTTGCAGTGGTTCGGCATCGGTGAGGGTGTTGGACACGTGCAGGGCCGCGACGTGCGTATCGACACGGGTGGCCGGCGTATGCCGGGTGTGGCAACGCACACCATTCGTCTTGGCTGCTGAGTCGTCCACGCGTGTCGTGGTGGCGGCATGCCACGACTGGTCGGCCACCGCCGCCCGTCGCGAACACGGGGCCGTACACGACGCCGTGGCGGTGGTGCGTGCTCATCGCGTGGTAGCCCGCACACCTGCAGCGGCGCGAGCCGGGGTAGACCTCGGCATGCGCCGGCGGGAGGCCCAGGAATGCTGCCCCGACCTCTTCGTCGCCACGGACAATCCCGACCGCGACCGCGTGATGTTCGAACCCGTCGTGCGTGCAATTGCCGATGTGGTCCCGTTGATCGAAGTGGGCGAGTGCGGGATGGTGGTGTTTCCCACGCGCGGCCCCTCGCGGTATCTCGGCGGTGACGACGCACTCGGCGCACGCATCGTTGCAGTGCTCAGTGACGTGTTTCGCGCGCTCGATCTTCACGACACTGCTTATGGCGTGGGCATCGCTGATGGTCGACTGATGGCCACGATTGCGGCGCACGCCAACGTGTCGCCGCTCGTTATTGCTGCCGGAACATCACGCGCCCAATTAGGGGACTGTTCGGTAGCGGTGTTAGCAGATCACGCGAGTGTGTCTCGCGACGTCGTGTCGCTGCTGCAACGTTTGGGCATCGGCACATTGGGTGACGTCGCGGCGTTGCCCGAGTCCACCCTGACTGCGCGCTTTGGTCCGGTAGGAGCCGAAATGCATCGACTCGCTCGTGGTGTCGATCGCCATCCGCCCGTGGTGGTGCCTCCGCCACCCGATCACGCAAGCACGCGCCGCTTCGAGCATCCGATCGAAGATCTCACTGTCGTTGCGGCCAACGGTCGTGCTATGGCCGAAGAGCTCTGTGCGCATCTCAGCAATCACGGTGTGGTGTGTGTGCGCCTGCAAGTAGGTCTGCTTGGTGATCACGGCGAGCAGAGTGATCGCGTGTGGTACGTGCCAGAAGGGCTTGGGGTGGGGGCGATCATCGAGCGCATTCGCTGGCAGATGGAAGGCTGGATAAGCACCCGCGGCCTCACCAGCGGCGTGGTCGTCATGCACCTGATTCCCCTTGCCGTACGGCCTTTTGAAGGCTGCCAGGTGGGGCTGTGGGGGGCCTCCGATGCGCCAGACGAGGCGGCGCGGCGGGCAACGGCGGCCCTTGTGCAGCGGCTCGGGGCCGCTGCCGTGCGAGTGCCCGAATGGCGCGGCGGGCGCGACCCGATGGAGGTATTTGTGCACACGCCGGCGTCGCTTGTCGACCTCGAGCAGCGCAGCGCCGCGGTACGCGAAGAGTGTCGATGGCGAGGGGCATTACCGTCCCCTTCACCCACTCGCGTCTACGACGAGCCGATTGGGGTCGATGTAATGAGTGCAGACGGTGCGCACATTGTGGTGAGTGGCAGACACGAGTTGAGTGCAGCGCCAACGCAGGTGATTGTTGATCGCGTGACGTGCGATGTGGAGTGGTGGGCCGGACCATGGCCGGTGGAGGAGTGTTGGTGGGATCATCGTCGACAACGTCGTGCCGTGCGAATGCATGTCGTAGCCGGTGGTCGCGCCATGATGCTTGTACTGGAGCGTGGAACATGGGCCGTTGCGGCAGAATTTCTCTAACAATGTTGGAGAATGTTTTTTCTCGATAGTTGGTAGATTTTTCCGTTCCATGAACGTGAGAATCGGTGAGCACGATACGAAGATCGTGCAGGCGCTGTGCGCGCATTTCTCCGCCGCAATTCCGTGTGACGAACGCGAACGGAAATCGATCGAAACGTTTCTGCGTGTTGCGCCCACGTTGATCGCACCGTTCGACGAACACGCAGATCCGACGCACGTCACTGGCTCAGCCATCGTTGTCGGTCGTCGCGGTGTGGTGTTGCATCGTCATAAGCGACTGAACATGTGGTTGCAGCCGGGCGGTCACATCGACACCGATGAAACGCCAGCCGAGGCTGCTTTGCGCGAGGCGCGCGAGGAGACGGGGCTCGAGCTCGAGCATCCCGCAACTGGCCCGTGGCTGGTGCATCTGGACGTGCACCCCGGCCCGCGGGGCCACACCCACCTGGACGTGCGCTACGTCATCCATGCTGCCGACGACGACCCGAACCCGCCGGAGGGCGAGAGCCAAGAAGTGGCCTGGTTCGACTGGGAAACCGCACTGGATATGGCCGACGTGGGTCTTGCCGGTGCGCTGCGCACGGTCCGCCGACTGCTGTAGGGGCCAATAAAGCGAACATACGTTCGCTACACTTCGCGCGATGGGGTTCGACCCGTCGCATGCACACGTATCGTGGGCCGCTCTTGAGGCCCGGCTCTCCGATGGCCGCCCGCCGCGCAGCAATGACTGGAATGCCGGCGGCGACGGGCCAGCGTTTTCTGCCAAGCGTGGCGCGTACACGCCACCGATCATTAGCAACGCGCGCATCGATGCGGTCGAGTACGCAGAATTGCACTGTCGATCCAACTTTTCATTTCTGCAGGGTGTGTCGCATCCGGAACGACTCGTCGAAACGGCCGCACGACTCAACCTGCGCGCACTAGCAATCACTGATCGCAACGGGTTGTACGGCGTAGTGCGTTTTGCCGAGGCGGCTCGCGCATTGGGGCTACCCACCGTGTTCGGCGCCGAGCTGCAGTGCCCGGATGGCGAGGTGCTCGTTATTGCACGTAACCCGCGCGGGTATGCCCACCTGTCGTCGGCAATTAGCGCGGGGCAGTTGGCGGGTAGCAAGGGCAGCCCCGTCTTTAGCGTTGAGTCGTTGTCCGACTTCTGCGTGGGTGACTGGTGGGTGCTGACGGGGTCGTCGGAGGGCATCGTGACCCGCGCACTGTCGGCGGGTGGTCCTGTGGCGGCGCAACGTCAACTGCAGCGGTTGATCGACGCATTCGGGCGCGAACACGTGGTGGCCGAATTGTGGGATCACGGTGACCCGCTCGATTCGGTGCGCAACGACGAACTCGTGCGTCTCGCCGATCGAGTGGGCATTGAGTGCGTGGCGACGAATGACGTGTCGTACGCAACGGTCGCCGAGTATCGATTGGCGACTGCGGTTGCCGCCGTGCGTCGACGGACGAGCCTGGATGTCATCGACTGTGATCTTCCGCCGGCCGCCACTGCATACCTGCGCAGTGGCTCGGAGCAGGCTCGCCGCTTCGCGCGCTATCCGGGGGTAGTGGAGCGTGCCGCCGCACTTGCCCGCGATGCTGCATTCGACCTGCGCCTCGTGGCGCCACGACTGCCGCCATTTCCATGCCCAGACGGCCTTGACGAGATGGCGTATTTACGGCGCTTGGCTGAGGAAGGCGCAACGCGGCGTTACGGATGCCGACCATCAGCGGCAGGTGAAGACCTATCGCTACGCGCACGTGCGTGGCGAACCGTCGATCACGAACTGGAGGTCATCGCCACGCTGGGTTTCGCGGGGTATTTCCTTGTGGTCTGGGACATCGTGCAGTTCTGTCGACGCAGCGACATCTTTTGTCAGGGTCGGGGCAGCGCTGCCAACAGCGCCGTGTGTTACGCGCTGGGTATCACCGCTGCCGACGCTGTGTCGCTCGGCTTGCTCTTCGAGCGGTTCTTGTCACCCGAACGGGATGGCCCACCCGACATCGATATCGACATCGAAAGTGGCCGCCGCGAGGAAGTCATTCAATATGTGTATGAGCGCCACGGCCGACACCACGCTGCTCAGGTCGCCAATGTCATTACCTATCGGCCACGCTCGGCGGTGCGCGACATGGCCCGGGCGTTGGGCTTTGCGGCAGGGCAACAGGATGCATGGAGTAAGCAGGTGGATCGCTTTGGATCGTTAGGCGATCACGATTCGATTCCCCCCTTGGTGGTGGAATTGGCCGGACAAATCGAACACGCCCCCCGTCACTTGGGCATTCATTCCGGCGGCATGGTGATGTGCGATCGACCCGTTACCGAGGTGTGTCCCGTGGAGTGGGGGCGCATGGAGGGTCGCACGGTGTTGCAGTGGGATAAAGACGACTGCGCTGCGGCGGGGCTCGTCAAGTTTGACCTTCTGGGGTTGGGGATGTTGTCTGCGCTGCACAACGCAGTCGACCTAATTGCGCACCATCGTGGCGTTGCTATCGATCTTGCTGCCATTCCTCAAGAAGACGAGGTGTATGCGATGTTGTGTCGCGCCGACACGGTGGGCGTGTTCCAGATCGAGTCGCGTGCCCAGATGGCCACGCTGCCACGGCTCAAGCCACGCCGGTTTTACGACTTGGTGGTGGAAGTCGCGCTTATTCGCCCGGGCCCCATTCAGGGTGGGTCGGTGCATCCCTATATTCGGCGGCGCAACGGCGTCGAGCCCATCACGTATCTACACCCGCTGTTGGAAAACAGTCTCGGCAAGACGCTCGGTGTGCCGCTGTTTCAGGAGCAGCTGATGCAGATGGCGATCGACGTCGCCAACTTCACGCCAGCAATGGCCGACGAACTGCGTCAGGCGATGGGGTCCAAGCGTTCACGTACCCGCATGCAACGGTTACGCGAACGTTTGTATGAAGGCATGGCGCGCAACGGCATTGTCGGCACCGTTGCTGACCAGATCTTCGCGAAGATGGAAGCCTTCGCCAACTACGGCTTCCCCGAGAGCCACTCGGTGAGCTTCGCGTATCTCGTGTATGCCTCGGCATGGATCAAGCTGCACGAACCCGCCGCGTTCTGTGCCGCATTATTGAATGCGCAGCCCATGGGGTTTTGGTCGCCACATTCGTTGGTACAAGACGCCCGTCGTCACGGTGTTGTGGTGTTGACGCCCGATGTGAATGCGTCATGTGCGCGGGCAACCCTCGAGCCGCACCACGAATCGGCGGGTGGGCTTGCAGTGCGCCTTGGTGTGGCCTCGGTGCGCGGCATTACCGACGACATGGCCAACGACATTGAAGCGAGCCGGCCGTATCGCGACATGGAAGATCTCGTACGTCGTGTCCCGCGTCTCGACGTCACGCGCCTCGAGGCGCTCGCCACTGCGGGCGCATTCACCGAGTGTTTTGGCAGCGATAGACGCGGCGCGCTGTGGAGTGCCGGCGCAGTGATTTACTCGCGCCCCGATCGTCTTGCTGGAATTACCACAGGCGTCGACGCGCCACGGTTGCCCGGCATGGCGCCGATGGAGGAGACCATCGCCGACCTGTGGGCCACGGGCATCGCGCCCAACGGGCACCCAACCGAACTGTTGCGTCGTGAACTCACCCAGATGGGCGTGGTCACCGCGGTTGACCTCGCCCGCTGCGGTGCTGACAAGGTGCTCGTGGCGGGCACGGTCACGCATCGTCAGCGCCCGATGACGGCGCGGGGCGTGACATTCATCAACCTTGAAGATGAAACGGGGCTTATCAACGTGGTGTGTTCGCAGGGATGCTGGGTGCGGTATCGCCGCGTGGCGCGAGGCGCGGGTGCGTTGCTTGTGCGTGGGCGATTGGAAATCGGCGACGGTGGGGTGGTGAATATCGTGGCCGAGCATCTGGCGCCGCTGGCGATTGCAGCACGCGTCGCCGCACGCAACTTTCGGTGAGTGTTACTCGGCGGGTCGCTCGTTGAGGCCGTCGTTGAACATGCGATACGTCTCGTAGATGTCCTTGCACGAGTCGCACAGCGGCAACTGTTTGGGATCGCGTGAGGGCACCCAGACATGACCGCACAATGCTTCGAGTGGTGTGCCCATGATGCGGGCCTCGAGCACCTTGGCCGCAGCGTCTTCGCCTGGTTCGGTCTTCACGATGTGGGCCATGGTGGGTTCGGCGGTCTCGGGAACGCGCTGGGTGTCCGGCTGGTCGACGACAGGGCGGGTCTGCAGCGGAGTACTCACGGTTCATAGACTACGCCCGTGCCTACGTACGAGTTTCGGTGCAAGCGATGCAGCACGGTGTTCGAAGAACGCCGCTCGATGGCCGATGCCGATGCACCCGCCACATGTCCTGACGGCCACGACGACGTGGTGCGTCTACTCAGCGTGTTCGCATCAGTGGGCACGATGAACGCGCCGACCCCAGCACCGCGAGCCGGTGGCTGCGGAACTGGCTGCGGCTGTCGCTAGCCGAGCGCACTCGACACGCCGCCATGCGTCACCACTAACCACTCGCGCAGTGCAATACCGGCGCGGCGACATCGTTCGCTCGCCATAGTGCAATCGATCAGCCGCTGTGTGGCGCTCGCGGCTAACGGTTCGCTGACGCCCACGATGACGTTGGCCGAGGACGCAACCTGACTGCAGTAGCCGATCATGCGGTCGAGTGCATCGCCCATGTGGCTGCTCGTGTTGCCGTCGACAATGAAGCGCGAGAGACTGAGGCCGCGGCGGACATCGTCGCAGGCGATCACGATGAGTTGGCGCGACAAGGGGCGACCGAGGGCAAGGGTGATCACGCCGAGTGCATCGAGCGGGCTGGCGATGGGGTCGAGTACAGCGCGGGGTATGCGCAACGGCGGACGGAGTCGGGCAAGCATTGCCCGAGTATTTACAGGCGGGGTGTGGCGGCGATGACGACGGCAAGAAGCCCAACGACGACGGCAGCCGCGTTTGCGCTCCATGCCGGTAGTCGCCACCGCGCCGGGGCGAGCGCCACCGATCCGCAGAGGGCACCGGCAAGTGCGCCGCCGAAGTGGCCGCCGATGGAGACACCGGGAATGGCCAATGTGAACAGCAGATTGATGACAAACGTCAGACCGAGGCCCGTTTGCATCGGGTTGACGCCGCGCTGGCGCAGGCCAACGACCCCTGCTGCCATCAGGCCAAACACCGCTCCCGAGGCGCCGCCGGTGAGCGCGTCGGGGCTGGCCACGAGTGCGCCCGCGGATCCACCGAGCAGCGATGCGAAGTAGACGAGTCCGAACGTGAGCGAGCCAACGGCGGGTTCGAGCAGGCGACCGAGTTGGTACAGCAGCAACATGTTCATTGCTACGCGAAAGAGACCGAAGTGAATAAAACCGGCCGACAGCAGGCGGTACCACTCGCCGTCATCAATGAACTGCTGCGAGATGACCATTCGGTACTGAATTTCAGAGAGATCTTGACTGAAGCCACGCGCGCCGATGTTCATCAGGAGTTCCCACACGAAGATGCCCACATTGATGGCGATCAGTGCGTTGGTGACGGGATACGGGCTTGTGGATCGTGAACGACGACCCGCGGGCCGACGCGTGATCCTGCGTCGTGTCTGGGCCCGCGGAGGTGGAGGCGGGGGAAGTTGTGGGGGAGGAAGACTCACGCGTGTTTAGGCCGGCGCCTGTTCTGCTTCATCGCGGTTGGCCAGGTACCACTCGACCGTGCGGCGCATACCGTCTTCGAACGTTGTGTGAGCGTGCCATCCCAGTTCGCGCTCCGCGCGACTCGCATCTACGCGACGGCGCGGTTGTCCATCGGGGCGCGAGGGGTCCCACACCAACTCGCCCGTGAAACCCACGACACGCGCGATGGTCTCAGCAGTCTCGCGAATGGTGACCTCGCGGTTGTTGCCAAGGTTGATGGGTTCCGTTGATTCGTGCACTTCTGCGGCCAACACGATTGCCTCCGCCGCATCGTCTGCATACAAGTAGTCGCGGCTCGCGGTGCCGGTTCCCCACACATGCACCTTGTCTTCGCCGCGTTCTTTTGCCTCCACGCACTTCTTGATGAGTGCGGGAATGACGTGGGAGACCGACTCGTGGAATTTGTCACCTGGTCCGTAGAGATTGGTCGGAATGACGAAGGCAAACTTCTGTCCGTACTGAGCGGCGTTGACTTGTGCGTGCACGAGGAGTGCCTTCTTGGCAATACCGTACGGCGCGTTGGTCTCCTCGGGGTAGCCGTCCCAGATCGATTCCTCGCGGAAGGGCACCGGCGTGAACTTGGGATACGAGCACACCGTGCCGAGAATCACCGTCTTGTCGACGCCGGCCGCGCGTGCCGCTTCGATGGTCAGTGTGCCCATCATCAGATTGTCGAGATACAGCTGTGCAGGCGCTACTTGGTTGTATCCAATACCACCAACGCGTGCGGCGAGGTGCACGACATGCGATGGCTGATGGCTGCGAAACAACTCTTCCGCGATGCCAGGCTGTGTGAGGTCGGCTTCGACGCGGCGGGGCGCAACGACCTGTGCCCCTTTGCGACGAAACGCGGCCACAACTTTGGAGCCGAGAAATCCATTCCCGCCGGTGACGACTACGGTGCGTCCACTCCAGAACGACCCATTGGTAGTCGATGTCATGCGTAGAACGATACTGAGTTGGCACAATGGAGGTCGTGCGGGTTGCCTACACCCTTGAGCAGTGCTGGCACCGCGTGCCCGGTGGCACGGCAACCGCTGCATTGGAAGTTGCTCGCGCAATGCCACACGTTCGGCGGGACGTGCAGTTGTTGGGCGTGTCGGGGCGACATGACGAAGATCCCGCAGTGGACTTCGACGTATCGATGGATGTCGCCGGATTGCCTGTTGCCGGCCCACTGCTCTATGAGACGTCGCTGCGCCTGCGATGGCCGCGCGTCGAATCGGTGTGGCCAGAGGCCCAGGTGGTGCACTGCACGACGATTATTCCGTTTGCGACGCGACGCAAGTTGGTCGCCACCATTCATGACGTGGCGTTCTTGCATCATCCTGAATTCTTTACGCGACGAGGTAACGCGGTGTTTCGGCGCAGTCTTTCGGCACTGCGTAAGCGCGCCGACGTGGTGCTGTGCAGTTCGCAGGCAACGTACGATGATTGTCGCGAGATTGGATTCTCTGCAGATCGCTTGCGCCATGTACCGCTTGGAGTGCGTCATGTGACCGTGGACGACGCCGCGGTACAGCGAGTACGACGAGAGATGTCATTGCCGAATGAGTTCCTGTTGTTTGTCGGCACGCTCGAGCCCCGGAAGAACTTGGCGCGGTTGGTGCGCGCACACGCCACGCACAGTGACTTGCCGCCCTTGGTAATTGCTGGCGCTGACGGATGGGGAGACTTGCAGGTGGCGCCCTCTGAACGTGTCAGATTTGTGGGCCACGTCGACGACATGTCGTTGCACGCGCTGTATAAAGCGGCAGCAGCACTGGTGTATCCCTCGATTCGTGAGGGGTTTGGTTTGCCCGTGCTCGAGGCCATGGTGCAGTCGACGCCGGTGGTGACGAGCGCGACGACCTCGACTGCAGAAGTGGCCGGAGGCGCCGCAGTGCTCGTGGATCCGTTGGACGAGAACTCCATCGCTGATGGCATTGCTCGCGCGCTGGCCAACGCCGATCGCTATGGCGCACTCGGCCGTGCACGCGCACAAGTCATGACGTGGGAGGGAGCTGCGGCGTTAACCGCATCTGCTTACGACGAGGTACTCGAAGCATGAGCGCTACGCCGCGCGTTGCGATCAATCTGCTGTGGTGTGTGCCGGGCGAGGTGGGTGGGAGCGAGGAGTATCTCGTGCGCCAACTGCTCGGCATGGCCGCAATCGACGCGCCGTATGACCTGACGATCTTTGCGCCGCGGGGGTTTGCTGCAGCACATCCCGCGTTGGCTGCGGCGATGCCCATTGTCGAGGCGCGCACTGATGCACGCCGCAGGGCGCAGCGCGTGTTGGCAGAAAACACGTGGCTCGCTCGACACACACGCACATTTGAAGTTGTACATCACGGTGGTGGCACCTTGCCCACGCGCGGGAACGACACCACCGTGCTCACCGTTCACGATGTGCAGTATCTGACGTATCCCGACTACTTCAGTCCGCTCAAGTTGCGGTATCTGCGCAGTCGTGTGCCTGCGTCGGTGAGGCGCGCAACCTGCGTAGCGGTGCCGTCGCGTTATGTCGGCGACTCATTGGTGAGCGCCTTTGGCGTGTCGCGGGCGTCGGTGCATGTGGTTCGTCACGGCATTGAGGCAAGTCTTGGTGCGAACGCCACCCACGAGTCGCAACTGCGAACGCGCTTCGACCTGGGAAATTCCCCGGTGTTGGTGTTTCCCGCGATGACGCATCCACACAAGAACCACGAGTTTCTTCTCGAATTGCTGGCTCACGAATGGCGCGATGAAGACTTCGTCGTGGTGTTTGCCGGGGGAGAGGGTCGTGCAGAGGAGCGCGTCATGACTCGCGCGCGCGAGTTGGGTGTTGCGCACCGCATTCGCCGTATTGGGCGTGTTGACGCTCACGATCGAGACGGACTGATTGCCCTCGCCGATGCGCTCGTCTTCCCAAGTCGGTACGAGGGGTTTGGTGCACCGATCATCGAGGCCATGGCGTTGGGTACGCCGGTGATTGCGAGCAATGAAACCGCGCTTGCCGAAGTGGTGGGCGATGCAGGACTCGCCTTACCACTCACGCGCGAGGCGTGGGCGGCCGCGCCGCAGCGCATGCGTAACGAGCGCGACCAGTGGGTGCAGCGGGGACACGCTCACGCCTCCGGCTACACCAATCGCGAATCTGCACGTGATTTGTGTGGGGCTTACGACGCCGCACTGAATCGGAAGCAGCAATGACCAACGCGCCACTACGTCTTGTGGTGTTGTGTCCACACTTTGCCCCCGACATTGCTCCGACGGGCGTGGTAATGACGCGCATTGTTGACGAACTCGCAGCACGTGGTCACGAGTTGCATGTCGTCACTGCGTTGCCGTGGTACCGCGACCACGCGATAGAACCAGGCTGGTCGGGTCGACTGTGGAGCACGGAGCACACCGCGTGGGGGACTATCACCCGTGTGCACCCATTTCCTGGAAAGTCGAAACGCAACGTGCTGCGTCGGGCAATCGGGTTTGCACTATTCAGTGTGCTTGTCGGGTTGCGTGGCGCATTCGCCGGCCCTGGCCGTCGCATCGATGGCGTGTTGGCAATGTCGCCGCCACTCACGCTCGGCATCACGGGTTGGCTCATTCGGCTACTACGCGGCGGACGATTGGTGTTCAACATTCAGGATGTGTTTCCGGATGCGGCGCTGCAGACGGGTGCAATAACGAATCGCCGCATCATTGCTGCCGCGCGTTGGCTCGAGCGCATTAGCTATCACCGTGCCGATGACGTGGTGTTGCTATCGGACGACCTTGCCGACAACATCCGCGCAAAGGTCGCGGCGAAGCACCGCCACAAGGCGTGCGTTATCCCAAACTTTGTCGACGCCGATGCGATTCAACCCGTTGATCGGCGCAATACATATCGCGATGAATTGGGAATCGGCGATGAGCTGGTGGTCATGTATGCAGGCAACGTCGGGTTCTCACAATCCCTCGAGTTGGTGCTGGCTGCTGCGCGCCGATATCCGGACGTGCAGTTCGTTATCAACGGTGACGGGTCGGCGCTGGCGAGTCTTCGTGCGCAGGCGAGTGACCTGTCGAATGTGCACTTCGTCGGGTATCAGTCGATCGAGCGGCTACCCGAGGTCCTCGCGGCGGGCGATGTCCACGTCGTGCCGTTGCGTGCAGGCCTCGCGCGGGTGAGCGTGCCATCCAAGACATATTCGATTTTGGCCGCTGGGCGACCGATTCTGGCCGCGATCGATCCCGGTACCGAAGTCCCACGCATCCTTGCCGCCAGTGGCGCCGGTATTGCCGTCGCCCCCGACGATGCGAACGCATTTGTTGACGCGCTTGGCGCGATGGTGGCCGACCCCGACACGTTGCGCACAATGGGTCTCGCCGGCCGCCAATGGGTGGTGCGCCACGTCTCGCCCGCGGCAGTGGCCGCGCGCTATGAGTCGTTGTTCACGACCGACCGATAGCCTGTCGTTCCCGTGGCTCGTTCATCTTCCGCCCACAAGATCTCCCGACTTGCCCAGAAGGGCAAGGGAAAGAAGGTCCGCTTCCAGGGCGGATCAGTGTTCCCAACCGTCGTACTGGCAGTTGTCATTCTCGGCTCGATGCTTGTTGCCTACGCGCGCCAGGCCGCGCCGCCGGTAGATGCATCGGTGACCGCCGATCAGGAATACGCGTTGTCGTTTGGCGTGTACTACTGCGACACCTTTGTTACAGGCTTTCCTGTCGGCCCGGACGACTTGGCCAACTTCGATACTGATGAGCCGGCGTACATCGCAGGCGATGGCCTTGTGTTGTGGAAGCCCCAGATCCTCGCCGGCGAGCGCAAGGCCAAGTTGGGCACCATCTTCGAGTTGTACGGCCTGACCGTCACTGATACCGAGATCACTTTCCCTGCTGCGGTGAATGGCGGCGAGACGATTACCGAAGCAGACACCACGTGTGGCGACGAGCCAGCAACGGTCAGCGTGGTGTCGTGGAAGGACGCATTTAATGACGCCGACTCGAAGGTGTCGATCGCGAGTTTCGATGGTGTGCGTCTGACCGACGACAACATGGCGATCGTGCTTGCGTTCACGGCAAGTGGCACCGACGTGCCGCAGCCTGACTCGGTCGAGTTGCTCTCGACGATTACCCGCCAGGGGTAGTACTCACCCGATGCACGCAGTCGTGCTGGTCGGGGGATTCGGGACTCGGCTGAGGCCGCTGACGCTGACGACGCCGAAGCCGTTGTTGCCCATTTTGCACAAGCCGATGCTCGAACATCTGCTGGGATCACTGGCTCGTGCGGGAGTGACCGACGCGGTGCTCGCGCTCGGATTCAATCCCGAACCGTTCTTCAGTGCGTTTCCCGGCGACGTATGTGCAGGTGTGCGGCTTGTCTATGCCGTCGAGGATTCGCCACTCGATACTGCGGGCGCGATCGGATTTGCCGCTCGTCAGGCGGGAATCGAGTCCACGTTTATTGTCGCCAACGGCGATGTCATGACCGACCTCGATGTGAGCTCGCTCATTGCATTTCATCGCGATCGCAGCGCGGAGGCGACAATCTCGCTCACTCCCGTCAATGATCCGAGCCAGTTCGGCATTGTGGAGACTGCGGCGGATGGCAAGGTGCTGCGTTTCGTCGAAAAGCCGGAGCCGGGCGAAACTTCGAGCCGCAACGCCAGCGCGGGGACCTATGTGATGGAGCCTCGCACACTTGAGCGCATGCCTGGAACAACGAAACAGTCGATCGAACGCGAAGTGTTTCCATGTATCGTCGCCGACGGGGGGCTGTATGCGATGTCGACCAACGACTACTGGATCGATGCGGGACGGCCTGAGACGTATCTCGCAGTGAATCTCCGTGCGGCGTCGCTAGACCCCGAGGCTGCGGTTGCGCGCGGTGCGCGGGTGGACGCGAGTGCGCGTGTATCGCATGTCGTTGTCGAGGAGGGTGCTGTCATCGAGGCTGGCGCCGTGGTGGAGCATTCGGTCGTGTTGGCGGGAGCGGTCATCGGCGCGGGCGCCACGGTGTCAGGATCGATTGTCATGGGCACGGTGGAACCCGAAGCGGCGGTGAGTGAGTCAGTGGTCGGCCGCGATGGAGTTGTCGCGGCTGGCTCAACATGTGTTGGCGCGCGTATTCCCCTGCACGACAAGCAGTAGCGATGGGTCGCGGCGCATCGACCACGCACAACGGGCCGGTGATGGTCTGTGGTGGCGCGGGGTTCATTGGTTCGCATCTGGTTGAACGATTGTTGGTCGAAGGCCATCAGGTGGACGTGGTGGACGACTTGTCGTCGGGATCGCTGGCCAATTTGAGCGATGCCCGTGGTATTGGTGGCGACTTGCGGTTTCATCATCTTGATGTCACTGCACTCGAATTCGGGGAACTCGTTGGTTTGCGTAAACCCGCAGTCATCTATCACCTCGCGGTGATGCCGCCGTCTGCAACCGAGATGGGTGATGTGTTGCGGTCGCTCACGGTGTTGATGTCAGCGTTAGAGGCTGCGCAGCAATATGCGGTGGGCAAGGTGGTGCTATGTCTGCCCGCGGCGTTGATGTACGGCGAGGTAGAGGTGAAACATCTTCCTGTCAAGGAGGGACGCGCGGCCGCCAACGCCGACGTGCCGCAAGTGATCATGCGCTCAATCGTCGACGTGATGACCGTGTACCGAGAGGCACATGCGGTGGAGTTCAGCGTGCTCGCAACGAGCAACGTGTACGGACTGCGTCAGCGTCCACAGGACGGGGTAGTCGCGGCATTCGCCTCTGCCGTCATCCGGCGTCAGGATGCCGAGATCTTTGGCAGTGGTAAGCAAACTCGTGACTTCGTGTACGTCGATGATGTTGTGGATGCGCTCGCGCGGGCCATGAATCGCGGCGGCGGACTCACGATCAACGTGGGAACGGGTATGCAAACATCGATCGAAGAGTTGTGGAAGCGCATCGCGGCCGGCACGGGGCGTCGCGCACGCAAGAGCGAGTCGCGGCACGGTGATGTGCAGCGTCTCGCCGTGTCGCCGGTGCGGGCCAAAATTCAGTTGGGTTGGACACCGTGGACGAGTCTCGACGACGGGCTCGCGGTCTTTCGCGACCTGTTCTTGCGTATGCCGAGTGAGTTACGCGACGGCGACTAACGGAAGAGGTCCTCGCGGGCCGGGCGCACGATTTCTTTCATCGACGATTCGCGGAACCACGACGGATCTGCGCCACGCACAATCGCAATTGGAATGCCCGAAGACTTGCCCATGACGAGTTCTGCGGTGCTGGCGAGTTCGTCAGCGACGCACACTTCGGTGACCTGCATCGTGCGACCGAGCGCATCGGGGGTGCCGCGCAGATCGACGACCGCGGCAATGCCGGCAACACCGATGGCCACGTCGGTGAGACCCATGCGCCATGGACGTCCGAAGGTGTCGCTGACGATTACGCCGATCGTGACGCCGAGTTTGGCCTTCACGATGTCGCGGATGCGCCGAGCGGAGCGATCACTGTCGAGCGGGAGGAGCGCTGCCTGCCCGCGCTCCACGTTCGACAGGTCGATACCGCTGTTGGCACAAATAAAGCCGTGTTTCGTCTCGGTAATGATGAGGTCGCCGCGGCGTCGCAAGACGCGTACGGCTTCCTGCTCCACCAGCTTCTTGTGGCTGAGCGGATCGTCGGGGTCGACCTCCACGAGGCGACCTTCAGCCTTGGAAACAATCTTTTGAGTGACGACCACCACGTCGAGGTCGTGCAACGGGCCGTTCGGCTCGGCACTGCAGGACGCCACCACGATGTCGCCAACTTGATCGCCCGGCCGCACTTCGCCGATGCCGGTGACGCCCCATGTGGCGAGACGATTCATGCACGCGCACCAATCGTCAGGCGGGCAAGCTCGGTAGCGATGGCTGGTGTGCGCATGATCGTGTCGGTAACGACGCAGCGCATTCCGCGGTCGCGAATGGCCTCCGCGTGTTGTTCGTCAGCATGATCAATCACCAATGTGCCACATATTGGCGCATAGAGGTCGGCGACGCCGACGACGGACGGCTCGTGGCCGAGTTCGCTCATGAGGCGATCGGCGGGACCCTTCAACGCGGCTCCGGCAACAATTGGCGACACCGCCACGACGTGATCGCGACGGTGCGCCAGCATCTCGTCGATGCCAGGCAATGCGCGCAACGGGCCGATCGACACAAGTGGGTTCGACGGGGCAATCACGATGTGGTCGGCCGATGACAGCACATCGAGACCGAGCGGCTCGGCGTCAGCGGCACCGTCGAAACGAATGGCTGCGACGCGAATCGCATGGCGATGGCGAACGAAATATTCCTGAAAGGAGATCTCGGTGCCGGCGGGGCCCGCCGCGCAGTCATCAGCAACAGTCACCATGGTGCGTACCGGTTGGTTTGTCATCGGAAGGAGTGCAATGGGCACATTCCATGCTCGCGCGATCTCGTCAGTAACGCTTGACATCGTGGCACCTTCGGCGAGGCGTGCGGTTCGGTAGAAGTGTGTTGCCAAGTCGTTGTCGCCGAGGTTGAACCACGTCGGTGCGGCGCTCGAACCGGTCGGTCGGATGTGCGCGTATCGATCGAGGGCCGCCATCGCCGTCCACGTTTCGTTGCGCAAGCCCCAACCGCGTTCGGGATCGATTGCGCCGGCGAGGGTGTAGGTCACCGTGTCGATGTCGGGCGAGATGTGCAGGCCGTGTAACACCGTGTCGTCGCCGGTATTGACGATGGCGGTGACATGCGATGGGTCGACCGCGCCGAGCAGTCCGCGCAAGTAGCGCGCGGCCCCGACACCTCCTGCAAGCACGGCGATCATGGATCAGAAGCGTAACGATGGACCACTGGTAGATTCGTGTGCCACATGCCTACCGCATTCATCACCGGAGTCACGGGGCAGGACGGGCGACATCTGGCCGAGTTCCTCCATGGGAAGGGCTACAAGGTGTGCGGCATGATGAAGGGCCAGCACAACCCGCGCGCCGAGATGTTGCGCGACGAGTTTCCCTTCATCGAAATCGTGCCGGGCGATCTCACCGACCTCACCAGCCTGGTGTCGGCATTGGAGCAGACCCAGCCCGATGAGTTCTACAACTTGGGGGCGATCTCGTTTGTTGCGATGTCGTTCAACCAGGCCGAACTGACCGCAAACGTCACCGGTCTTGGCGTCTTACGCGCGCTCGAGGCGATTCGCATGGTGGGTGGCGCGCAGAACAATCCGATTCGTTTTTATCAAGCCTCTTCGTCCGAGATGTTCGGCAAGGTACGCGAGGTACCTCAGACCGAACTCACGCCGTTTCATCCGCGTTCGCCCTACGGCGTGGCAAAGGTGTTTGGTCATCACCTGGCGGTGAACTATCGCGAGAGTTATGGCTTGTTTGCCTGCTCAGGCATCCTGTTCAACCACGAGGGCCCACGTCGCGGGCTGGAATTTGTTACCCGCAAGATCACCAACACTGCAGCGCGCATCAAGTTGGGTGTCGAAAAGGAACTGGTGCTTGGCAATATCGACGCCAAGCGTGACTGGGGCTATGCCGGCGACTACGTCAAGGCAATGTGGATGATGCTGCAGCAGGACGAGCCCGACGACTACGTCATTGCGACCGGCGAGACGCACTCGGTGGAGGAGTTCCTCACGCTCGCCTTTGAACGTGTGGGGCTCGGCGATTGGCGGCCGTACGTTCGCCAGGACCCCAAATTCTTTCGGCCGGCCGAAGTGGATCTCCTGATCGGTGATCCCTCCAAGGCCCGTGAGCAGTTGGGCTGGCAGCCCGAGGTGAGTTTCGATGAGTTGGTGTCGATGATGGTCGAGCACGACCTTGCGTACGAGTCGGCCCGCTTGAAGCGGTAACTCACACTCACGAGTTAGTCGAGGAGTCGTTCGGCGAATGCCTCAATTGCCGATTCGCCATCGGCCACCACGTCACGGCGCATTTTGGCGCGAATCGCCATCGCGAATACGGCAAGGGCGGCGATCGAACTGCCCACAAGCGCCAACTCCACGCGCAGGTACAGGTCGTCACTCGACCACACGACGAGCACGATGTAGGTCACGAACCCGGCCATCCATCCAATGGCAACCAGTGCATGACCATGTAGGGCAATAACGGCCTGGGCAATCGCCACGGCAATCATGTACAACGCACTGGCAAATGCCAGCAGCGTGAGCGTGCGCCTGTCGATGCCGCCCTCGTAGACAAACTCAAGTACCTGCGGCCCCACGAGGTATGCGCCCACGACACCCGCGACACCCACGCCGACAACGAGGATGAGCAGGCGGCGTAATCCGATTCGGAACTCCACCAACTCGCGTTGCGCGGCCAATCGTGCGAGCCGTGGCAGCAGTGCCGCTTGCACGGCTTGAAAGAGGAAGAGCGGTACGCGAGCAAAGATCACTGC
>Ga0164292_10000487_pt1 | contig 30926 bp, 27 predicted proteins | sample GEODES117metaG_FD_111486 | JGI IMG/M metagenome (GOLD analysis project Ga0164292, IMG submission 111486) | Eutrophic lake water microbial communities from Lake Mendota, Wisconsin, USA - GEODES117 metaG | ecosystem: Environmental > Aquatic > Freshwater > Lake | place: USA: Lake Mendota...
TTACTTCAATGGAAACAGCGAAGCTCAATTCACAGAGACTCACCCAATATTTGTAAAGCGTAATAACGAATATCGTGTAGTCGAGGCAGGTACAGTTCAAGAGGGAGATATATTAATAAATATTAATATAGAAGAGCTATCGGATAAGAACCTAAATCTAGACAGGGTAATATCAGAAATATTAATTTCTAAAATAAATAAAATTACTTTAGATATTAAAAAAGATGTTTATACATTTAGTTGTGACCCTCATAATTGGTATTTTGCAGGAAACATACTAACTCATAATAAATAGATAGGATGGTAAAAAATAATGTCATATAAAATCAAAATATTAAAAGATCATCCTATAGGATTTTGGCAACTAGATGATGTAGCAGTAAATCCAACTTTTGACTTTACTGATATTTTAGATAAATATGATACATACCAAGATTTGATAGATGCGTATGAACAGTATGGAAACATTAATTATCTTGCAGAAGATAGTTCTGGGTGTGCTAATTATGGATTATATGTGGGTGATTTTAATAATAATACAAAAAATTTTCCATTATCTCCTGGAGGAAATTACTCTATAGATATAACATCATCTAAAAGTATAAATTTTCCAATAGTTAATGGTTATTATAAAAATAGCTCCCCTGGTGGCTTTGCTACAAAAGATTATGGGGACAATGATTTTACATTAGAATGTTGGTTGTACCCAGAAATTATTACAAATTCTTTAACCACAATACTAGGTAACAGTACAAAAACGGTAGGAATATTTTATGAAAATGGGAATATAGTATTTAAATTAAATCAAGAATCTTTAGAGTATACTTTACCATTTATAAATAAATCTATGCATGTAGTCTGTGTATATTTAGTAACAGAAGCTCACATATACATAGATGGTATTTTGAGGGTAAGCAAGTTAATATCCTCTAATCCTTTTACAAATACTGAAATATTACTAACTACTGGACCCACTCAGGACTTATCAGATAAATTTTTAATAGACGATGTAGCTATTTATAGATATGGACTATCAAATACAAAAATACTAGAACATTATTCTATTGACAGTTTCACTAGCCCAGTACAAATATCTCAAGTAGATAATGGAGAGCTTTTTGAATTTTATGATACAGATATCAGCAAAGTTTTTTCTTACTCCTATCCATTAAATAGATCATGGCAAGAGTTAATAACAGAAGATTTGTATTATGATCAAACTAGTCAATACATTCAAATAAAAAAAGAAAATTCTACAGATAGCAAAGTTGTTGTTTTGCAAGACACTATATATTTGCCAGCGGCTACCACTATGAATTCTTCTAAAATAGATTGGTTTGGAGATAATGGGGTAGTTGTCGAGACTAGTTCAGATGGAGTAAATTATTCTACATGTACAAATGGAGAATCTATACCTCAATACAAAAGTTCACAATTTTCTAGTAGCAAGGTTTTAAATATAAAAATAACAATAACTTCTGGAAATATATCTAAATATTTACCAAAATTATATAATTTAAATATTAGCTTTTATAATAATCAAATTATGTATTCAAAAAATGGATCAAGTTATTTGTCAAAAATTCAAGACCTAGATTTTTATTTAGGGCAAAACGCATATCCAGTTATGTACAGGGATCCAAAAAATGGAATATTGGTACTAGAAAACTCTGGATTTAAAATTAACCTATCTGAATTAAAGCAGTCTGTAGAATTTTTTTACACCCCGTACTCTTTAAATAAAAGCCTGCTTGTTAGCTCTATTGTAAATGGCAGCGGGGCAGCCAGTGAATATTCATGGAATACAAATGGGTCAATTAATAAAACAAATATAGCCTCTATATATGTTAATGGGGTAGATGTATCTGCCCAAACCCTGATATCTAATATATTTAAGGTAAAGGGAATACATCATGTTATAATTAATTTTACAGCCCCAATATATGGCGTAGTAACAGTAAACCATAAATCATCTGGATCCGTCAAATCTTTATATCAATATATGTCATTTTATAAAGAATTACTAGATTATAATAAGATTATTAATCATTATGATTTATATACCTCTAGGCAGTCCTATCAAACCAGCGGATCTTCCATAACCTTGTCCGAAAATTCAGTAAACCTATATAATAATGACTGGCTTGTGATACAAAACTCATAATCTTGTCAATTGTCTTGACAAAATATGGACTTTGACCACAAGTAATGGTAGAATTAATACCTAATGAATATTAAAAATGTTAATCAAAAAGTAATAGAGGAAACGACTCTAGGAATATACGTGTGGGAAATGCCAGACGGAAGATGGATTGGCGATGACGATGGAAATTTTTTATCAATAACATCTAAAAAAGGTAATCGGTCAAAGATAGACTTGCTAGCCAGAGAAGTAAGATCATTTGGAATATATGAAGGTCAGCCTAAATTTTTATCAGGTAGACGTAAAATTAATGATGAAGAACTTCAACACCAAAAACAAAGATTAGATTGGGGTCTAACACCAGATCCGCTAGATATCGGCGTATACAAAGATTCAATTAAAAATGGAGGAAAGCCTTAATGGAATTTATTAATGATGATACAGAGTTTGTTCAAAATATAGATATATCAAATTCTGCCGATTGGGTAAGATTTAATAGCAAAGAGGCTGCAATAGACAATGACCCATTTAATATCGGAGAATTAGAATTAAAAAAAGTTAATGGACTTAGCACTAATTTTAAACGAAAAATGTCTAGAGAGTTTTCAAAAAGATTTGTTGGTCAAGACGGAACTGGAACTCAACAAAATTTATTGCAACAAGCAGTTACTGGATATGCAATGTTCGACTTGGTCGAACCAGTTTATAACTTAGAATACCTTTCAAAAATTTATGAAATATCACCGTATAACTACGCAGCAATTAATGCAAAGGTTGCAAATATTGTAGGACTTGGATTCACATTTGTAGAAACGAAAAAAGCAAACGATGCCTTAGATAACATCTCAGATGAAAAACAATTAGATAGAGCACGTAGAAAATTAAACAAACTTCGTCAAGATTTAGATACTTGGCTAGAAGAAACAAATGAAGAAGAGACATTTACAGAAACACTAATTAAAGCCTATACAGATTTAGAGGCTACAGGAAATGGATTTATTGAAATTGGTAGAACTACTTCAGGTAATATAGGATATGTTGGACATATTCCAGCAAAGACTATGCGTGTTCGTCGTTTGCGTGATGGATTTATTCAATTGCTATACGGAAAGGCCGTATACTTTAGAAATTTTGGTGATCAAGAAACTCTTAATCCAATAGCCGATGCAACAGATAGACCAAATGAAATTATTCATTTAAAGAAATATACACCAATGAATAATTACTACGGCCTTCCAGATATAGTCGCAGCACAAACATCAATGGCTGGCAATGAGTTTGCTGGTAAATATAATTTAGATTATTTTGAAAATAAAGCAGTTCCAAGATATGTAATTACTGTTAAGGGCGCAAAGCTCTCACCAGAATCTGAAAGAAAACTATTGGAGTTTTTTCAAGTAGGGCTAAAGGGTAAAAACCACAGATCATTATATGTACCACTTCCACCAGACAGTCCAGACTCAAAGGTTGAATTTAAAATGGAGCCAATTGAGGCAAACTCTCAAGAGTCTTCATTTAATGTTTATCGTAAATCAAATAGAGATGAAATACTATTAGCTCATAGAGTTCCTATAAATAAAATAGGAGTTCCAGAGGGAATTAGTTTGGCGTCTGCTCGTGATGCAGATAAAATGTTTAAAGAGCAAGTATGTAGACCAGCACAAGATATTTTAGAGAAAAAGTTAAATAGAATTATTTCAGAAAAAACAGATGCATTAATGCTTAAATTTAATGAATTAACTTTAACAGACGAGGACACTCAGTCCAAAATTGATGAGCGATATTTAAGAATGCAAGTAATTACCCCAAATGAAGTTAGAATTAGAAAAGGTATGGTTCCTAGAGATGGCGGAGACGATGTCGTTGATTTAAAGGCACAGGGAGCGGCAGAGCAAAGAGCCCAGGCTGGTAATTCCAGACAAAGAACTCAGGAGAGATCTGCAAATTCTCCCGATATTTCTGGGGAGGCCAGAAATCCAAAAGGTGAGGGTAGAACCACAGCTTAATTATTAGGCAACTAGTTATTTGCCTTTTTATGTATACAAAGATAAAATTAAGCATATGAATATCGAAAAATCTTATTGGTCCAGTAATGGCGATGATATTAGTTTATCTATTCCTTTCACAAAAGTCAATCGTGAAAAGAGAACAGTTTCTGGTTTTGCAACACTAGACAACATTGATCAAACAGGAGATGTTGTAACCGCAGAAGCAAGCTTAAAAGCTTTTGAAGGTTTTAGAGGCAATATCAGAGAAATGCATTCATCCAATGCAGTTGGCAAAATGGTTTCATTTAAACCAGAAACTTATTATGATACAAAATCAGGTGAATTTTATAATGGAGTATATGTAGATGCATACATATCAAAAGGCGCACAAGATACCTGGGAAAAAGTTTTAGACGGAACTCTTCAAGGATTTTCAATTGGCGGAAAGATTGTAGATTCAGAAAACGAAGTAAATAAGTCTACAGGAAATCCAGTAAGATTTATTAAAGAATACTCATTGATAGAATTGTCAGTTGTAGATTCACCAGCAAATGAATTATGTAATATTTTATCTATTCAAAAAATGAATGGACAATTAATTTTTAAAGGAATAGCAGCAGATACCATTACGGAAAATATTTTTTATTGTGAAGATAGTGATTCCGTATTTATGTCAACAGAAGCAACCTACACCTCACCAGTAACTGGCAAACTAGCAAGTTTAATTGGCTGGGTAGAAACTAACGATGTTAACAAAGCAAAAGAAATAGATAAAATTCTTGCTTCATTTAAGAAGTCAAGATTTACGTTGCCTGAAACACAAATAGCAAAACAGGCAAACGCAAAAGGAGGTAATGAAGTGTCAGAAAACACAGAAACAGTAGCAGTTGAAGAAACTGCTCCAGTAGAAGTTTCAATCCCTGCAGAAGCAGTAATTGAAAAAGCTGTTACAGAAGATGTAGTAGCAGATGCTTCTGCCGAAATCGTTGAAAAAGCAGCAGACGTCTCAGAAGTCGTCGTTGATGAACCTGATTTTGCAAAAATGTTAGGTGACCTAAAAGGCTTTTTCTCAGAAACTCTAAGCAAGGCTTCAGAAGCAAATGCAGCACAAGTTACAACTATTAAAGAAACAGTTGAATCTTTTAGCAAGAGCGTAGAAGCCAGAATCTCAGAGTTGGCAGAACAACACTCAGAACTCAACAAAACTGTTGAGAACATCAAAAACACGATTGATGGTGTAGAAAAGCGTGTCGATGCAGTAGAATCAGAGACTGCAATTAAGAAGTCCTCAGACCTTGGCGGGTCTCAGGAAGTAAAAATCCAAAAATCAAAATGGAATGGTTCTTTCCTCGGTTCCGTAAACGAACTATTTAAATAAAGGGTAGGTAAATAAATTATGAGCAATGAATTATTAGAAAAGGCAATTGCAACTGGCACAACAGCCACAGGCACTTTTGCTTCAACAACTGGAGGAGAGGGAATTCACACAGGGTCAGAAAATGGCAATGGTGGATTACTTAATCCAGAACAATCAGCTCGATTTCTAGACTACATGTTCGACGCAACCGTAATTGGTAAAGTCGCACGTACCGTTAGAATGAAATCTGATACAACTGAAATTGATCGCATGGGCGTAGGCGAAAAGCTTATGAAGCTTGCGACAGAAGGAGATGACGCAAACAGTGGCAACTCTGCTGTGACATTCTCAAAAATTTCTTTGACAACAAAGAAGTTACGTCTAGATTGGGAACTTTCAACTGAGTCTCTAGAAGACAACATTGAAGGTGCAGATCTAGAAGATCATATTGCACGTCTGATGGCAACACAGGCTGGTAATGATATTGAAGACTTGGTTCTTAACGGAAACACAGCTCTATCATCTGATCAACTTTACAAAGCATTTGACGGAACAGTTAAGCTTGCAAAAGCAAACGGTCACGTAGTAGATGCAGGTGGAGCCGCAATTAGTCGTGCTACATTTAATAGCGCATTAAAGGCACTTCCACGTAAGTACAAGCAACGTCGTACAGACCTTCGCTTCTTGTCAGGTTCAAACTTGATTCAAGATTACTTATACTCAGCATCATTACTTGGTGCAGATGGATCAGCTAACCCACAAGATATCGCTTCAAGCGTTATCCGTGGAGGCGTACAGCCACTAGGCGGTCCAGCAGGATACGTAGCACCTTTCGCATTTGGTATTCCAATTGTTGAAGTTCCGCTATTAAGCGAGACACAAACTGGCTCATACTCAGGAGCAACAGGATCACACGGTGACGTCCACTTGACATTCCCAAATAACGTAGTTATTGGTATCAAGCGTGATGTAACTGTATACCGATTCTTCTGGCCAAAGAAGGACTCAATCGAGTACACAATGTATACTCGTGTTGGCGTTCAAATTGAGCAAGCAGACGCTTGGGTAGTAGTAAAGAACGTTAAGATTGCTTCCTAATTAGGAATTAATCTAAATAAAAGCCCCCAATTAATCTTGGGGGCTTTTCATTTGAATTTAGTAATGATATAATTAAATAACTAGACTAAGGAGAATATATGTCATTTGAGACATTAAAACTATCTGAGATAAAAAAAATAGCCGAAGACTTTGGCGTAGATATACAAACACTAAAAAGCAAGAACGATATTATTGCATCATTAGCTGAAGAGGGCGTGACATGGTCAATATATCAAAAGACTATTAAAGACATAGACGATAATAAAGAAGAGATTGAAGTTTTACCAAGATTTGATGCTAAAAAGAGTCAAGATAAAGATTCAGTTTTAGTTAGAATGGAAAGAGCAAATCATAGATACGATGCTATGGGATTTACATTTACAAGTACACACCCATTTGTAGCAATGTCTGAGGAACAAGCTCAAGAAATTTTTGATAGGGAGGAAGGTTTTAGATTAGCCACACCAAAGGAAGTTCAGGACTTCTATAACTAATCTAAGCCTTTAATATGGCAGAGATATACAAAGATACGGTAACACCAGTAAAAACTAAGATATTTTGGAATAATGAAATAGTTGATGCTGATAACGATTCAGTTACAGCTAGAATTTATGACATAACCAATGATATTACTATTAGTCCGTCTATAAGCCCAGCAACAGTAATTTCTACAAGCACTGCTGATAAAGTAGAATCTGATATTGGAACGTATCAAGTATCACTGTCTAAGTTTTATACATCTAGAAATAGAAAATTTAAAATTGTATGGAGTTATCAAGTTGGCGGACTAAATGGAGATCATACAACCTATTTAGATATTGTAACTCCATATTGTAGCTTTGCCGAAGTAATAGATGATTTAAAAATTGGAAGCGATCCATCCGATCCTAAGTATAAAAATTATCATGATCTGTCCATGGCAGAAAAATATGCTCGTAAAATAATAGAAGATTTTACTGGGCAGAATTTTTATTTATATCAAGAAGAAGAAGTAATATACGGTAATGGATCAGACATTCTTCCTATGCCTCATAAAATAAATCAAATACACAAATTATATGCAGACGACTTTTTGTTAATTGATAACTTATCTAGCCCTCAAGTAAATAACTGGGGGTACACACCAGTAATATCAGAAACTGGATTTGGTATTAGACTAGATAGAACTGAACTTATTGACAATACTGTATATGTAGCAAATGGAATGATACCGCCATCAATTAATGATTTGTACACAGGACAAGCTTTTAGAAAAAACGTTAGGTATAGAGTAGTTGGAACATTTGGTTGGGAATCTGTCCCAGATGAAGTTGAGCAAGCAGCAGTTCAATTAATTGGACAATATTTTGCAAAAGACAGAATGTGGACAGATAGATACTTAAAGAGCGTCTCAACATTTGACTGGGACTTTGAATACTCAAGTAATGCATTTTCTGGAACTGGCTCTGCATATGTAGATAAATTACTTGCCCCGTATGTTATAACAAACATGGTGCTTATCTAATGATCGATATCATGGAAGCAGTGCTATCCATGAAAATGGATATATATAAACAATTGGATGTACAAAACCCAGATACTGGGGCTATAATAAAAGAATGGAATTATTATAAAACATTAGATTGTCATGCAAAAGGCGTAATAACAAACTCTGCAACAACAAGATCTGGGGACAAACAGATATTTAGTAATAAATATAACAACGAGCAGGTAATTCAAGTACGCACCTCAGAAAGACTTACGGCTAGAGAAAAAATTACTAATATTAGAGATAGCAATGAAGAAGCAATTTGGACAGAATTAAACTATCCATCTGATACCCCAACTGTTTTTGAAATAATTGGAACGACCCCTATAACAGATCCATTTGGACAAGTTTTAGCATACAACTCAACATTAAAGAGATCGGAGAACCAGCAAATTGGAATCTAACGCAATGCTTCTCCAGGCTGCTTCTGGTCTTGAAAGATTAATGTATAATAAAAATCCAAAGGGGGCTATTAATGATAGCAATGTGGCGCAAATATCAGCAGCCCTATATTACCAAGCTAATGTAATAGCCAAATTAAGCAATAGCAAAAAGTTTAAAAATTCTTTTAAAAAAATAGTATTTACTCAAATAGAAAAAGATTTTGGAAATTATATAGATGCTCAGGCAAGAACAAAGCCTAAATCATTTCACCATGTATATGAATGGAAAAAGTCTGGAAATAAGAATGCTAGATTATTTAAGTTAACATCTATAGATTCTGAAGGAATATCGTTTAAAATTGATTTTGAATTCCTTATGTCTAAGTCATTAGTCCCAGCATCAAATAGTAAACGTAGACATGTATTTGCAGCAAAAGCTTCTATCATGGAAGCTGGAATGCCCCTTAAAATTGCTCCACGCCATTCTGAGAGGCTAGTATTTGAAGTTGATGGTAATACAGTGTTTATGCCTAAAGGTGCCTCAGTGACCGTTAAAAGGCCAGGAGGAACTAGTGTAATGAATCAATTTAAATTACAATATTCAAGATTCTTTAGTGGGGAATTAGTAAACAGCTCTATTAAAAAATCTGGATTTAAAGAACTATTTAATTCAGAGTCACTAAGGGCCCTAAGAATTCCAGCCACAATCAGAACAGTTAAGTACTCATTTTCTCCAAATTTAATTAGATCAATGGCGGACGCAGCATCAGAAAAAGCATTTGGAGCGTCAATGATATGACAGCCAATTTTAAATTAGACGCTATGCTAGAAATAAGAAAATTCTTATGGGCAGAACTATTAGAAGCAAAGATATTTGATGAGGATGATTATTATAGCGATAACATAGGAAGTGCAATAGTCCCTATTATCCCAGTCCAACAGTCTCCAGAAATGAACCAATTTTTGAGTGGCAAAAAGCATATAATTTATGACAAGATTGGTCTTTCATATGAGGACAACTGGCTAATATGCTGTGAGCAAATTCTTTTTACAGTTTACTCCACAGATGTCTCAGAAATTAATGAAATAAGAAATTTTATGACCGACCTATTTAGGAGAATGGATGACTCTGCAAAAGATGTAAATAGGTTTGAGTCCCTAAATAACAAGTTTAAATTCCATAGTATTTTTATAGCCGATATATCCCCTACCGAACCATCTGAAGAGCTAAAAGGCTTCCTGTCAACAGACATTATTTTAGAGGCTAAATATTCAAGAATAACAGATCAAACTGGTCGATTCCTTTAAATTGCTTTAGACCCCATTATGCCGTATTATAGGACATGAGGAAAGAAGCCTAGCCAGCTTGAACTTAAGATTTAAATATATATATATTGAAATATAGGAGGAAACAAAACTATGGCACAATCCGTAGGTAATGCAAAAAATATTCTCGTTGGTGCGTCACCACTGTTTTTATCAACAGTTGACGTAAACGATGCAGATTATATTGCTAACGCAGAAGCAGGTGTAGCGGTAGCTTCAGGTGCAACAACAGTTGGTGTACCAGCTTTCGCATCAGGAGTTTCATACACAACTTCATTAAATGCAGTAGATCAGGAAGCAGGTAAGTTTGGATATCGTAACGTTGGTTTTACTAACAACGGTCTTCAAATTACTTACAACCCAACATACGATTCAGTAACCGTTGACCAATTGCTAGATACAGCTAAGCTGTTTAAATCTGCAATGGAGGTTATGATTGCAACAGAAATGTCAGAAGGTACTCTAGAAAACATTGTAGCGGTATTTGGACAGAATGCATCATCTTTATCAACATCAGGAACTGGACTAACTAAGAAAGACGTTTTAGGTCTTGAGGCAGGTTCCCTAGGAGCGGCTCCAACAGAGCGTCAATTAATTGCAGTAGGTCTAGCTCCAACAGCTAGCTCAACCGCATCAGAGCGTGTATATTATGCTCGTCGAGTATTGTCTGTACAACAGTCACAATTCTCACTTGCACGTACCACTCCAACCACATTCCCAGTAACATTCCGTCTTCTACCAGATGCTAACTACTCTGGCTCAGAATACGGTAAGATTATTGACCGTGTGTTAACAGTTTAATTTAATTAATTTAAATTATAGAGGCCCCCATTAATTTGGGGGCCTTTCTATTTGTAGTGATAATACCATTATGTTATAATAATTAAGACAATCCTAGGAGGATAAATTGGCTACAACAGTATACGACGTAGAAGAAATTGAACTTCAAAATGGCTCAAAGGTAAAGCTAAAACCATTGACTATTAAAGCCTTAAGAAAGTTCATGGCAGAAATTAAAAAAACAGAAACTTCGTCAGGAGAAGACGAAACACTTACAATTCTAATTACAGCATGTGGAATTGCAATTGAATCTCAGGTGCCAGAATTGGTAGCTGATAAAGATAAACTGGAAGATGCACTAGACATGCCTACCATTAATAGAATTCTAGAAGTATGTGGTGGAATTAAACTTGACGACCCAAACCTTCTAGCGGCAGCGGTTCTGGCTGGTCAGAACTAGATTTAGCCGCTTTATTAGGAGAAGTTTTTCTTTTAGGTAATTGGAAAAATTACGAAGAATTAGAAGAAAGCCTTTCAATGCCAGAACTGATACAAACATTTAAGGCAATGCAAAAAACTGAAGATGAGAAAAGAAAATTCTTAGCATCTCTTCAGGGAGTAAACTTAAATGATGAACAAGAAAAAGAAGGTCCTACATTTGACGACATACGAAGAAGGGCTCTTGGAGTAAAAGCAAGCGGTAGTGATGTACTATCATTACAAGGAAGCTTTGCCTCAGAAGCAGGATTCGGAATAAACGCAGGTTTAGGATACTCTAAGGAGTAAAATTATAGTAAATGGCTGAAGAACAGATAGTCACCCGAATAGTCGCCACGTCCGACTTTTCAAATCTTATCGCAGATCTCGGTAAGGTATCTTCAGCCTTAACTAATCTTCAAACAAAATTAAACGCAACAAATAAGAATTTAGCAGCACAAGTTGCTGTAATGAATCGTTCTTTTGCAGACACACTTAGAAGCACTGGACAATTTTCCACACACTTTGTAAATTTAACATCTGATGTAGATAAATTTGGATCTCAATTAGACAAAGGCCAAATCAAATTAAAACAATTTTTTCAAGTATATCAAGGACATTTAAAAACTAATGGCGGATTAATTAGACAATTAGCTCAACAACAAGTTCAGCTACAAAATGCAATTCTTCAACCTCTTGGCAAAAATGCCGAGGGTTTGATGCAGTACAATGTTCACATTCCAACTGGCCTTGATAAGGTAAAAAGCAAAACAGCTTTAGCAAGACAAGAACTACAAATTATGAATCGTGTAGTTCAAGAAGGAGCAAACTCATTAATTAATTGGGGTAAGAATACCCAGTGGGCTGGTCGTCAATTAACCGTAGGATTAACTGTTCCATTAGCAGCATTTGGAGCTGCATCTGCAAAAGCATTTCGAGAAGCCGATCAAGAGTTAACTCGTTTAACAAAGGTTTATGGTGGTTTAGCTGCTACATCAGCAAGTGATTTAGGCAAAATAAGAAAACAAGTTACTGAAACCGCATCTGAATTATCTAAAGCATACGGTTCTTCATTTAAAGAAACAATTGCATTAGGTGCTGACATTGCTGCAACTGGAAAGCAAGGTAACGAATTATTAGGCTCAATTAAAGAAACAACTCGTCTAGCAGTTCTTGGTGAAGTAGATAGACAAGATGCAATGAAGGCAACATTAGCAATTCAATCTGCATTCAAACAAAATACTGATGAACTAGCAGAATCAATTAACTTTTTAAACGCAGTTGAAAACCAGACATCAACAACTCTTAATGACTTAGTAGAAGCAATTCCTAAAGCTGGTCCAATTATTAAGGGTCTTGGAGGTAGCGTAGAAGATTTAGCATTGTATTTAACTGCAATGAGAGAAGGCGGAATCAATGCATCAGAAGGCGCTAACGCTTTAAAGTCAGGACTTGCATCTTTAATTAATCCAACTAAAGTAGCAAAAGAAATGTTTGCTGGATTTGGAATATCATTAACTGACATTGTTCAAAAAAATGCTGGAAACACAACAAATACATTATTGGCATTACAATCAGCATTAGACAACTTAGATCCATTACAAAAACAACAGGCATTAGAACAATTATTTGGTAAATTCCAATTTGCTCGTATGAATGCTTTATTTGAAAACCTTGGAAAGCAAGGAAGCCAAACCTTACAAGTAATGGATTTAATGAAAGCAAGTTCTCAAGATTTAGCAAACATTGCTGGTCGAGAATTAAGTATGGTTACAGAATCCGCTTCTGGTAAGTACAGGAGAGCTCTTGAAGGATTAAAGGCAGATCTAGCTGTAGTTGGCGAACAGTTTTTAACAATAAATACACATCTAATAAATATTGTTAGTGGAATATTAAAATTTATAGATAAATTACCTGGACCAATAAAAACAATTCTAGCTTTCTTTGGAGGACTTACTGCGGTAGCTGGACCACTTATTATGCTTACTGGTGTTCTTGCAAACTTCTTTGGTTATGTAATTAAAGGTGCATCTCATTTTAGAGCTATGTTTAAAGGTGGAGAAGGCTGGAGACTCTTAACACCAGAAATACTTGCAGCAAATAAAGCAGGGTCACTTGCAGAACAAACATTTTATAGTGATGCTAAAGCAGCAGATATATTAAATCAAGCAATATCTAGACTGTCTGCTTCATATAATAAATTAGCAGCAGATGCATCAAATGCAATAATTCAAACAAACCCAGGAGTATCTACTATGGGTGGAACAAATATTATTGCTGGACAAAGAGTAGTAAATCCTAATCACCCGCTTGTGGGAGATGTAGGCACAAGAGCTGCTTCACACCATAACCCAAGAGCATTAATGAGTAAAGGACAAAGAGATGCTCAAACAATTCACTCTGTTACCCCAGGATCAATTGATGTAAATCAAAAAATAGGAACTGTTCCTCAAATATTTATGGCAGGGGATCTGCCAAAAATTGAAGGATTAACATCTTCAAGAGGGGCTTCTACGGGAATAGTTGCTGGAGAAGCAGCAAAGTGGCATTCTCTAATGGGTACATTGTCTATGATGACAAAAAGAGAAGTTGCAGATTTAAAGAAAGAAATTGCTAGAACAGGAACATTTAGCACAGAAATAAATACTACATTCGGACAGCTTCTTCCAGCAATGACAAAAATAACAACCAATGCAGCATCACAATCTGCATTAATTGTTCAACAACTACAAGCAGGAAAAATTACGTTAGATACTGCTCGTGCAAAAATTATTGCAATAAATTCACAGCTAGAAGCAATGATGGCGCAAACAACTGCTCAAGTTGCTGCAGATCTTGGAAGAACCGCTAATTTAACACAAGTTCCTTTAATTAATCAGCCAATAGTTGGACCTACAGGTAAAGCAAACATTAAAGAAATCTTTAGACCAAATAGGCCAGCATCAAAAATCATAGATAAAATTGCAAGATCTCTTGGGGTAAGAACATACGGGGCAGGATATTCAACAGAAACAACAATGCCAAAGAAATTTGCAACAGGCGGAATGGTTGTTCCTGGGCCAAGATCAGACACAACAGATACTCAATTTATGAATTTGGTAGAGGGAGATATTGTATTAAATAGAAAAGCATCAGATAATTTAATGGGTTACAATCAAGGTGGAAAAGTAGTACCAGCAATGGTAACTCCTGGAGAAATTATAATTAATAATCCAACACCATCAGAATCTGAAATGCTACTAGCCTATAACAATCAATTTGCAGTTGGCGGCAGGGTTGTGGCTTCAAAAAATAATTATGGCTTGACAGGTCTTGGAAGAATTGGAAGGCCTCGTGGAATAAGTAGATCTTCAGGATATGACACTCCAAGAATAAGATCTAGGGACGTCAGATCTTCTGTAAAAATTGGTAAAGTAGAAATTCCTACAAGAGGAGCAAATACAGCTGCAGGGCTGGAAGCTAGTATATTAAATTCTAATAATCCACAAATGGCAGCACAAGTTGCATCACAATATGCTTCTACTATTACAAGGGCAACACATAATAGGGCTGGAACAATTCAGCAAAAAGATTTATCACCAGACTCTGAATTAGGAAAACTTTGGCAAAAAGCTAAACTTGGATCACTATATTCTTCAAGCGCAGTAACACACGCAACTCATGCAACAAGAGCAAGGATTGCTGGAGATGGAAGTAGATTTGTTAGTAGATATACCTATCAATATGATTCTTATGCAAATCAAAGATTAAAAACAGGGATACCAGTAAAAGATTTTATTTTATTAAATTCTAAACATAAAGGAAAATATAATGATCTTTTTGCAAGAACTGGGGTACCAAAAAAAGAATGGGCTAATTTAGAAAATAAAATAGACAAAGATTTGTTTTTAAAATATGGCAAAAACAACTCAACTATTAGTGATGATTTACCAGGTACCCTAACACTAGAAGATAGTTTTTCACCAGTAGTTGATGGTTCTATACTAGATTATTTTGGAAAAGATCAAGTTTCTAGACAAAGGGCAAAAGGCATTATTAAAGACCTTAAAGTCACCAACGTACTAAGAAGTAAAAAAACAACTGCTCAAGCTTTAAATTTAGGTGGAATGGTTGGAAAAGCTTTAGCTCCAAAATTTAAATCACAATTAAATAAAAAATTAGGTATTACATGGGGACAAGGATTAGCTGGAGACGGGCTTACAAACAATCCCCCAACTTCAGGATATGGAAACCTTGCTCTTCAAATTGGAATGGGTAAAAAATTATTTGGTGGATCTGGTTTAACTCCTAGAGCACAAAACTTAATGTACGATGCTTTAGCAAGCGAACTTGAACAAACAACTCCTGATACTTACCTAAAAGTTCAAGGTGTTAGAGGACCAAAATTAGCAAGAGCAATGGATCCAAGTCAAACAAACGGAATGTTATTTGGTGCCGCTTCTACAGTAGCAGGGCATCGTGGAATTAGTAAAAAAGATAGAGAGATACTTGCATTATGGTCTTCTGATCCATTTAAAAACAATTATCCAAAAGGATTGCTCAGTAAAATAACTGAAAAAATGTTTGGATACAATCAAGGTGGAGCCGTTGGAGGAAAAGTAAAGCGTGGAAAAAATAATTATGGAATACCGTCTGTTATGGGGAGTCTTGGAACAACAGCTGCTTATATAGGTGGCAGTACTGCTGGTGCATCATTGGGTCAAAAAGCTGGAGGAAACTTAGGATCTTTAGCTGGAATGATACTTGTTCCCGCCATACTACAATCTATTATGCAAAAGCTCGGCCAAGTATCTGCACAAGGAGCATCAACTGCTGGAATACTTGGAAGGCTTGGACCTTTATTATCAAATCCATATATAGCAGCTGGTGCTGCAATAGTAGGAGTAACAGCAGCTTTAATTAAATTTAAAAAGAATCAAGAAGAATCTGCTAAGTTAAATCGATTAGCATTCTCTGGTGGCGTAAAACCAATTAAAGATTTTGATTCACAATTAAAGCAAGTTACAAAAACATTAGAGGATACCAGAGCAAACGCAGCGTTATTGCATGCACAAATGAATACTGCTGGACTATCTGGTTTAACATTAACTATAAAACAATTTGCTGACTTAAGAGAAAAAGTAAAGTCTACGTATCCAGAATTAGTTAAATTGTTTAAAGAGACACCATCGGATAAATTAGTCACAGTTGCACAAGGATTAAAAGCTCAATTTGTTGCTGCTGGAGAGTCAGCATCACAAGCTAATGCAAAGATAGCTGCGTTACTTTCAGAATCTGGAAAGTCTGGTTTTATTCAAATAGTACTAGGAGATAAAGGGCTAGCTGGAATTACGAGTGCAAAAACTGCAATTGAATCTATGCTTGTTGCTATGTCTAAATTTACAGACAGCAAAGATAGGGCTGCTGGACTACTTCAAATATTTTCATCAATGGGAGACTACATAGAAAATGCTACAGATAAATCTGTAGCGTTAAAAGAACAATATAATGCAATAGAAAAATCTGGACAAGGTAATGTAAAATTAACTCAAGATCTAATAGTTGAAATATCAAAAACTTCCCCAGGATTAGCTGAAATATTAAGCACATCAGATGATGTTGAAACGGCTTTGTCAAAATGGAGAATTGTTCTTGGCGGAGTTCAAAAAGATTTAAACGGATTAGATAAAGGACAATTAAAAAAACTTGCTTTTGCAGTAGAAGAAGTAACTAATAACTACAATAAATTATTAGATGTTACAAGCAAAGAAGCTCAAGGAAATTCCTTAACTGGAAAAATGGCCAAAGACATTGACGCCTTTAATAAAAAACAAGCAACTGCAAGCAAAACAGCAATTCAAAATCTTGAAACTCAAATTAGCTTAAAGAATAAACAAATTGAACAAATTAAAAAAGAAGGCGATGAAAGAAAGAAAGCTTTAAGAGATCAGCAACAGTCTGAAGATATTAAGCTTCAAATACAGCAAGAGCAATTAAATTATCAAACAGCTCTTGCTAAAGGTGATATGGCTGGTGCCGCACAAGCACAAATTAGTATTCAAAGACTTGTTGGAGCACAACAATTAAAGGTAGCAGAAGATGCAATAGACAAGGCAGTACAATCTAAGATTGATGCCCTGCAGGCACAAATAGATGTTTTAAATAAAAAATCTACAGCAGTAAGCAACGCAGCTTCAACAGCAAAGCCAAAAGAATCCCCACTTACAGGAATTTATCAACAAATTCAAACTGTCTACAAAAACAGGGCTTTAGAAAACATAACAGAAGAAGAAGCACTTACTCAATTAAATGATTTAATTAAAAAATTAGAAAGAACACCAGGAGGAAATAAATACTTAAAAGATTTAGGAGTAACAGGATCTGTTCAAAATATAACTCGTGAAGACGGTCAAACTACTGTTGGAAAAATAAACACAGAGTCTGTACAAGGAAATGCTTTATTAGGTGCTTTAAATAAAGGGTCAGAGGTTATAGCTGGTAAACAACTTTTAGTATTACAACAAATACTTGAAGTATTAAAAAATCAACCAGGTAAAACCTATACACCAACACAAAGTCAGACTCAAAATGCTGGTGCAACAACTGCAGCTGGCGGAACATACGCTGTAGGAACAATTCAAAATTATACAAATTCAGGAAGTATTAAATCTGCAGGAATAAAAGCACTTTCTGCTAGGGATACTGGTCATGCAACTGTTGGAAATAAAACCTATAAATTATTTAAATATGGTGATAAAGCATATGGAATTGAAACACCAGGCGGAATGGTTTATGAATGGAATACTAATACCAATACAATAGGCACAACATTAATTGGTAATGCTAGTTCTAAAAAATCTAATTTTGCAATGGGCGGATTTGTAAAGAAATATGCTACCGCAGGCATGGTGTCTGGACCAGGAACTGGAACCTCAGATTCAATTCCAGCCATGCTTTCAAATGGTGAGTATGTAATAAGAGCAGCAGCAGTTCAATCAGTTGGAACTTCTTTCTTAGACGGAATTAATAAAATGTCAGCAGGCGGAATTGCAACTAAATACAGTATACCTAGAATGAATATGGGCGGAAGAGTTAATATGAGTGATGCTGGACATGCATCTACATCAAATGCTTTATACAATATAAATGTTACACTTAATGGAACAGAATTAACAGCGGACGATGTTGCAAGAACAATTGAAGAAAGAATGAGAAGAATGCAATCAAAACAAGGGCCAAGTAAGGTAATAGCATGAGTACAATATCAATGCCAAGAGGATCAATTTTACAGATAAGAGGATATGACTTATCGCAAAATGGTGGAAATGGAACTCTTAAATACAACAAGGTGACAGAGCACAATAGATCTGCATTTGATATTAGTACTGAAAGAATTGAAAAAAGCACAAGAATGGCTAATGGGTTATTAAGAAAATTTTTTATTGCAGATAAGAAAATATTTTCTTTATCATGGGAAATGCTGCCATCATATAGAACTTTAACTGTAGACGGAGCTTGGGGAGCAGAAGATTTAAGGTCATTTTACAATAGTGCAGAAGGACAATCTTCTTTTAATATAAGAGTTAATTTAGCAAAAAATGGTTCAAATCAAGAGTCTTCTGGTTATGAAGAATATGCGGTTGTATTTGGAGATTGCAATTTTTCTGTATCAAAAAGAGGACTTCAGCCATTTTGGAGTGTGTCATTAACCCTGGTAGAGGTTTAAATGATAGCAGGATCAGAAAATTTAAAAACTTTATTATACAATAGTACAAATATTAAAATTAATTCTGGATGCTATATTGAATATAATATGAATACAATGTTAGATGGAGTTTCTGCTTCTAATAATATAGCAGACACATCTTATACTTCACAAATTGTAGACGCTATCGGGCAATCTACTTGGCCAAGCAGTAGGCCAAATCCATATAAAAAATTATTTCCTGTAGACTCAATTGTCAAACCGTTCAGACCAGTAGCATCTGGAATTAAATATTTTATTTTAGAAAAACCAGTCGCAAACGGTGGACCAACAGAAATACAAAAAAACACTTTTTCTAATTACAGATCAGTATCGTATCCAGAATCACAACCAAGAATATATTACCCAGGAGAAAGCACATATTATAAATACTGGGTAACCCCACAAAATACTGGTGTAAATATTACTATTAATTATTTAACTAATCTTACTCAATATGCATTAACAAATAAAATAGTTTTAAAGTTTGAAAGCACACACAGTCTTCCATCAACATATACGGTTAAAATAGTTAAGTCAAACAATACAGAAGAAACTATTGCTACTACACTTACAACACCAGCCAATGGTTTAGTTGAATTATATTACAATACAGGCACATGGTCTGCAACAGTACCGTCAGAGCCACAATATTTTGCTGATCCAATAGCCATCAAATCAATAACAGTTACCACTCCAAGCGCTGGATCTGGTAAGATAATAGGAGTAACCGAAGTATCGGCCAGGTGGATAAAAGATATTTCTTCAGATGTAGTATCATTTGAAATTAGCAAAGAGTCTTCATCAAGTTCAGAAGAGCTACTTCCAGTTGGAAAAATAACAGCAAACAGTATTAACTTAAATTTAGCTAAATATGATCAAGGCACCCTACAATATATTCCATACAATAGAAGTGTTGCTTTAAATTCATCTTTAATATATATGGACAAAAATGCAAAAATAATTCCATTTTTTAAAATATATCATTCAAATGGTTTAATAACAGAAGGTGAAGATAAATACGATAAAATTATCCAAGGTCAGTTTTATATAAATGAGTTTAGCATTTCTAATCAGGGAGAGGTCTCACTTACAGCCCTGGACTCAGCAAAATATTTAATGGAAGTAATATGCCCAGACATATTATGCGAATCCTATCCAGTCACTGCAATTATTAGAAGGCTATTAGATTCAGTTGGGTATACTAATTATAAATTTAATTTATCTGCTGGATCAGATTCTTCTGTTCCATTAATTAATTATTTTTGGACAGACGGATCAAAAACAGTATGGGAATACCTTCAAGAGTTGTGTAGAGATATCCAAATGAATGCTATTATAGATGAAAACAACGTATTACAATTTTATAGCAGAAACTATATGTATTCACGAACAACAAAAGATTGGAATTTTTATCAAGAAGCAGTAGGAAGCTATTTGCCAAATATAATTGATTTTTCTAAAAAAGAAATGCCTTCTGCTAACCAAGTTAAAATAAGATGGAGTACTCCAACAACTAGTGAGTATTTACAATCATCAGACCCTTTGTGGCAATCCTCAGAGTCATTTATAATTGCTGGCGGACTTACAGAGTCACTAAATGCTTCTGGTAATAGCAATATTGCAATTGATTTATCTGGACCCAGTGTATATAATAAATTAATATCTGGATTTAATTTTGAAGGATACTTTTTAGTAGACTCAGAAATTATTGAATACGATGCAATGGGGTATCAGTACATACCATCAGAAACAACAAACACCACGGTTACAGATGCAATTAACGGCACTGTTTTAAATAATGGAACGAACCCTGTAAACATATGGATAGAATCTGCATCTGATTTAAGTAAATATACTGCTTTATCAAAACCACCGACAGGCACAACTCTTCAAATAAATATAAAACCAAATGGTAGATATAGAATTAAAACAAGAGGCGCTTTAGGAACTACTGCTGCTGCACATAATTATAGTGGCGCACCATCTTCAAGTTATTCATGGACAGGGATTTTAATAGGATGAGTACGTATACATCAATTTTTGATCCAGGCATAGAGCCTTCCGAAACTGGCGCAATAATTACGGTAACAACATATCCAGGATTAAGTGATCCTACAAATTATAACGTTATAATAAATGAAATATTAGATAGCGGGTATACACAGATTCAAAATTTTGATGTTCCTTCAAACCCACCAACATCAAGCAAATCTATTACTGTAACTGGCTTAAAAAGTGGAACTTCATATCAACTAGTTTTGGTGCCATCCTTAAATGGATTTGTGCCCGATAGTAGGTTTACTTGGAGAAAAAATTTTAGTACTACATCTAGTTACGGTGGGCAAACAGTTTCTTCAACAAGGCAAGATTTTAAAGTTAGTAAATCATACTTACAGCTAGCAGTAACTGCTGCACAATATAAAAATAAACAGTCTGCAGTTTTTTATAGAAATTTTGACTCTTTAACAATACCAACTACTAAAACCGTATCTACAACAAATGGAGATTCATATAATACTGGATATTTTTCTTTTGGAACAAGTTTAATAATGAAAGACACTTTAGAAAATACATTGCATGCTGGTGGAGTAGGATTCTTTTTAAATGAAGCAGCAACATCTGGGTATTATATAATTATGGAGTCCACCTCCTCAGCGTCTGCAATCTTAGATAAAAAATCTGTAAGAATTGAAAAATGGATAGGTAACACTAAAACACCATTAAAAGAAGTTGGGACAAGAACTGAGTCTACTATAGAAGGAATATTTGGCGGAAGAACATATAATGTTGACGTTAAGGTTAAGGTAGATAATCAATCTGTTACCATTACTGCATTTATAAATGGTTACGGAATTACAGTAACTGATACTACATATAAAATAAATAATAAAATAGATAAATATAAATCAATAATTCTGCCTCCTAGCAAAAAAATTGGATTAGTTTGCACTAGAGGTGAAGTTGCCTTTGACTATGCATATGCCAATACCCTAACGCCATTTCAGTATAACGACAGGCTTTCAGAATTAAATATATATCAAGGTCAATTTAATAACGATTTAATAAATGCATCATATGGCGATTTAATTTATATGAGTAACTATCAAGCTGACGAGATAGCAGCAAATAACAAAAAGGCAGTAGCCGTAGACGAATTTGGAACAGTGGTAAGAGAAATTATTAAAAGAGACGTATCCTTTAATAAAAGGCCAGCTTATCCAACAATGTGGAGTACTGGAATAAATCCTTTTGCAAAAATACTTGGCAAAAAGATTTCTAATTTTGGGTCACAAATATTTGTTATGAATAATACTTCACAAACAATTCCGCTATCAAATGGAGCAGAAGCATCATTTCTTTTATTAGGAAACAGCTTAGGTAGTTCAGGAGATCTAGAGTATGTCACAGATGAGCTAAATGATTATGTAACAAAAGAACCAGCAGTATTTATTTCTAGTTGGTTGCAAAACGAATCAGATGTAAAATCTCTTGCTAATTGGATTAAATCAAATGTTATAAATAAAGGAAGAATTGTCAATATGACAATCTTTGGAAACCCTCTAGTTTCAGTCGGAGATATAGTCTCAATTAAAAATACATACCAAGGACTTGCTGGAACAGAGAATTTTATTGTTACAGAAGTAAGACATTCATTTTCTGAAGGATTGGAGACATCAATTACCTGTAGAACCTTATAGTTTTAAAATGGTATAATAAAAAGATATGAATACTCCAAATAAAAGACTAAGTGTAAGTGACCTTAATAGAGGTCAAGTCTTTGTTCTTACCGATTCCAGCCCAGAAACAGTACTAGCATTTCCAGGCACATATTTAATATTAAAGGGAAGCGGAATAGATTACTCTAAATATTTAACCGCAAACTTGTATTCATCTGGGGCATCAGGCTATGTAAACGAAGATGGTGGCACATTAACGGACACTCCAACACTAGAAGATCTATTGGATATACCAGAGCTTTCAGATATAGAAAGTATAACTTATGAACCATATTATGACATTGCAACAAAAGTTCAAAAGGTTAGAGCTATATTAAGAGTTAGAAATTCAAGCCAAAATAAAACTAATGTAGATGGGGTAGATGTTAGAATATCAAATCCTACTACAATTGTTCAAGTTGCAAGCAAATCATCTTTATCTGTTCCATTTGTTACTCCGACCCCCAGCGTACCTTCTGTATACTTTAAAAGAGATGGGACAAGAATTTCTTGGGGATGGGACAATGTTTCTGGACTTGGATCATATTCAAGTGTAAGATATGATTGGATAATAAGTTCATCAAGTGGATCATCCGCCACTGCTTTAAACAGTGGATCAAAAACTTACTCTACAACAAATTCAAATAATATTGGAAGTAGCAATGTTATAAAAACTTATAGGGTAGACTCACGAGACGGAGACACATTAGCAACATCTTCATCTAGATGGCTCAGAGTAAAAGCTGTAGTAACAGGAACAAACGGAACGGAATATTCCTCTGCATATTCCACACCAATTTAGGAGAAAAATGATTAAAGGAACATATATATACTATCAAGACGGAAAAGAAATTGCCCGTTCTTCAAATGTTATTACAAAATTTGGTAAAAGATTTTTAACAAATACAATTGCTGGTAATGTATCTAATTTAAAAAAAGATATAGCGGTAGGAATTGATTATATATCTGCCACAGAAAATGACACCAAACTTGGATTTGAATTCTACAGAGTGCCAGTATTTTTTGGATCATCTGACATACAGACAGTAGATGGAGCATCTACATATTCTGCAATTTTTAAAACATCTATACCACAAGATGTAGAGGGACATATTAATGAAATAGGTTTATATCCATCAACTCGTTCTTCTATAAATAATTTTGATAGTAAATTTTTAACAGATTTTTCTAGCTATTTAGATTGGACTGACGAGGATTTATTTAAAGCAGATTTTTCTACTGACAATCCAAGAATAGGAAATAACTTAGTAGTAATGCAGTCAGACGGATCAGCATCAAATGAATATTTTTATAACATTTCACCAATTGATTTATCTGGGTATAGTGCAAATGATACTTTAAGATTAGCATACAACAAATTAGATGCGAATTTAAGTTCTATTAAGATTAGACTTTATAGTTCTCCTACTCAGTATTTTCAGTATCAAATAAGCGCACCATCTAGCTTAGGACATACTATTACAAGCGACATCCCAATGTCTTTAATTTTTGCTGGAGCAAGCGTGTCAGCACCAGACAAATCATCTATTAATAAAATTGGAATTACAATAACCCCATCTGGAAGTTCTACTACATATGTTGGCTTTGATGGATTAAGAATTAACGATGAAGATACTTTTGATCCATTCTTTGGATTAATTAGTAGATCTGTTGTTATTAATTCAACATCAATATCTGGAACATCTGGACAAAATACTATAACGGTTGGATCAATAAATAATTTATTTGTAGGACAACCAGTTTCTGGAACTGGAATAGCGTCTGACACATTAATTTCAAGTATATTAAATAATACGGTAACTCTTTCAAAAAATAATACTGCAACAGTGTCTGGTAGTGGATCTTTTTATGGAATTAAAAAAATTGCTGGTAGATCCTTGGATATAGAATATAAACTAGACCTAGACTGGAACTAAAATGGCAGCATATCAAGATTTATTAAAAGACACCTCAGTTGCCGCAGAAAACGGTAATTATTTTGTCGTAACTATTACAGATCTTGAATTAAATACAAACTACCCAATTCAACTTAGATGGAAATATAAAGATGGAACATTTGGATTATGGTCTGCATCAAAAGTTTTAACTACTCCAGGAGAAACTCTTCCAGGAACTCCAGACCTACCAGTTGGCAGTGTAACTGCAGAGCCAGGTTTAATTAAAATAACTTGGAACGGAAATGATGCAGCTGGCAGAGCAATTACAAATATAGATAGAATTGATATATATATTGATGGTTCTCCATTCGATGGAACAAAGCCAGCAGGAAGTTTTAAAGCTGCAGGCACACAAACAATTGCAGCACCAGCAGGAGAGTATGCAGTAGCATTATATGCTATATCAAATTATGGAAGTAGATCTGCAGTAAGTTTACCAAGGTCAATATTGGTTCCAGCAGTTGGAGAAATTGTTTTATCTCCAGAAGATCCAGACACACCAATAGTAACTGCAGGACTAGCTTCTGTTATTGTTGAATGGAGCGGTAAAAGTTTAGATACAAATGGCGACCCAGTAGACTTTACTAAAGGTAGTTTTGCTGGAGCAAAAGTATTTATAGGAACAGCATCTAACTTTACACCAAGTAACGATAACTGGGTTCATACATTAAATTTTGCTAATGGCTCAAATAAAGTTTCAATAGGTGTTGGAACTATTATTAATAAATCAACTAGCGCAACACTACAGTATGGAGTTCCATACTATATTAAAATAGATACAATAAATGCTAGTGGGGTTGCAAATGGACAACCAGTTTCTGCAGATGGAAATCCAATAACTGTATCTAAGCTACCAGCAAGCGAAATAAGCACGGGTACATTAACTGCAGATAATTCAATTACAGCAGGAGTTAGTAGCGGACAAAGAGTTGTTATATCTGGAAGCTCTTCCCCATTTATTATTTACGGAACAGACGGAACTACAAAATTATTAGAGTATTTAACAAGTGGAACAACTGGCACACTTGCAATAAAAGGATCTGGAACATTTACTGGAGATTTAGAAATAGGATCAGGCAACACAATATTTAAAGCCGTGCCAGCAACTGGAATCTGGTTAGGAAATGCTAACTATTTAAGCGCCCCATTCCGTGTATCTAATAGCGGATATATTACAGCAACATATGGTGATATTGGTGGATGGAATTTAGGAGAGTCTTACTTACAAAACTCTACAGGAACTTTAAAGATAAATAGCGGAACAGATCCAAATATATTTTTAGGAAGTAGTTCTGGGTATCATTTTAGACTAACTCCCTCTTCTATATCTCATTATAATGGCGGATCTCCAACTGGTAAATTTACATTAACAGCATCTCCTGGAGCTGGAGACTCACATTTATCTATGTCTGGAAATATAACTGGTTCAACAATTACAGGATCTTCTTTTACATTAGTAGAAGGAAGTACTGACAATGTATGGAATACTACAAAATTTAGAATTGGAGATTCAAATACAAAAATTGAATCTATAAATGCTACTGGAGTAATAACATTATATTCAGGAGTCTTACCAGCAGATATTACTAGCGGAGAAGAAGATGGTTCTGCATACAATGGATATTTAGGTGGATCACAAATAGAATTAAGTACAGGTGGTTTAAAAATATATAATATTCCTACGCTAGGAAATGCTGTAACGGCAACATCAAGTTTATTAAATGGAAGTAGTGGTGTGCCAAGTACAAGTATCACAGATTATCAAAATCCCGCTTATCCTGCCAGTAAAGGATATGGTGCTGCCGCAAGACAAAGAATGGTTGTTGCAGATCCGTATAATAATAATATGTTAAAAAGAGGCCTTGGAGTTTATTACGGAACAAGAACGAATGCTCCTGGTGAAACAGTAGGAGTTGTTGGAGATCTATGGGTTAGCTGGGCCTAATGTCAGCAAAAGCTTATGTTAAAGTTACCAGTGGTTTATGGAAACAGGTAAATAAAGTATATGTTAAAGTAACTCCTACATTATGGAAAGCGGTAAACAATGTTTACGTTAAAGTTACTTCTACTTTATGGAAAAAAACATTTAGTGGTTCAAATCAACCAATACAAATAACTAGGCCTACATTAACTGGAACTGGTAGAGTTGGTACAACAGTAACCAGATCTTCTGGAACATACAGCAATTATAATTCATTAATTACTAGAATATTTTATACAACCGAAGTTGCAGAACAAGTATCAGCATCGACTACTGATCCTAGCGGTGGTAATATAACCGCTACAAATCCATATACAATTACCCAGTATGACGCAACCGTACCACAATATTATTTTTATGCAAGAGATGAAGTGCTTGGAGTAGATAATGAAACATACTATTATTACAGCACTCCACCAATAGAAGCAAACCTTCCATCTTTAGAAGACAATTTTAATAGAACTGTTGCAAGTGGTTTAGGTACAGCAAGTAGTGGATTTATTTACAGTGGACCGTCAAGAAGTAATGCTACATGGAGTGTAAATGGAAGTAGAGCAGTAAATAATTCTGGATCTTCTTATCCTATGAAAACAGTTGATTCTGTAAACAGTAATCAATCAGTTTCTGTTGATACTTTTGGTGGCGGTTTAGGAGTAGCAGTATGGGTAGACTCAACTTCTTCTTTTTGGTCAGTAGTACCAGATTATGAATATGTATCCGAACAAGCATTTAGTTATGAGTGTGATAGTAATATAACTTATGTATTAAATCCAGAAACAGAAGATTGTCCACCCTTAGCAACTTTAGGTTCAAATCCACAATCTCCTGGATATACATCTAACGATGTTGGATTAAGATGTAGTGCATGTACCACATCAACAACAAATGTAACAACTAGTCAATGTCCTACTGGAGAAATCTATGTTACTACATCAACCTGTCCAGATTTTGGATCATTGGGTGGAGATAGATGTACAGTATGTCAAGAAGTTTCAAGCACATCTTCTGTACTAACTTGTTCTGGGTCTAGCTCTGGGAGCTCTTGTCCAGGTACTGGAAGTAGTGTTGGACAAAGATGCAGCGCCTGTAATTCCACAGCAGTATGTACTGGATCACAAGTTTCTACATCTTGCCCAGATACTGGACCAAACGTAGGAGATAGATGTGGATCATGTTCTGGAGAACCAGAAACAGTTTCTGTATTAACCTGTTCTGGATCTGATAGCTCAACATCTTGCCCAGGTACTGGAAGTTCTGTAGGACAAAGATGTGGTGCTTGTAACTCTTTTGCATCATGCAGTGGTTCTACTACAACTAGTTCATGCCCAGATACTGGACCAAACGTAGGAGATAGATGTGGATCTTGTTCTTTAAACATAGACTCTTCTACATCAATAACTTGTTCTGGATCTGGATCTGGAGGATCTTGCCCAGGTACTGGAAGTTCTGTTGGGCAAAGATGTTCATCATGTAGTTCATCTACATCAACTTCAAATCTTTGTACTGGTTCTAGCAGCTCAACATCTTGTCCAGATACTGGACCAAATGCTGGAGACCGATGCGGTGCATGTTCTCCTAGCACTTCAACATCTTATTCATGTACTGGATCAGGTACATTTGCATCAACACAATCAACGGGAAGTTGTAACGCAAGTAGAGTAGGGCTGGCATGTTCATTTACTGGAACATCTGGAACTGGAGATAGGTTAAGATATAATTATACAATATGTCGAGCAAATAGTACTACAACAAATAGTTATGCTGTAAGACAAAGTGTAACAACAACAACCTATAGCTGGTCAACAAATGAATCTCAAACCACAACAACAACAAGCTATAGCTATTCAGTTAGAGTACAAGCTTATAGTTATTCAACTAATGCTTATCAAAATCAAACAATAACATATTATACTTATGCAATTAGACAACAAGGATATACATGGTCAACAAATGCTTATGAAGATGTTACTACTATAACTTATAAATATAAAGTAAGACAAGATATTACAACTCAAGTAACTACAAAATACTATAATGCAGTAAAAGAAGTTAATACATTTAAATATACATATAATTCAAAAGTAAAAATGTACCAGTTTACTAGCGGAACTCCTACTTTAATTTCATCACAAACCGTAGCCACATTTACAGGTGAACCTGGAACCGCATATAGTACAATATATTACGTACCAATAACTAAAGTTTCTGCAACAACCCTAGGAGACTCAATTTCTGGAATTGGGTGGGTTGGAGGACTTTCTGGAGCAGCAAATTATACTTATTCAGGGTCTAAGGGAACAGCTGTTGGAGTAATTGCAATGACAGCAACAGAAAATCAAGGTAGTACGTTAGACAATTTCTCAGCCTAATCGCTGTAGACAAATATACATAGATTATGTATAATATAAGAAACAAGGAGGAACTATGCCAGAATTACCACCAGTTAAAATAGCATTTATTATTGACGGAGAAGTAATAGATATTTTGCACACAGATGAAAGATTAGGTGCAATATTTACAAGCAATCCAATTATTAAAAATGTTACTGGACAATTAATTACAGATGATGGAATTGTTCAGGTAGGATCTACTTATAATTCAGAAACAAATGAATTTGGTCCAAAGCCAGAAGAAATAACAGAGCCAACGGAATAGCAATGTCACAAAAAACACCTTTTCAAATATGGAAAGAAAAAAATGCTGGGGATAAAGTTAGACCCTGGGATTTATTAAATCCAAAAATTGGAAGAGTAGATGATGATACATTTAAATATAGATATGAAAACCATTGTTTAAATTGTCCGTCATTAATTAAAGCAACAAAAACTTGCAAAAAGTGTGGATGCTTTATGACAGAAAAAGCAAAGCTTCCTCATGCTGGATGCCCTCTCGGAAAATGGGGACCAGTAACAGAGACTAAGGATGTTATTTAATGGATTTAGAAAAACAAGAAAAAATTGATATTATTAATGTGCACTTAAAAAGCATTGTAAATAATATTTTTAATATAAATATGTTAATTATTCAAGAGTCCGCAGTGACTCCAATTAATCAAGACTCAGTAGATGCTTTAGAATTACAGCTAGAAAATGCATTTGCAAAAAAACAAGCATTACAAAGCGAATTAGAAAAGGTAACAAATGAACCAGGAGAATAAAGCAAGCTTAGTCATTACAGCGTTGCAACAAAGAATAGGTGAATTGGTGTCAAATTATGAAACTCAAATTGCAATATTACGTGCAGAAATTACACAACTTGTGGAAAAGGAAAATGCTAAAGATCAAGCAAAAGAAGAATACTCAGAGCATCTTAATAACCTCTCCGACTGATTTCCCTTCAGGAATTGCTGTTAAAACAGACAAGGGTACTTACTGGATTAAAGACGGAAAGAGATACAAGTTGATATCTAAAAGAGCAGAGGAGTCTTGGTCTTTTACTACAGTAAATGCTACAGAGTCTGCCTTATCTTTAATTAAGCAGTCTGGTAAATTAGGGTTTAGAGACGGCGCTTTGATCAAGAACATTGCAGATGGTAAAATGTATTTAATATCGCAAAATAAAAAGCGTCATATTGTGAACCCAGATTCATTTTCTAAATATGGACTTAATAGGTCTAATATTGTAGAAGTAAGCGAATCGGAAATAAATTCACATGAATTAGGAGAAAATTTATAATGGCAGCAAATTGGAAAGTTGTAACATTTAATGAGGGTGCCCCATTTGACCCAAATGATTTAAATCAATTACAAGATAATTTAACAGATGTTTTTACAAAATCTACAAGCTTATTAAATGCTACAAAAGACTCTAGCGGTAAAAATAGAGTAGCGGTCACAGATCAAGGCACAGCATCAATAATATTAAAAGGCACAACTCCAGCATCCGTATCAGTAACATTTACTCCGTCATTTACAGCAGGTACAGATACTGGATTTGTTGCATCAATGGCACAGGCTTTAACTTCTACAACAGGAAATGTATCCGTATCGGCAGTTTTAAATACAGATAAAACAGGCGGAACAATATATGCGGTAAGCAATAAAACAACCACTTCAACAATAAGTGTTAATTGGATAGCAACTCAACTTAAAACTATTTAATGCTTGACAGGTTATAAGAATATGTTAAAATATAGCATGTTCAATAAAGTCACGAAACCGTGACTTTTTTAATTTAAGGATATTAAATGTCTAATGATTTAAAGTGGATGCTGTCATCGGATCAGCAATTTCCATATCAAGATGATAAAATGATTGAGCTTTGGTTTAAGGTTATGAAGTGGTTTAAGCCAGATGTTGTAGACTATCTTGGCGACACAGATGATCAGGCCTGCTACAGTAGATTTACAGAAGGAAAGCCAACAGAGTTTTTAAAGGCATACAAGAATGACGACGTAACAAATGATTTAGAGTTAATGCTAAAAGACATGAAGTTTGAGGCAAGTGGTGCCCGTGAATTTTATGAA
>Ga0164292_10000488_pt1 | contig 30915 bp, 27 predicted proteins | sample GEODES117metaG_FD_111486 | JGI IMG/M metagenome (GOLD analysis project Ga0164292, IMG submission 111486) | Eutrophic lake water microbial communities from Lake Mendota, Wisconsin, USA - GEODES117 metaG | ecosystem: Environmental > Aquatic > Freshwater > Lake | place: USA: Lake Mendota...
AATAGATTCGGCAGGGGTGGGGGGCGGTGGTGGAGTCAGGGTGGGGGTGACCGGTGCTCCCGGAGGCAGTACCTGAGGAACTTGTGCTCCAAGCGGCATCGCACAAAGGAGCATAGTGGAAATGGCAGGCAGGAAGTGGCTTTTCATTGATTAGGGATAGGCTGAGCGGCTGGTTGTTTGCCGGAAATCACACGGCGCACGACGCGTCGCGGCGGTTCTTTCCCATTGGTATTGGCTGGTTGAACGGCTGCTGCACCCGGTTGCTTGGAGCCAGGTTGCTGCGGCATTTGCGGGTTTAATGGCACCTGCGGCACTGCTTGGGCCTCAGTGGGCAGAGTGGCATAACGGATGGTCGTTTCTTGGCCATCGATTCGGATGCGGGCGCTCATATTGTTTGGGTCGGCATCCGGTTTGTAGTCGAGGAGTTGGTTGTTCGCGGCATCCGGCTTGGTGCCGAGCATAAGGCGAGCCTGAGTATTTTTATCCAGAACGAAAACAACAGCCTCGTTGTTGATTGTGGCCGCCCCTGTAAGAAAAAAACGGTCGGCTATAGGGGCTCTTTCCTCCGCTGTGGGTAGCGAAAAGGGCGAGCGGTTAAGAAGGACCTGAAATTTTTCCATCGAACGCTGTTCCATCCAGGGAGCATCATCAGCTGCATGCAGGATCGCAGTGGCTGCCGAGAAAATTAGAATGGCGAGTGGGATTCTCATTCGGTGAGGGGGGGGGCAGAGTTCAAGTCGGGTGGCCGGAAATACTGCCGGGTTTCCATTTCCAGAACAACATTTGGCGGTTCGCTGTCACTGCGGATCATCATTTTTTCCACAGACCGCCAAGATGTGGGATTTTGGATATCGAATAAAAAATTTGCCACCCCTGAAAAAGGACCTGTTATTTTCGTCTGGAGAATGGCCACTCGTGCTCCGTCGGCCTCTTCACCAGGAAGAAGGGTTTCTTCTGCTATTTTGAGGCCGGATCTTTCCACCAGGTTTCGAACAGTATTGAGGAGTCCTGCATTTGCTGCATCCGGTTTTTCGACAGGCGAAGGGTGCTGTTGCATCCAATCCTGCGCAGTCTTCAGCGCTTCGGCCGCAGTGATCCAAGAGCGGGATGTCGAGATGGCTGAACTTGTCTCTGAGATGGCTGCCACGACGTCCGCACGATGTTTTAACCAAGCGCGAAAGGCAAAAAGGTTTACAGCTAGAAAGACGGCTGCGCCAAAAATCAGAAGCAAGCGGGTTTCACTCTTCGCCAGTTTTCGCATCGGGGCGTGCTCCTTCCATTTCAAATCTCACTTTGTTGCGGCCCGCCAATTGTGGCTGACGGGAAGTCCAATCATAATCCTGCAGTAATTGAGCTTTTTTCACTCGCTCAAAAAATTCATAAGCTTGCGATACATCCGTGGCCTCACCAGCAATCGAAAGGCGTCCTTTGTCGTAGTTGTACTGAGTCAATCGAACCTGCTCGCTTGGGATTTCAGCGGCGACTGCGGCGAGTTGGTCGATGGCAAAAGCTTGGGGATCAATAGCAGATCGAAATTGTCTCCACTGAGACACGAGATTTTTGGCATTTTTTGAGTCCAATTCAATTGATTTGAGCTCATTATTCAGTCGGTGAAATTTGAATCTTTGCCAAGCGAGGTCAGCGCCTACAAAAAATAAAATCACCGAATAGATGGCTAGCCCCACTGTGGCAAAAGATGCCAGTCGCTTAAGCCGTGATCGGGAAAGCAGGGCTGCAAGGGCAGTCGGCGGGGCCGCATCGCTAAAAACCTCTGGCAGAACTGGTGCAGGGATTTTTTTTTCAATTTCAAAATCCAAGCGCAACGCATGTCCGAGTGACATGGCATCTGCCTCCAAAAAATCTCCGATAAAGCGCAGCTTGGCGGGAATGTGGGTTATAACACTCTCTGACTTCAGACGAATAGCCGTGCGTGCGATGACCCCGCAAAAAGTCGCCCCCAGGTTTGAATCCCCTGTCGCAGCAAAAAAGACGCATTTGTCTTCGCGGTAGATGGCGAAGCAGAGGGAGCCTTGTTCCTTCCAAACCAGCACATCGGCTCCTGCAGGATTGAACAATATAGCAGGAATCTCAAAATACTTAGCCCTTTTTAAGTATTCCTTAGCGGTTTCCCCATCCGTCGCCGCTAGTGCCAATACGAGCGAGCGTCCTTCTTTTTCCAGAATCGGAACTGTATAGACCTCAGCGTCCTTTCGAAGTAGATGTCGGCTCGTAAGCTCAAGTTCCGCCAATTCCGTAGGTTCTCCTTGAGATGCGATCCACAAGGGCATGGAGAGAACGCTGCGGGATGGCAGAGCCAGAAGCAGGTTGGCATAGGCATCTAGCGACTTCTCCGTAAAAGGCTCTTCGAGCGTGCTATTTCCCTTGGGAAGGAATTTCCAAAGCTCCCACCCTTCTGCGCCTGGTCTGAGAACCACGTCGGGAGTTTGCTGTTTCATCGTTCCTCCCAGCTCATCATTTGTCCATTTGCCTCACTCGCTGCGATGACGACAATTTTATGAGAAACACCCGTACACCAACCTGTGCTCTCAATGCGGCGCATATCCCCCGATGTATCAAAAAAATCCAGTAGGGCCGCTCGCTGCTTGCCTTCAGCTCCAAGAAAATCCGCCACAGCCTCGATGGATTCCAGTTTTTGGTCATCAGTCGTATTTTCAATTCGGTCGCTGCCCGCACGTATTTGGATGAGCGATTGGGACTGACTGGGAGTGAGTTCAGCAAGGGCAATGAGCAGTGGTTCCTGAGCATATTGAATGCTAATTTTTCCATTATACCAAATAGTAAAGGTATCCTGCCAGCTTTGCTTTGCGGCTAAAAGAGGAGCCAGATTCATAACGGATTCCATTTCACGAATATGTTTTAGTGGACGATTTGCGGGGTATCCCGGCCGGCCGATTGCCTCATAGTCACCACGTTCCGCTCCGTTGAGAGATACGAAGTCATCTGCGTCGATCCAGTCTTGCAAGCTGTCGATGGCCGCATCAGCTTCATCTAGGCTCACCCCCCAACTTGCAAAGAGACGATTGAACACCGCGCGATTACCGGACTGAATCCAAAAGTTTGGATTCAGTCTCCCAGACTCATTGGTCAATTTTACTTCATAGCCCTCAGTGTCTTTATTTCCTTTGCGGAGGAGGGGGCTTCCAGTTTCAACTGCTGGATTTAAGCCAAGGGCGATGCCAGTAAGTGCCATTTGACGCGCCACAAATTTCCTTTCTGCGAGTGATTCGCTTTCAATCCAAGCTCTGACCAATCCACCTGTAAGAATCACGAGTCCGGCCAGAAAGGCGATGCACCAGAGCACAAGCGGCAGCGCAATAGCCCGAATTTGGGAAAGGCGATTCATTTTTGATTCGGGTTGTTATTATCCGTTCTTGCCATCTCCGGTGGAGATTGTGGGGGCAAAAGTGGTGGAATCCAAAACTGTACATCGATTAAAGTTTCGGCCATTGGATCATACGAAAATTTCAAACGAACCAGCTGGGGCCTTCCAGCACCTTGTGGCAATTCTTGAACCCATTCGCTCCCATTAAAAAAAAACCATTCCACGCGGCTTACGCCCGGCAGCAGGGAAATCCAGTCGCCTTTTCCTTTTGTGACCAGTCGCTCCATTGCTGAGGCATCGATTTCTCCCGGCACCCTAAGAATGGAAAATGTCCTCGAGCCATCCGACATGGGCCTAGCCGCAAGAATGAGCGATCCCCCGCCCAAGCTTGGAACACCAAAGGTTCCTGATGTTTCGGTAAAAACCAATTCCGGCACGGGAGCGCCTGATGCGGATTTGGATATGCGGAAAGAAAGGTTGCCGTAAGCAGCAAGGTTAAGAAATGCTTCGCGGGTGATTCGTAGAAATGCTTCCAGTCTGCGAGCGGAGGTCTGCTCCATAATAATCGACTTCGATGCTTCAAGAGCTGCCGTGGAAATTGAATACACGGCGCTGCTTAGCAGGCCTAAAATCATCAGAGCCATGATCACTTCAAAAAGCGTGAATCCTGCCCGCCAGAGCTTGATCTGAAGTGAATGCACTTTCTTCATGGTCGATAAACTAGAATCTCGGCTATTTCCTTTATCCCTCCACGATCCGTCTCCGCCGTAACTTTCAGCCTCCACATGCCCGGTAAGACTGCATTGTTTGTATCCCGAATTTCGGCCTGCTCGAAAGTTTCAAGCACACGGATTCCGTTATTGGTTCGCGCATCAATCTCACGGCGTCCGTCCAGTGGAGGAGCTGCTATTACGCTGGCCAGACGAGACTCGATCATCGTGCGGGCAAGCAGTCTTGAGCGTGCATCTAGGGCCGCATCCACGGCCGACTGCAGGGCCAAAGCTAAGCCCGTGACAGCCGCGGCAAAGACGCCCAATGCGATTAAGACCTCAAAGAGAGTAAAAGCCTTATTTCTCATCGTTTATAATCAGAGCCGTTAGGGGATCGAATTTCAGAACAATCGACTCATCCTTGGACAAGATACGCAACTCAAGTGGATCGCAAATGCCTGCCCCGTTGAATCCCCAGAATTCATCCTTTTGGGGTTTGCGAAATCTATCTTCAGTAAAACGCCGCACTTGGAGTTTCCAACCTTTAGGCATTTGCGTGGTTAAAATGTCGCCATCGCCAAAAATGCCGGTCTCCGTAAGCTTCAATTGGCGCGCTTCGCCTGTTTCAATAGCTTTTTTGTGGGCAGCCTGTGCGCTTTTTTCAATACCTTTTGCAATTTCTTCGGAGGGCGAATTGTTCCAAGAATTTGTTATCAGAGGTACAGTTACACCCAGAAGAATTGCAATGATTCCTAGAGCCAGAAGAATTTCAAAAAGTGTATAGGACTTGTGCTTCGAGGCTTTTGGAGTTTTTACGCTAGTTATTTTTTCCTGCGTCGTCATCGCTCTCCTTGCCATCAGGGCCGAGCGAGTAAATATCAAATGCTGCCCCCCCCTTGCCAGGGTTGCGGTATACATACTCACTGCCCCAAGGATCAACCGGAACTGACTTCATGAGTTGTTTCCAACGGCGGGGGCGCGGTTCTGTCGTGGGTTCGCTGACCAGTGCGCTGAGGCCCTGCTCCGTGGTTGGCATGCGGTAATTTAGCATTTCATAGGTTCGAAGTTGCATGGATATGGCCTCGATATCGCTATCCACACGTTGCTCTTTTGCCACATCGATGTTTCCCACCAGCATGTAAATGGCGGATCCCACCAAGACAGCAATAATGCCGAGCACCAGCATGATCTCAAAAAGAGTATAACCAGATTGAGAGAATCTGCACTTTTTGAGGTCAGGGGAAATCATGAAATAGATCGGTTAAGAGTTGGCTTCGACGTGCTAAAACTCCAAATTGAGCTGATTTTGTTTTTGAAGACTAAAGCCTAAAAATCACTTTGAGCAAGTAAGGTTTTACATTGCAAACAGGATGCCTCCACTTTAACCGTGGTGGCGTCGTCGTTTGACTTTGATGAGTGCAAGGGAGCGCAGGAGTGCTGCGTTATTAGCGGCATACTCCTCGTTGCTGAGTTTCTCTCCCGACATAGCCTGCTCGGCGCGGAGGATGGCCTCCTCGGCTGCTGATTCGTCGATGTCACTTTCCTTCACAGCCATGTCCGTTAGCACGGCGACCTTTTCGGGAGTGATTTCAACAAAGCCCTCGCCGACGGCCAGTCGTAACTCTTGGGCACCTTTGAGAACTCGGAGTTCTCCAGGTTCAAGCAGTGTCATGAGCGGGGCGTGCTGCGGAAGCACGCCAAGCTCACCATTGATGCCAGGGATTACGACAGAATCCACGTCATCGGAGTAGGTTTTGGCCTCGGGAGTGACAATTTCGAGCCGGAGCATGAGCTTAGGATTCTTTCACCATGTCGATGCCACCCTTCATATAGAAGTTGGCTTCTGGAACATCGTCGTGTTTCCCCTCAAGGATTTCCTTGAAGCCGCGGATTGTGTCTGCAATAGAAACGTATTGTCCCTTTGTTCCGGTGAAGATCTCGGCTACGTGGAATGGCTGTGACAGGAAGCGCTGGATTTTTCGGGCGCGATAAACGGTGAGCTTATCTTCGGGAGAAAGCTCGTCCATGCCCAGAATGGCAATGATGTCCTGTAAGTCTTTGTAGCGCTGCAAAACGCGCTGAACGCCTCGCGCAACATTGTAGTGCTCTTCTCCAACGATATCGGCTGAAAGGGCCTTCGATGTTGAGGCGAGTGGATCCACCGCAGGGTAGATTCCCAACTCAGCAATAGAGCGCTCAAGAACGATTGTGGAATCCAGGTGGGCAAAAGTATTTGCCGGAGCCGGATCCGTAAGATCGTCTGCAGGAACGTAAACAGCTTGGAATGATGTGATTGAACCTTTTGTAGTCGAGGTGATGCGTTCCTGGAAGTCGCCCATCTCAGCCGCCAAGGTAGGCTGGTAACCCACGGCGCTCGGTGTGCGCCCGAGCAAGGCGGAGACTTCCGCACCTGCTTGTGAGAAGCGGAAAATGTTGTCGATGAATAGCAAGACGTCTTGATTCTTCTCGTCGCGGAAATATTCTGCCATGGCGAGCGCCGAGAGAGCCACGCGCAAACGGGCGCCTGGAGGCTCGTTCATTTGACCATAAACTAGAGCCACCTTGGATTTGGAGAGATCGTCTTGCACGATAACGCCGGATTCGCTCATCTCGGCGTAAAGGTCGTTACCCTCACGGGTACGCTCGCCGACACCGGCAAAAACGGAATATCCACCGTGTCCTTTGGCGATGTTATTGATCAGTTCCATGATGACGACGGTCTTTCCGACGCCGGCTCCACCGAAGGCTCCCACTTTGCCGCCCTTGGTGAACGGGCAGATGAGATCGATGACCTTGATGCCGGTCTCAAGAATCTGTGCTTTGGTGTCCTGCTCCAAAAGAGGAGGGGCTTTGCGGTGGATAGGATACTTTTTCTCGTGGAGTACGGGGCCGCGTCCATCGGTCGGTTGGCCTGTGACATTGAAGATACGTCCAAGAACGCCTTCGCCGACGGGGACTGAAATCGGAGTGCCGAGGGCGCTTACTTCCATGCCGCGTGTGAGACCTTCTGTGGAACTCATGGCAATCGAGCGAACCCAGTTTTGACCGAGGTGTTGTTGCACTTCGAGTGTAAGGTTTTGTTTTTCGCCGCCGACTTCGAAGTCGATTTCGAGCGCGTCGTAGATTTTAGGCAAAGCTCCGTCTGCCGGGCTGAACTCGACATCGACAACGGGGCCGATGACCTGAACGATTCTTCCTTTATGATTCATGTGTGGTGTGTGAGCGTAAAAAAGGGGAGTTTTGTTTAGCGTCCGGATCACCGGACCGCAACTGCATTTTGATAATTTAGAAAAGCAGGCTTGTGGGTGACTCAAGGCTTTTGCGGATCGTGGAGAGGAATTCCGCTCCTGCGGCTCCATCCACAACTCGATGGTCACCGCTGAGCGAAATCGTCATCCGCTGTCCGGCCACGATTTGATCCTGTGCGTTGACGACAGGTTTTTTCACAATAGCTCCAACTGCAAGGATTGCGGCCTGTGGTGGATTGATGATTGCATAGAAGCTGTCAATTCCATACGCGCCGAGATTTGAGATCGTGAGTGTGCCTCCTTGGTATTCCTCAGGCTTGATTTTTTTCGACCGGGCTCGCACGGCGAGATCTTTTACTGCAGCGCTGATCTCGCGTAGTGAGAGACTTTGTGCATCTCGGATGACCGGCGTGATAAGCCTTTCCACGACAGCGATGGCCACCGAGAGGTTGACGCTTCCGTATTCGACAACAGAGTCGCCTGCGAATGCGGCGTTGACTTTCGGGTGCTGCTTGGCAGCACGCGCGGCGGCGAGGAGGATGAAATCGTTAACGGTTACCTTCGAGGTTCCGGCAGCCTCGGCGGCGGCATTCAGATCCTTGCGGAGCTTTGCAAGAGGTGCCGCATCGATCTCGATGGAAAGATAAAAATGAGGGATCTGGGTTTTGCTGGCGAGGAGACGCTCGGCAATCGTGCGGCGCATTCCGGAAAGAGGCGTCTTGGTGTCGGCGTCCGAGAAAGGAACATCGATGCGAGGGGCTGCTAAGGCGGCAGTGCGGCCTTGAGCCACTGCGGTGGTTGGCACATCCGCTGCCACGATGCGGCCGCCGGGGCCTGTGCCTTGAATGCCGGAAAGATCTACTCCGCGCTCAAAGGCGATTTTCTTGGCGAGGGGCGAGGCTTTGGTGCGAGAAACATCCGGCATCGCTGCTGGTTTAGGCTTTGTAAGTGCTGTAGCAGTCGCTGCGGGGGGCGTCGTGACGGTTGCAGCAGGCGTGGCTGATTTGACTACGCTTTTCTTTCCTCCTTCGAGGTTGGCAATGGGCTGACCTACCTTTACGACACCGCCTTCTGGAATGAGGATTTCTGCAATGATGCCCTCATCGAAGGCTTCCATTTCCATGGTTGCCTTGTCGGTCTCTACATCTGCTATCACGTCGCCGACGGATATTTTATCGCCGGCTTTTTTGTGCCATTTGATGAGCGTCCCTTCGAGCATCGTATCGCTCAGTTTGGGCATAGTGATTTGATTCATAGTCGGAATGGAGCTTAGCGGATGTGTAAAACTTTTTCGATGATGCGGGCTACGGTGGGCAGCTGCAGATTTTCCAAGGCCGGCGAGTAAATGGCGGGGGCGTCGAGCGAGCATACACGCTGAACAGGCGCGTCAAGTTCATCGAACGCCTTCTCTTGAATGGTTGCGGCGATTTGGGCTGAGACACCGCAGAAAGGCTTGTTTTCATCGACCAGAACCGCGCGGTGTGTTTTGCGAACCGTGTTCAGAATGGCTTCCTCATCCAGCGGGCGAATCGAACGAAGATCCAGCACCTCGGCGCTGATGTCATGCTCGGCGGCCAGAATCTCGGCGGCTTTCAAGGCCGTTATGACGGCGCGGCCGTGGGCGATGAGCGAGACATCGGTGCCTTCGCGCTTGATGTCTGCCACACCAAGCGGGATCACGTATTCCTCCTCGGGGACTTCCCAAGATTCGCCATAAAGAAGCGTGTTCTCCATCACGCAGACGGGGTCGTTGTCCCGGATGGCCGCCTTCATCAAACCCTTCGCGTCATAGGCAGTCGCTGGACAGACGACTTTCAGACCGGGTGTGTTGGCAATAAAATTCTCTGGTGTGTGCGAGTGGGTGGCACCAACACTGGTTCCACCATTTGCTGGGCCGCGGATGACTATCGGGCAATTGATGAGACCACCGCTCATGAAGCGGACTTGGCCGGCATTGTTGATGATTTGATCCCATGCGACATAGGCGAAACTCCAGAACATGAGCTCCATCACAGGACGGACACCCAACATCGAAGCGCCGATGCCCATGCCGATGAAACCGGCTTCGCTGATCGGGGCATCGACCACGCGCTTGTCGCCGAAGCGTTGCCAGAGGCCTTCGGTGACTTTGTAAGCTCCGTTGTATTGCGCCACTTCTTCTCCGATGATGACGACATTTTCGTCACGGATGATTTCCTCGGCGAGGGCGTCATTGAGGGCTTTGCGGTAGGTGATCAGAGGCATGGTACGGTGTGTTCTAAAAAATCGTTTCTATCAAAAAAAAATCGACCCAAGTGGGCGCGGAGTTTTGGTTATTCGCTGAAGAAGTGGCGTCCCGTCGAGCCGCCTTCGGTTTTGTTGTCCACTTCCCAGTAAACATCCTCAAAGATTGTTTCGGGTGCAGGGAATTCGCTGTCCATCGCAAACTGTGCGGCTGCGTCCGCTTCGTCTTTCGCGGCTTCATCGATCGCCTCGGCTTCAGCTTCAGTGAGAACACCTTCGTCCTGGAGGCGTTTTCTCCAAAGGATGATCGGGTCGTGGTGCGTCTTATAGCGCTCGATTTCCTCAGGTGAACGGTATTTCTTGTAATTCGCATCGGCGACCGAGTGCCCGTAATAGCGATAGGTATCGAGTTCGAGAACTGTCGGGAGCGATTGCTCGTGAGCGCGGCGCATGGCGTTGGCCGTCTTGGCACGCACCTCGTAGAGATCCTCGCCGTTGGCGATATCCCACACGATTCCGTATCCATCGGCGCGCTCGGCGAGGCAATTTCTCATCGCTGACGAACGCTCCAGTGTGGTACCCATCGAGTATTTGTTGTTTTCAATAATGTAAACGACGGGAAGCTTCCAGAGGGCGGCAAGGTTGAGGGATTCGTGGTAAGCACCTTGGTTCACCGCACCGTCGCCTAGGAAACAGAGCGCGCAGCCTTTCAGCCCTTTGTATTTGAGTCCATAAGCGAGGCCCAATCCGAGAGGGGTCTGACCACCTACGATTCCGTGTCCGCCCCAGTAGTTTTTATCGGGGGCAAAATAATGCATTGAACCGCCCTTGCCGCGCGAGCAACCGGTGGCTTTTCCAAAAAGTTCCGCCATGCATTCATTCATGCCCATCCCCACAGCCAGGGCGTGTCCATGATCACGGTAGGCGGTGATGACATGATCGTTTTTACCCATCAGTGAAACGGTTCCGACAGCCACTGCCTCCTGCCCTATGTAGAGGTGGAGAAAACCACCCATCATGCCCTGGTTGTAATACTTGAGTGACGTCTGTTCGAAGCGCCGTATGCGAATCATTTCCCTGAGAAATCCGATTTTTTGCTTCGGCTTCAGCGAGGCATTGATTTCCGCGCGGGCGTAGTCTGCTGGATCCACGGCTACTTCGTCATCGGTCACACTTGGCATAGGGCTTGAGAGTTTGGGCATAGTGTTAAATGTCGATCCGGCAGTCCGGACGAAAGGAGTAGTTTTTCCATTCTCCGCCTGCTTGGCAATGCAGAAATACAGTCGAAGTTAGCCTTTTTTTGTTTCACCACAGAACCCGCCATGGTGAAGTTTCCAACATGAAAAAAGTTCTCTTCATCCAGCATGGGGATGTGGACAAGCCGGGTCTGCTCGCCGAAGTGCTTGCCGAAATCGGCATCGAGTTGCTCACCGTTCATCCGTATGCTGGGGACGAGCTGCCGATTGATGCCACAGGCTTCGATGGCCTCGTGCTCGGCGGCGGGGGGCAGAGCGCATATGAGGTCGGCTTGTATCCTTATCTTGACCGGGAATGTGGCTTGATTCGATCCGTTTTGGCGTCCCAAAAACCAGTTCTCGGCCTTTGCTTGGGTGCTCAGTTAATCGCGCGGGCGTTCGGGGCGGAGGTGCGTCGGGCCAAGTCCAAGGAGATTGGTTTTTTTCCTGTGACACTCAGTAACGATGCTTCTGCCGATCCCTTGGCCGGAGAACTTCCTGAGATTTTTGGCGCTGCGCATTGGCACGGTGACGTCTTTGAAATTCCTGGTGGCGGCGTGCGGCTGGCAAGCAGCGCTCTCACTCCGAATCAGATGTTTCGCTATGGGACGAATTGCTATGGAATCCAGTTCCATCTTGAAATGACACCGACGCTTTTTGAGGAACTCGTTTGGGATTCCAAAGATTACCTTGTGGATGCTGGAGTCGAGCCACGGGCCTTGATCTGCGAAGCCTATGAGGTTTTGCCTCTTGTCGAACAAAGGGCTCGCGCTGCATTCAAAAAGTGGACGGATTTTTTATAGAGGCGGTTTTTCAAGGAACTGCCTCGCCGCAGCCTGAAGCTCGTGCCAGCGCGGAAACGAAGGATCCGCTGCGTGAAGAATGTGTCGAAGGAGGCTTCTCCACTCCAATGTGGCGCGCTCTATGTCGCCCCGACGAATCGCGTCGGTCTCTTTTTCCAGCGCCCGCATTCCACCGCTCCGGTGCATTGTCAAGGCTTCCCAAGTTCCCTCGCCAAACCCGGGACACAGTCCCCCCTCAAGGTAGCCCTCATAGTCCACATGGCCGTATATTTCACGTGCTACCGCAGCAAGGCGATGGCTCGGCCCATCGGCAAAATCCATAAAACGCTGCCCTCCTCGGAGGTTGGCCAGATGTGCAACGATGTCTTCGATTGGATAGCCTGGATCTTCCAGTGCCGCCGCGATCATCAGGCCCTCGCCGCTTTGAAAACGACTGAAGAGCCTCCCGCGCAGAGTCGGTGTGCCACTTTCATCAACAAGCCCCAGCTTGAGCCAGGCGTATGCTGCAGACCCTGGAACCGGGTTGAAATTGAGCGATTCGCCAACCTCAGGCAACGAGCTGACCCTCCGCCGGGGGGGATCGATGAGCGCAGTGCCATCGCGCATGATCACTGCGTTCACGGGAACATTAGCCAGCGAGAGACGTGCCATCAGGTTTGGTCCATGCCGGGCGGTGCTGTGGAAGAAGCCAGGCGACCACTCGGATTCGAGGAGGGGGATGATGTCGCGGATCAGTTCGGCTTCGGAGAATAACTCCGACTTGCCTAGGCCAAGCAGTTTTTGAATCCACGGGAGCGGCTGAAAATGAACACCTGTGAAGCGTGCAACTGGGACTTCCTTTCCGTAGGTGAAACTCCGTCCATCGGCAAGTTTGCAGGCCCTGCCTTGATGCAAATAGTCAAGTGTGCGAGGCGCGCGCAGTGCGGGAATCCATCGTTGCTTGTGGAGTGAGAGGCATTCACAAAGAGGGCGTGTCTCCTCCTGTGCACTTTTCAAAGGATGCCAGCAATTGGCCGGTCCAAGAAACTCGACCTTAGTCGGGCCATGGCGCTGGCTTGATTGGGAGCTTTCAAGTGCGTGCGCCAAATCCGGAGCGATCTTCTGACGGCTGAAGAGCCGTTCACATACGAGTGAGGCACGAGCGAGTGGGTTTTGCCCCTCCGCTGCCGCCGCCTCCATAACGCGCAGCAAAGTAGGCCAGTCCATCTGGTTTACCCTTCGGAGTTGACGAGGCGATGTGTCCAGAAGGCCCGGCAGATTTGGGGCAGTGAGAACGAATCCTCGATCATCGAGTCCTCTCCGGCCAGCCCGTCCGAACATTTGCAGCAGTTCGTCGGAGCGGAGTTCACGTTGGAAGCGGGCATCACCGTAACTGGTCGAGGTGACCATAACGGAACGAACGGAAAAATTGATACCCGCCGCGAGGCCAGTGGTGGCGACGATGACTTGGAGCTTACCGGCTTTTCCAAGCGGTTCGATCCAATCTGCCCGTGCGGAGTAGGGGAGTCCGCTATGGTGAAAAGCCACGCGATGCTGCAGCAGCTTGGCAAGGTCGCGTCCGAGCAGATTCTGGTCTTCCGGTGTCATCCGACGCGGGCTATCCAGCGGAAGCGCGGCGGCGATCTGAGTCGCCATTTTCTCTGCATCGCGGCGCCTGGGAGCAAAAAGCAAGAGCGGCGTCAGCCCCGCAAGAACAGCTCCTGCAGCGACTCGGGGCCAGAATCCGTGAACCGAATCCGGCACACGCGGAAGATTCTCCAGCGGGAATTCATCCAAGGGAACCGGGCGATCTTGGACTTGGATCAACTCCACTTGCCGCCCAAGCCTTCTCAGCCACTCCGCGATATCCGAGGGATTTCTCACGCTGCCGCTTAGGAGTAAGAGTCGGGTAGAGGCTGGGGGAAGTGCCATGGCCATCTCGTAATTCAGACCACGCTGAGCATCAGCGAGCATCTGGTATTCATCCAGGATGAGAAATCCCGGGGCATTTCCACTGAGAATGCGCTCGCGCTGGGTTTCCAATGTGGCCACAAGAACGGGAGCGTGCAGGTTTTCCGCCAGATCACCTGTGGCGATGCCGACATTCCATCCGAGAGATTTCCATTCACGCCATTTGTCGTTCGCCAGAGCGCGGGTCGGAACCGTGTAAACGGCTTGGCCAAGCTTGGTGGCTTCCGGTGTTTTCAAAAACAGCTCAAAGACGCGCGTCTTTCCGGCCCCGGTTGGAGCATCAATAATGACATCTTTACCGATTTTCAGATGACACACTGCATCCTGCTGCCAGAGGTCAGGGAGGTTCAGGGGTGTGAAGGGAATCTGGACAGATGTGGATTTCAAGATCAGCGCGCCTCGGATTGTGGCGGGGCCGATTGTTTGAAGCCGGCTGGTGGTTCCGCTCGTGCCCCGATGCGGATGAGTTCGATGTCTTCTTCGCGGTTTTTTCCAAGGTTGATCGCCGCGGCGCTTTGCAACCAGAGTGTCATTTTATCCAGCGAGGGAAGCCGCGAAAGCGTCCGGTTTTCGTTCAGCAGTCGCACAGCCGTGGCATCAATCGCCACAGGGTCTCGGCTAACAAAGATGGTGTGGTGCTCGGTGAGAAATCCAGGGTTGGCAAAGGGCCCGCCGGCATATTGCAGTACGAGGGCATCGAGAATCGTGAGAACGACTTTACCCTGAATCATGGCGTCCGCATAGATTTCGGCGAGGTAGGGATCCCCAAAGTCCGGCGAGCGTGTGAAGCGCCGCCAGTTGTCGAGATTGGGGAGCGTCATGTTGGCCAGGGCCCCATTCACGCCGGTCAGGAAGCTGTCTGTGAGGGAGGGGACATTGATGACCTTGTCCACTTCCTGACTGAGAACCTTGGCGTAGTAGCTCGTGCTGCTGAGTTGCTCGCCACTGCCGAGCATGTCTTCCATCCGGGAGCCCTTGCGATCGCCAAATGCACTGTCCCCCCAGATCAGTCGGCCGATGACGGGTGCGGTGACTTGCGCTTTTTTATCGTAGCCTGTGGTGGTATCGACCCACCTCAGTCGGTAAAGCGGATCATTCCGCGTGTAGCCTGCGGACAGGAGATCTTCGAGGTTACGATCCCAGACGATGATGTTTGATGGTTGCACGCCTGCGGAGATGAGGCCTGCGGCGATGGCTTTGACGACAGAGGGATGTGTCCCACTCACCGCGCCACCGGATGCGGCTACCTTGATGCCCACACGGTCGCTTGCCTTCACAAGCGAGGCCCATGATGCGGCGGGGTTGGGTTTGCCAGTGGCGGCGCAAACCAGGTTGTCCACCATGCGGCGGACGACAGCGGGGTTGGGTGTCCGGTTTTGGGCGAGCGATGATGTTTCCATCGCATAAAAAACCTTCGCCCTTTCGGCATCCTGCGCGGTGGCCGAGACAAGCAAGAAAAACACGATGCAGGCTCGAATACGGAATTTTGGAATGGGATTAAAAAAGCTCACCGATGGTCTTTGATGTGGCGCTCAAGCTGGACATCGAAACCTCCCAGATCGATACGTTGCGTCATGTCGAGCTTGAGACGCGGGTTCGAAGGTCGTGTTGCGAGCGGGTTTGCAAAAACCAGCACGCCACCCGGTTGGAGGACTCTCGCGGCAGTATGAAGAAGATCGCTGATCAGACCCTCAAGGTTCGGAATCGGAACCCGGCGGCCCATAGGAGGGATGCTGATGATTTGAGTTATGGAACTTGGTGCAATGGGGGCACTCCGAAAATCTCCGTGGAAAAAATCCGCTCCAATCCGAAGACCGGAAGCCGCAAGGTTGGATTCTGCTATGTCAATCGCCTCGGCGCTCCGGTCCGAACCAAGGAGTTTTCGCACACCTCCAAGCAGTCCGCGTTCGATCAACTCCAGGCCTGAACCACAGAAGGGATCCCAAACAACATCGCTGCCGGAATTTCCCGCAAGGCGTGCCATGCAGGCGGCCAGCGGTGGATGCGATGCCGCCGGGACATCTAGCCTGCGGTAGGAAAAGCGGGGGTCCGGCGAAATGCGGGGGCGAAGTTCGACAGAAAATTGACCTCCATACGGGTGAATCTCGACAGCCCAAGGAGCGCTTCGGGCATCGTTTAGAATTTCCGGGCACAATGTGTAAGCCCGGTTGGCGATATCGCGAACCATTCCGCGCTGGTGACCAAGGGACGGGAATTCTAGGCGATAGCGAATAGCTCCCTGTGTGAGTTTTTTGAAAAGACCACGAACCGGAGAGGATGTAATGGCTGCGGCGATTTCCGCCGCATTAGGCTTGGAGATCGTTCCCAGAACAAACGCGAGGGTTCCGAAGCAACGGAGGGATAACAGGTCGGAGAGACAGAAAGCGGATTGAGGTGCAATTTCGATCAATCCAGGTCGTGAGTTTCTGAATTTGAAAAGTTGCCGCCCCTGCGGAGATGCCTCCAGTTCCTGTCGGGCGAATCTCTCAAGTCCCCGGCGACCGCGCAGGTGAATCTTAAGACCGGAAAAATCATCCACCGACTCATCCAAGCGAATCTCCGAGGGAGCCTCCTCCCTCGCGACGCTGGCTTTGACTTTCAGGGCTGTCTGCTCCGCTAGCCCGTCCACAACTTCAAGCGTGGCTTTGCCACCGATTTTATCCAGGGCCTTTGAGAGGTATTTCTTTTCCCTTTCTTGCGGATTGGTTTTTCGAAGGATGTCGAGAAGAGCCTCCTCATCCGCGGATTCTGCTCCGATCTTTGGCAGGGCGGCCATCGCATAACGGCGGATTTTTTCGTCGGAATCCTGCAGGAGTGACCGAAGCCAAGTCGCGAGGTCATTTTTTTGCGCTCGCGAACCGCTCTCCGAGAAGACAACTCCCACGGCGCGGACCAGGCCTGCATTTTGCGAACGCGAGGTCTGATCGCCCTGATTGAAAGCCGGCACATGTTCCATCCAGAGCTGCTCCCATGTGAGGCACCGGAGCTGTTTGTAGAGATCCTTGGCTGCATTTGTTTTTGCGGTCTTCATGGATTGATGGCCTCGGCCTTTTTCGCACCACCAAAAACAGGTATGCGCGGAATGATTTTAGGAGACCATCCAGGGTTTGAGAATGTGCCATCCGAGTGGTATTCGAAAAGCTTGCTGACTGGAAAAAAGACAATTCCCGGAACTCCCTGAGCGTTCAATCTCATATCCATGTCGAGTTTGCCCGTGAGAAAGTAAATGTCGCCATTACCGAACATCGAGAATCCACCGCCCACAATCTCGATGTTTTTCGTGCTGACCTTCTTGTCTGCGACAGTGAAATCCGCCGTGGCAAGCCGTGCCGTATTGTAGGCCACACCGGGAAGAATCCCGCCAATGATGCTTGAGAAGGGTCCGAGGGTTGGAATCGCAAACACATTGCCGTCTTCGATGCGGATGCTGCCATTTCCCGTCATCAGCTCTTCCTGCCCCATGCGGGTTTTGAAGTTGTATCTCCCGCTGACCACGCCTTTCGAGTCGTCGTAGTTGAAATAAAGCTTCGTGAGATTCGAAAAGTTCACCCGCTCCAACTGCACATCGGCAGTGAAAAATGGTGCCTTCGGATCGATCGAGACATCGGCTTTCAGGGTGACTTCGCCACCCATAAGCGGGGCGCGTGTGACGCGGGCGTCAACCTTGTTTCCAATAACGAGAACCTTTGCCGAGGTTTTGCCGAATGAGAGCGTCTTGCCGAGCAAATCGTAATCCATACCGGCCGGGGACTCGACTTGTATGGACAAATTGTTTTTCGTTGCCAGTTTCATGTGAACCTTGCCCTGCACGGAGACATTCGGATTCGAGCGAAACCGGTAGGGGCTGATTGTTTTTGCGATGTTTGGATCAATCCACATCAATACTTCATAGGGAATGAGCGTGGAGCGGATGTTTTCCAAGCGAACTTCTTGGCGTCCCACATCGTAGGCAAAAGACCCTGTGCCCTTGCCTGGACCTGTGACGATGACGATGTTCTTGTAATTCACACAGCTGTCGGCGATCTCGAGATCAGCAGTGCCGGAGTCGATCCAAGCCCCTCGCATGGCGGTGCGGCCGAGTTTCAGATGACCCGTTCCCTTCATAGCCCCAAAATCGAGCTTCGGTGCGCGGAGTGAGAGGGAAATCTCCGGGAGGTCTGCGATTTGCATTTTATCCAAAAACTCTCGCGTCGGACCATCCAGCAATGGACTCAGATCCGTAGGGGGAATCGTCGTTTGAACCTGAAGACGAAAATCACCAGGGGCAATCCAAAGGTTGCCGGCAAAAGATCCTCGTTTGCCTTGAAATGAAATGTCGCGCACATAGAGGCATTGAGCAGTCCACGCAAAACTGCAGCCAAACTCGCGAAATTCTATTCCCTTATAGGTGATACTCGGAGTTAGAATGTTTCCGATAACACGAAGTCCTGCATTGGCTTGTGTGAAATCAGCTGTCGCTTCGGCCTCAAATTGTGGGGCGGATTGGAAATGCGGTTCCTCTTTTAACTGATCTGAAGCGATGAATGATTTGATAATCGGAAAAGGATTGAGATTCGCTCGAATGGATAGGCGAGCTTTTCCTGTGTCTCTCTCCCACTCCCCAGAAGCTTGAAGGATGCCCCCTGCATCCTTAATTTGGAGCGTAGGCACACGGAGCCTACCGTCCGTGTATTCACCCTGAATTTTTAGCTCCGAAAATGCCAGGTCCTTCCTATTGATTCTCGGACAGGTGATTGAAAGCTCTGGTATTTTCAAAGATCCGGGCTGATTCGCATCCATTTCGAAAGTGCCTTGAATAAGTGGCTCCCCGTGCGGAAAGGACGTTTCGGCGAGAAATGTTAGGATTTTTTCATATGGCAGATTCTGGGGATTCGAATTTTTATCATGCTCTGGCAACTGCAAAGCGAATGGATTTTTGACTTCCCCGGTAAATAGAATGCGTATGCCTTCGACCGTTGCTGCAAACGAACTCACACGCATGCTGTCTCCCAAGAGAATTATTTCGGCATTGATGCCCTTGATCGCAACGCGGCGGTCGTCCAGCGAATTCGGGAGCGGAATCGATGCATCAGCCTCCCTGAGCGACAGACTGTCCACAACGACACGCCGCTGCATGAGTTCGCCTAGGCTGATGGAGATCACGACTTGGTTGATAGACGCCAACGCTTTGGCGTTGTTACCGCGTTCCCGGACTCGAACATCCCTTGCGACAAGTCCCATAAATGGATTTATGGAGAGATGGCCGATACTGACTTCGAGAGTTGGACTACTTAGAGCCTGACCAAGTGCCTCCTTGGCACCAAAGCCGATTCCATGGACGCGTTGATAATATACGGCTGACGGTATGCCAATAAAGATCAGCACAAGTGCCAATCGCACCGTGGACTTGAAAAGAAAATAAACAATGGGATGAACCTTCATTTCAGCAGTCACATAAGGTGCAACGGATCGACGTCCACCGCGACAAAAACATCCTCGGGCATTGGCAGGGTATCAAGCGTAGCGCGCGCGAGACGCGAGAGCAGAAGCGAGGACGGGCCTCGCAGCGTGACTTGAAAACGATAGTAAGTCTTCGCCTTTTCCAATGGGGCAGGCACACCTTCACCAATTACAAGACCCGCTGGCGCAGCAGCTTTCAGTTTCCGTGAGAGGGTTTGGGCTGAAAACTCCACGCGCTCGCGCATTGCGCCACGCAGAGTGATCATCACCATCCGGCCAAATGGCGGGTAGTCGAAGCGTTTCCGGAATTCCATTTCCTGCTCCATGAAACCCTCGAAATCATGATGCCTTGCAAACTGGATCGATGGGCTGAATGGCGTGAATGTTTGCACATACACCTCGCCCTCCATCTCGCCCCGGCCAGCGCGACCCGCCACCTGCGTGAGAAGTTGGAATGTCCGCTCGCCAGCACGGAAATCCGGGATGTGCAGGCCAAGGTCGGCATTCACGATTCCCACAAGCGTGACGTTCGGAAAATGGAGTCCCTTGGCGATCATTTGTGTGCCGAGAAGGATATCGATGCGGCCTTCTTTAAAAGCTCCGAGTGTCTCACGATAAGCCTCCTTACGCGTCATAGAGTCGGCATCCATGCGGGCGATACGGGCTTTCGGGAAGATGCGTTTCAGTGCCTCCTCGACCTTTTGCGTGCCGGTTCCCGAGTATCGGACTTTTGGATCCGAGCATTTCGGACAGGTCTTCGGCGCACGACTGCTATGTCCACAAATATGACACATCAAGCGCTCGGCAGCGCGGTGGTATGTCAGGGAAACACTACAGTCCGGGCACTGGCACACATGGCCGCATGCCTCGCAGATCATGGAGGTCGAAAATCCCCTGCGGTTGAGAAAAAGAATCGTCTGTTCCCCCTTTGCGATTCGCCCTTCCACAGCCTCACGCAGGGCACGGGAGAGAATTCCACCCTCAGGATCATTCCGCGTGGGACGCCTCAGATCTATGACCCGCACAACCGGCATGCTTTTGTCATCCACCCGCTGGTCGAGACGCACGAGTTGGTATTTTCCAGACTGGGCATTGTGCCAACTTTCGAGGGATGGCGTTGCGCTTCCCAATAGGACGGCCGCGCCTTCACGATTGCCGCGCAGCACAGCCATGTCGCGCGCATTGTAGCGCGGGGCCTCGTCCTGTTTGTAGGAGTTTTCATGTTCTTCATCGACAATGATAATCCCGGGGTTTTCGATGGGGGCAAAAATCGAACTTCTGGCGCCAATCACGATTCTTGCCGTGCCGTTGTGAATTTTGTGCCATTCGTCGTGCCGTTCCCCTTCCGAGAGATGGCTGTGCAGCACGGCAATCTGGTCCTGCATCTCGGCGAAGCGGGACTTGAATCGTTCAACTGTTTGAGGCGTGAGGGAAATCTCTGGAACCAGAACCAGAGCGGTTCTCCCGGTGTCTATCGCATGCCGGATGGCGCGCAGATAGATTTCCGTTTTCCCCGAACCGGTGACGCCGAAGAGCAGAATCGGCTTGTCGGGTTTGGCCATGGTTTCGACCACAACCTTCATCGCTGCCTCCTGCTCGGCATTCAAAGTCAACTCGGCACCTGCCACAAAGCGCTCGGAGTAGGGATTTCTGGAAATGACCGAGGCCTCGATGATAACCAAGCCGTTCTTTTCCAAAGCGCGAAAGACACTTTCATGGACCCCAGCCTTGATTGATGCTTCCGTAACAAGTGTTGCCTCCTCTGTCAGCGCGCGCAACGCTTCCGCCTGGCGCGGGGCTCGGCACGCGACAGCTTGATAATCCTCCTCCGAGAATGCCCTCGCGGCCCGCACCGTATTCTGCTTTTTGGCCCCGACTTTCCCGTCCCTGACTGCGACCGGCAGCACACTCCGCACGGCCGTTTCGAGTGGACAGCAGTAGTAGTCGCTCATCCAACGCGCTAACTCCAACAGCGACGGACGGATCATGGGCTTCTCATCCAGTAGAGATGCGATGTCACGCACCTTGGAAAATTCTGATTCCTCCACGATTTCAATCACCGTGCCAGGTAGAAGCCGAGTCCTCACGGGCACACGAACCCTTGAGCCAATCCCAATGGCCGCCTTCATAGCCTTAGGAACACTGTAATCCAGCATTCGTCCGGCAGCTTGGTCAGGTAGCACTCTCACAAACATTCCGCCGAATATCCCCGTCATCGACGCCTGCTGCAAGCCTTGCTCCTTGTCTGATTCTGATGCAGGTCATAACCCCATGGCTTCTGGAGAATCAAAGGCGAAGTTGAATTCAAGAGAGTGAAACTATGAAAACTTCAACCCACATCAAAAACGATTCCACTCTTTGGGGAGGAAGTCGTCGTCTTATTGGGATCATGGTTGTTTCGGCGTTTTTGGTCGCTCCAGTTCGCGGCTATAGTCAAACGGCACCGCTCCCGCCGCCGCCAAATATCCTGATTCTATACGATGACACCGGCAATTGGGGGTGGCTGGGTGGCATGTATGCGCTCAAATTGGAAAACCTCTTGGCGCACTTCGAGTCCAAAACAACCAAAAAACCCCTGGGCCAATACCTTATCGGCGATTTGGTTAAATACGATGCCACATTTTATCTGGGGTCCACTTACACTGAAGAGGCGCTATCACCCGTGTTTCAGGCGGATTTGAATTCCAATACGAAGCCTTTCGTTTGGGCCGGGTTTAACCTGTGGAGATACGCATGGAACGATCCGCTTTTCGTTGGTAAATATGGATTCCAGTTTTTAAACTACGCTCCGGAAAATCATCCCAAGGTTGTTTATAAAAATACAGATCTCAAGAAAGAGGTCTGGGATCCGGGCTTGAATCACGTGCAAATCCTAGATCCAAACTTGGCAAAAGTTCATGCGACAGCCATGGATGGCTCCGGCGGGGAATGGCCGTATATCGTCCAAAGTGGAAACTTCTGGTTTGTAGCCGATATGCCTCTGATTTCGACTTCGTTTGAAAACCGCTCACTCGCCTTTGCCGACTTGTTGCATGATATGCTCGGCATCAATCATCCGGAATCCCATCGCGCCTACTTTCGCGTTGAGGATGTTTCGCGTGAGAGCGACTCGGCAAGCTTAAAAGCCATCACGAAAGCGGTCACTTCTCTTAAAGTGCCGTTCCTAATCTCCCTCATTCCCTCATATCGTGACTGGATGGGGGTCTATAACAATGGCATACCAGTAAAACTAAATATCACAGCGAATTCCACAGTGGGAAAAGAAGTCAAGCTCTGGCTTTCAGCAGGTGGGCAGATCCTTCAGCATGGCACAACGCACCAAATCGATGGATTGCTGAATCCCTACAGCGGAGTAAGCGGTGAAGACTATGAATTCTATCGTATTACTCTGGATTCAACGAATAAAATATCCTATGTTGGCCCTGTCCCCGGAGACAGCGTGGCTTGGGTGCAAAAGCGAATTGTGCAAGGTCAAAATATCCTTAAAAACGCAGGATTTACCCCGATAGGCTGGCTCACGCCTCACTATATCGCATCGCCGGTTGACTATAAGGTCTTCGCATCTCTATATCCGTTTGCCTGCGATCGGGCTATTTTCTTCGTCACAAATTCTTCAGGCGGAATACAGCCAGATGAGTTCAACTCGCCATTCGTCTATCGCGATACCTATGGCATCAAGCGCATACCTGAAACGATCGGCTACCCTGATCCTAACGGCGATGACGGCGCTCCCGTGTTTCCAGTGGATTTGGTCCGCCGCGCCCAGGCTCTGAAGGTCGTACGCGACGGCTGGGCGGGATTCTACTTTCACTGGTACCTAAATCCGAGCCATCTGATCGAGATCGTTAACGGCCTCAAGGAAATTGGTTACGAATTTGTCGTGGTGGATCAAAATACCAAATAGTTAGATAAGCTGAAATGACCACACATCAAAATGTTGTGGTGTAAGTTAATGAAGGAGGACATCACATGGCGTGTTAAGGAATCACCTTAGCACTCGGCACTTAAAATGAGCTCTAATTCCGCCAAGCGGCTTTGGATTTTTGCGCGTTCCTCGCGATGCTCGTCCATTTCCATCGGAGGAAACATGCTCTCGGCGTAGTAGGGGAGGTGGCCGGAGGTTTTATACATTTTTTCCTTCGCAAGGTGTGGGCTGCGGACGCGTACATAGCCGGCGGCGAACTCGGCTTCTTTGGCTAGTTTTTCGAGTTCCTCGACCAGCACGGTGCCCTTGGGGAGCCAGAGTGGCATTCCGGGGCCAACGAATTCGGAGTCGATGGCATAGAGTCCCATCTCGGCGCCGATCTTGCGGTGGTCGCGCTTTTTGGCCTCTTCCAGCATGGTGAAATATTCCTCCATGGCGGTCTTGTTTTTGAATGCCGTGCCGTAGATGCGCTGGAGTTGAGGATTCCTCTCGTCGCCTTTGTAGTAGGCACTGGCGACATGGGTGAGTTTGAACGCGCCGATGTTGCCGGTGCGCATGACATGCGGCCCCGCGCAGAGGTCGGTGAACTCGCCGTTGCGGTAGAGCGTGATCGTTTCGTGTTCGGGAATGTTCTGAACGATATCGAGCTTGAACTTGGAAGCCACACCGCGCGGAGCGAGGGAGGCGAGTTCGCCGCGCTCGGCCATGGCGAGGGCGTCCGCGCGGGAAATCTCGACGCGCTCGAAGACATGGTTGGCCCTGATCTCGCGTTTCATCTCCTCCTCGATACGGGCAAAATCCTCTGGCGAAATGCGGTGGGCGAGTTCGAGATCGTAATAAAATCCGTTCTCCACCGGCGGACCTGCCGCGAACTGGGCCTCAGGCCAAATTTTCAAAATCGCCGTGGCTAGCACATGGGCGGCGGAGTGGCGGATGCGTTCGAGTTCAGTCATGGGATGTCGGGTTGGATGAATCTTTTACCACGGAGATCACAGAGTGGAGAGAAGGGTGGGGGATGCGGTTTGGTCGAATGAAATCGCGGCCGATGGGATGAGTTGAGGGATGCCGTTTTGAACGGGGTAGGCCATGGCGGAGTCTGGGCATATCCAAGCGGCTTCCAGCTTAGCGTGTCCTGGCACTTTCCGCAGGGCCGCCAACTCCTCACCCGTCGCCTCGCGCAGCGGTTGACGCGTTTGCGGGCAGATGAAAGGGAATTTGGCAGCTTGCATAATTTGGAAATGATTAACTAGAAAAGGAAGTTTGGGACAGAATGACAGGCTAGTTCGGTTGGTATCGCAGATAACTTAAGCCTTCAAATTTGAGAATCCATCTTGCCTCCGTGCTCTCTGTATCCTTTGACTCGCTCGCCCCCGCTCGGCTCGCCCTTCGGGCCAACCTTCGGTTGCTCCATCCCGCACCTGCCCCGGTGCTCGATTGTGGTTAATCGCGGCGGTCATGATCTCAGTATTTCGGCATCGACGTATCCACACGGTCGGCCCAGGCGAGGATTCCGCCAGCCACATTGAGGAGTTTCGAAAAGCCCGCCTTTTGCAAATGGCGCACCGCTGTGGCGCTGCGTCCACCGACCTTGCAATGGATGATGATTTCATCCGCCGTATCGAGTTCGCTCATACGCGAGGAGAGTTCGCCGAGCGGAATGAGCTTCGCCCCAGGGAGGCGGGAGATATCCCACTCGTAAGGTTCACGCACATCAACTAGGACGAACCTTTCGTTCCGGTCGATGCGGGCTTTCAGCTCTTCCACTGTGATCTCTGGAACCGGCAACTCCGCTTCTTCTTCCGCTCTGGCCTGAGGGATTCCGCAGAATGTCTCGTAATCAATCAGGTCCGTGATCGTTGGATTTTCCGAGCAGACGGGACAGCTCGGGTCTTTACGGATTTTGAACTCGCGGAATTTCATCTTCAGCGCGTCGAAGTGAACAAGGCGGCCGATGAGTGGTTCGCCGATACCCACGATGAGTTTGATGGCCTCAATCGCCTGCATGACCCCAATCACTCCCGGCAAAACGCCCAGCACGCCGCCCTCGGCGCAGCTTGGCACCATGCCTGGCGGTGGAGGCTCAGGGTAGAGGCAGCGGTAGCAGGGGCCACCAAGATGCGGGGCAAAGACGGTGCACTGCCCATCGAAGCGGAAAATTGAGCCGTAGATATTCGGCTTTTTCAGGAAAACGCAGATATCGTTGCTCAGGTAACGGGTAGGAAAATTATCCGTTCCATCGATCACGATGTCGTAAGGCTCCACGATTTCGCGGGCATTTTCAGCCTGAAAAAGGGCATCGTGGAGATTAACCTGCACATTCGGATTGATTTCTTTGATGCGGTCGCGGGCGCTGTTGAGCTTCTTGCGGCCCACATCTTTCGTTCCGTGCAAAATTTGGCGCTGCAGGTTCGAGTAGTCTACGACATCGAAATCCACGAGTCCAAGCGTGCCAACGCCAGCCGCTGCGAGGTAGAGTGCGATCGGTGAACCCAGTCCGCCAGTTCCGATGCAGAGAACTTTTGAGGCCTTGAGACGTTTTTGCCCCTCCAGAGTGACCTCGGGCATGATGAGATGCCGCGAGTAGCGCGCCACCTCGTCGTTGCTAAAGTCAATTTTCTCCACACGGGCCGAGTCTAGGATACTTTTCATGTTCGTTTAAAAAATGAGCCCGCAACCATAGCGTCCGTGCGATTGATTGCAAGAAGCCGCCCGCCAAAAAAACATCCTGCCTTGCAGAAGCTCATAGCCTGCGGCAATCATCCCCGCTTTCAAATGATTCCGACCGAGCACCACGACCCCGTCAACGCCCGCATCCTTGCCGTTTCCGAAGACAAAATTTCTGGCTTTCCCCGGGAGCCATTTCTGGAAATTTCGCGACTCAGCGGCGTTGACCTGCCGACCGTTCTCGAACGCATCCGCGCCATGGTTGAGGCGGGAACGATACGCCGCGTTCGCCAAACACTTCTTGCTACCAATCTCGCAGAGGGTGCCCTCGTGGCGTGGAAAGTTCCTGCCGAAAAACTCGATTCCGCCTTTGAATTCATGTTTCGCGAGGATCCCTTCTCCGGCCATGTCGTTATCCGCTCGACGGATGCCAAAATCCCCGGCGAAGCCTACAAACTCTGGACGACTTTAAAGGTGCCCGCGGGGCAGTCGCTCGATGAGCATTGTCGCCTTCTAATGAGTCTCACGGGTGCAGAGGCCTATCGCCTCATGCCAGCTAAGGGCATCTTTGCTCTTGGTGTCGGCCACGTGCGCCGCAAGACCATCGAACCCGGCGACAAATCCGAAGGCTCCGCCCGCATGCTTAAAACAGGCGTCGTGCATCTCACGGACCACGAATGGCGCGTTCTCATGACGCTCAAACGCGAATTTGCCCCCACAGAGATCCGCGAACCCGCTTGGGACTCCCGCGCCGAAGAAGCAGGCGTAAGTCTTGATGAATTCTACGCCGTCGCCGAATCTCTCCAGCAACGCAAGCTGCTGGGCCGTTTTTCCACCTTCTTGGAACATGTCAAACCCTCGCAGACCGGGGTGCGTGTGACTCGATTCAATGCCCTTTTCCATTGGGCCGTTCCCGCCGGAAGGGAAGAAGAGGCCGGCGCACAGATCGGCCGCCACGAATGTCTCACGCATTGCTACTGGCGCGAAGGTGGACCCGAGTTCAACAATGTGAACATCATGGCTGTCTCCCACGGCACGGAGAAAGACCGCGTCATGCAATTCAAAGCCGCCATCGATGCTCACCTTGTCGAAGCTGGTATCCCTTTATCCTACACAAACGTCTTTTGGGGTGGCCGCAGTGAAATCAAACCCTCCGAAATCTCGCCTTTTGCCTACAAAGATTGGCATGCCAAGCACAGCGCCTGAGCATCTCAAGCCTGAAGAAAATATATTGCTCAAGGCGTCAATACGCGCCTCGCCGCTAGGCTTTGAGATTATTTCCAGCTATTTTTCCAAGATTCGAATTCTGACAAGCGCAGGCGATGTCTCGCAATATTGCCTGAATGCAAACTATCCAATTCGATGCGTATGACTTCTTGAAAGCGCTCCCTATCAGCTTTTGGCAAGGATTTTTCGGCCTCTGCGGCGATCCACTCCTGTGCTTGCAGTCGGTCCATTTGTTTGCGCGCAATTTCGCCAACGAAGCGGGTCATCTCATTTCTGTATTTTAAGCGAAATGGGTCCGGCGAAGCCATGGCTTCCTTGACGCCAACATATTGGTTTGCCGAGCTTTTGTAGGCCCACACGAAAACATCGCGCAGATACTCGATGCAGTTGAGTTCATAGACACCAAGCAGACCCCCGATGTAGTCTTTTTGCTCAACTCCTGTAAACGAGAGGGGGCAGAGATTATTGCGAATCATCGGAATGTTGGCAGCGAGGCGTGAAACCCTCTTATTCACATCTTCAAATGGTTGCAAATAGGGCAAGTGCACCATCACAAAAAAAGCTTGCTCGTAGGGATTCTCGATTTCATTCGCGACCCATAAAATCTGCTCGAATTTTTCCTCAATCAGTTCCGGGACGGGCAGCGGGTGGAAAACCGTTCCGCTTATGCCAACAGGACGAGAGCGGACGCATCCACATGATGCCGGATCACGGATCAGATTATCGGCAAGCAGCGCATGAAGATTGCAGATTGTATGGCTATTGAATCCCACACTGGCAGGGGCGTCGGAGAGCATCTCAAGTGCCGCTTTATGATTCAGGATCATTTGCGTCTCTTCAGATTTGTGCCCCTTCGCGGCCTCACCGAGTTGGAGCAGGCGTTCAGCCTCAAGCAACGAGTAGGTATTCCCCTCAAGCCGGCTCGAATTCCAAGACAGGTCGATTAAAAGGCGCTGCAAAACTTGCCTCAAATACGTGCCAGGGGGCAATTTTTCCGCGCCTACATATCCAAATCGCGCCAGTTCGTCCCGCGTTTCGGCAGACAAGTAAAATGTGCGATTCGGTTGATACGTATCCAAAAAATCGGATTTGTATCCGACTGGAATGCGCTCAGTACGAGGCCTCTGAACCAAATAACGGATACGGCGCCCTTCGGGAGACAGCCATGGTGTATCGCCTGTTGGGGAGTCTGCCTCCTCTCTCAGGATGCTCGTTGATCCTTCTTCTTCAAAAGGAATAACGTAACGAGTGGCTCGTCCTTTGCCCTTAAGCTTGAGCTGTCCGGATTGGACCAAGCGGTCAAGGTCTCTCTGGAGCGTTCTCTTTGGAGTTCCCCTCATCATGGGGATGGTGAGAATGTCCTTGATCGATGCTCCAAAAGGAAAGCACTCGGCGGCCTTTATGACAGAGTACATCCTGGAATGAGAAATTCTTCTTGGCATTTTGTTGGCGCGACTTTTACACGCACCTTTAAATAATGCCACTAATCTTTTATTCGCGCCTAAAAATTATTTATTTGCCTTTATAGTAATCCTGTGTCATTATTTCCGCCACGCGTTCCATTTCATCAATAGTATTGTAGAAATGCGGACTGAACCTGATCCAGCTCCTTCCGCAATGGCTTTTTCTCAATGAAGCACCGATTCCAGCAGCTTCGAGCTTGGAAAAGATCGCGCCACTTTCTTTGGAAGGATGCCGCGTTGTTAAAATCCCTGACCTCATGGGATCTCCTGCTCTTGGAGAGAGGAAATCAAAGCCCTCCGCACTCAGCCTTTCCTCCAAATAATCTCTGTTTTCTAAAATGCCAGATTGCACATTGTTCAAGCCGAGCTGGAGAAGCATTTCAAGACTGGCCTTCATTCCATACATGCCAATGATATTCAAAACACCCGGCTCATAGCGCCTGGCTGTTTCCTCGAAAACGATTTCCTTCTGCGCGATAAAGTCCGGGGATTTCACATTCCACGCACCGAGCAATGTTGGACGGCATTTTTCAAAATTTTTACGCGCCACATATACGATTCCCATCGCCATCGGCCCGAGCATCCACTTGTGTGCATCGGCGCTCAGGAAATCGACGAATTTCACATCGAGCGGCGCGGCTCCAAGGGTCTGAATGGCATCAAGTGAAAATAAGATTCCCTTAGATCTGAGCATGCGGCCAATTGCTTCAACATCGATCCGGCGACCGCTCAGGTAGTGGCACGATGCCAGTGCCACCAATTTGGTTCGTGGTGTGAGTGCGGACTCTACGAGTTCAGAAGTGATTGCCCCCGGCTGTTCGGGATGCAGTTCTCTTGCCACCACACCGCGAGAGGCGAGGGCAGTCCACGGATACACATTCGCGGGATAATCATCCCCATAATACAAAACCTCCTCACCGACCTGCCAATCAAGCCCATTTGCAAACAAGCTCAACCCAAGAGAAGTCGGTCCGAGCAGGGCAATTTCATCGGCATGAGCGCCTATAAGTTTTGCACAAAGCGAGCGCGTGCGGGAGACATCTCGCAAGACCTCGCCGAATTCCTGGTGCCTGTGGCAACTAGCCTCCGCATGGTCCTTCATGGCCTCCGCCGCGCAACGCGGGAGAATTGTCACCCCGGCATGGCCAAGAAAAATCCCATTTTCAACCACCGGGAATTCCCGCCTGCGCTCTGCCTCGTCTTTAAAAAACCTCACTTTCGCGCCTCCTCGGCTTCATGGATGAGCGACCAGAAATCATTCGTCTTTGCGACTTCTCCGTCCTCTTCATCGATTGGGAGATTCGAGCGAAAAAGAAAGTCGCGAATCGTGTTTTTGTGAAGCACCCGGTGGATCAAAAGACCTTCGGGATGCTTCTCAAAGTAAATCCGGTAATCCCTCGCTCTGTAACGCAAAAGCGAGCGACCATCTCTTGAGACTTTACCAAGTTTTTCATCCTCCGCAGCCTCCAAATCCCCTGGCAAGAACTGAAATTCCGCAAGCAGGTCCAACTGCAAATCCTTTGGCAGAGCTGCCATTTCTCCCGCGCTAATTCGATTGAAGATCACTTGAAACACAATCCCACACTACCCGCTGAACATCCCTTTTTGGCAAGAAGCGAATTTCGATGCTGTGTTGCCAAATCCGGTTCAATCTGGCTTAATTTTCCCCCCGCCGTATGAGTCAAAACATCGAATCCCACCTGCAAGAAAAACGCATTTTTAAACCCGCCGCCGCTTTCTCAAAAAAAGCCAAAGTCAAAAGTTTCGCCGATTACAAAAAACTTCACGCGGCTTCCCTCAAAAATCCCGAGAAATTCTGGGCGCACGAGGCGTCAGAACTTGTATGGCAAAAAAAATGGAAAAAAGTTCTAAATTGGAAATCTCCCTTCGCAGAGTGGTTCGTCGGGGGACAATTAAACGCCGCAGAAAACTGCCTCGATCGTCATCTTAATGGACCTCGCCGCAACAAGGCGGCCATTATTTGGGAGGGCGAACCCGGTGAGCGCCGTACGCTTACTTACCACCAACTCCACCGCGAAGTCTGCATCTTCGGAAATATCCTCAAACGCAATGGAGTTAAAAAAGGCGACCGTGTTTTAATCTACATGCCTCTCATCCCAGAGGCCGTCATCGCTATGCTGGCCTGCGCCCGCATTGGAGCTGTTCACACGGTTGTCTTCGGTGGATTCAGCAGCGAGAGCATCAAGGACCGCCTTGCCGATAGCGGTGCGAAAGTCGTCGTCACAGCAGATGCCGGTTACCGCCGTGGGCAGTGCGTCACGCTGAAGCAGAATGTCGACCATGCACTTCAGGGAAACACCGAGGTCAAACGCGTCATCGTTGCCAAGCGCACCACAATGGATGTCCACATCGAAGAGGGTCGCGATGTCTGGTGGCATAGTGAAGCCGAATATGTCGATGCGAATTGCCCGGCCATCCCCCTTGATAGTGAACACCCGCTCTTCATCCTTTATACAAGTGGCTCGACAGGGAAACCGAAGGGAATTCTCCATACGACCGGCGGCTACATGACCGGCACGACAGCCACGAGCAAATACATTTTCGATCTCAAAGAGGAGGATGTTTATTGGTGCACCGCCGACGTCGGTTGGATCACCGGGCACAGCTACCTAGTTTACGGGCCTCTTGCGAACGGCGCCACCTGCGTTCTCTACGAAGGGGCCC
>Ga0164292_10000490_pt1 | contig 30841 bp, 28 predicted proteins | sample GEODES117metaG_FD_111486 | JGI IMG/M metagenome (GOLD analysis project Ga0164292, IMG submission 111486) | Eutrophic lake water microbial communities from Lake Mendota, Wisconsin, USA - GEODES117 metaG | ecosystem: Environmental > Aquatic > Freshwater > Lake | place: USA: Lake Mendota...
CAGGACAGTGGGGCCGTCCGTCCGCTCGAGCGCCATCTGCCAGCACTCGGCAGTCTCCATGGCGTCGGCGGGACGCAAGGTGCGCAGGTTCGGGATCGCCCTGAGTGCCGCCAGATGCTCGACTGGCTGGTGCGTCGGTCCGTCTTCGCCCAGCCCGATCGAGTCATGCGTCATCACATAGATCGCGGGCTGGTTCATCAGCGCCGCAAGGCGGATAGCAGGGCGGCAATAGTCGGTGAAGACCATGAAGGTTGCGCCGGCAGCGCGGAAGCCGCCATGCAGCAGGATGCCGTTCATCGCCGCCGCCATGCCGTGTTCACGGATGCCATAATGCACATAGCGGCCCTTCGGCGTCTTCGGCGTGAAGGCGATGGCGGTCTTCATCTTGGTGTTGTTGGACGGCGTCAGGTCAGCCGAACCAAGAACCAGTTCCGGCATCACGGGCGTGATCGCTTCCAGCGCCATTTCCGAAGCCTTGCGGGTGGCCACCGCCGGCAGGGTCTTCACAAGCGAAGCCTTGTAGGCGCTGAATGCCTTGCCAAGCTTCGGCGGCAACTGGTGCGTCAGCCGGCGGTTGAACTCCGCCTGCTTCTTGGGGCTCAGCGCGGTGAAGGCGGCTGCCCAGGCCCTGTGGGCGGAAGCCCCGCGCCCACCGATCGCGCGCCAGGCCTTGAGCGCCTCGGCTGGAATCTCAAATGGCGTGGGGCTGCCCCCGAAACCGGCCTTGGCAGCAGCCAGTTCATCCGCACCCAGCGGCTCGCCATGGGCCTTCGAGGTGCCGGCCTTCTTCGGCGCGCCATAGCCGATCACCGTCTTGCAGGCGATCAGGCTGGGCTTTGACGAAGCCTTGGCCCGGTTGATCGCCGCAAGGATCGCATCAGGGTCGTGGCCGTCAACGCGCTCGGCGCGCCATCCTGCAGACTGGAAGCGCTTCACCTGATCGACCGAGTCCGCCATGGACACAGGCCCGTCGATCGAGATGCCATTGTCATCGAACAGCACGATCAGCTTGTTCAGCTTCTGGTGCCCTGCCAGCGCGATGGCTTCCTGGCTGATGCCTTCCATCAGGTCGCCATCGGAGGCCAGCACATAGGTGTGGTGGTTGACAGCCGCCTTGCCGAACTCGGCGGCGAGCATGCGCTCGGCCATGGCCATGCCGACCGCCGTGGCAATGCCTTGTCCGAGTGGTCCGGTGGTGGTTTCGACACCGGGCGTGTGCCCGACTTCCGGATGTCCGGGCGTTTTCGAATGCAGCTGCCGGAAGCGCTTGATCTCGTCGAGAGTCAGGCCCGGTGTGCCGGTGAGATAGAGCAGCGCATAGACCAGCATCGAGCCATGGCCGGCAGACAGCACGAAGCGGTCACGGTCAGGCCAGGCCGGATCGGCGGCATCGAACTTGAGCACCTGCGAGAACAGCACGGTCGCCACATCGGCGGCCCCCATCGGCAGACCGGGGTGGCCCGACTTGGCCTGCTCGACCGCATCCATGGCCAGCACGCGGATGGCATTGGCGAGGAGGACGTGCTGCTGACGATCAATCATGGAGTGTTCCGCCATCTGGGGCGCTGAGGCTCTGGTCTGCCTCGGGCCGGTCTCCGGGAATGTTGGCTGGTCGATAGGCTGCCGGGCCGCGTCGAGTCAATTGATCGCGGCATCGTCTGATCGCAGCCATCAACCCGCCCGCCCGTTCGACTGCGCCCCTGCCGGAAGGCGGCTGTCCGCCAATCCCCGGTCATCTGGCGTGCAAGGCTGGCAATCGGCTGCCCACCCGCTACAATTACGAATCGATCCGCTGTTTTCTGGCAGTGGAAATCCTGGACCCCGAGCAAGGTCGCACGTGAGCACGACGTCGTTCGAAAGCGCTTTGAAAAGCCTCGATGCCTCGCTGGGTCAGCTTGAGGCCGCAGCACAGCGCAAGCTCGATCTGGAGCGCCGGCGTGGCGACCTCGAAACCGAGCTGGCCATCATGCAGGATGACCGCTCGCGCCTCGCCACCGATCTCGACGGCACGCTCTCGCGGCTCCGGCGCGTCGAGGGCGCCGCAGACGATGCCGTAAAGCGCCTCGACCGTGCCATGCTGGCGATCAACGCCGTGCTGGGCGACGAAATCGGGCGAGAAAACGAGCAAGAAAACGAGCAAGAAAACGCGGGTTCGCCTGAGGAGACTCCTGGCGGACTGGAAGACAGTCAAGGCTCCGATGAGCATGAGCGGGGCCCCGCGCATCTCGTCGATTCGCCCGCGAGCCGGAGCGGGGAGCGCTGAGCATGGGGCAGGTGACGGTCACCATCGCCGGGAAAGTCTACCGCATGTCCTGCGGCGACGGCGAGGAGGCACATCTCGAAGGTCTCGCGGCCCTGTATGATTCGCGCATCGACGACATGCGCAAGGGTCTGGGCGAACTGGGAGACATGCGGCTGCATGTCATGGCCGCGCTGACCCTCGCCGACGAGATGTCGGAGATGCGCCGCCGGGTCCAGATGCTTGAAGGCACGCTCGAGTCCCTCAAGGGCGATGCGGGCTTTGCCGAGACCCGCGCCGACGAGGTCGAGCGGCTGGCGACCGATGCGATCCGCGAGGCCGCCGAACGCATCGAGAAGGTCGCCCGTGCCCTCGCGCCGCAGGCGGGCTGACCTCAGGTCCGTGCCTGGATCGCGGCGTCCAGCGCCACGACACGCGTCGCCATCTCCGCGTGCAACCGTTCCACCATCCAGCCGTTCAGCGAAATCGCGCCCTTGTTCCGGTTCTCGGGCAAGGCGAAGGCATCGATGATCTCGCGGGCCTTCTTGAGGTCCTCGGCCGTCGGCGAGAACACCGCGTTGGCAATCTCGGCTTGCGCCGGATGGCTGAGCGTCTTGCCGTCGAAGCCCATGTCACGGCCCTGCTCCGCTTCCGCCCGGAAGGCCTCAAGATCGGAAAAGTCGTTGTAGACGCCGTCGAGAATGTCGAGTTGGTAGGCCCGCGCCGCCGCCAGCGTCATGGCCAGCCATGGCAACATCGGTGCTCGGCCCGGCACGATCCGCGCCCGCGTGTCCTTGGCCAGATCGTTGGCACCGATCACAAAACAGCTCAGCCGCGCCTCCGGCAACAGCGCCATGGCCGCAATGGCCTCGACCCTGAGCACGGCGAAGGCCGTCTCGATCATGGCCCAGACACGGGTATGGGCTGGCGCGTCCGAAGCGGCAAGGCGTGCTCCGATCATGGCCAACGTCTCCGGCCGCGACACTTTCGGGATCATGATTGCATCCGCCCCGGACTGGGAAGCCGCCGAGAGGTCGGCGTCGAACCATGTGCTTTCCGGCGCGTTGGTGCGGATCACCAGTTCGCGGTGGCCGAAGCCGCCATCCGCGACCGCCTTCACTGCCTGCGCGCGCGCCACCTCCTTCATGTCAGGCGCAACCGCATCCTCAAGATCGAGGATGATGCAATCTGCCGCGATCAAGCGCGCCTTTTCGATGGCACGCGGATTGGAGGCAGGCATGTAGAGCGCGCTGCGGCGCGGGCGGATCATGGTCTTGGGAGCGGACATCTGCGAGGCGGACATGGGTGAAGCGTTTCCTGTGGCTTGCCCGACACTGTCACCGGCCCGGCGGCAAGGCAATCGGGCAGGCATCTGGACGGCATCCAGGCATTCGGTCATGACCCATTGTCAGGGCGATGCGCGGGACAATCGCAATAAAGGACCGGAACAATGGCATGGATCGCGGGGGTCGATGGATGTCCCGGGGGCTGGATCGTCGCCCTTGCGCCTGAGGATGAAGTGTCGAACCCGCGCATCCGGGTGGTTGCCCGGTTCTCTGACGTTGTCGATGCGCCGGAAAGACCTGTCTGCATTGTTGTGGACATGCCGATTGGCCTGCCGGAGCGGATCGAAGGCCCGGGCCGCGCGCCAGAGCGGCTGGTGCGCCCGCTGCTCGGGGCACGCCAGTCGTCGGTCTTTTCCATCCCTGCCCGCGCAGCGGTGTTCACACCTGATTATGCCATCGCCTGCGCGGAAGCCGCCGCCCGCTCGGAACCTCCGCGTAAGGTCTCGAAACAGGGCTTCATGATCTTTCCCAAGATCCGCGAGATCGATGAACTGCTGCGCGGCAGGCCCGACCTGACAGAACGCGTCTTCGAAAGCCACCCGGAGGTGGCTTTCCAGGCCATGAACGGCTCCAGGCCGCTCCACGAACCCAAGAAGATCAACGGCAAGCCCTGGCCCGATGGCATGACAATGAGACAGGGCCTGCTGGCCGCGCACGGCATCGGGCACAGTGCTCTCGCAGCCAAAGCGCCGCGCGGAGCAGCAGCGGATGATCAACTTGATGCGCTAGCCTGCCTTGTCACGGCGCGGGCCATCGCGAAGAACGAAGCCCAATCCTATCCCTCGCCTCCGGAGCGCGATGCCTACAACACCCCGATTGCGATCTGGGTGCCAAAGGCCCAGAACAAGGCAGCACCAACTGGAATCGCCCCCATGAACACGTCGCCTGTCACGCAATCCATGATCGAAGCAGCCGCGAACCTGATCGAGGGCCATGCACGCCAGACCCCGGTTATGACCTTGCCGCGCGGCGCGCTCGGCGGCGGCTGGGTGCCGGTGTTCAAGCTCGAATTCGTTCAGCATGCCGGCTCGTTCAAGGCGCGCGGCGCTTTCAACAACCTGCTCTCGCGCCCCGTCCCACCCGCTGGCGTCGCGGCAGCGTCCGGCGGCAATCACGGCGCGGCGGTCGCATATGCCGCGATGAAGCTCGGCCACAAGGCCCGGATCTTCGTGCCGGAGATTTCCAGCCCTGCCAAGATCGCCACGATCCGGCGCTTCGGCGCGGAGATCGTCATCGGCGGCGCGCGCTACGATGATGCGCAGGCAGCCTGCGACGCCTACGTGGCCGCCAGCGGCGCCATGCGCGTCCACCCGTTCGCAGCCCCTGAAACCATGGCCGGCCAGGGCACGCTGGCCCGCGAGTGGGACCGGCAGGCCCCGGTCGACAGCGCCCTGATCGCAGTTGGCGGCGGCGGGCTGATCGGCGGGGCTGCCAGTTGGTGGGCTGGCCGGCCTACCCGCGTCATCGGCGTCGAGCCGGCCGGCTCACGGGCGCTGCATGCCGCCCTTGCTGCCGGCGGGCCGGTGGATGTCACGGTCGAATCCGTCGCGGCTGACTCGCTGGGCGCCCGCAATGTCGGACAACTGGTCTTCGATGTCTGCCGGCCCCATGTCGACCAAGTGGTTCTGGTGCCGGATGAGGCGATCACGCTGGCCCAGAAGACCCTCTGGCAGGATTTCCGCATCGCGTCCGAGCCCGGTGGCGCGGCAGCCTTCGCCGCGATCCTGTGCGGGGCCTATGTCCCCGCGCCGGGGGAGCGGGTCGGCATCCTGCTGTGCGGCGGCAATGTCGATCTGGCGAAACTGGTGGACATCGCGGCATGACCGAAGCCAGCATGCGCTATCCGGAACGAGCCACCGCGCGGCTGATCATCCTCGATCCTGAGGATCGTCTCCTGCTGATCCAGTATGTCGCGCCGCCAACACCTTCGCGCCTCTACCCCAGACTGCGGCACTTCTGGTTCACGCCGGGCGGCGGCATCGAGCCCGGCGAGAGCGCCGAACAGGCCGCCTTGCGCGAGATGGACGAGGAAGTGGGCCTGACAGGCTTGCCGTTGCTCGGCGAGGTAGCGCGCCGCACCGCGCTCAACGATGTCTTCACCCGTGCTGCGCTGTGCCATGAGCGCTACTTTCTGGTGCGCACCCAATCGGCAGACTTCAACACGGCCAGGCTGGCCGAAACCGATCAGGATGAGGTGCTGGATGTGCGCTGGTGGCCGCTCGACCAGTTATCCGCAAGCGCCGAAGTGCTGATCCCGCCCGCGATCCTGCCACTGGCACGCAGCCTCATCCGCGATGGCGTGCCGCAAACACCTGTGGACCTGACACCTCCGGCTGATTGACTGGGCCGGGCGCAGGGCTAGACCCTGAACCTGGGTGGACGGATCGCTCTTTCCCGTTTCGCCTGCCCGACCGCAACATCTGTCCGCGCCGGAATGCGGGCGAAAGCAAGAACCAGGGAGCCAGCGACGTGAGCCTTCTCGACCTGGCCACCCAGAACCTTGTCTCGCCCATGGTGTTGTTCTTTGCCCTGGGCCTTGCCGCAGCGCTCGCGCGCTCCGACCTGACCATCCCCGAGGCCGTTGCCAAGACCCTGGCGCTCTATCTGATGATGTCGATCGGCTTCAAGGGCGGCGCCGAAGTCGCGAAGTCAGGCATCACCGCGCTGATGCTCTGGGTGATGCTGGCAGGGGTGATCCTGTCGTTCATCATCCCCATCATCGGCTATTTTGCCCTGCGCGCCGTCTCGCGCCTGTCACCGGTCGATGCGGCTGCTGTTGCCGCACACTACGGCTCGATCTCGATCGTGACATTCGTGGCAGGCACGGAGGCAGTGCAGGGACAGGGCCTGCCTTTCGAGGGTTTTCTGGTGGCGGTCGCAGCCGTGATGGAGACGCCGGCCATCCTGTCCGCCCTGCTGCTGGCGCGGCGCGCGCGTGGACCCTCCCACGATGAGGAGGGCGAAAGCGCCGGCGCACTGATCCGCGAGGTCGGCCTCAACGCATCGGTGGTCATGCTGGTTGGCTCGTTCCTGATCGGCTGGGCGACCGGGCCGAAGGGGCTGGCCATGATCGCCCCGTTCATCGTCGATCCCTTCCGCGGCATCCTGTGCCTGTTCCTGCTCGACATGGGGCTGGTGGCTGGCCGCGGCATGCGCGAAGGCGCGCGGCATCTGTCGCCACCGGTGCTCGCCTTCGGCATCATCATGCCGCTGGCCTCGGCCGCGCTCGCCACGCTGGCGCTGATGCCGCTGGGGCTGTCGGTGGGCGGCGCGGCGCTGTTCATCACACTCGCGGCCTCGGCATCCTACATTGCCGTGCCTGCGGCCATGCGGCTGGCCCTGCCGGAAGCCAAGCCCGCGATCTATCTCACCCTGTCCCTTGGTGTGACCTTCCCGTTCAACCTGGCTCTCGGCATCCCGCTTTATCTTGCCCTCGCCACGTGGGTCGGGACATAGCACCGATGCGCCGAGCCTGCATCCAGTTGACAATCGTTGGCCCGGCCTCCGGCAGCTGGTCCGGGCGCTCTACCGTCACAGACATCCCTGGAGGCCCGCGATGGTCGTCACGCATCTGAAAAAACGTGTTGAGATCATCGTTGAGGCACCGGCGCTGCATCGGCTGACGGACCGGCTCAACCAGGCAGGAGTCACCGGCTACACCATCGTGCCGGTGCTGGCCGGCCGGGGCAGCGAGGGTACCTGGAGCGCCGAGGGTCTGGCAGGAGATGCCGGTCGCCTCGTGATGGTGATTTCGATCGTCGATGCCGCCAAGGCAGACGCGGTGCTTGAGCGGGTCTACTCGGTACTGGCGCGCCAGATCGGCATCGTCACCCTCTCGGACGTGCAGGTGATCCGGGCCGATCATTTCTGATCGGCCCCTCTGGGCTTCAGCCTCTCACTCCGCCGCCTGGCGGATCGGCTTGACGTTGTCTGGCAAGGCCGTGGCCTGATGGTCGTCGTGCTGCCAGGTGCTTTCATCCTCCTTCTTGCCGAGGAATGGCGCGAACATCCGGCTGACGAGCCGGCTCAGATCATCCATCACCACGTAGAAGGATGGCACGAACACCAGGCTGAGAATCGTCGAGACCAGCAGCCCGCTGATCACGGCAATCGCCATCGGCGCACGGAATTCGCCGCCATCGCCGAGCGAGTAGGCCGAGGGCAGCATGCCCGCCGCCATGGCGATGGTGGTCATCACGATCGGCCTCGCCCGCTTGTGGCCGGCATCGATCAGGGCTTCCCTGCGCTCGACGCCGCGTGCCTCGGCCTCCACCGCGAAGTCGACCAGCATGATCGCGTTCTTGGTGACAATGCCCATCAGCATCAACAGGCCGATATAGACCGGCATCGAGACCGCGTTGTTGGTCAGCAAGAGACCCAGCACGACCCCGCCGAATGACAGGGGCAGCGACAGCAGGATGGTGATCGGCTGGAACACAGAGCCGAACAGCAAGATCAACACCGCCAGCACGATCATCAGCCCCGTGCCCATCGCATTGATGAAGCCGGACGCCACCTCGCCCTGGATCTCCGCATCGCCGGTGAGCTGCACCCAGACGCCGTCCGGCAGCCCGACTTCCTTGACGATGTCGTTGAAGATCTCCTGCGCGGTGCCAAGCGGCAGGCCACGCTTGAGATCGGCGCCGATGGACGAGCGCCTCACCCGGTCATAGCGGTCGATCGAGGAAGGCCCCTCGCCGAAGCTGATGTCCGCAACCGAACTGAGCGGGATCGACCGGCCCGTGGCACTGGTCACGCGCAGCGCCTTGAGGCGGGCCAAGTCGGTGCGGGCATCCTCGTCGAGCTGGACACGGATCGGCACCAGCCGGTCGCCGGTGTTGAACTTGGCGAGGTTGGCACCGACATCACCGATGGTCGCAACGCGCACCGCTTCCGAGATGGCTTCCGGCGTCACGCCGAGTTCGCTGGCCTCCTCGAGGCGCGGACGGACCCGGATTTCGGGCCGCGTCAGGGCACCGGATGCGGCGACATTCAGGAAGCCATCAACCTTGCGCATCCGTGCTTCCAGACGGGCCACCGCCTCGGCCAGTGCATCGCCGTCCTTCGACATGATCGAGAACGCCATTTCGCGCTCGCCGCGCTCGTTGACATACCAGGCGCGCACATCCGGCACCTCGCCGAGTGTGGCGGCGACGATGGCCTTGAAGTCCTTCTGGGCGATCGTGCGCGCGCTCTTGGGAACCAGGATGATGTAGAGCGTCGCGCGCCGCACCTCGCGCTGGCCGGTGGCGGAACTGCCGCCGAGCGCAAAGACGTGGCGCACCTCGGGCCGCTCGCGCAGCCTGCGCACGATCTCGTCGGTGGTCAGGCGCGTGTCTTCCAGCGTCGAGCCGGGCGGCAACTCGATGTTGGCCACGATGCGCGAGTTGTCCTCATCCGGGATGAACGCCGTCGGAAGCAGCGACGTCGCCCAGACCGACACGACCAGGCACAGGACCCCGGTGATCAGTGTCAGATAGGCATTGGACACCGGAACCTTGAACCGGCCCGGCCCGAGCTTCCAGCTCTTGAGCGTGAGGGCAAGGAAGCTCAGATACCCCCGCATGATGAAGCCGTCCTTATGCTCCTCATGCTTGACCGGGCGCATCAGATAAGCCGCCATCATCGGTGTGATCAGGCGCGCCACCAGCAGCGAGAACAGCACCGCCACAGCAACGGTCAGGCCGAACTGCTTGAAGTATTGCCCGGCCACGCCTGGCATGAACGACACCGGCGCGAAGATGGCCACGATCGTCAGCGTGATCGCGATCACGGCAAGCCCGATCTCGTCCGCCGCCTCCATAGCGGCCCGGTAGGGCGACTTGCCCATCTTCATGTGCCGCACGATGTTCTCGATCTCGACAATGGCATCATCGACAAGGATGCCGGTGACAAGCGTGATGCCGAGCAGGCTCACCAGATTGAGCGAGAAGCCCATCAGTTCCATGGCCCAGAAGGTGGGGATCGCCGATAATGGCAGGGCGATGGCCGTGATCAGCGTCGCCCGCCAGTTGCGCAGGAACAGCAGCACGACGAGCACCGCAAGCGCAGCGCCTTCGAGCAGCGTCGCCATCGCCGACTTGTAGTTGCCATAGGTGAAGGCCACCGCATCGTCGATCGACTGGATCTGCACATCCGGATAAAGGGTGCGCAGCTTGGTCAGACGGGCTTCGACGACCTCCTTGACCGACAATTCGCTCGACCCCTTCGAGCGGAACACCGCGAAGGACACGACCGGCTGGCCGTTCAGGCGCCCGAAGCTGCGGGGCTCGGAATTGGAATCCTCCACCGTGCCGAGTTCGCGCAGGCGCACCTCGCGCCCGCCGCTGAGCGCGATCTTGGCGTCGGCAAGGTCAGCCACGGTGCGCGCACCCGCCAGCGTGCGGATCGCCTGCTCCTGACCGCCGATCTGGCTGCGCCCGCCGGCCAGATCGACGTTGGTCGCCCTCACATGCCGGTTGACCTCGGCCGCCGTGATGCCGAGCGCCAGGAGCCTGTCAGGGTCCAGCGAAATCCGGATCTCGCGGTCGACACCGCCATAGCGGTCGACGCGGCCCACACCCTTGAGCCCCTGCAACTCGCGGGCAATGACATCATCCACATGCCAGGAGAGCTGCTCCAGCGTCTTGCCCGGCGAAGAGGCGGCATAGGTCAGGATCGACTGGCCCTCGACATCGATCTTCTGGATGATCGGCTCGTCGATCGTGCGCGGCAGGTCGGCGCGGATCTTGGCGATCGCGTCCTTCACGTCGTTGAGCGCACGGTCACTGTTCACGTCAAGACGGAATTCGACCAGCACCTGCGAGGTGCCATCCGTGATGGTCGACACCACCTTCTTCGCGCCCGCGATGTTGGCCACCGCATCTTCGACACGCTTGGTGATCTGGGTTTCGAGTTCAGACGGCGAGGCGCCGGACTGCGTGACCACCACCGAAACAAGCGGAATGTCGATGTTCGGAAAGCGCGTCACCGGCAGCTTCATGAAGCTCATGATGCCAAGCACGCACAGCACGAAGAACAGCAGCACCGCCGGGACGGGCTTGCGGATCGACCAGGACGAGACATTGATGCTCATGGCTGTGATCCTTTCAGTTCACGCCTGAGGCGCGTGCCTGCGCCGGGCTGGCTGCGGGCACGGCCTGCGGAACCGGCGTGATGATGTCACCCTCCCGCAGGAAGGTTCCGGCCCGCGCCACGACGATGTCGCCTTCCTTCACGCCATCCAGCAACTCGATGCGCCCCTGCCCCGAAAGACCGATGCGCACTGGCCGGATATGCACGGTGTTGGCCTCGACCACCTGCACGGTGGCAAGATCGCGACGATAGTTGACGGCGGAGACGGGCACGGTCAGGCCCGTGCGACGGTCGATCTCGATCAATCCGCGCGCGAACGCGCCGACCGAACGCGCCGAAGCTGCCGGCAGGGCAATGCGCACCTTGCCAAGCCGGGTCATGCGATCAACCTCCGGCGAGATCAGGCGGATCGTCCCGGCCACCGGCTGGGTGCCGCCCGCAAGGGTGACATCGACCGGCCGCCCGATGGCGAGCCGCGGAATGTCGGCCTCGGGCACCTCTGCTTCCAGTTCCACAGCGGCATCGGCAATGATGCGGAACAGGGGCTCGGGCGCTGCCATCGCGGCAATCGCGCCCTGTTTTGCATTGCGCCGGCTGATCAACCCGGCACGAGGCGCCTTGATCTCGCTGCGGGCGATGCGCAACTCGATCTCCCGGCGCTGTGCTTCGGACGATGCCTGCTCGGCTTCCGCAATGGCGAGGGACTGGCGCACCGAGATCAGGCGGGCATCGGCGCTGCGCGAAGCCGCCAAACGCAGGTCGAAGGCGTCGGCGCTGGTGATGCCTTCCCTGCGAAGCGCCTGTGCGCGGCTGAACGCATTGTTGGCCTGGTCCTTGATGGCCTCGGCATCGGTGATCTGGGCGCGGGCCTGCGCGATCGTGGCTGTCACGCGCTGCAGCGCAGCGGTGTTCTGGGCCAGCGCCACATCCAGCGCAGCGCGATTGAGGCGCGCCAGGACCTGCCCGGCCTTCACCATGTCGCCCTCTTCGGCCAGGATTTCCTGCACGGCCAGGCCATCGACCTCGGGCACCACCAGCACCTCGTCACGCGCAACGACGTTGCCAGAGACGAGCACGCTTGCGGTGATGTCCCGCCGCTCGACCTTGGCAACCGTGATGCTGGGCGGGCGCGGCTGGATCACTGCCGGGTTGGCGCCCTGCGCTGCGGCAGGACCGGCGGCAAGCGGAGCAAGCAGCGCAAGGGAGATGACCAGCGAAAGCGATACGGCAACGCGGGAGGCGGCTGGCAAAAGGGCATGAAATGGGCGGTTCACGATGGCTCTCCGGGCAATCATGTCACGTCTTCCGGTGCCGGGAATGTGGCAGGCCTGTCGTGAGCAGTGTGGACGTCTTGGGCTGGATCGATCGAAGGTGGACTTTCCCCGGCCTCTCCTTGCCGGTTGACCGCGGGCGCGCTCGCGTCCTGTCGCAGAACCGACAGCATCTGGCCGCTGCAGGCCAGGCGCAGGATTTCGCCGAGATGGTGCATATGAGGGCCCGCATCGAAATCGGGCTCGCGGGCACGGCGGGCAAAGAGCCCGTCAGACAGGCACATCAGAAGGTCAACGAGCGCTTCGACATCCAGCCTTGGATCGGCCTTGCCCTTGCTGACCATGTCGGCCAGCGACAGGCAGATCCAGCGTTTGATGTCGTCCTCGCAGTCGCGGCAGATCGCGGCAAGTCCCGCGTTGCGGGTCGCCTCGACCCACAGGTCGATCAGGAAGATCGCCTTTTCGCGCGGATCATCCACGAGATAGCGGCGCGCAATGGCCGTGATGGCGGCGAACGGGTCATCCGCATCGCGCATGCCGGCGAAGGAATGCGCAATGTCGGCCCGGTCGCGGGCGCTCAGGCCCGCCACGATCGCATCCTTGGAGGCGAAGTAGCGGTAGATGTTGCCTGCGCTCATGCCAGCTTCCGCTGCCACATCCTGCATCGTCGCCCGGTGGAACCCGGAGCGGACAAAGCAGCGATGCGCGGCGTCGAGGATGCGCGTGCGGTGATCGGTCTGAAGCATGGCGTGCTGGTTCATGGTCGGGCGAATAGCAGATGAGAATGAACGTTCATTCTCATTACGAGCGATAATCACGACCGGATCAAGGCAAGCTCACAATGACGATTTCGTTGCCGGAATCTCAGGACAACAACCTGTGATGCCGCGCAGCGGCGCCAGGGATGGCGCGGCGGAAGTGCAGGCCACGCCTTTCGGCGACCATATCTCCCGGAGTGATGCAGCGAAACGGTCGCAGGGCCGTCTTGCTCAGCGCCGGATCTTGAGCGGTGGCACGAAGGGGATCGGGCGGGCGGATTGTCCATCGCCGCGCGCTTTCGGCAGTTTCTCGGCAATCCCATAAAGCTGCTCGCGCCGGTCCATCTCGCGCCAGATTTCGGCAGGTGTGATCCCGGCTTCCGACAACACAACCACCAGATTGTAGATCAGATCCGCGCTTTCGAGGATCACGGCCTCGCGGTTGCCCTGCACGGCATCAAGCCCGACCTCGATGGCCTCTTCGGCCAGCTTCTTGGCCATTTTCGGCATGCCTTCGTTGATCAGCTTGGCCGTGCGGGAATAGGCCGGGTCGCGCGCCCGCGCCGCCAGCACCGCCTGATAAAGCCTTTCAACCGAATCGGTCATCACTAAAGAATGGGCCTTCAATGTTTAAGAACAGTGACACTAGTTTGAATTCGAGAAGCCGGCAAATAGTTTGACGACCTCCTGATAGACCGGTCGCTTGAAATCGACGATCAGCGCAGGCGTGCGATCAAGGGCTTCCCAGCGCCAGGCGTCAAACTCCGGCTTATGTCCACCGGGCGGTGCCAGCACGTTGATCTCTGCATCTTCGCCCTCGAACCGGAACGCGAACCAGCGCTGCGCCTGCCCGAGAAAGCGGCCTTTCCAGGCGGACTTGTGTGCGACATTCGGAAGATCATAGCACAACCAGTCCGGGCTTTCCGCCAGAAAACGGGCCGTGACAACGCCTGTTTCCTCGCGCAGTTCCCGGATGGCGGCATCAAGCGGGCTCTCTCCGGGATCGATGCCGCCCTGCGGCATTTGCCAGGCCGCATCGCCAAAACCCGCGCGGCGGCCGACGAACACCCGGCCCTGCCGGTTGAACAGCGCCAGCCCGACGCAGGGTCGGTAGCTCCTGGGCGCTCGCGTCGTGCTCACCGGATCGAGCCTGTGGTCTGCGCCCTGGACTGCCCGATGGAACTCACCGGCACCAGCTTGATGCCGCGCTGCTCAAGCGTGCGGGCCCAGCGCGACACCCGGTCAATGGTCAGCGGCAGGGCGCTGGCCGAGGCGACGGCAAAACCCCTCTCGCGGGCCTGCTGTTCTAGCCGGGCCAGTTCCCGGTCGATGGCATCGGTCCGCTGGGTGAGATCCAGCACCAGATCGGCCTTGAGCGCCGATGCGCGCAGGCCTGTCGCCGCAGGCAGCATCAGGCTGCGGCCCGAAGAGCCGTCGTCGACAATCATCAATCCGCGCTCGGCCAATTCGCGCACCATCGGGGAGAGCGCGCTCTCGTCGGACATGAAACGCCCGCCCATGAAGTTGATGATGCCGACATAGCCGACGATCCGGCTCAACACCCAGCGCAACCGCTCAAGATTGTCGGGCGCAGGCTGGGACGTGGTCAGCGTGTGCGGCCCCGGATCGTTGTCAGGGTAGTCGAACGGCTCCATCGGAACCTGAAGGAAGATCTCGTGACCGTCGCTGCGCGCGCGCTGCGCGAGCTTTTCAAGATCGCCGCCATAGGGCGCAAAGGCGAGGCTGACCTCACCCGGAAGGCGCGAAATCGCATCCGCGGTCGCAGACGCGCTGATGCCGAGCCCCCCTATCAGGATCGCAACCCGCACCGGCGCAGCGGCCACATTCGGTGCCACGGGGCGCGCATAGACTTGCGACGGACGCGCGCCATCGTCACCGATGCGCGGCAGGATCCCATGCCGGCTGCGCTCCGTGAGCCGCCTGTCGGGCGCGGCAGCGAGGCGCACCACGCCTGAGTCCGGGACGCGGATAATCACGGAGTTCGGGCTGTCTGTCCCGCTTGGCCGGAGCACCCGCACACCGGAATCCTGTTCGAGTTGTCCTGCGGTCGATTCCTTCGTCGCCGGAGCGACTTGTTGGCCAGCGTCTTGCGCGGAGAAACTGAACTGCGGCCTCGACGGAGCCGGCGCGTTGTCGATCGAGGCAGAAGCCCTTGGCCTGCCACCATCGGGATGGCTGACAAGTCCGACATAGAGCCCGCCACCAAGCAGCAGGCAGAGCGGCACGGCAGCCAGCACGGAGGGCAGCCAGCGCGGCATGCGCCGCCGCGCCCGCACATTCCGGGGCTTGCCCAGCGGCTTTTGCAGATCGGATGTCGGGATATCCGCCAAAGTCCGTTTGCCCCACGCGATCAAGGCGCGCGAATCAGTTTCGCACGCAGATCATCACTCTGATGCTTTGCGAAGGCCGCGTCGAGGCCGGCCATCGGCGATGCCGCCATATGGGTACCAAAGCACAAACGGCACCATGCGGAAAGCACAGCGCCGTTTGGCAGAAGCCAGATCGATCACCGTTTCGCTCCGATGCGGCGGGCAAGCCCGGCCGCACCGACCGTCAATTCTGCTTTGTGGCCGGCGCTGCCGGATCGCTCGGCGCGGCCGCATCGCGCTTGATGCCACGCAGCAGGTCCAACGCCGCGTTGAGCTGCTTGTCCTTGGCCTTGTCGGCCGGAATGTAGGACGACGAGCCGGACTTTTCTTCTTCCGACTTGGTGCCAGCGGCACCGGACAGGTGCCCCTTCAGGCCAGCCTCGCCCTTGGTTTCGTCCTTGCCCTTCAACTCATCGGGGATTTCCTGGAGCACGACCAGATCAGGGTCGATACCCTTGGCCTGGATCGACTTGCCCGATGGCGTATAGTAACGCGCCGTGGTCAGGCGAAGCGCCCCGTTGGAACCCATCGGGATAATGGTCTGCACCGAGCCCTTGCCGAACGAACGCGTGCCCATCACCTTGCCACGCTTGTGATCCTGGATCGCGCCGGCCACGATTTCCGCAGCCGAGGCCGAGCCGCCATTGATCAGCACGATCACCGGCTTGCCACGCGACAGGTCGCCGGGCTTGGCGCTGAAACGCTGCGTCTCATCGGAGTTGCGACCGCGCGTCGAGACGATCTCGCCCCGATCGAGGAAGGCATCGGAAACGAGCACGGCCTGATCGAGCCTGCCTCCGCGGTTGTTGCGCAGGTCGATGATGAAGCCCTTGAGCTTGTCGCCCGGCGCATCGGCAATGGCCTTCTCGATGCCCTTGCGCAGGCCGTCGAAGGTCTGCTCGGAGAAGGTCGAGATGCGGATGTAGCCCACATCCTCGCCTTCCATGCGCGCACGCACGGCCGGCACGACGATGTCGGAGCGGGTCAGGGTGAATTCCAGCGGTTCCTTGCGGCCCGGGCGTTCGATCTTGAGCTTGACGTTGGAGTTGACGGGCCCACGCATCTTCTCGACGGCCTGCGTCAGGGTCAGGCCCTGCACGGCGTCGCCATCAATCTCGCGAATCAGGTCGTTGGTCATGATGCCGGCGCGGAAGGCCGGGGTGTCGTCGATCGGCGTCACGACCTTGAGCACACCCTCTTCCATCGTCACCTCGATGCCGAGGCCGCCGAAGCGGCCGCGCATGTCGATGTCCATGTCGCGGAAGCTCTTGGGATCGAGATAGCCCGAGTGGGGATCGAGCGAGGTCAGCATGCCATTGATGGCCGCCTCGATCAGCTTGCGCTCGTCAGGCTTCTCGACATAATCGTTCCGGATCTTCTCGAAGATATCGCCGAAAAGGTTGAGGCTGCGGTAGGTCTCGGCATTGGCCGCCACCGCGCTCGTGGCGCTCATCAGATCCGTCCGCAGCGTCACCACCGCGATACCCGCGCCCATCAGGGCTCCTGCTGCCAGCAGTGAAATCTTGCGCATCATCATCCGCGAACCTTGTTGACCTGAGTTCGTGCCCACCATGGCCCAGGATCGATCGATCGACCGTCCTTGTGAAATTCAACATAGAGAATTGGCTGGCCATTGCCATCCCCCAATACGGTCGCAGCCCCCTCTGGTCCATCGCCGAGCACACCAACCGGCTCGCCGGCGAGGACAAACTGGCCACGCACCACGTCGGTGCGGCGCATTCCCGCCAGCAAGATATGGTAGCCACCCCCCATTTGCAGGATCACCATGTGCCCAAATGTCAGAAACGGGCCGGAAAACGCCACCCAGCCATCGGCAGGCGCGGCAACCAGAGCGCCGGGGCGGGCGAGATAGCTCTCGCCGCGCGTCTGCTGTCCGAGGCTTGCCGGGGCTCCGAACGCACGCAATTGTGATCCTGCCACCGGCTTCGGCAGCAACCCGCGCAGGTCCTGGAAAGCGGCCTGCGGGGCAAGGCGCGACGGGTCGCGAAACGCCAGTTGCGCCATCCGCTCGCGGGTCTCCCGGCTCTGCGCCTCGGCGCTGCGGCGCGCTTCCTCCGCCTGCCGGCTGGCGGCGTTGATCTCGTTTTCGAGCCGGTCGATCAGCTCGCGCAGGCTGGCTGCCTCGCGGCCAATCTCGGTCCCGCGCCTCTGGACGGCATCGGCCTCGCTCGTGGCAGCCGTCTCGCGTGCCGTGCGGGCAGCGACGAGGGCAGCGATGCGCTGACGCTCGCCAGCAAGCTGATCGAACTCCGCCGCCACGCGACCACGCTCGGCCGCCGTCTGCTCACGCAGCCGCACCAGTTCGCCAAGGTCGGCGGCGAGTGTCTCTGCCTCCAGCCGCAATTCGGGGATCACGGCCCCCATCAGGATCGAGGCACGGACCGCTTCCAGCACATCCTCCGGCCTGACCAGAACTGCCGGAGGCGGACGCCGGCCCATGCGCTGCAAGGCGGCCAGCACATCGCCGATCAGTCCTCGGCGTCCATCCAGTGAACGCCTGATGCCCTGTTCGCTCGAAGCCAGCACGGACAGCCGTTCCTCGATCGCGGCCACGCGCGTCTCGATCGCCTGCGAGCGCCGGGCCGCTTCGATCAGCGCGGCATTGAGGCGGCCCCGGTCGGCCCTGATCTCGCGGATCTCGGCATCGAGCCTGCTGCGCACCTCGGCATTGCGCGCCAGCCGTTCCTCGACGGCTTTCAGCTCCGCGTCGCGCTCGGCGCGCTGGCTGCGCTTGATCTCGGCTTCGCGCACCCTGTCATCCGGCTCGGCCGTGTCCTGGGCCCACGCGCCAGTCACAAAGCCAAGCTGAACGGCCACCAACGGCAGCACGGGACCAGGAGACAAGCCGGCGGGCATCAGGGCGCAGCAAGCCAGCGCCCCGGCCCGGAAGCGCTTGTGCAGCCGGCGAAGATGCCGAGATGGGTGCCACGATGTCATCGAATCAGCCGGTTCGTCAGCCGCGATGATAGGGGTGGCCACTGAGGATTGTCAGCGCCCGATAGATCTGTTCCAGCACCAGCACACGGACAATCTGGTGAGGGATGGTCAGCGCGCCGAAGGACAGCCTGATGGCAGCGCGGTCACGCAGGCTGGCATCGAGCCCGTCCGCCCCGCCGATCACGAAGCTTGCAGCCGGGTTGCCGGCATCGCGCTCGCGTCCGAGCCGGGCGGCGAAATCCGGACTTGGCAGGCTCGTACCGCGCTCATCGAGCACGATCAGAAGGCCTGCCGGTGCTCGCACCGCGATCAGATCGGCTTCCTCGCGCTTGCGGTCATCCTCGCGGCGGGCACGGCTTTCCGGCAACTCGACCAGATCGGGGCCGGAAAAGCCAAGGCTTCGGCCGATTTCTCCGATCCGCCCGGCATAACGCTGGCACAGTTCGCGCTCCGGGCCATCCTTCAGACGGCCCACGGCCACGACAGCGAGCCGCATGACGGCCGATCGCTCAGCTTGCGGCCAGTTCGGTCGGGCGGTCCACGCCCCACATCTTCTCGAGGTTGTAGAAGGTTCGCACCTCGGGCCGGAAGACATGCACGATCACGTCGCCGCAATCGACCAGCACCCAGTCACAATGAGGCACGCCTTCGATGCGCGGCGAAGGATGACCGGCCTGCTTCAGCACCTTGACCACCTCGTCGGCAATCGAACCGACATGCCGGTTGGAGCGCCCCGACGTGATGATCATGTGGTCAGCGATCGAGGTCTTGCCCTGAAGGTCGATGATGATCGTCTCTTCGGCCTTCATCTCCTCGATGGCATGGGTCGCCAGCTTGAGCGTGTCGGATGGTGGCACGGCCGCCATGTCGGATCCAGGCGTTGCGGCCGCAGCCTTCGCGGCGCGTGCCTTTGCGGCGGATGTCACCTTTGAGGAAGCAGCCAGCGCACCTTGTGCCGGAGTTGTCGACTTGCGCCGCGGTTTCTTGACCGGTTCAGTCACGGTTGGCGTACTCAGCGTGATATCCTCTTGCTGTCTGCGCGAACGGGGGTTTCGCGTCTGGTCTCACCATACCGCGTCGGCGGTCCAGGTTCAACGTCCGCGCAGGGCCGTTGACGACAAAGCCGACCGGCGGCCATGCAGGAACATCCAGGCCGGGGCGTCTTCCGTGACCAGCAGAAGGCCGTCGCTCTCGTCGAGGCGCCAGCGCCCAAGCGCCAAGGCAGCGCGTGACCGCATGGCACGGTGGGTCGTGCCGGGTCGGTCTATGATGCCGATCGGCATCATGCGGGCGATGCCGCGCCAGTTCTGCCAGCGATGGAACTGGACCAGATTGTCAGAGCCCATCAGCCAGACGAAGCGCGCGCCGCTGCAGCGCGCCTTGAGCGCCGTCAGCGTCTGAGCCGTGAAGCGCGTGCCGAGACGGGCCTCGACACCGGTCACCGCAATCTGGGGGTGGTTGGCCACGGCGGCGGCAGCCTGCATGCGCTGGCTGAGGGCCGGCAGCGCCCGGTTGTCCTTCAGAGGGTTGCCGGGCGTCACCAGCCACCAGACCTGATCGAGCCCAAGCTTCCGCAACGCCGTCAGTGAGGCCATGCGGTGGCCGTCATGGGCCGGGTTGAACGAGCCGCCGAGCAAGCCGATCCGCAAGCCTGCCGCATGCGGCGGCAGGCCGGCATGAACGGCAGACCGTGGCTGCATCAGGCTGCACCCGACAGGCAAGAACAGCCCACCATCATGGCCTGATCTGGCCGCTGCCCAGCACGCGGTACTTGAACGAGCACAACTGCTCGACGCCGACCGGCCCGCGCGCATGCATGCGCCCGGTTGCGATGCCGATTTCCGCACCGAAGCCGAACTCGCCGCCATCCGCAAACTGGGTGGAGGCGTTGTGAATAACGATGGCCGAGTCCACCTCCGCCAGAAAACGGGCGGCTGCGACCTCGTCATCGGTGATGATCGCATCCGTGTGGTGGGAGCCGTAGCGTTCCACATGCGCGATGGCCTCGTCAGGACCATCCACCACCCTGACCGCGATGATGGCATCGAGATACTCGGTTGCCCAGTCCGCCTCGCCGGCGGGCGCCACGCGGGCATCGGCTGCCAAAACGGCTTCATCCCCGCGCACGGCACACCCGGCATCCAGCAGCATGCCGATGAGAGGTTTGAGATGTGAGGTGGCAATCTGCCGGTCCACAAGCAGCGTCTCCGCCGATCCGCACACGCCAGTGCGCCTGAGCTTGGCGTTGAGCACGACCGCCTTGGCCATCGCAAGGTCCGCGCCGGCATGCACATAGACATGGCAGTTGCCATCGAGATGGGCGAACACCGGCACGCGCGCATCGGCCTGCACCCGCTCGACGAGGCTGCGGCCTCCACGCGGCACCACGACATCGATCGTGCCGCCCAATCCGGCCAGGATATGACCGACCGCGTCCCTGTCACGCACCGGCACAAGCTGGATCGCATCGGCAGGCAGGCCCGCCTCCGCGATCCCGGCGCGAACGGCTCCCGCCAGCACCAGCGATGTCCGCAAGCTGTCCGATCCGGCCCTCAACAGGGCGGCATTGCCGCTTTTCAGGCAAAGCGCGCCGGCATCGGCGGTGACATTGGGACGGCTCTCAAAGATCACGGCGATCACTCCGAGCGGCGTCGCCACCCGTTCGATCAGCAGGCCGTTGGGCCGCTCGAAACGGGCCAGCACCTTGCCGACGGGATCCGGCAGGGCTGCGATGTCCTCGACAGCCCGAGCCACGCCTTCGATGCGGGTCCGGTCAAGCATCAGCCGGTCGATGTAGGCGGCGTTCTGGCCATTGCTCCGCGCATCCTCAAGGTCGCAGCCATTGGCCTCCAGGATCGCATCCGCAGCATGGCGGATGGCGGATGCGGCCGAGACCAGCGCTGCACTGCGCTGGGCTGGACTGGCCAGCATAACGGCACGCTGGGCCTTGCGGGCGCGCTGACCCATGTCGGCCAGCATCGCCGCAAGATCGACAGCGCTCTCGCCTTCAGCGGGCCGGATTGGTGCCATCTGGTTCATCATCGCCTCACATCGCGCATCGAGCCGGATCACATTAGCCGATCACGAGCGCCATGTCGTCCCGGTGGATCATCTCGGCCTGCCCCGGATGTCCGAGCACAGCCTCGATCTCGCGCGAGGGTTTGCCCATCACCAGCCGCGCCTCGGCAATGTCATAGGCGACAAGCCCGCGGCCAAGCTCAGTGCCGGCGGCATCGCGGATCACGACCGCATCGCCGCGCTGGAATTCGCCCTCGACCTTGCTGACCCCGACAGGCAGCAGGCTGGCACCGGTCATCAGCGCCCGAGCCGCTCCCGCATCGACGTGCACCACGCCGCGTGGCTCCAGCGTGCCGCCGATCCAGGTCTTGCGCGCCGTGGCCGGCGTCGATGCCGACAGGAACCAGGTACAGCGCGCCCCGTTGCCAATCGCGGCGAGCGGGTTCTTGGGCCGGCCATCGGCGATCAGCATGTGCGTGCCGCCCGAGACCGCGATCTTGCCGGCCTCGATCTTGGTGGTCATGCCCCCGCGCGACAGCTCCGACGCTGCGCCCCCTGCCATCGCCTCGATGAGGGCCGTGATGCGGGGCACGACAGGGATATGCTCGGCTGCGGGATCAAGCGCCGGCGGGGCCGTGTAGAGACCGTCGATATCGGAAAACAGCACGAGCAGGTCGGCACCGGTCATGGTCGCCACGCGCGCCGCCAGCCGGTCATTGTCGCCATAGCGGATCTCGCTGGTCGCCACAGTGTCGTTCTCGTTGATCACCGGCACGGCACGCATCTCGAGCAACCGGCCAATCGTGGCCCGCGCATTGAGGTACCGCTTCCGCTCTTCGGTGTCGGCCAGCGTCACCAGGATCTGGCCTGCCGTGATGCCATGATGGCCGAGAGCCTCGGCCCAGATGCGAGCCAGGGCGATCTGGCCGACGGCGGCAGCGGCCTGGCTTTCCTCCAGCTTCAGCGCACCGGCCGGCATGCCCAGCAAGGTGCGCCCGAGCGCGATCGCGCCGGAGGAGACCACCTGCACGTCCGCGCCCCGGCCATGGAGTTCGGCGATATCCTCGGCCAGCGCAGCCAGCCAGCCATGCCGTGCCCGGCCACGTGCCCGGTCAACCAGCAGCGCCGAGCCGACCTTGATGACGATGCGCCGGAACTGCGAGATCTGGGGCGCGATCTGGGAAAGGGGTGTCTTTGATCGTGACATCGTGGTGGCTTCTGGTGATCGCGAGGGCGGTTGGCGCCAGCATCGGCTGAGCGCAAGGGGCAGTTCGCGGCGCTGCGGTCACGGTCGCCAGCCGGTGTCGATGGCGGGTGCGTTCTCGCGCGCTTCCTCGGTGCGGGCCTCGTCGATGATGGCAAGGAGCGCCCGCAACGCCTCCTGCACACCGAGTCCCGAGGCGGATGACAGCACCACCGGCTTGCGCCCGGCCGCCCGCTTGAGCCGGGCAACCTGCTCCTTCAACGTGTCCGGATCGAGCGCGTCGGCTTTCGACAGCGCCACGATTTCCGGCTTGTCGGTCAACTCGCCGCCATAGGCTTCGAGTTCCTTGCGCACGATCTTGTAGGCCTTGCCGGCATGCTCGCAGGTGCCATCGACCAGATGCAGCAGCACGCGGCAGCGCTCGATGTGGCCGAGGAACCGGTCGCCGAGGCCAGAGCCCTCATGGGCTCCCTCGATAAGCCCCGGGATGTCGGCCAGCACGAATTCGCGGGTGTCGACATTGCCGACCCCGAGGCCGGGATGAAGCGTCGTGAATGGATAGTCGGCGATCTTGGGCCGCGCCGCTGTGACCGTGGCGAGGAATGTCGATTTGCCGGCATTCGGCAAGCCGACAAGACCAGCATCGGCGATCAGCTTGAGCCGGAGGATGATCGTGGCTTCCTCGCCCGGCAGGCCAGGGTTGGCGCGGCGGGGAGCCTGGTTGCTGGATGTCTTGAAGTAGGCGTTGCCGAAACCGCCATTGCCGCCGCGCGCCAGCAGCACGCGCTCGCCCGGCTTTGTGATGTCGACGATCAGGGTCTCGCCATCTTCTTCGAAGACTTGCGTTCCCGGCGGCACCTTCAGCACCACATCGGCGCCCTTCGCGCCGGCCCGCAGAGCGCCCATGCCGTGGCCGCCAACCTTGGCCTTGAAGTGCTGGGCGTAGCGGAAATCGATCAGCGTGTTCAGCCCGTCGGCGCACTCAGCCCAGACATCGCCCCCGCGCCCGCCATCGCCGCCATCGGGCCCGCCGAACTCGATGAACTTCTCCCGCCGGAACGAGATGCACCCCGCTCCGCCGTCACCGGCCTTGATGTAGACTTTTGCCTGATCGAGAAATTTCATCGGTTTCCACTCGCAACCGGCTTCGTTTGGTCCGAATGACCGGCAAGGTCAATGTTTATGCGGCTCTTGCTTGCCGTGCGAGGCGTTCAGCGCCGATCGCTGCGGGCAAAACACATCGCAGCCCGCGTCTGGATGGCAGCATCCGTGCCCGGCGCGGCCGCCTGCAGCCCGAGCGCCTGCGCCAGCAGCGCAGGATCCTGCCGAAGTTCGTCCAGCACGCAGCCGCAGGCCTGCCGGCAGGTTTCGGCACTGCGGCTCACCCGGCATTGGGCCAGGCAATCGCGCGCAAAGCCGGCCTCCGCACGTTGCGCCGGCGCGATGGTCAGGCCCGGCGCGAGCATCGCCAGCAGCATCAGGCCGCCCAACAGCATGGGCTGATGCAGCAGATAGATCGGCAAACTGTGCCGCCCCGCCCAGACCAGCGCCTGCCCCGCAGGCGGCAGCCGCATGGCGGCCAACGCCTCGACCGGGCCGTGCCTGACCAGCCATGAGCCTGCTGCGACGCCGCAGAGCATGATGCCGAACCAAGGCACGAGCGGCACGAAATCGACGGCGACGGGCCCGGCGGATGTCAGGCCCAGATGCTGCCACAGGCCGTTGAGGCGCGAGCTGTCCATCTCGACCTGCCACCCTTCGGCAGCCGGCAGGGACAGCACAAGCGGCATGGCCAGAACCGCCACGCCTGCCAGCGCCGCCAGCCACCAGCGAGCCCTGACGAAGGGCAGCGCAAGGACGGCGCCGGCAGCGATTGAATGCAGGATGCCAAAGAAGACCGGCGCTTGCGGCATGACCAGCCAGGTTCCCGCCGTCACCAGTGCTGCCGCTCCGGCAACCAGCGCCACACGCCGCCAGAACGCCGCCGCCCGTAGGCCATGCGAATGGGCCAACGCAAGGCTGACGCCGGCCAGCGCGAGAAACGCCGACGCGATAGACTGGCTGAAAAGCCGCCAGGCCGGATGCACCGCGACATCGGTGGCGATGAACCCGAGATGGGACAGATCCCAGGCAAGGTGGAACACACCCATGGCCACGAGGGCGAGCCCCCGGGCCAGATCAATCAGCGCCAGGCGCGGCACGGTGCCGGGCATCTGGGTCATCGTGCTCCCCCGAACACATCAGCACGAGGCCGGTGCCGCAACTGGTACGGAAAGCCTCAGTCACCGCCCGTGCGCTTGAGCCGTGCCGGCAGGCGGCCCTTGCGGAACACCAGTTCGACATCGCCGAGCGGAATGAAGAACCGCGAGACATAGGCCTTGTTGAAGACGGTGCCGTCAGCCCGCAAGGTTAGCGTGTCGTCGAAATCCAGCCGCTGCACGCCCGATGCCAGTTTCAGATCGGCCGTGTAGCCGAACCGCACCGTGTCCGGCTGCGGCGTGGTCACATCGGCCGGAGCGATCACGTCGTCGCGCTTGCCGATGTAGCGGCCTTCGCCGACGCGCTCGAAGAACCAGGTCTTCTGGTCACGCTCGCCATCGGCGTAGAAGAAGTCCTCGAACAGGGCCAGAACCCGGCCATTCCACCGGCCCATGAGATCGACGGCAAGCCTGCGCTCCTCGCCGGTGAAGTTGTTGCGGAAGCGCCCGACTGCATGCGTCGGGCCGCGAAACCATTCATGCAGCACGAGGCGCTCGCCGGCGGCACGGGCTCCGGTTCCGGCCGCGAGGGTGGCGAGGCTTGCCGCCCCGCCAAGGATCAGGTCTCTTCGAAGCATCAAGGTCTCCTGTGATGTCAATTTAGGTACGCGCATGCACGAGGGCCGGATGCAGGCCTCACGCACATGTCAGCACCCCTCCGCGCGGGATGACTCCGCCTGAAGACAGGTCTGCATCCGTTCGGATGGACCGCCCCGACTGCGCGTTCGGCCCGCTTGCCAGCCTGTTTGCCGAAGCACGGACCGAAAGATCCACCTGTGACCCGGATTGCGGCAGCATAGGGGCCGACTGCCGCCAGTTGACGAGCGCAGCCCAGGTCTTGCGATCAAGCACGAACGCTTCGCACGGCAGCATCCCGCCTCGGGCCGGCAGATCGCGCAGCGCCGAGCCGTTGTGGCGGAAGCCGCACTTCTCGAGCAGGCGGCGGGAGGCAGGGTTGACCACGCGCGTCCAGGCGTTCACCGCCGGTGCTGCGGTGTAGCCGAATACGGTGTTCAGCACCGCCTGCGCCGCCTCGATCATCAGCCCCTGCCCCCAGAGGTCAGGATGCAGCATGTAGCCGATCTCGACGTCCTGCTCGCGGCCAGGAAGCTTGCTGCGACCGATGCCGATCACCCCGATCTGATGGTTTGGCCGGGTGCGCGGCGTTAGTGCCAGAAAGAGGCTGGTGCCAGTGGCGTTGGCCTTGCGCGCCTCGAAGATCCGGCGCTCGGCTTCGCCCCCGGGCAGCGGATGTGGCCACGATCCGGTCATTTCGGCCACCTGCTTCAGTCCGGCGAAGCCAGCGAGCGCAGCCGTATCGCTGTGGCGTGGCCAGCGCAACCAAAGCCGCGGCGTCTCCAGCCGGAACACGTCATCGCGCGTCAGGTCAGGGAACAGCGGTGCCTGACCGGCTGACGCCAGGTGGCTGGCAGGGTGCTGCGAGCTGTGAGAACCGGATTCTTCAAATGCAACAGGATCAGCCATGGAACCCTCCAGATCGGGTATCGAACATACAAACAGGGAAGACGGGGTTCTGGTCCCATCTTCCCTGCCCACCTGATCTGGATCGGGCCTTCCGGGCTCCTCTCCTGATCCAGTCGGGTCGATGTGACCGGCGGATCAGGGAAAGAAACCTGCTCCGCCTTTATTCCGCAGCCTCTTGGGCCGGAACAACCGCAACGAACGCGCGGCCAAGTTTGGTGCCGAATTTCACGCGGCCATCGGTCAGCGCGAACAGGGTATGATCCACGCCCATGCCGACATTGGCACCGGCGCGCACCTTGGTGCCGCGCTGACGCACGATGATGTTGCCGGCAATCACGGCCTGATCGCCGAACTTCTTGACACCAAGACGACGACCGGCGGAATCGCGGCCGTTGCGGGACGAACCGCCTGCTTTTTTGTGTGCCATGGGTTACTCCTCAGCTATCTCTTGTGAAATCCCGAACGCGGCGTTTGGCGCTCAGAGATCCTTGCCAGATTTCAGTTCGGCCTGGTCGGCCTTCGCGCGCGGCGGCTTGCCGGCGAGAAGGTCCCTCGCCTGCTCGACCCATTCCTCGCGCGTCGCGCGGCCGCGCAGCGCCAGTTCGGCATCCCATTTGGCGACGTCGTCGGCCGTCCAGGCCGCGATCTCATCCCAGGTCTGCACGCCGGCTGCCCTGAGCTTCTTCTCGATCGTCGGGCCGATGCCGGCGATGAGCGAAAGGTTCGAGGTGTCCAGGCTGCCAGCGGCGGGCGCGGACGCCTTTGCCTTCGCAGCCTTCGGCGCAACAGCGGCGGCAACGGCAGCAACAGCCTTGGCCGTGACGGTGACCTTGGCCCCGTCTGTGAGAATGTCGGTGATGCGCACCACGGTCAGGTCCTGACGGTGGCCACGCTTGCGCTTCGAGTTCTGACGGCGGCGCTTCTTGAACGAGATGATCTTGTCGCCACGGCCCTGCTCGATGATCTCGGCCGCAACGGAGGCACCGGCCACCGTAGGCGCACCCACCGTTGTCACGCCGTCGCGCGTCAGCATCAGCACGTGTTCAAAGGCAACGGTCTCACCGGCCGAACCGATGAGCTTTTCGATGGTGATCTGGTCGTTGGCAGCAACGCGGTATTGCTTGCCCCCGGTCTTGATGACTGCGAACATGGTATTCTCCTGTTCGATGCCTCATCTCGCAACAGCCTTGCGGCCGTATGGATGGACTTCTTGGCAGCCTGCTGGGTTCATGGGGGCCTCATGCACACCCACAAATTAAGTTGGCGCGGACAAACAGCCCACGCCAAGTCGGCAGGTCGTTACGTGAGGCCCGGCCCATCGTCAAGCAAAACCTCCCAAAGTGATGCCTCCCGCGCGAAGCGACTGGCCCGAGGGCAAGCTGCTCCCTGCCGGTGCACTGAGCAGCCGGAGCCTTCCAAACCCGCCGGACCGGCAATCCAAACGCCTCGGGGCGACCCGCCTTGCCTTTTCGACCAGAGCAGGGCACGCATTCCAATGGTAGCGGCTGGCCCGCCTGGCAGCGCCACACGCCGGCAGGTGTTTTCACAGCCCTTGCGGCGCAAAAGCGCTTGTCACTCCCGGGCCCCGCGTGTATCGCAACAGCCGCTTCAACCGAAGATCACAAGCATAAGCCTGCGGACAGGTGGCTGAGTGGTTGAAAGCACCGCACTCGAAATGCGGCATAGGGGCAACTCTATCGGGGGTTCGAATCCCTCCCTGTCCGCCATTAAATTCTATTAAAACATTGTTTTAATTAAATAATATTAGATGAGATTTTTTCACATCCCCCAGATTATCCCCCACCATGTCATGGATGCCATTGGAACGTGGTGGACCTTCTTGGCGCCGTATCGCGCACTGACGCACAACACCAAAGGACAATTCGCCGTTCGAAGAATTGAAAGCCGACCGCGACCACTGGCGGAAACAAGCCGAGAGCGCGCAAAGGCTGCTGTGAGACCAGACCCCACGCCCTCGCGGATGGTTCGGCTTTGGGCGGGCGGGCTGACTAGCGTCTAGCGTCCCATCTTCGACAATCTGTGGTAACTTTGTGCAGCTATAACGAATGCGCTCGAGCAGGAGAAAGCCATGAACAAGGCCGGGCAACTGGCCGAGCGCCTCGTCCGCCTCGATCTCGTGATCCTCGATGAGCTCGGATATCTGCCCTTCAGCCCATCCGGCGGCGCACTCCTGTTCCACCTCCTGTCCAAGCTCTACGAGCAGACCAGCGTTGTCATCACCACGAACCTCAGCTTCGCCGAATGGGCTGGCGTGTTCGGCGATGCCAAGATGACGACGGCATTGCTCGATCGGCTGACCCATCATTGCCATATCGTTGAGACCGGAAACGACAGCTTCAGCTTCAAGGCCAGCGCCACAACCCCAAAGACCCGAAAGGAAAAAGCACGCGCTTGACGACCCGCCAACACCGCGGGAAACATCTTCAACCCGGGTCACTTCTCAACGAAAAACCCGGGTCAAATCTCAGCGGCAATCAACAATATGCCGGATTGGTCCATCGTCCAAGACCACAAGAGGGGTTACTGATTGCATGATGTTTTCTCTGGTGCTGACGGGTAATGCGCACAATCAATTGATCGCTGCTGCGAGGCTTCGGATGTCCTCCAGCGTCTTTTCTGGCAACAACAATCCACGAGCAAAATTGGCGTGTCTTGCATCGCGCTCGCGCTCGCCCGGCACGAGAACCTGTTCGAACCCGGGCGCAGGCGGGCAAGCGCGAAGCTCCGAGAGCACTTCTTCTGCGGCCTGGGTCATGACGGAGCGATCGCGATAACGGGAAGTGTCGATCGCCAGGGTCAACCAGTTGCTCTCGGTCGCCGCTGGACCAAGCATCGCCTCGCAGATCATCTCGGCCATCACGGCCAGGCCGTAGCCCATCGGACCGCCCTTGGGCAGGATCGCGCCGCCGTCGAAATAGGACTTGGGGTCGCGGCTCGGATTTCCGTCGGCGTCGATAATCGCGCCTGCAGGCACCAGAGCGCCTGCGGCCCTGGCGGAATGCAACCAGCCGCCGGCGATCATCGAAGTCGCGAAATCGATGACAACGGGGCCACGCGCGCCGCCGGAGATCGCCATGCAGTAAGGGTTCGTCGGCAGGATCGCCTTGCGCCCGCCATAGGGCGCAGCCTGGCGCCAGTTCTGGCGTCCGCCGCCACCGATAATGATGACGAACATGCCGCGCATTGCTGCAATTTCAGCAAAGGCACCGATGCGGCCGGTATGCCCAACATTGCGGATCGGCAGAACGGCCATGCCGCTGTTGCCGGTCATGTCACAGAGTTGATCCATGGCGAGATGCATCGCCGGAATGCCGATGCCGCCGCCGCCATCAATGAATGGCAGTCCCGTCTCGCCAAGAGCCAAGACAGGGCGCGCCTTCGGCGAAAGGTAACCGGATTTGAGCTGCTCGACATACTGGATCACGCGCACGATGCCGTGGGATTCCACGCCGCAAAGCTCGGCATCGACAAGATGCTCCGCCACGCACTGTCCAATGTCGGTGTGCAGCCCTGCCTTGACGAGAATCCTCGCCACCAGTTCGAGGGCCTCGTCGACTGGCAGGGAGCGCCGACGGTCCGACAAGGTCAGCTTTGAGCCCTGCATCTGGGCGCCTGCCTCATTGGACATGGGGCCGAACTGCGTTGCCCAGGGCGCTCACAGTCTGTGCCGATGTGAGTTCCCCAATGGGAATATGGCAATGGATGACATGTCCAGCCCCGGCATCCTGCTGCGGCGGCGTCGTGCTCTCGCAGATGGCCTCGACCTTGCGGTGACAGCGTCGCTGGAACGGGCAACCCTTGGCCGGCGGTGACAGCTCCATGATGTCCTCGGCCATCAGGATAGGCCGCGCACCCGGTTCCGGCTCCAGCACAGCACCTAAAAGCGCTTCGGTGTAAGGGTGACACGGCCTGCTATAAACAGCCGACGTTGGACCGATTTCACAGAGCCTTCCTTGGTAGAGAACGGCAACCCGGTCCGACAGCGCGCGAACGACTGCCAGGTCATGCGCGACGAAGATGTAGGTGGTGCCACTGTCGCGCCGGAGCTGGTCGAGCAATTCAAGAACGGCTGCTTGAACCGAGACATCAAGCGCCGATGTCACCTCGTCGCAGAGCAGGAGCTTCGGCTCTGCAGCAAAGGCGCGCGCAATGGCGACACGCTGCTTTTCTCCTCCTGAGAGCTGACTGGGCAGTCGATCGAGATAGTGCGCGCCAAGACGGACCCGTTCGAGGATGGCGATGCTGCGCTCCCGCAGCGCTGCGCCGGAAAGTCCAAAATAGAGCTGGAGAGGCTGAGCGAGGATCTGCTCGATAGTGTGACGGGGGTTAAGGCTCTCGTCCGGGTTCTGGAAGATGAGCTGAATCTCGCGCAACTGCTCTGGTCGCCTCTGCTCGACAGTCGCTGGCAATGCGCCAGACTTGTCATAGGCGATCTCGCCGTTTGCCGGCCCGACCAGACCGGCGACCGCCTTGAGGATGGTGGATTTGCCGGACCCGGATTCGCCGACGAGACCGATGACTTCACCTTGCCGGATTTCGATATCGACCCGGTCGACAGTAGGAACGCCTTGCGGCTTGCGACCCAGCAGCTGATCGACAAGGCTCTGCCGGGTATAGCTGATCGCAAGGTTTGACAATCGCACCAAAGGCTCACCAAAGCTTCCACCGGCCGATGCCGGCTTGCCATCCCGCTTTGTCGGGATCGACTCGGCCCTTTCGGTAAGACGACAGCGAACGCGCCCGCCCGCAAGGAGCGGCTGCAGGCCGGGCCGCTCGGCGCGGCATGGCGCCTCGGCAATGGCGCAACGATCCACAAAGG
>Ga0164292_10000491_pt1 | contig 30830 bp, 25 predicted proteins | sample GEODES117metaG_FD_111486 | JGI IMG/M metagenome (GOLD analysis project Ga0164292, IMG submission 111486) | Eutrophic lake water microbial communities from Lake Mendota, Wisconsin, USA - GEODES117 metaG | ecosystem: Environmental > Aquatic > Freshwater > Lake | place: USA: Lake Mendota...
ACTGTAATATGGACAAGGATGCAGATCCATGTCTGCAATCCGTTGCCTATCGGATTAGGCCATTCATCATAAACAAACTTTAGTGAAAGTACTATAGTGTATGATAGGAAAATACCCAATTGACAGAGGAAAATCAATAATACTTTTTTCACCGTTACTTCTTTTTAGTTGCAATCGCCAGCGCTTTCTGTACCATTACCCGCCTAATTCATTCTGCCCACAGGTCTGACGTTCTTTCCAACCACCTGCGTGATATCATCACCTAAATCTTCCCTGGCTTGTGTAGCCAATTTCTGGAGCGTAGCAACGATCTCCGGGTATTTGTCTTTCACATCGTAACGCTCGCCGGGATCTCGGCGCAAATCATAAAGCGCCAAGGCCACGGGAACAATTTTGGTTTCTCCGGGGAAACCATCATTACCCGGCAATTGGTTCTCATAGCTTTGTCCGTTATGCGGCAGCATCAGCTTCCAATCATCTAACCGCACGGCCCTCAATCCATTTTTACCATAGTAATAGTAGAACTCGCGGCGGGGAGTGACATCCTTTCCTTCCAGCAAAGGCAACAGGTTTACGCCATCTATTTTATGGGCAGGCAATATGGTCCCCGTAATGGCTGCTATAGTGGGCATAAGGTCAATGGTGGAACTCAGCTTATTACAAACAACTCCTTCCTGCAACCTCCCCTTCCACCTGACGATGCAGGGCACCCTCAAACCACCTTCCCAAACCGTGCCCTTGCCCTCACGAAAGCCACTGGAAGAACCCGCATGATTCCCAAAGTTCAACCAGGGGCCATTATCACTGGTAAAGATCACGATGGTATTTTTGTCGATCCCCTGCTCTTTCAGCGTGCGGAGGATCTCTCCAACGGACCAGTCGATCTCCATCATCACGTCTCCGAACATACCTTGCTTACTCTTCCCCTTAAACGCTGCGGATGCCGCAATGGGTACATGAGGCATAGAATGGGGCATGTAGAGAAAGAATGGCTTCTTTGAGTTTCTTCTAATGAACGATACCGCTTCTTCCGTATATCTTTTTGTGAGCGTAGCCTGATCATCCAGGGTTTTAACTTCTGCAAATTTGTCGTTGCCCTTTATCAACGGCAATACAGGGAGCTTGAATTTGCGATGGGTTTCGGGCGCCGGGGTGCCATCGAACATCACTGGCCACATATCGTTCGAATACGGTATACCAAAATATTCATCAAATCCATGTTGCAGGGGCAAGAACATTTTATGATGCCCCAGGTGCCATTTGCCGATAGCCGATGTGGCGTAGCCTTTTTGCTTCAACATCTCAGCGATGGTTGTTTCCGCCGGATTGATGCCAATACTGTCTGTTGGAAAAAGCGCACCCGAAATACCGAGTCGGTTGGGATAACAACCCGTGAGCAATCCTGTTCTGGATGCACTACAAACGGCTTGCGCAGTTACAAAATTGGTGAAGCGGACACCTTCATTGGCCATCCTGTCGATGTTCGGCGTTTGATAGTCCAACGCCCCGGTAACACCCAGATCGCCATTACCCATATCGTCCAGGAAGATCAGGATCACGTTGGGCTGGGCTGCCTGGACAGGCTTCTCCGTGAAGCTTTGGGCTGCAAGCATCAGGAGTAGCAATAAAGAAGTCATCCGCATAGGCAATAAATTTATTCGAGCTCTCTGAAATTGAACTTTTGTCCGCCTACTGATGCTTCATACATCAGGCCTCCCTTTACATGGGTAAAGACCATTACACCGTTCTTATACTTGGCGTTGGCCGCGGCGCCCTGATTTGCTACAACAGCGGATGCCTGGGCCGACAGCTGAACTTTGTCTTCCTTGAAGTTATTCAATACTTCTTCGTTCTCAAAGAAAATAACTTCCCGGTAGGCCTGCCCGCCTGCCTGGAACCCGATGTTCAACTGCGTCAACTTGGCCATGCCAATCAGTTTCCCTTTTTCATACACCGCTCCATTTCCGAGAGCACCACCTACACCCAAACCACCTTTACCCACATTGGGGAATATGACGTAGGCATGGGCCGTCTCAAAAAGGCTCTTCATCAAGCCATCCGTTGATATGAAATCGGCTTTTGCATTCTTACTGTCATCAACGATCTTCTTATCCTTTGAATTGGTTTGGCCAAAAGCGGAAACTAAAAATACCATGGCAGATAATAGGGCTATACACTTGCTTTTCATATTTATTCAATTAGTTGTAAAGATACCCGATACCCGACATTAAAATCTTAGCTTATAGCCTATCTCTAAATTTTAACACCAAAAGCCAGATACACATGATGATGAACGCTGGTCTTTTACCAGAGCAATCATCTTCCCTGTTTCAAGATAGTCCTGATCTTCTTATCGTACGCTTCCGCGATCTGCATCATGCCAATGTCGTTCGGATGAGATCCATCTACGGTTGACTCAATGCCCTGGCCGACTTCCTCTTTAGTCTGCCTGTACATATTCTTAATTCCTGCAGACCCCAAAGAGTCATATACCTGGCCGAGTACTTTATTGGCTTCTACATAAACCTGCTTCCTTACATCATTCGTGTATTCGTTCGTGTATCCCGCATGCTCATTCAGCAAGATGGGAACACCCGGCCTTTTTGATTGTAGGAAAGTTATTGCGTAGACCAACCTGGATTTTAATTCCCCCTGCATATACTCGGGCGCCGACAGATTGGGCAGACAGTCGAGCACATACATCTCTGCATCGATCTCTGCGATCAACTCCAGGACTTCTTTCTCGAGTCTTCCATTTCCCGAGAAAGCCAGATTGATCACCGGTAGATCCAGTTTTCGGCCGAGAATATTCGTCCAACCCAAACCCGGTCTGGATGCACAACCTCCCTGGGCGATCGATGTGCCATACACTACAATAGGTTTCTGTTTTAAAGGCTCCATGATGGCGAACGTCTTACCCTTCGGATAACTGATCTCCATCCATTTCACATGATTATACAGGGGGAGATAGAGGGTATATTCGCGATTAGGGTCCTGGTTAAGATCAGTGTAACGGTACGTGATGGTATCACCCATGCTGGCCCTCGCCCCTGCCCAAACCCATGGGCCGGAAGGCGTCTTCGCATATAGATCGAGGCCAGATACGCCGGTAGAAGGCATGTGGTACATCTCTTTATTCCCCGAAACAGTATATCGAATGATGACCTCATCACTGTTCGAAGTGAACTTCAGGTATAATCCAGCGCCATGCCGGGAAAGATTCCATACCTCTTTCCTGACCAGCGCCTCTGCCTTAGCGGGTAAGCGATCGAAGTCTTCTTTCATACCCGTACTCCATCCGCGGCCCTGGATAGCACTTGCTGGAGGAATGATGGCGTTATACTCGCGAGGCTTCTGGGCCTTTACATGTTGGCAAGACAGTACAAACAGAAATAAACTTAGCCACTTAATTGTCTGTTTCATCTTATGCAGGGTTAATGCAAATCAAGCTACGAAAGATAAATGCGATTTGCCTTTTAACAGCACAATAATATTCCCGGAATTCAGTTCTGAAAAAGCATATTAAACCTTTGGTTGGTGTGAAAGTCCAATAGATCACAAAATGCACTATGAAAAGAACCCTGATCACATTATTGATAGCCCTGGCAGGCCTGGCGGCTTGTGAAAAAAACGAAACGTCTTCGCCAACAGTAGTTCCCCCATCTACCTTGTATTTCCCTCCGGTCACAGGAACTAATTGGGAGATGACCAGTCCTGCTACACTGGGATGGTCAACATCTTCCCTTGCAGAACTCGAAACCTATCTCCAATCTAAGAACACCAAAGCTTTCATCATACTGAAGAATGGCCGTATTGTGATGGAGAAATACTTTGGATCCTTCACGGCAGACAGCAACTGGTATTGGGCCTCTGCAGGAAAGACCGTTACGGCCATGCTGGTAGGTATTGCAAATAAGGAAGGCTTATTGAATATAGAAAACAGAACTTCCCAATATCTTGGAACGGGATGGACCTCAGCGCCTTTAACGAAAGAGAACCTGATCACGGTAAAACATCAGCTCACCATGACTACCGGGTTGGACGATGGATTGGGCGACGATGATTGCACGCTTCAGCCCTGTCTTCAATACAAAGCCGATGCAGGAACCCGTTGGGCCTATCATAATGCTCCTTATACGCTGCTTGACAAAGTCGTCGAGAATGCATCCGGCAAAACTTTCAATACCTACTTCCAGGAAAAGATCAGAAACCGAATCGGTATGAATGGTGCCTGGTTCAGAACAGGCAGCTACAATAACGTCTATTACAGCAATGCCAGAAGCATGGCCCGTTTTGGTTTGCTCATGCTGAATAAAGGGGTGTGGGATAAGACCGCTATCTTAAATGATTCTTCATTCTTCAACAAACAGGTCAACTCATCGCAGACACTTAATCTTTCCTATGGTTACCTCACCTGGTTAAATGGAAAAGCATCCCATATGATGCCTACCATTCAAATCATATTCAATGGTTCCATGGTCCCAGCGGCGCCAAGCGACATGTACGCGGCATTGGGGAAAAACGACCAGAAGATATATGTGGTCCCATCCCAAAACATTGTCGTCATCCGAATGGGTGACTCCGCCGGAAATGTGCAACTCGCCGCTTCCAGTTTTGATAATGAACTCTGGGCCAAGCTGAAGCCGATTTTGGGATACTAAGATTGCAGGGGGAACGACATGATAACGACCGACAGATTATCAACAACCCCCAGAACTACGATTCCACATTAAAAACTTAACTTACCACCACTTAACAAAGCATACGATTGTCGATGGAAACAAAATTTGTGGGGGCAATTAATCAGTTGGCTACCATTTGTAGTCAACTGATAATGCGGAAGTAAAAAAACTCTCTACTGGGAAAACTAAGAAAAAGTGAATTAAAGTTGCTTAAATAGCTCTTCATCAAGTATGCTCAAAAAAATATTGCTAATCCTGCTGATCGCATTCTACCTGTTCGCAGGATACAATCATTTCGCCAATCCTTCTTTCTACAATGCCATCATCCCACCCTATCTGTCCGATTGGTCGGGCTTCATTAACATCGCTTCGGGATGCATTGAAATAGGACTGGCCTTGTTACTGATCCCGGTTAAAACAAGGCAGTGGGCCAGTTGGGCAATCATCCTAATGCTGCTTGCTTTTATACCCGCTCACATTTACTTTATCCAAAAAGGGAATTTTCAATTGGGGGGACTCGCTGTTACGCCAATGATCGGTTGGATCAGGCTACTGGTCATCCACCCCCTGCTCATCCTTTGGGCCTGGTGGGCCAGGAAATCCGATCAATCATTTTTCCCTGTGCCCCAACGTTAAAGAAGGCAAATTTTCCCCCTAAATCCTTACGTGTTGCCAGGCAATCAGTACATTAAAGGATGAAAAGAAGACATTTCATCAACGCCGGTATCAAAGCGAGCACAATCATTCCTGCTGTCGGTGCCTCGATGGTCATTCCCGGCAATGCCAATGCGGAAGATAAGGAAGCAAGCGCTGGAAACAGTATGGAAAGACCCACTCCCGAGCAGGGCAACATCGTCATTGAAAAATATACGGAAGGTAAACCGCATGCAGGCAAAGTATTCGCCGCCATCCAGCCTCATTGCGACGACATTGCCATCTTCGCAGGCGGTACAGTGGCGAAACTAATTGCTGAAGGGTACACAGGCTATATGATCCGGACATCAAACGACGAGGCCACCGGCGCTGGCAAGAACGTAGGCGAACAGGTGCTGAACAATGAGCTTTCAAACGATGCCACTGCGGCCGCCCTGGGTTTGAGGAAAGTCTACAACCTCGGATACCGGAACCACCGGATGGAAGAATACAACATCCAGGAGATCAAAGGGAGATTGATCTTCCTGTTCAGATTGTTGAAAGTAGACACCGTGATCTGCTATGACCCCTGGAGCCAGTATGAAGAAAATCCGGATCATTACGTTACGGCAAAAGCAGTGGAAGCAGCATGCTGGCAGGCTGGAAGCCACGACTATCCCGAGCAGCTTGAAGTAGTAAAGCCCCACTCCGTAAAAGAGAAATTCTATTTCGCACGAGGCCCGCAAATCGTAAACCGGGTGGTGGACACAAGCCGCTTCATCGACAAGAAAGTAGAAAGCAATGTGGTGATCACCAGCCAGGGGCCCGGCGGGCACGCAGGCTCCGCTTTAAGAAAAAGTCTGGCTGCTCAAGGCAAGACACTGCCCATACTCGGAAACAATGATGCCACAGCTGATTTCAATTACGTGAAACATCTTATGCTGGATATCGATTCACAACACCTGAGAGGTGTTCCATCCGACAAAGAAACTGGCAAAAAATACGGACTGGAATGGGCAGAAGCATTTCATTATATCGGGCCAAATACATCCCTACTGCCAGAGTATATTAAGAAGAATAGTTAGCAGGACCTTAGATTCTATACGCCCGATTCTTCAGTAAAAGGAAATTCAAGAGAAAGAACAATACAAATGGCGTCAGGATCACGATGGCATAAACAAAATAAGAGACCTGTACATTGGGAAGCGGCTTAGCCTGAACCAGGATCCCATTCCCAGTTGCACCTTCAGAAAAAATAAATCCTTTGGTGAAGTTCCATCCAAAATGCATCGCTATCGTTGCATATAGTGCGCCCGTTTTGGCAAACCCATATGCATATAGTAAGCCTATCGACCCAGTCAACAAAAATATCACAATCATCTGGCCAGGATTGCCAAATAACTCATAAGAAAACCAATGGTAGATCCCAAATGCAACGGAAGAAATAATAATTGCCCTTACATGCCCCAACCACTTGATCAATATGTACAACAATACGCCCCGAAAAATCAGTTCCTCAAACAACACGGATTTCATGTTCCACCAAGCCCCTTCAAACAACAACTTCCAGGTAAAACCCGGATTCATCAACCACTTTTCCTGACCGAAATACATCCTCAGTAAAAATCCGGAGGAGCAGGCCAACATAGTTACCAGCAAAAAAACGAATAGATCCCGCACCCGCTCCGTTGTTGGCATCAGTCCCAAAACTGACAAATTACCTTTACAGTATAACCAGATAACAATCCACGATAAAACAAGCTGTACTATAATACCGATCATATGCAAGTAAGGTAACAGTTAACTATCTTGTCTAAATCTAAATCAAATTGCCTTTCAATTTTCAGAATAATCATATTATGACAAGTTCGAGAACGTCATTTGTACTATTGATTACAATCTTCTTGCTCATTTCACTGCCATTGAGGAGTCAGACAGACTCCGGGGCCAACGTTCTTCCTAATCCTAAACAAGTGGCGTGGATCGACAAAGAAGTAGGCGTGATCATCCATCTCGACATCAATATCTACGCCCCCGAAACCTTTGATTACGCCAAAAAATCAACCCTGCCACCCGCTTCTGCATTCAATCCCTCCCGGCTTGACACGGATCAATGGATTGAATCAGCAAAAAAAGCAGGGGCCACATATGCTGTTCTGACAGCTAAACACGGAACAGGATTTTGTTTATGGAAAACAAAAGTGCATGATTATCATACCGGCAATTCTCGCTATGGCGGCGATGTTGTCAGCCAGTTCATCAAATCCTGCAAAAAGTACGGCCTTAAGCCGGGCATTTATTACAATACCAACATGAACACTTATTATGAGGCAGGATATGTGCCCATGAGCGATGAGAAAAGAATCGCATTCAATAAAGCCGTGTTTCGCCAGCTGGAAGAATTATGGAGCGAATACGGGGAACTGTATGAGATCTGGTTCGATGGTGGTGTGATGTCGGACAGTAAACTGGGGATCGCCACACAGGTAAAAGCACTAATCAAAAAATACCAGCCCGAAGCATTTTTGTTTAACGGCCTGGCGGGCGCATCGCCAAATATTGTACGCTGGGTGGAAAATGAGGACGGTCGAACACCATATCCTTTCTGGAGCCGCATCAACCCCGTCATCCTTCCCAATGGCGAAGATTCAATCGTCAACGGCAGTGGGGATCCAAATGGAAAATACTGGGTAGGTGCTGAAGCAGATTTCCCCAATCGAAATACATCAGCCTGGAATGGAGGATGGTTATGGAAATCGGGGGAGGATGATAAGTTGTTTGATGTACATGAACTGTTGGATCGCTACTACACCTCTGTTGGTGGAAATACGAACATGCTGATCGGTATGGCCATCGATACATCCGGCCAATTCCCGGCAGCAGATAAAAAGATCTTTGAAGATTTTGGGAACATGATCAAAGCGCGGGAGAAAACAAAACAAGGATCAGCTAAAGGGAGCGGAGCACAACATACCATTTCTTATCGCACCCCAAAAGAGATCAACCAGGTCGAGATCCAGGAAGATATTTCAAAAGGGGAAAGAATCCGACGGTACAAAGTGGAAGGTCTTGTTGATGGAAAATGGACATTATTGTGCGATGGCATGTCTGTAGGCCACAAAAGAATCCAACTGTTCAACAAAATAAAGGTATCTACGATTAGGCTCACCATCACTGATTCAAGTCATATTCCCGTGATTAGAAATTTCACCGCCTTCAATTATTCTCCTACGTCCATTAAATAGATTAAAAGTCTAATATTTTGTAGATTTGAAGTCAAGCCATTACTATGAGACGAATATTTCTGATGTTAGCCATCGCCCTGTTTTGTTTATCCTTCATCAATAACGTATCGGCCCAGAAAAAAGCAGTCATCGCCTACTATTCCGGCGGTCTGCAAGCCATTGACTCATTCGATGCAAAGAAGTTCACCCACATCATCTATTGCTTCGGTCGCCTGAAAGGAAATGTGCTTCATCTCAGGGGTTCAAGAGATACGCTCCTCATTCAGAAGATGGTGGCCATGAAGAAAACAAATAAAAAACTCAAAGTACTGCTCTCCCTCGGTGGCTGGGGTGGTTGTGAGCCATGCTCCGATGTGTTCAATACAGAAACCGGCAGAAAGGAATTTGCGCAGTCAGTAAAATCGCTGACCGATTTCTTCGGTGCCGATGGTATTGACCTCGACTGGGAATATCCCACCATCTCCGGATTCCCGGGGCACAAGTTCAGGCCCGAGGATAAGCAAAACTTCACAGACCTCGTGAAAGAATTAAGAACCGTTTTGGGTAAGAAGGCCGTCATCACCTTCGCAGCTGGAGGCTTTGACAGATTTCTCGAACAATCCGTTGACTGGACGGCGGTTATGCCTATGCTGAATTATGTGAACCTGATGACTTACGACTTGGTAGGCGGATATGCCAAAGTAACCGGACACCACACACCCCTATACAGTACTGCTACCCAAAAGCAGTCGACAGACAACTGCGTTCAATACCTACTCAACCATGGCGTTGATGCAAAGAAATTAATTATTGGCGCTGCTTTCTATTCACGCGTATGGGAAGGCGTTGAAAATACAAACAACGGCCTTTACCAGCCTGGGAAATTCAAAGCCTATATCGGGTACGATAAGTTCCTTACAGCACAGAATTATACGATGTATTGGGACAGCGTTGCCCAGGCACCGTACGCATACAATGCTACTGAAAAACTGTACGCTACGTTTGACAACAAACGTTCCGTTGCCTTAAAAACAAAATATGTCATGAAGCAAAAACTCGGCGGCATCATGTTCTGGCAACTTGGGCATGACCTTGCCAACGGAGGCCTACTTGATACGATCAATGAAACCCTCAAGAAGAAAAAATAATTCATTCAGCGGGCGGCCTCCGCAGCATCTCATGTTTGCTCAGGTTGTAGGAACCGCCGGATGACATCATGCGAAAGGGAACATAAACCCGTCCCAGCTCTTTGGTCTGCTGCTGCCAGTGCCAGCGATCATAGATCAACACATAAGATTTCCCCACTGCCCGAATAACCCCTTTTTCTACAATGGCGGCAGTGGATTCATCTATCGCCATACCGAACAAGGTAGTATCCCTTTCCAAAACCGGTAACAAGTCAAACTGCCGGTTGCGGGCAAGCACATGCTGATCAATCGCTGTACGATCCATAAACGATAAGCCCTTTGGGAAGCTTTGTGGCTTTTGCGGAGTTGCCCGATGATCCCCGCCAATGAGCACAGATCCCATGATGGTAGCTCCTGCAGAAGTTCCCATGATCACGCCGCCCCTGTCGAGCAGTTCAAACATCGCCTTGTGCAATACAGTGCCTTCGTATGCCTTCGAAAGCAGATCCTGGTCGCCCCCGCCAAAAAAAACTCCTTTGGCAGAACGCATGGCTTGCAAGTAAGCAGCATTATCGGCTTTAGCCTTCTCACGCGTATGGATCGTGATCAAATTGGTGAAACCCCGGTCGGAAAACTTCTTCAAATGCCCCCCGGCCTTGATCCACGCTTCATCCTCCGTTGCCGTTGGTATCACAATTACCGGCTGGTCTTTCCCGCCACATGCCTGCGCGAATAGTGTAAAGATGGTGTCAGGAATGTCGCCACCACCTATTATGATCAGCTTGCCTTTTGAATCGATGCTCCCCTGACTCTGTGCAAACATGGAAAAACCAATGGTCGCCAGAAGAAGAAAAATGAATCTGCCCATACAGTTGAATTAACAGGATCTTTTTCAAATGTAAAGAAACACGGACAGCATGCAAGATTAGAAATCGTTTTCCGCTAAGATTGAGCCAAAACTTCGTTATCATTAATGATCAAATCATTTACGTAATGACCAGAATATCTTTTGAGGAAATGAAAGCTACCGTGAAACAAGCTTTCATTCTGGCCGGAATGCCGGTGGAAAAAGCAGAGACCTGTGCCAGGGTCCACACCGAATCCAGCCGCGACGGTGTGTATTCGCATGGACTGAATCGGGTGGAAAGATTTGTTGATTACATACATAAGGGCTGGGTAGATGTACATGCGGCGCCAACGCTGGATCTGAACCTGGGCGCGATGGAGATCTATAACGGCCGCCTGGGCCCAGGCATTACCAATGCCCTGTTTGCTATGAACCGGGCTACGGAGATCGCAGAGAAAAACGGGCTGGGTCTTGTGAGCCTGAACAATACTACACACTGGATGCGTGGGGGTGCATACGGATGGCTCGCCGCTGAGAAAGGATATATCGGCATCTGCTGGACCAACACTGAGTCATGCATGCCGGCCTGGGGTGCAAAATCACAAGGCATAGGCAACAACCCCTTTATTATGGCAGTTCCGCGTAAAGACGGACATATCGTACTCGACATGGCAATGTCGCAGTACTCCTACGGAAAACTGCAAGTGACCCGCCTCAAAAACCAGAAGCTGCCCTACCCTGGTGGATTCGACGAGCAAGGTCAGTTGACCGACGATCCCGGTGCCATCGAAGAAACGCGAAGGATCTTACCGATGGGATACTGGAAAGGCTCCGGATTTGCTGTGCTCTTGGATGTTTTGTCGAGCTTGCTCTCAGGCGGGCTCACCACGGCAGGCGTAGATAAATTTGATAAAGGCAGCTGCGGAAGTTGCTGCCAGGTGTTTATCGCCATCAATCCACTAAAGATCAACAGCCAGGAATTTATTGACCAGGCATTGAATGGCACCGTTGACCAACTCAAAGGCTCTGTACCTGCAAAAGAAAACGGAGAGATCTTCTATCCGGGTGAACAATCCCTTCGAACCAGGCAGGAAAATATGGAGCTCGGCATCCCCGTTGACGACGGCATATGGTCCCGGGTAAAAGAGTTGGCCAATATTAATTGAGTACCGTTTTCTTTACCCCCTCTCGCGTGATCTTGACCGGAAGAATACGACCCTGATCATCAAACTTCATTTCATCGATACAGGTCTCCCTGGAATTCCCATCTTTTTCGGTGAGCGGCCGACGATGATACACAATGAAGAATGTATCTTTCCCGGGAATCGAAATCACTGAATGATGGCCCGCCCCGGTAGCAATCGCGGGATCTTGTTGTAAAATCTTTCCAATACGTTTGAAAGGCCCGGCAGGATGATCAGCAATGGCATATGCAACGCTGTAATCAGGGCCCGTCCAACCCCCTTCTGACCACATGAAATAATACTTCCCGTTGCGCTTGAATACGAAAGGCCCTTCCACATATCCCTCGGGGGTGATCTCGCGAAATTGGGTGCCGTCTGCAAACGGAACAAAGCCATTCAACTGATCATTCAGCTTAGCCAGGTTACAATGCCGCCAGCCGCCATAATACATGTATAGCTGCCCATCATCATCACGGAAAACAAACTGGTCAATGGGCTGTGCGCCGTTGTGAAATTGATCGATTAAAGGCTTGCCGAGATAATCTTTATAGGGCCCTCCCGGCGATGAAGAAACAGCCACACCTATGCCGCCATACTCATTATTGCTTTGGATATCATTAGCCGCAAAAAAAAGAAAATACTGTTTATCTTTTTGGATGATGGATGGCGCCCACATCGCCTTCTTCGCCCATGTCACCACGCTGGTATCAATGACCCGTTCATGCTTTTTCCATTTGATGAGATTGGAAGATGAGAACGCATCAAGAAATACCTGCTTCTCATAGGGTGCCGAAAAAGTGGGGAATATCCAGTATTCTTTTCCGAAGATGATGGCTTCGGGATCTGCATACCAACCCGGGAATAAAGGATTCCCACTGTATCCAGAAGGTTTTTTATTCTGCGAAAACGTCGTCGATACAACACCGATCAGGAGGAATAAAAGTAAAGTGCAATTCTTCTGCATTGACTATTCAGTTACACTACAATATATTAAATCCTATTTTCTTTCATTCATATATCTTGCAGAAGATCATCCATTCAAATTTCTATGCGGCAACTAACGAAAATTATCCCCCTGATCACACTCTGCCTGTTTGTTGTGATCTTGACAAACGCCCAACACACTACCGTTTATATTGTCAGGCATGCTGAAAAAAATCTGGCAGATCCCAATGCCAAAGATCCTGCTCTGAGTATAGAAGGCTTACAAAGATCGTATGACCTGGATAAGCTATTGGCGGAGAAAGGCATCAGTGCCATTTTCAGCACCAATTATATCAGAACCAGAAAAACAGGAGAACCACTGGCAAAGCGAATAGGCACAGATGTTATGTTGTATGATCCGGCAGATCCTTCAGCCCTTGTTGGCAAAATAAGTAAGGAGTATAGTGCAAAATCAGTTTTAATAGTGGGCCATTCCAATACCGTACTACAACTGGTGACTGCATTCGGAGGAAAAACAACTATTACTGAAATCAAGGACCATGAATACCGAAATTTATTCAAACTGGAGTTGACAGGATCAGGTGTTACTACTACCGAAATGACCTTCGGCCAATAGCCGGAAGGGTAAGCAAATTTCTGCGCCGCCCCGGAATACCCAGACTTCTATCTTCCGCCCTTTAGCGCAATACCATTATTTTGCTGTTACCTGTTCTACGGTATTCAAGCCTTTGAATTGTACTTCTATAATAGCGTCACCGTTGAACTGAGAGTCAATGATGATGTTGTGGGCACCCTGGCTGAGTACGGGCGGTACCCCGTCTAACTTGAGGGTCCGTTTGGGCTTTCCATTCTTATCATATAATCGGATGATCTCTGTTCCATCGGATACCAGGCTTTCCCCTGATTTCAATTCAAAAGGCAACAGCATTTCTTTATATCGATCGATCTGAATCTTTACATTTTTTACGGAGCCTCCATCTGCGCCAACGATATTCATCCTGAACTGCAATGGCTGTTCCCGCCACGTCTGTTCATAATTCCACGTTGTATACGTGGGCTCCCCCGGCTGGCGTTCAAATTTCTCCCTCGAAAAAACCGGCGAGATGGCATAGGTATGCAGGTTCCATCTCCCATCAGCGATCTTCTCTAAATGAAACTCGTTCTTCGGGTTTTTCAGGGCCTCCCGCTGCGACGCCGAAAATGCTTTTGCATACCGCGCTGCTTCCCATTCCCTGATGGCATCCAACAGGTTCGCCGATAAGACATTTTTTCTCAGCGCTTCCGGCCTCGCTACCATCGCAAACCCCGCATCGTAACCTGCGGCGCGTGCCAGCATCCACTCCATCTCCGGCATGGTAGTGTTTTCGGCCAGCAAATACCACCCCAGCATATGGGGCATATAGTTTCTATCGAATAAACCCTGGTTATCGATTCGGTACTGCTGCATACTCTCCTTGAACCCACCATACCAGGGCTCACCCCAATTATAATAGGATCCGATATGCCAATAGAAAGTCTTGCTCAAACTGGTGCCGATCAGAAACTCGTGCTTTACCTGATCATACACATCTTTCGCCATCAGCTCAATGGCCCAATCACCCTGGCCTGACGCAAGCGCGCCCTCATGCCCATCTAAATCCAGGTGGTCCACGCCCGTTTCATTCATGAGGTCTGCGATGTTTTTCGCGATCTCCCTTTGCATGTCAAGATTGGGAAAGAAGACGTTATAAGGATGATCGAAAAGTTTCCCAACCTGCGCGCCAGCCTGGTGTTGCGCAGGCGTTGTGCCGAAAGCACCGCGTTGGCAATCCAGCAATCGATAAGGCGCAGATGTAGTGACAGATTTATAACGGATCAACTCGGTACCGATCTTCACTGTGTGAAGACTGTTTCCATTCTCGTTGGCAAAATATGCAGGCGACCCTACTTCAATTTCCTTCTGGCTGGCATCGACCGCCTTCACCAGCATCGACGAGCCGGTGACACTCAGCCTGCTATCCGGCACCGGCGACACATAGGGGTCATTGGTATTGATGAAATTCGTGAGCGTGTGCATGCCAAGAAACAATCCGGCTGCATGGGCTTTGTCGACCGCGATTTTTAACCCCGCGCGGCCATTCGGGAATTGACTGGAATCCAATATATAATGTCCCCAACTCTTAAACGGCCCTTCATGATATAAAGAAATAAGTCCTGCTCTTTTTACATACCCGATCATCTCATCAATATCATTCTCTCCAAACGATGATATGAGATACGACTTCCCATATACCGGCGATTTTTTGATCCACACACCCTTAACCGTTGGATGGGGAAGCTTCTCGTCCAACTCAATGCGCGCTAACCTATCCAATGTTTCTGGTTCCCGGCAGGAAAACATGGCGATCTTACTACCAACCACCGATTCGCCTTTCAATGCTTTTACCGGCATATTCACCTGCTGCCCACCCCACGCATCCACGGTCCTGTCGAGCTCTCTATTCATGGAATAGGCCTGTATATTGCTGCCCCAGCTTTTCGATACCGCGGCGATCCCACGGCTCCAGGTGCTTCCTTCCCTGTTTGGATAATCACCACCCAGTGTTTTGATATTCAATACCTGTATTCCCAATGCTACATCCTGATCACGAACAACGCCGATGATCTCGCCGATGATCTTACTGACCGTGGTTGGATACGGACCCCATACGACTGCTTCTATTTTATTGGCAGGCTGGGCCTTTACAATTTCAAACACCATATGGGTTTGCTTCATGGTCACCAGCAATTCCACCGTTACGCCCGCCGGTTTATACATCAGCGTCAGCTTTCCCCGATCCTTATCGAAGATCATCTGGTTAGGCTGATATCTTTTACCAGCACTCACTACCATAAGCAATGGCGCAACCGTATCTGTAGATAAATAATTTTTACCTGTTACGCTACTGAGTATTTCCGTAATCAACCCTTGTTTATCAAGACCCAGCGTCAAATCCCCCGCAGTGAATGATACCTGTGACTTTGATGCTAAAAAAAACAATGCAAATCCTGCGGCCAGAATCAGTTTTCTCATGAAATAAAAATACGTCCTTAAATCTTCTTAGCGAATTTCTGGGCCTTGAGCGCCAACTCCATGGCAAGGAAACAATGTGCCTGGGTCATCGCCGTCTCGGTTCTATTCACCACATCATCCACAAACTGTCTTCCAAACGGCAGCTCTTCATTGCTACAATCGAGGTAGGTCGTTTCTTTATTGTTGGCCATATACAAATGATTGCCCTTTTCGTTCCGGGCAATATCGATGTTCTTTCTGATCTCAATAAACCCTTCGGTGCCAAGTATCGTCAACCTCCCATCACCCCAGGTCTTCAACCCATCCGGCGTAAACCAGTCGACCCGAATATAACCCGTACCCCCATTCCCTTTGATCATCACATCCCCGAAATCTTCAAACCTGGGATACATGGGATGGTTGATATTGCCGATCTGTGATGCCACGATCTCAGCAGACGTGGAGCCAGTGAAATGAAGGAACTGATCAAACTGATGTGATCCAATGTCTGTGATGATACCCCCAAACTTGTCCTTATCAAAGAACCACTCGGGCCTCGACTTTGCATTGATCCTGTGTGGCCCCAGTCCGATCGTTTGTACCACCTTGCCGATAGCTCCTGCGCGTACCAACTCCCCAGCCTTGACCGTTGCCCTGTTCTCAAATCGCTCACTGAATAAAATTGAGTAAATGCGTTTTGTGGCCTTCTGAACTTTCCTGACTTCCGCCAGTTGCTCTAATGTAGTGATGCCAGGTTTATCCACGAGGTAGTCTTTCCCATGCTTCATCACTTCAATACCCAACGGCCCGCGCTCACTGGCAATGCCCGAGCTCATGATCACCTGTATGGACTTGTCTTCCAGTATCTCCTTTGCACTGTTGGCCACTTTCGCCTGCGGAAATGCCTTTGTAAATGCCGCCAATAGGTCCGGCTCCATGGCATACACCGCCACCAACTCACCCCCGCCTTTGATCACGGCATTGACCATCCCATAGATGTGGCCATGATTGATACTGATCACAGAAAAACGGATTCTCGGCGCCATTAGCTTTTTTGCGGAGGCACTTTTCGTGAGCGACGACAATACGATCAAACTACTGGCTGCGCTTACATGCTTGATAAAATCACGACGGACTGGCATAAATTACTTTTTGATTATAATTGATATGGTCTGAAAATCTCTCAGTTTTGAATGATCTAACACACTGGCATTTGTTCATGCCCGGAAGAAAAATCAATTCATCACCATTTCCACTTTCTGTATGGTCTTCTTGTGAATGATCTTCTTCCTTACCATTACCGTGCTATCCGTTTCTTTCGAGATCACGCCCGTAGTAATGGATTTGCCATCAAGCCCGATGATCTTCAATTCGGTACCCTTGCTGATAAAATACTGGTAGGCCGATTTCTCATAACGGTTCACTGAAGCTGGCTCTACCCCTTTCCCGTCTTTGGTCGTGATCTGGATCACCCCGCCAAATCCCCTCGTGCCATATACTGCAGATGCGGCTTCTTCTTTCAATAATGATATACTCGCAACATCAACGGGATTGATCATGGTGATGTCGCCATCATAGATCACTCCATTTACAACAATCAGCGCCCCCACCTTACCCTTCATGTTCCTGTTATCCCTCACATAAACCTGTTGCTGACTTCTACCACCCATATTCGGCGTTACTTCCACCCCGGGAATGGTTCGGAGCAAGTCAAATATGGTACGTGCAGCACCAGCGCTGATGTCTTGCGTTGTCTGGGCTTTCAATGCCGAAACCATCGTGAAGATGATTAACAAACAGTACCATGTCTTTTTCATGAAAGTTGTTGTTGGGGTTATTCGCCGCCGGTACAACCCGGATCGCATAAGTTACGATAAGGACGCCGAAATTAACAATTTGTGATTTCAATCATAATGAAATAGCTTCAACCCTTCTCCAAAATTTATACATGAGATTCATTTCCCTCGCCCTTGTTCTTTTTGTACTGCAGTTCACGGTTGATGTATTTGGACAGGCTGAAAAAGCGGAAGCAGGCATTCAGGAGATCATCAAAAAGTACCCCGTTGTGGGCGTCTCCGTTGCGGTAGTCAAGAAAGACAAGATCGTCTATGCCCAATCCTTTGGCCAAAAAGATATCGCCCTCAACACCCCGCTTACAAACGATTGCCTGTTCCGGATCGCTTCCATTTCAAAATCCTTTTCAGCTACATCCATCATGCAGCTGGTAGAAGCGGGCAAATTATCCCTGGACGATGATGTGAGTACCCATATTGGATTCAGGGTTCGGAATCCAAAATTCCCGGAAACCGTCATCACCCTCCGGAACCTGATGTCGCACCGCTCTTCGTTGAACGACAGCCAGGGATATTTCAGCCTGGATGTCATCAACCCGGCAAAGAACCCCAACTGGACGAAATGTTATAATGAGTATGGACCCAACAAAGATTTCATGTACTGCAACCTGAATTATAACATCATCGGCACCATCATCGAAAAGATTTCCGGTGAACGGTTTGATCAATACGTGAAACATCATATCCTCGATCCCCTCGGTCTGTATGGCGGCTATTGCGTGGATTCCCTGGATAAGTCCCGCTTCGCCACCATTTATGAATACCGGGCTGATTCAGCAAAATTCGTCGCCTCCGCCGGGGCATACGCGCCGAGAAGTGACGAAATAGCCAATTACGTCATGGGCTACAGTGCACCGATTTTTTCTCCTACCGGCGGAATGAAAATCTCCGCCCCTGATCTGGCAAAATATATGGTTATGCATATGCAGCTTGGCAAATCCAACGGTAAAAAGATCATGTCGAAAAAAAGCGCGCGGGAAATGCAGACCATGCTGACCGCCAACGAGAAGGAAAACTATGGATTAGCCATCGACAGAACCGACAAACTCATTCCAGGGAAAACCATGACCGGACACACCGGATCGGCTTACGGACTCAACAGTGCGATGTATTTCAACCGGAAAGAAAAATTCGGCATCGTGATCATCACCAATGGCTCCTACTCCGGTTACACAGACGGCTTCATTAACCTGATCAAACAAACAGCGAACACCCTCCATGATCATATCGTTCTGAAATAACCCGGCCCTTCCCTCATTGTATCACTTTGACGCCACCCTGCGACCCAACATAAACCCAAGCCCTAATCCCAGATTTTACCCTGGTTGCACCGGCACATCCATCTACTTATTATCTTTAAAGCAAACTGCCTTTAATGACTAACCGTAATATTGTTCCGGTACTGATCCTTGCTGCTTCCCTGTTTGCCGCCTGCAATAGCAAATCAAAATTGGTTGCTGAAGAACCCAGGATAAAGCTTATGGACACCGCCATAACGGCTTCGCTCGCAAAAACCATAGAATCCGGTGTTACGCCTAAACTGGCAGAAGGACTCACCCTCAAACTTTGGGGCATCGATTCGCTCGTGGCCGATCCGGTATCCATCGATATTGATGAACAGGGCCGGATCTACTATACGAGAACGAACAGACAAAAAAATTCAGAGTTCGATATCCGCAGTCACCAGGACTGGGAAATTCAAATGATCCAACTCTCGTCTATTGAAGAGAAAAGAGCGTTCCTGCGTAAGGAACTGGCGCCTGAAAACAGCGATAAAAATAAATGGCTGAGGGATGTGAATGGTGACAGTTCGCACGACTGGCGGGATATGACTGTCGAAAAAGAACATGTTTATCGCGTGGAAGACGTGAACGGAGATGGCATTGCAGATAAATCCCAATTGGTTGTAGAAGATTTCAATGAAGAGGTGACCGATGCCGCTGGTGGTGTACTGAAACATGGCAACGACTTGTTTGTGGCCATTGGGCCGGATATGTGGCGGATCAAAGAAAATGAGATCGGGACCGCGGCGTCGAAGACTTCCATCTCCCATGGCTACGGCGTCCGCGTTGGGTTCTCCGGCCATGGTATGTCGGGCGCAGAAGTTGGCCCGGAAGGAAAGATCTACTGGCAGATCGGTGATATCGGCTTCAATGGTACGGGACCGGACGGAAAGAAATGGGAGCATCCCAACAGCGGTGTCATCGTGCGTTCAAATCCTGATGGGAGCGACTTCGAAGTATTTTCCTATGGCAACCGGAACACGCACGAATTTGCATTTGACGAATACGGTAACCTGATCAGTGAAGACAATGATGGTGATCATCCCGGAGAAAGTGAGCGCATCGTGTATGTAGTCAACGGCGCTGATATTGGCTGGAGAACGAACTGGCAGTTTGGAAAATACCGCGATCCCGAAAACAACAGGTATAAGGTTTGGATGGATGAAAAAATGTTCGTGCCCCGCTGGGAAGGCCAGGCCGCATACATCCTTCCTACTATAAAAAATTTCGTAAACGGTCCTACTGGATTCCTGTATAATCCCGGCACCGCACTCGGACCTGAATACAAAAATTCTTTTTTTGTTGGGGAGTTTGTGGGAAACCCCGCGGGCTCAGGGATCCATTCCTTCAAGTTGAAACCCAAAGGCGCATCGTTCGACTTTGTAGAATCTAAACTGCTGGTGGGCGGTATTCTGGCAACGGGTATTGACTGGGGCCCGGATGGAGCGATGTATATGGGCGATTGGATCTCGGGTTGGGATACGAAGGACTATGGCCGAATCTGGAAACTGGATGTAGCCAATCCCGATATGGCCGTCAGAAAGAATACCGAAATGCACATCAAGGCCGATATCAAAACTTATAAAGATGATGCGCTGAAAGATCTGCTGAAGCATGCAGATATGCGCGTCAGGCAAAAGGCGCAGTTCGAGCTGGCTACGCGTGACAAGGGCCTCGACATATTCAAATCAACATTGGCGGATAAAGAAAATCAACTCGCGAGGGTGCACGCCATTTGGGGCATCAGCCAGTTTGCAAGGAAAGACATCAAACATGCCGCGATACTGGTACCTTATTTGAAAGACAGTGATTCCGAGATCCGGGCACAAGCCGCCAAATGGATCGGTGATGTGCGATATAAAGATGCGGGTACTGCACTGGTACCCTTGTTGAAAGATGAATACAGCAGGGCGAGGTTCTTTGCCGCAGAAGCACTAGGTAGAATCGCCTATGCTCCAGCAATTAACGCCATCATTGAAATGCTTGCCGCTAATAATGATGTTGACAATTACCTGCGCCACGCGGGTAGTCTTGCACTTGCCCGAATAGGCCAGTCGGCTCCCTTGATCGCTTTATCTACCAACCCCTCAAAGGCAGTACGCATTGCAGCGGTAGTGGCCTTGAGGCGGATGCAAGATCCGGGCATTAGGATTTTTTTGAAAGATGCCGATGAATTTATCGTGACGGAAACAGCCAGGGCCATCAACGATGACCTTTCGATCAAAGAAGCTTTACCAGATCTGGCCAATGCGCTGAACGATCACCGTTTCAGCAATGAACCCCTGATCAGAAGGGCGATCAATGCTAACCTCAGGGTGGGTGGCAGTGAAAATCTGCAAAACCTAATGAACTATATCAGCTTTGAAGAAGCGCCGGTGGAAATGCGAAATGAAGCCATCGATGCCATAAGTACCTGGGCAAAACCTTCGGTATTGGATCGGGTAGATGGCCGTTTCCGGGGAGAGGTGAGCAGACCACTGCAACCAGTTCAACAAAATGCAACCGGCCTCCTTATAAATTTGTTATCTCATAAGGACACTACACTCAGGGTCCACGTGGCCAGGGCATTAGGTAAACTAAAGATCGCCGCAGCCACAGAGGCGCTGATGGCACAATTAAAAAAAGATCCCGCTCCTGAGGTGAGGATCGAAGCGGTGAAAGCATTGTCAAAACTCAGCGGCAATCACATGGATGCTGTCATCACCACTGCGCTGGCAGATAAAGAAAAAACCGTGCGTGTAGTGGGACTGGACCTGCTCAACAGTCTGCAGTTGTCGAACAACCTGAAAGTAACCTTGCTGACTGATGTGATCAAAACGAGGACACCCGAGGAAAAGCAGGCGGCGATCACCAGCCTTGGCAAATTGCCACTCGCGAATACTGAAAAAATATTTGTACAGTTACTTGATCAATTTGAAACGGGTAAACTTCCAAAAGAAGTGCAGCTGGAATTGTCTGATGCCATCGATTCATCTGGAGCAACCGCACTTCGCGATCGATATCGGAAACTCAGCGCTGCCTCTGCAGCCGATTCATTGAAAGCTGTATATGCAAGTGCCTTAATGGGAGGAGATCCCAAAAAGGGCAACCAGATCTTCTGGAACAACTCATCGGCCCAGTGCGTGCGTTGTCATGCGATCGACGACTATGGTGGAAATATAGGACCGAGGTTGAATGGAATAGCCAACAAGCTTTCCCGTGAACAATTGTTGGAGGCCCTGATCGAACCCAGTGCGAGGATTGCACCGGGATATGGTTTCGTCACCCTGGATCTGAAGAACGGGCAAAAACTGAATGGCATACTGCTGCAGGAAAAGAAAGATGGATATGTGATCAAAGTGGGCGATATGGCGGATACCCTCGTGAGGAAGTCGGACGTAGCCAACAGGATCAATTCACCTTCCAGCATGCCAGCCATGCATCTGATGATCACCAGAAAAGAGATCCGCGATGTGGTGAGCTATCTGGCAACGTTGAAGTAGGATCAGACAGTATTGATGTGCCATGGGGCAACGTATGAAGGTGGACTAAAAACCATGCGCAACCTGGGGCGGGCTAAAACAAATCGTGTAACATTGGGCATCACACGAAGGTGTCTAAAACAACATCTATGAAATATACCACCCTTAGTCTATTGCTGATTTTACTGGTGAATATCGGTTTCGGCCAGAGCTTTAAGCAATCGCTGCAGAAAAGAATAGACAGCCTGGTAGAGGCCAAAGCGGTGCCCGGAATCATTATCGGAATTTATGATGGGGGCAGAACTACTTATCTGGCGGCAGGCTATGCTAATGTGGACACTAAGCTGTTGTTCGATTCTACCGTGCAATTGGAAATTGGGAGTATCACCAAAACCTTTACCGCTTTTATCTTGTCTGCCATATTGAAGGAGAAAAAAATCGCTGATACCGACGCCATCGGAAAATATCTTCCAGACAGCGCCCGCGCTAATAAGAAGGTGGCGGATATTCAATTCATCCAGCTGTTAAATCATACGTCAGGCTTACCCAGGCTGCCCACTAATATGGGTAACCCTAAATCTTTTTTGCAACCCTATGCCGGGTATGATCTGAACGGCCTGTTCAGTTACCTGACGAAAGCCACTCCAGATACGCTCAAGAAAGCAAACTACTCGAACCTTGGTCTTACCATCGCCGGTGTACTGGCAGAACGGATCTCCGGAAAATCCTACGAAGCGCTGCTTAAAAATTATATCACTGGACCCTGGGATCTTCCTAAGACCGGGCTGACTGCGGCTCCAGGCTCCCCTGTCAGTGTTGGATATTTCAATAATGTGCCGGCTGAATATTGGACCATGAATGGCCTTGGTGCAGCAGGCGAAATTAAATCCAATGCCCGGGACATCATGACCTATCTGCAGCAGATGCTGGCACATAGCAACGAAACGAATATCCTAAACCTTATCACTCCCACCGCCATCATTAATGATCGATTGAAAATAGCTAAAGCCTGGCACGTATTAGAAGTCAACGGCCAGCCTCCGATCGTTTGGCATAACGGTGGCACTTACGGGTTTTCGACATTTTGTGGTTTCGACAAAATCAACAACAAGGCGGTTTTTGTTGCCATAAACGCCTTTAGCAAAAACAGCATGGCAGACAATGCGGGTATTTCGATTTTGAAAGAGTTGAAAGACAAACATCTGAACCAGTAAGGGCCGGATCAGAATAAAACAAGTCATTCCTAAAACGGATTAGACGGCGTGATCGCCCAGCGCTTTACTGTTTTCACTTTAGTATTGCCGCCTTTTGAAAATATACGTACGCCCCTACCGTCGAGCGTGGGATAAAACATCCGCGCAATGGCCTGCCGATCGTTGGCAAATACTTCGATGATCGACTTATCTATGAACACCCGCAGAACAAGCGGTTCACCTTTCTTCAATTCAAAAGGTGCTTCTTCAATGATCTTTCGTCCAAATCCCAATCCTGATTTTCGCGTATCAAATTTCAGTTTTTTATCAGCAGCATCATAGTAGATCACTGTCTCTTCGCGGCCATCGGCGGAAATGCCCAGCTTCACGCCATACTGCATCGCTCTGGTAGAATTAAAACTGATTTCCATCTCCATCAACTCATCGGATGGCTTCAAACTCACCTCTTTGTCGGACGCCACTTCGATGGCCGTTTCAACCAATTCCTGTCCGCGCAACTTCTCCAATTCCTTGACGGGCCTCATCCGCAGGGTGCCATCGTCCCCTACCCATAAACTGCGCGGCAGTCCATACATGCCCGTCCAGCCACTATACTCAATGAGCGAATCTGGCCTGTCGTCAAAGATCCAACTCCACATGATCTGTCGACCCTGATCATCTACCAGGGCTTCCGGGGCAAAATACGCGTTATCGTTCCAGGTCATCCGGCCGTGATTTGCCGGGAAAAATCGATCGTTTTTATAATCGCCAACATAATACTGCGCGCCTAAGTTGTGGCTGATGAACAGCAGCAGGTGTTTCCCGCTTTGCGCACCACCTTCCGGACCGGTTGGAAGCGGAAGAAAACTCGGGCACATATTGTCTTCTGTTTTACGGGTCCACTTGCGATCGCTCTGATAGAATTCGTGCATGTAGTCCCAGCGTTGCATATCGGCCGACGAAAACAGGTATAATCTGTCGCCCTGGTAATCCAGTGAATCTGAAGGCAGCGGAGGACCATCGTTAAAATTGGCAGGAAGGTCTCGCCCCCTCGATCCGTATTTTCTCAACACCAGCAGATTACCGGTGAGCATATAATACTTGCCGTCTTTCTTCCAGATATTGGAAGGATCAGCAGAGCCAACGTGAAATTTTTTACCGGAGGGGTCAACCAGATCCGTGATGCCCCATTCGTTAGACTTCACAACGGGGTTGGCGGCCGACTTCACCCATTTATCAAAATTGCCGTCAGTACTTTTTGCTAAGCCAATGCCCTTGTCGCCCCACAACATCCAGTATGACAGCGTTGCACTACCATCATCGTCAACAAAAGCGCCGCCGCTAAAGCAGCCATCGTCGCCATTCCCGGGCATAATGGCATCCGGATGATATCTCCAATGCAAGAGATCGGTACTGGACACATGTCCCCAGCAAAAGCCGGAGCCCTCACGATTATACAGGAACATGAGATGATAGCGGCCATTGTGGTAGAACGCCCCGTTGGGATCGCCAGGCCTGCCGTTGCCTTCGGGAATAACAAAATGATAGGCGGGCCGATAAGGATCCGCCAGCAGTCGTTCTCTAAGCTGCCGGGTGGAGTTGATCACTTCCTTAGGAACTTGCTGCCTTGGATCGAGTGTTGCAAATGGTTGTTTCTTCTCCTGCGCTACAGCATACTGCCATAAAACGACAAACAAGACAAGAAGGGATGACTTCATGTGGGAAGAGTTGAAGTTGGATTGAAAGAAAAAGCGTACATGAATATCCTTAAAAGTTCCGAGCTACAGATAAGTTGTTATTTTTAAGCCATTACAAAACAATATCGATGGGAATCAGTTGGGGCATCATTGGTTGCGGGAATGTTACGGAAGTCAAAAGCGGTCCTGCGTTCAATAAAGTTCCGGGCTCTACTTTGGCGGCAGTCATGCGCAGGGATGCAGAGAAGGCAAAAGCCTATGCAGCGCGGCATCACGTGCCCATGTGGTATGCGGATGCCAATGAGTTGATCAACGACCCTAATGTAAATGCGATTTATGTAGCAACACCGCCTGATTCACACGAAAGATACGTGCTCTCGGCGCTTCAGGCCGGTAAGCCGGTTTATGTAGAAAAACCGATGTCAACCGATCTGGCTTCATGTATCCGCATGGCTGATGCAGCGGCATCTACAGGAGTAGCACTGACCGTTGCCCATTACCGAAGAGCTGTGCCTATGTTTGTTAAGATCAAGGAATTGATCCATGCGGGGGCAGTGGGTGATATCAGAACAGTAAGGCTAAGCATGTTACAGCCCGATCAGTCGGCCCTCATTGCCAGTACCGAAACCAACTGGCGGGTAGATCCTGCCGTTGGGGGATTAGGAGGACTTTTTTACGATCTCGCACCGCATCAGCTCGACTTAATGCTTCATTTTTTCGGAGCTATCGCAGAAAGTAAGGGCATGAGTACGAACCAGGCAGGACTTTATGAAGTAAGGGATATTGTGAGTGGCCTGATACATTTTGAAAACGGTATCTTGTTTAACGGAACATGGTGCTTCACAGTTGCAGAGGAATTAAAAGAAGATCTTTGTGAGGTGATTGGTTCGAAGGGTAAGATCTCCTTCCCCATGTTTGGCAATACCGTTCATGTTCAGAAAGGGAGCGCAACGGATGATATAAACTTCATTCATCCAGAACATATTCAGCAACCCATGATTGAAAAGGTGGTTCAATATTTTCTTGGGAAAGGGGAAAATCCCTGTACGGCAGATGAAGCTGTTTTGTCTTTTCAATTGATGGAAAAATTTGTACTGGGCGAATAAAAAAGGCTTTTAGACATCACATTTAAATTGATATATGATTTTGTATAATCCGAAAAACTGGATTCTCTCCATTTTCCGCTTTCATAAAGCCGATACATTTCGGACATTGCTTCCTGCGTTGATCATCATTGGCTTGTTCTCCTGGGGCATCGTTTACTTTGAAACCGTATATCTCCGGCTAGGAGAAAACGCCCATGCAAAGAACATCAGCATCATGCATTCCCTGCTGGGGTTTGCCATTTCCATGTTACTGGTGTTCCGAACCAATACTGCCTATGAACGTTGGTGGGAGGGCCGTAAACTATGGGGTTCACTGGTCAATAACAGCAGAAATTTTGCGATCAAACTGAATGTGTTGCTGGCCCCGGACAACCATCATTCGAGGGGTTTCTTCAGGCAGTCGATCCCCCTTTACGCATTAGCCCTAAAACGCCATTTACTGAAAGAGGCTACAAAATTTGAATTGGATGAAGAACCACATCCCGAACTTCCCGGGCTTAATGACCATCGTCACTTGCCCAATAAACTTGCCGATAGCATGTTTAAGGAATTGCATCAGCTGCATCAGCATAAACAGATCAGCGACGTTCAGCTGCTGATGATGAACAATGAATGGCAATCGTTGACTGATATTTGTGGTGCTTGCGAACGAATCAAAAACACCCCCATTCCTTATAGCTACAGCACATTCATTAAAAAATTTATTTTCTTCTATGTGATCACTATGCCCTTTGGCTTCGCTATTACCATGGGTCTGTTTACCATTCCAGTCACTGTATTTATGTTCTACGTATTGGCCAGCCTGGAATTAATTGCTGAAGAAATAGAAGATCCATTTGGGCTCGACAGCAATGATCTGCCTATGCAGAAAATCGCAGAGAACATCAGGCACAATGTGGAGGATATCATCGCATGACAAATGACCTGATCTGCATCGTTCACCAGCGGTGTGGCAATATCTACGCGCCTAAAAATCCTGATCTCTATCTTGTGGAGCCGAGTGTGATGCCTACCCCCACCGAAGTAAGCGGTATGGGAGATGCTAAATAACTGAATGGTATTCTCTGGGTGTTGAATAACACTGATGCACGGCCCTTATTTCTCGAAGACGCAATAAAAACAGGTATGCTGGCAGCCGATGCCAGCCAGCTAACCGTTCCAAGTACCTCGGAGTTGTATTGTTGGCCAGCGATCAAACTTGTGATCAAACCCGTCCCCACCAATGACCATCCAACAAGACGCAAGGTCTTGTGTTTCCTCAGGTACATCATACCCAGGTCCTTTTCCACTTCCGGCCCCTCCGCCCTTGCAGGTTTTCGCAACAACATCTCCCCTTTCCCCTTACTATTTGCCGCATTTATGAAAGAGACTACACTTCCGATCATGGCTACGGTAGATGCGGTAACAATGATAAGACCAGCTATTTCACTGCTGTTATTGCTTGATCCCCAGGAATCGAAGGCCACCGCCGAGCCAGCAACAAGTCCTGCAAATCCGGATCCTAACATGATCCAGCCGGTAGTATTTTGTTTTCTTGCTTTCGAGTAAAAATATACTCCCTGCTGCTCCCGGTTCATTGATAATAAAGCAGTGTCAGCAAGCCGCTGTGAAAACGCTGAACTCAAAAATGCTGTCATGATAAGCAGAAAAATACTTGTCTTCATATTGCGACTGATAGTTTCACAAAGGAACTGAATTTAATGTTTCGAAAGCCCACATAAATATGGGATTTTGACACAGTCACCTCCGCTTATGTGTAAGGGATTTTCTCGCAAGCCATGTATCCATTCCCGGAAATATTCTCAACGGCATGACTGAATATAAAACCAAAAATGAATTCGGTAGAAATTTAATGAAAGATATATCCTGTCAGCGTCAAATTCTCTGGAGCCAATACCTTATCTTCATCAACATGAAAAAATTAGTAGTATTTTTTTTCGCCCTCGCCATTTCTTCCCTGGCATTGGCTCAAAATTTGGTCAAAAGGCTGATCAAACCGGAAGACATATATCGAATGAAAGCCCTGTCTAATCCAAAACTATCGCCCGACGGCAACTGGATTATGTACCAGGTATCTAAAGCGGACTCAGCCAAAGATAAGTATGAAAGCAAGCTCTACATGATCAGCACTTCAGAGAATGACACGGTTCAGCTCACCGATGAGAAATCGGCAGGTGCCCCGGCCTGGAGCCCCGATAATAAATACATCTCCTTCCTGTCTAAGGGAAAGGTTGAGAACGAAGGCTCACAAATTTTTCTCATGAACAGGAAAGGCGGCGAACCCATGCAGCTCACCAGCCTGAAGGGCGAAATTTCTTCTTATAAATGGTTCAACGATGGATCAAAGATACTCATGGAGATCAGAGATCCGAATACTGCCGATACCGCCAAAACAAAGATCAGAAAACCCTTCGAGATCAACCGCTTCCATTTTAAAGACGACAGTGATGGCTATCTCGATAACCGGCAAACACATCTGTATGTTTTCGATGTGAAAACGAAAAAAGTGGATACGCTGACCAAAGGAAATAAATCGCAAACCAACTCGGCAGTTAGTTATGATGGCAAGATGGTAGCCTATGTTAGTAACACTTCTGAAGATCCGGACCGAAATGATAACAGTGACATCTTCCTGATGGATCTGGCAACAAAACAGACCCTGCAGGTGACTACATTCAAAGGCCCTAATAGTGGCCCGAAGTTTAGTCCTGACGGGAAACAGCTCCTGTACAATCAGTCCACCGGGGAGGGAAATTTCAGCATGTACGAAACGGCACAACTTTTCCTCTATGATATCGCAGCGAAAAAGAGCACCAATCTTTCTGCAGCCATAGATCGGTCCATTGCCAGCCCGGCCTGGTCGCACGATGGCAAATTTATTTATGCATTGGTGGAAGACGACAGAAAACAAAACATCGTGGAGTTTGATGTGGCAGGAAAAACCCATCGTAACCTCACCACAGAATCGGGATCATACTCCTCCATCGAAATCAATAGCAAGGGCCAGATGGTTGCCCTGTATTCCGATAACAACACGCCCAATGAGATCTATATCAGGAATAATAATGGATTCACCAGGGTCACGCGCATTTCAGATGAATTCCTCGCCCCATTGAAACCCATTTTTGTAAAAGGATTTGAAGGAATGGCGTCTGATAAGAGTCGGGTGTCCGGCATCCTGTATTTACCGGATAGCACGGCAAAAAAATTACCGCTCGTACTCTTCATACACGGGGGACCGGTAGCACAGGATGAATACGCTTTCGACATGAGCAGGCAGGTTCTCGCAGGAGCAGGCTTTGCGGTAGCTGCAGTGAATTATAGGGGTAGTAGCGGAAGAGGCAGCGAGTATACCAAAGCGATCTATGCCGATTGGGGAAATAAAGAAGTGAAAGATATTATTGGACTGGCCGATCAACTGATCAAAATGGGGGTTGCCGATTCCACCAAACTGGGCATAGGAGGCTGGAGCTATGGCGGTATACTCACCAATTACACCATTGCTACTGATACCCGTTTCAAGGCCGCGGTTAGTGGAGCCGGAAGCTCCTTACAACTTTCTATGTATGGGTCAGACCAGTATATCACCCAGTATGAAGAAGAGCTGGGTGCGCCCTGGAAAAATCCTAAAAAATGGATGGACCTTTCTTACCCATTCTATAAAGTGGAGCAGATCAAAACCCCCACTTTGTTCATGGCCAGTCAAGACGATTTTAACGTGCCGGTTATTGGAGCAGAACAAATGTACCAGGCCTTCAAATCAACGGGGATCCCTACGGAGCTTGTGATCTATCCCAATCAGCATCACGGTGTGCGTGTTCCCAGCTATATCGTTCATCGTTATAAGAAACATATCGGTTGGTACAATAAGTACTTGAAATAATCCAATGTCGATTCAGCCCTGGACCATATTATTTTCCCTGTCGATTTTCCTGGGTTCTTTAATTATTATTCTTTTAATAGCCCCTCTATTCAACAGGAAATACAGTAATGGACTGCTTGCTGCCTATGTATTTTGCCATGTGTTGTTCGGCATACATAACATCCTGCTATCAGAAGGGTTAATGGTCAAGGTTCCTTACCTGTTCCGGATCACCAAACCACTTACATATGCGGTGGTACCGCTACTATTTCTTTATGTCAGGACTGTTGTCTTGCAGGAAATTCGTTTGCGTAAATGGGACTGGTTATTACTCCTGCCGGCCCTTTTTCATTTCATTGAACTTTTGCCCTTTTACCTGATGGACATTGAGCAGAAAAGGACGTTGGTGAATAATTTTATGAGTGACATGAACCGGGGTTTGAAGCACAACGAAGGCATTCTACCACCTTACATGCACCCTGTCATCCTCGGAGTATTTAATACGGTGTTGATTGTCTGGTGCTATCGGTTGATCAGTATGGCCAACAGGTCAGCCGGGAAAGCATTGGCACAAAATATCACCCAGATCAAATGGCTGAAGTTTTTCACCACGGCGAATGCTGTCTTATTGGTCGCCCTGGTACTCCACATGTTAACGTTCGCCTACCTATCATGGAACGTATATTGGATAACCTCCCTGGA
>Ga0164292_10000492_pt1 | contig 30803 bp, 28 predicted proteins | sample GEODES117metaG_FD_111486 | JGI IMG/M metagenome (GOLD analysis project Ga0164292, IMG submission 111486) | Eutrophic lake water microbial communities from Lake Mendota, Wisconsin, USA - GEODES117 metaG | ecosystem: Environmental > Aquatic > Freshwater > Lake | place: USA: Lake Mendota...
GGCCGCCTGGACATACTCGCGTTCCCGCAGGCTCATGGTCAGGCCCCGCACCATCCGTGAGCTGATCATCCAACTGAAGGACGCCAGCAGCACGATCAGCAGGACGATGTTGGCCGAATTCTTGGTCCGCGGAGTGATGATCGCGATCAGGATGAAGCTGGGCACCACCAGCAGCAGATCGACGACCCACATCAGTGCCCGATCGCGGCCGCCGCCGAAATACCCCGCGACCGAGCCGACGATGGCGGCGACCAGTGCCGAGATGAACGCCACGCACACGCCGATCAGCAGCGACTTCTGCATCCCGCGCAAGACCTGGGCCAGTACGTCCTGGCCTATCGCGTTCGTGCCGAACCAGTGCTGTGGGCTGGGCGGGGTCTGCAACGCGTAGTAGTCGATATCGGTGTGGGAGTAGGGCAGTAGCGGCGGAACCGCGTAGCAGGCCACGAACAGCACCACCAGAACCGCCAGGGAGACGACCGCCAACCGGTTCCGCCGGAACCGGCGGGTCACCAGGGTCCGCCGGGAGACGAACTGCTCGGACTCCGACTTAGCTTGTGCCGACTTAGTCTGCGCCGCTTGAACTTCCGGGCTGGTCATGTCACCCGTACCCGCGGGTCGAGGATGGCGTAAATGATGTCGGACAGCAGCCCCGCCAGCAGCACCACCGCGCCGGAGAACAGCGTGATGGCGGCGACGATGTTGGTGTCCTGGGTGGCGATGCCCTGTACCACCCACTCACCCATGCCGTGCCAGCCGAAGATCTTCTCGACGAACACCGCGCCGGTCACCAGTCCGGCGACGCTGTAGGCGAACAGCGTCGCCATCGGAATCAGTGCCGTGCGCAGACCGTGTTTGAACAGCGCCTGCCGGCGGGTGAGGCCCTTGGCCCGGGCGGTGCGGATGAAATCCTGACCCAGCACATCCAGCATGGCGTTGCGCTGGTAGCGGCTGTAACCGGCGATCGAGACCAGCGCCAGGGTCACAGTCGGCAGCACAAGGTGCTGCAACCGGTCGACGAACCGGTTCCACGTACCGCCGATGGCGTCCGGGGACGTTTCCCCGGTGTACTCGAAGATCTGCATCCCCAGCGCGGTGTTGATCTGCAGCGCACCCAGGATCAGCAGATTGGCCAGGACGAACGTCGGGGTGCTGATGATCAACAGGGACAGCAGCGTCACGACGCGGTCGGATAATCGGTACTGCCGGATCGCCCCCCAGGCGCCCACCACCACCCCGATGACGGTGCCCAGGACCGAGCCGATCACCAACAGCCGCAGACTCACTCCGATCCGGCGCCACAGTTCGTCGGAGACCGGCTGCCCGCTGACCGTGGTGCCGAAGTCGCCGCGCACCGCCCCGGATGCCCAGTGCGCGTAGCGCAGCGGAATCGGCTTATCGAGGTCCAATTCGGCGGCTTTGGCGTCGATCACCGCCTGCGGTGGGCGCGGGTTGCGTTGCAGCAGGCTGTTCAGCGGGGTGAACGTGTAGGAGGTCAGAGCGAAGGTAAGGAAGGACGCCAGACCCAGCAGCACCAGGTAGTTGAGCAACCGGCGGGCCAGGAACCGGATCATCTGCCGACCCCTGCACGCATCAGCACAAGACCCCGCTCAAGGCCCGATGTCGCATCAGCACAGGGTAGGAGATGGCGGGCGCTTAGCGACGATGGGCGCGGGTACGCGCGGCGGCGGCTAGCATCTCGGCGAGCAACCCCACACCCCGACAGGAGAGCAGCCGTGAGCGTGACCGACGAATATCTGGCCAACAACGCCGAATACGCGAAGACGTTCTCCGGCCCGCTTCCGCTGCCGCCGAGCAAGCAGGTTGCGGTGCTGGCGTGCATGGACGCGCGGATGGACGTCTACCGCATGCTGGGCCTGCAGGAGGGCGAAGCGCACGTCATCCGCAACGCCGGCGGGGTGGTGACCGATGACGAGATCCGGTCGCTGGCCATCAGTCAGCGTCTGCTGGGCACCCGGGAGATCATCCTGATCCACCACACCGACTGCGGCATGCTCACCTTCACCGACGACGACTTCAAGGCCGGCCTCCAGAAGGACACCGGCATCAAGCCCGAGTGGGCCGCCGAGGCTTTCGGCAACGTCGAGGAGGATGTCCGCCAGTCGCTGCGGCGCATCCAAGCCAGCCCGTTCGTCACCCAGCACACCTCGGCGCGCGGGTTCGTCTTCGACGTGGCCACCGGAAAGCTGAACGAGGTCACCCTCTAAGTCGCGGGGTTGGTAGACTCGAAGCTCTCTATTCTGGTCAAAACTACCAACTTTACGAGGAACCGATGACGCAGCAGGTTCTCGCCCAGCCCCGGGCCGGTCAGTACGAATTGAGCCATCTGCTTTCGCTGGAGGCCGAGGCCATCCACATCATCCGCGAGGTCGCCGCCGAATTCGAGCGTCCGGTGCTGCTGTTCTCCGGCGGCAAGGACTCGATCGTGATGCTGCACCTGGCGATCAAGGCGTTCGCACCCGCCCGGCTGCCCTTCCCGGTGATGCACGTCGACACCGGGCACAACTTCGACGAGGTGATCGCCACCCGTGACGAACTGGTGGAACGCCACGGCCTGCGACTGGTGGTCGCCAGCGTCGAAGAGGACATCGACGCCGGCCGGGTCGTCGACAACGGGCCGTCGCGCAATCCGCTGCAGACCGTCACCCTGCTGCGCGCCATCCGGGAGAACCGATTCGATGCGGCATTCGGCGGGGCCCGCCGCGACGAGGAGAAGGCCCGCGCCAAGGAGCGGGTCTTCAGCTTCCGCGATGAATTCGGCCAATGGGACCCCAAGGCTCAACGACCCGAGCTGTGGAACCTCTACAACGGTCGGCACCGTAAGGGCGAGCACATCCGCGTATTCCCGCTGTCGAACTGGACCGAATACGACATCTGGGCCTACATCGGTGCCGAGGGGATCGTCCTGCCGGCCATCTACTACGCCCATCGCCGGCCGGTGTTCCGCCGCGACGGCATGCTGCTCGCGGTGCACAAGTTCATGCAACCCGACGACGGCGAGGAGGTGTTCGAGACCTCGGTGCGATTCCGCACCGTCGGTGACGTCACCTGCACCGGCTGTGTGGAGTCCGAGGCGGTTTCGGTGGAGCAGGTGATCGCCGAGACCGCGCTGTCCCGTCTCACCGAGCGGGGTGCCACTCGCGCCGACGACCGGATCTCCGAGGCCGGCATGGAGGACCGCAAGCGGGAGGGCTACTTCTGATGGCTGAATCCAACTCCCGAGTGTCGTTGCAGCCCTCCGGGTCCCTGCTGCGGCTTGCGACGGCGGGAAGCGTCGACGACGGCAAGTCCACCCTGATCGGCCGGCTGCTGTATGACTCCAAAGCCGTCATGGAGGACCAGTTGGCCGCCGTGGAGCGCACCTCCCGGGAACGCGGCAACGACTACACCGACCTGGCCCTGGTCACCGACGGGCTGCGCTCCGAGCGTGAACAGGGCATCACCATCGACGTGGCCTACCGCTACTTCGCCACGGCCAGGCGGAAATTCATCATCGCCGACACCCCCGGGCACATTCAGTACACCCGCAACATGGTCACCGGCGCGTCCACCGCGCAACTGGTGATCGTGCTCGTCGATGCTCGGGTCGGCCTGCTCGAGCAATCCCGCCGGCACGCCTTCCTGGCGTCGCTGCTGGGTGTGCAGCACATCGTGCTCGCCGTCAACAAGATGGACCTGATCGACTGGGACCAGGAGCGGTTCGAGTGGATCCGCGACGAGTTTCACGCCTTCGCCGCGCGTTTGGACGTCCACGACGTCACCACCATCCCGATGTCGGCGCTCCTCGGCGACAACGTGGTCACCAAGTCCGCTCACGCGTCGTGGTACGACGGGCCGCCGCTGCTGAGCCACCTCGAGGACGTCTACATCGCCGGGGACCGCAACCTCGTCGACGTCCGCTTCCCGGTGCAGTACGTCATCCGGCCGCAGACCCGCGAGCACGCCGACCACCGCAGCTACGCGGGAACGGTCGCCAGTGGCATCCTGCGTCCCGGCGACGAGGTGGTGGTGCTGCCAAGCGGAAAAAGCAGTCGCATCACCGCCATCGACGGGCCCAGCGGCCCGGTGGCCGAAGCCTTTCCGCCGATGGCGGTATCGGTCAGCCTGGCCGACGACATCGACGTTTCCCGCGGCGACATGCTGGCCCGCCCGCACAACCAGCCCGAAGCCAGCAGCGAGTTCGACGCCATGGTCTGCTGGATGGCCGACGACGCCGCGCTGGAGCCGGGACGCGACTACATCATCAAACAGACCACCCGGACCACCCGGGCCCGGGTGAGTGCGCTGGACTACCGGCTTGATGTGAACACCCTGCACCGGGATAAAAGCGCAACAGCGTTGAAAATCAACGAACTTGGTCGGATCACCCTGCGCACCCAGGTTCCGCTGCTGCTCGATGAGTACTCCCGCAACTCGGCCACCGGGTCGTTCATCCTGATCGACCCGGACACCAATGTCACCGTCGCGGCCGGCATGGTGCGCGACACCGCCCCGGCGGCCACTCGCAGTGCCTCACCCAACACCGTCAGGCACGAGTCGCTGGTGAGTGACCGCCTGACCAAGGGTCGCACCGTCTGGTTCACCGGGTTGTCCGGCTCCGGCAAGTCCTCGGTGGCGGTGGTCGCAGAGCAGATGCTTCTCGAAGAAGGTTGTCCGGCCTACATTTTGGACGGCGACAACCTGCGCCACGGACTCAACGCCGATCTGGGTTTCACCATGGCCGACCGGGCCGAGAATCTGCGCCGGCTCGCATACATCGCGACCCTGATGGCCGACGCCGGTCTGACGGTGCTGGTACCGGCGATCAGCCCGTTGCGGGAACATCGCGATCTGGCCCGCTCCGTACACACCGACGCCGGCATCGAATTCCTTGAGGTGTTCGTCGACACCCCACTGGAAGATTGTGAACGCCGCGACCCCAAGGGTCTCTACGCCAAGGCCCGCCGCGGGGAGATCACCCATTTCACCGGTATTGACAGCCCGTATCAGCGCCCCCGAAATCCCGATCTCCGGCTGACCCCCGACGCCACCGTCGCCGAACTGGCCAGGCGGGTCGTCGACCTGCTCGGCTCGCGGGCGTGAACGACCACGAACTGGCCGCTCGGTTGGCCACCGAGGCCGGCCAGCTGCTCCTGGACGTGCGTGCCGAACTGGCCGATGCGCCTGCTGCAGAGCGCAAAGCCCAGGGCGATAAGCGATCCCATGACTTCCTGATGGACGAACTTCGCCGGGCCCGGCCCGCCGACGCAGTGCTCTCCGAGGAGGGCGTCGACGATGCCGCCCGGCTGCGGTCCAGTCGGGTCTGGATCGTCGACCCGCTGGACGGCACCCGCGAGTTCTCCGAGATCGGCCGCGACGACTGGGCCGTCCACGTCGCCCTGTGGTGCGACGGGGACCTTGCTGCCGGGGCGGTGGCGCTCCCGGCCCAGGGCGTCACCCTGGCCACCCCGACAGTGCCGGTGCCTCCCGACCTGCCGGCCGTGCCACGCATCCTGGTCTCCCGAACCCGCCCGCCTGCGATGGCCCAACGGGTCTGCGACGAGTTGGGCGGCACGCTGGTCGAGATGGGTTCGGCAGGCGCCAAAGTCTGTGCCGTGGTGCAGGGCCGCGCCGAGGTCTACGTGCACGCCGGAGGCCAGTACGAGTGGGATTCGGCGGCCCCGGTCGCGGTGGCCCGGGCCGCCGGACTGCACACCTGCAGGGTGGACGGCACGCCACTGCGCTACAACCAGGCCGACCCGCTGCTGCCGGATCTGGTGGTGTGCCGGCCCGACTTGGCCGACGCCGTGCTTGCCGTGCTGGCGAACGGCTGACGCCCTCCCAATCGGCCCGCCCCGATTTCATCCTCAGGCAATTCTCAGCTATTCTTGAGGTTTCTCAGCCAAAACCAAACCCTCGAGACGATGAAGGCGGTGTGCGCGTGCCCTGGGCGTTCGGTCCGATCCTCACCGCAGGGGTGACTTTGGGGGCCGCCACGGTGGTGGTCGCCAACCCGGTCGTGGTTCCGCGCGCCGATGTGCAGATTCCGGCTGCCCACGTCCCGGTGACCGTCGCAGGGGTAGGTCACCACGGTTCGGCCCACGGTTCGGCCCTGGCCATGCTCGATGAGGATTTCATCCGAGCCGTCGGGCCGGGCCCCACCGCGTCGGCCAATCCGCTGGCCGCCCTGACCGACTTGGTCCGAGTCCTCGTCGCCGATGCTGCTCAGATGGGCCGAAGCGCGGTACTGCATGCCTTCGCGACCGGGGCCAGGGTCATCGCCGATCCGGTGCTGACGTCGACGTCCTACCCATACCTGCCGGCGGCGCCGTCGGATCCCGCGGCGTTGCCCTGGTCCGGGCCGACCCCGCCGGTCGCCGGTGCCGGTGATCTGGGCCCAGTGGTGACCCAGGCGCTGACCGCAATCCTCGCCGATGTCGGCGACGTCAGCGGCGCGCGGGCCATCGTGTCCGCATTCGCCGCCGGCGCCGCGCTGGCGAGCGAGCAGCTGCCCGTTCTCGGCGTCGTCGATTCGGTTCAGCGCGACCTTCGGGGAGTCCTGGTGGACACCGCGTCGGTCGTCGCCGCGTTGCCGCGTCCCCGTGAGGTGATCGGCGACGGTATCCGCACCGCGTTAACAGTCCTGCCGGTGATCGTCCCGGCCCCCATCGCGGTACCCGGATTCGGCGACCCGCCGGTACCCGCATTCGGCGACCCGCCGGTACCCGCATTCGGCGACCCGCCGGCGCCTGAGACCGACGCGCCAGTCGTCGACGCGCCAGCAAACGACGCGCCAATCCCCGACGGTTCGGGCGAATCCTCGGGCGCCGACGATCTCCGGGTGGTCTCTCCGCTGGCAGACCGCCGCAGCGGCCCGGTCGACGATGGTCGCAGCGAGCAGGCCGTCGAACCGATCGAACCGGTTGCCGACGACGAGATCTCCGTCATCGACAAGCCCGCTGGATGGAGTCCGTCCGGCCTTGCCGATGCCCTCGGTCTGACTCAGCGCGCGCAGGGTGAGTCCGGCGATGCGGCCAGCCCCGCCGTCAAGCAGCGGGCCGGCCGCACAGCCCGGTAGCGGGCCGGCGGAAGCCGCAAGCTGGCAGAATCCGCCTCATGCGGATGTCGGCCAAAGCGGAGTACGCCGTCCGTGCCATGACACACCTGGCCTCACTGTCGCCCGGCGTGCTGGTCAAGACCGACGACCTTGCCAAGGCGCAGGGCATTCCGGCGCAGTTCCTGGTTGACATCCTGTCCGACCTGCGTGCCGACCGACTGGTCCGCAGCCACCGGGGCAGGGATGGCGGCTACACGCTGGCCCGGCCCGCCGATCAGATCAGCATTGCCGACGTGCTGCGCTGCATCGACGGACCCCTGGCCAGCGTGCGCGACATCGGCCTGGGCGACCTGCCCTACTCGGGTCCCACCGTCGCTCTTACCGACGTGTGGCGCGCACTGCGGGCCAGCATGCGGTCGGTGCTGGAGGAGACCACACTGGCTGACGTCGCCGGCGGTGCGCTTCCGCCGCACGTCAGCCGGATGGCCCGGGACTACCTGAGCCAGGAAGGTAGCCGAGGCCGCCGTAGCGGTACCGGCACCGCGTAGCGGGGTAAGTGGGCGATGTCGGTCGAATCGAGCACGCGGGTGGGGAAACTGGGGACCCTGGGACCGAACTGGTTCGCCTCGGTGATGGGTACCGGCATCGTCGCCAACGCCGGAGCGACGCTGCCCGTGCACATTCCGGGACTGCACACCCTCACCCGGGTGGTCTGGGTGATCGCCGCCGTAATGCTGGTCTGCCTGGTCGTGATCATGGGCGGCCACTGGCTACGCCACCCGAGAACGGCGCGCGGCCACGCGCGCAATCCGCAGATGGCCCACTTCTACGGCGCCGCCCCCATGGCGCTGCTGACGGTGGGTACCGGGGCGATCCTGGTCGGCGGCTCACTGATCGGTGAGCGCGCCGCCGTCGACCTGAGTTGGGCCCTGTGGGTGGCCGGCACCATCGGCGGACTGTTCACCGCGGCGACGATCCCGTTTCTGATGTTCACCCAGCACGACGTGGAACCCGATGCCGCATTCGGTGGTTGGCTTATGCCGGTCGTTCCGCCGATGGTGGCCGCGGCCGCCGGATCCCTGCTGATCCCGCACACTCCGCCCGGCGTTGCCCGCCAAACCCTGCTGTACGGCTGCTGGGCGATGTTCGGGATGTCACTGATCGCCGCACTGATCATCATCTCGATGATCTGGAGTCGGCTGGCGTTGTACGGGACCTCCGGCACGGCCCGGGTGCCGACTCTGTGGATCGTGCTCGGCCCGCTGGGTCAGTCGATCACCGCCGCAGGCCTTCTCGGTCTCAACGCTGCCCTGGCGGTCGACCCGGTGACCGCCCAGGCGATGAACACCTTTGCGGTCTTGTACGGCGTCCCGGTCTGGGGATTCGCCGTGCTGTGGATCGCACTGGCCACTGCGCTGACGGTCCGCACACTCCGTCGTGGCATGCCGTTCGCGCTGACCTGGTGGAGCCTGACCTTCCCGGTCGGGACCTTCGTTACCGGCACAACGCAGTTGGCGGTGCACACCGGGCTGCCGGTGTTCAAGGCCGTCGCGGTGATCGCCTACGGCTTTCTGATCGGCACCTGGTTGCTCGTGGCGGTGCGTACCGCGCGTGGCGGTATACGCGGTCAACTGTTCACGCCGCCGCCGACCGCGCCGGTTCGGGCCCGCAAGGGGTAGCCGATCGCTGACGTGCCACAATCGCCGAGATGCAGATAGGCATGACCATGCCGGTGATGGAGCCCGACCTCGACGCCACCCGGCTTCAGCAGTGGGCGAGGATCATCGACGAGGGCCCCTTCTCGTCGCTGTGCTGGGGCGAGCGCATCGCATTCGACAACCCTGAAGCGCTGACGCTGCTCGGTGCCCTGGCGGCCTGGACCGACCGGGTTCGGTTGATCACCACGGTGGTGGTGCCGCAGTTGCATGATCCGGTGCTGCTGGCCAAGTCACTGGCCACCGGCGACATGCTCAGCCGGGGCCGGCTGACCGTCGGCGTCGGCGTGGGTGGCCGGCATGAGGATTACCGCGCCGTCGGGGCTGACCCGTCGACGCAGACCATGCGTGAGATGGCCGACCGGGTCGCCGTCATGAAGAAAGTGTGGGCCGGGGAGAAGGTCACCGATTCCGTTGTGCCAGTTGGCCCCCCGCCGGTGCAGCGCACCGGACCGCGACTGCTGGTGGGCACCGTCGGTCCCAAGACGCTGCGCAGCGCTGCACCATGGGCCGACGGATTGGCTGGGATCACTCTCAATCTCAATGTCAATGAGCAGAACAAGTTGTTCGACGTAGGGCGCTCGGCGTGGGCCGAACTCGGCAAGCCACCGCCCCATCTGGCGACCTCGTTCTGGTTCGCCTTCGGTGAACCCGCCGACGCCCGGGCCCAGATTCACCGCCATCTACGCCACTACATGAACTGGATTCCCGCCGAAATCGTCGACGCGATGGCACCCAGCACGGGCTGGGCCGGAACCGAGGACCAACTCGCCGAGGTGCTGCGCGGCTTCGCCGCGATCGGCACCAGCGAAATCCATCTCATCCCGACCAGTTCGGACCTTGATCAGTTGCGCCGCGCCGCCGCTGTGGCCGCCGACTTCCACCCCGAGACAAAGGGATCTCTATGAGCTTCGGCGACTGTCGGCGCGACCGAGCGCGACCTGTCCGTGCAGCTGTGGGGGCGGCGCTGGACGTCGCCGGTCTTCATGGCGCCGATCGGGGTGATCGGTCTGTGCACTCCGGATCACCACGGCGACCTGGCGGCGGCCCGCGCCGCCGCCCGCACCGGTGTGCCGCTGTGCGTGTCGACTCTGACCATGGATCCCCTGGAAGACGTCGCCGCCGAATTCGGCGATACCCCAGGGTTTTTCCAGCTGTACACGCCCACCGACCGCGCACTGGCTGAAAGTCTGGTGCACCGGGCGCAAGCCGCCGGGTATGCCGGGATCGTGGTGACCCTGGACACCTGGATCCCCGGCTGGCGGCCCCGTGACCTCTCGACCGCCAACTTCCCGCAGTTGCGCGGGCTGTGCCTGGCCAACTACATCAGCGATCCGAACTTCCGCGCGAAAGTCTCCGCCGATATCGACGCCGACCCGCGCAGCGCGGTGATGCACTGGGTGAGCATCTTCGGAAACTCGTTGACCTGGAACGACTTAGCCTGGCTGCGGTCGATCACCTCGCTGCCGCTGATCCTCAAAGGCATCTGCCACCCCGAGGACGCCCGCCGCGCCGTCGACGCCGGTGTGGACGGCATCTACTGCTCCAACCACGGCGGCCGACAGGCCAACGGCGGTCTGCCGGCCATCGACTGCCTGCCTGAGGTGGTGACCGCCAGCGGTGAGGTGCCGGTGCTGTTCGACTCCGGTGTGCGCTCCGGTGCCGACGTCGTCAAGGCCCTGGCGCTGGGCGCCTCGGCGGTCGGCATCGGCCGACCGTACGCCTACGGTGCGGCACTGGCCGGAACCGACGGCATCGTGCACGTCCTGCGCTCGATACTGGCCGAGGCCGACCTCATCATGGCCATCGACGGCTATCCCTCCCTGAAGGACCTGACGGCTGAGGCGCTGCGTCGGGTCGGCTGACGTGCGACGCTGGTGCGATGCCGCGCCCATCCACCGCCATCTCCCGCCTGCCGGAGCGACAGACCACCGAGCGCAGCCAACTCGACGCCCTGCTGGATAGCACCCCGTTGGTCACCGTGGCCTTCGTGCGCGACGGCCATCCCGTCGCACTGCCGATCGGCGCCGTGCGACTGGGTGGCGAACTGGTCATCCACGGTTCGACGGGATCGCCGTGGTTACGAGAGTTGGCGGCGGGCACGCCGGTATCGGTCTGCGCCACGATCGTGGACGGAGTCATGGTGGCTCGCAGTGGGTTCGAGTCGTCGTTTCGCTACCGCAGTGCAGTGCTGTTCGGCACCTTCTCCGTCATCGACGAGGCCGCGAAGGTCGGCTATCTGCAGGCGCTGCTGGATGTCTTCATCCCGGGCCGGTCAGCCGAACTGCGCGCCAGCACCAGCCGTGAACTGGCTGCCACCCTGGTGTTGACGCTGCCGATCGGTGCGGACAACTGGTCGGTGAAGATCGCCGACGGCTGGCCCGAGGACTCCGACCAGGACGTCGCTGCCGGCGGGTGGGCCGGTGTGGTTCCCGTTGCGATGCACTACGGCGTTCCGCTGACAGCGCCGGACTGCGACCCCGCGATTCCGATTCCGGAATCGGTGAAGTCGATGACCGGGGTGGTGTCCAACCGGGCCTGAATCTGTGGCGGCGCCATCGACATCGCGATGAAAGGCCAGCGCAGAGAAACTGAAAAACCGATGCTGATCAGGGGGTGCCCCCGGCAGGATTCGAACCTGCGGCCTTCTGCTCCGGAGGCAGACGCTCTATCCCCTGAGCTACGGGGGCGCACATGCTGCGCCGTCGGGCGGATCCAGCCTAACGCATAGGATGGACCCCCGTGACCCCCGCCGATCTCGCCGACCTGCTGCGCCGCACCGCCGCGTCGGTGCTCGACGAGCACGGCCTGGATACCGCGGCACTGCCGGCCGCGGTGACCGTCGAGCGGCCACGCAATCCCGAGCACGGCGACTACGCGACCAACCTCGCCCTCCAGGTCGCTAAGAAGGTCGGCGTCAACCCGCGGGATCTGGCCGATTGGCTGGCTGCCGCGCTCGCCGGGGCCGACGGTATCGCCTCCGCCGACGTCGCCGGACCCGGCTTCGTCAACCTGCGTATCGAAGCGTCCGCCCAAGGCGTCATCGTCAGCGACGTGTTGACCGCGCAGTCCGGCTACGGCAACTCCGACCTGCTCGACGGCCGCCTGATCAACCTCGAGTTCGTCTCGGCCAACCCCACCGGCCCGATCCACATCGGCGGCACCCGTTGGGCCGCGGTGGGCGATGCGCTGGGCCGCCTGCTCAGCACCCAGGGTGCGGCGGTGGTCCGGGAGTACTACTTCAACGACCACGGCGCCCAGATCGACCGGTTCGTCAACTCGCTCATCGCCGCCGCCAACGGCCGGCCGGCCCCCGAGAACGGCTACGCCGGCGCCTACATCAGCGACATCGCCGCGCAGATACTCGCCAAGGCGCCCGACGCGATGAGCCTGCCGGAGGCCGAACAGCACGAGGTCTTCCGGTCAATCGGGGTGGAATTGATGTTTGATCACATCAAGGCCGCGCTGCACGATTTCGGCACCGACTTCGACGTCTACACCCATGAAGACTCGATGCACTCCAGCGGCCGGGTCGAGCAGGCCATCGCCAAGCTCCGCGAGACTGGCGCCATCTACTCCAAGGACGGCGCAACGTGGTTGCGCACCACCGAATTCGGTGACGACAAGGACCGTGTCGTCATCAAGAGCGACGGCCAGCCCGCCTACATCGCCGGCGATCTCGCCTACTACCTCGACAAGCGGCAGCGCGGTTTCGATCTGTGCATCTACATGCTCGGTGCCGACCATCACGGCTACATCGCCCGACTCAAGGCCGCCGCAGCCGCCCTCGGTGACGACCCCGACACCGTCGAGGTTCTGATCGGCCAGATGGTCAACCTGGTCCGCGACGGGGCGCCGGTACGGATGAGCAAGCGGGCCGGCACCGTGATCACCCTCGACGACCTCGTCGAGGCCATCGGGGTGGACGCCGCCCGATACTCCCTGATCCGTTCGTCGGTGGACACCCCGATCGACATCGACCTCGCCCTGTGGTCGTCGGCGTCGAGTGAAAACCCCGTCTACTACGTGCAATACGCGCACGCTCGACTGTGTGCACTAGCCCGCAACGCAGCCGAACTGGGCCTGACGCCCGACGCCGCTCGTCTGGACCTGCTCAGCCACGACAAAGAGGGCGCCCTGATCCGCAACCTCGGCGAGTTCCCCCGGGTGCTGCAGTCCGCGGCCAGCCTGCGCGAACCGCACCGGGTCTGCCGCTACCTCGAGGACCTGGCCGGCGACTATCACCGCTTCTACGACTCCTGTCGGGTTCTGCCGCAGGGCGACGAACAATCCGGTGACCTGAACCGTGCCCGGCTTGCGTTGTGTGAGGCCACCCGGCAGGTGATCGGAAACGGCTTGGCAATCCTTGGCGTAACTGCTCCGGAGCGGATGTGAACGTCCACCCGGCCGGTCCCCGGCATGCCGAGGAGATCCACCACGCCGACTTCCCGCCGCGACCGCAGAGCGCCGACTCCGCGTTGGCGCTGCCGCCGAATGTGTGGCCGCGCAACGTTCTTCGCGGCGACGACGGACAGGTCCTGGTGGCGGGCGTTGCAGTAACCGAATTGGCCGCGCAGTACGGCACCCCGCTCTTCGTCATCGACGAGGACGACTTCCGCGGCCGCTGCCGCGACATGGCCGCCGCGTTCGGGGGTGGCGCCAATGTGCACTATGCCGCCAAGGCCTTCCTCTGCGGTGAGATCGCCCGGTGGGTCGCCCAAGAGGGTCTCTCGCTCGACGTCGCCACCGGCGGCGAACTGGCAGTCGCCCTGCACGCCGGATTCCCGGCCGAGCGGATCGCCCTGCACGGCAACAATAAATCCGTCGACGAACTCACCGACGCCGTCAAGGCCGGCATCGGCTACGTGGTGATCGACTCGATCACCGAGGTCGACCGTCTGGACACCGTCGCCGGCGAGGCCGGGATCGTGCAGAACGTCATGGTGCGCGTCACCGTCGGGGTGGAAGCTCATACCCACGAGTTCATCGCGACCGCTCACGAGGACCAGAAGTTCGGGCTTTCGCTGGCCGCCGGCGCGGCGATGGACGCGGTACGGCGGGTGTTCGCCTCCGCGAACCTGCGGTTGGTGGGTCTGCACAGCCACATCGGGTCACAGATATTCGATGCCGGCGGATTCGAACTCGCGGCCCATCGCGTGATCGGACTGCTGCGCGACATCGTCGCCGAGTTCGGAGTGGACAAGACCGCCCAGATCGACACCGTGGATCTCGGCGGCGGCTTCGGTATCGCCTATGTCGCGGAGGATGATCCACCGCCGGTCGGCGAACTGGCCGCCAGACTTGCCGCCATCGTGCACGCGGAGTCAGCGGCGGTGGGCCTGCCGTCGCCCCGGCTGGTCGTGGAGCCCGGCCGGGCGATCGCGGGTCCCGGGACCATCACCCTCTACGAGGTCGGCACAGTCAAGGACGTGGCCGTCAGCGGCGCCGCGGACCGTCGCTACGTCAGCGTGGACGGCGGGATGAGCGATAACATCCGCACCTCGCTGTACGGCGCGACCTACGACGTGCGCCTGGTCTCCCGGGCCAGTTCAGCCGCCCCGGTGCTGGCGCGAATCGTGGGCAAGCACTGCGAGAGCGGCGACATCGTTGTCCGCGACACCTGGGTGCCCGATGACCTGGTTCCCGGCGACCTGCTCGCCGTGGCGGCCACCGGGGCGTACTGCTACTCGATGTCCAGCAGGTACAACCTGGTGGGCCGACCGGCGGTGGTCGCGGTGCGCGACGGCCGGGCTCGTTTGGTGCTGCGCCGGGAGACGGTGGACGATCTACTCAGTCTGGAGGTGCGGTGACGAACACGAGTTCTGAGAAGCCGATCGGCGTGGCGGTGCTGGGCCTGGGCAACGTCGGACGTGAAGTGGTCCGCATCATCGGCGAGAGCGCCCCGGACCTGGCCGCCCGGATCGGCGCTCCACTGGAGTTGCGCGGTGTGGCGGTGCGCCGGGTCGCCGGGGACCGCGGCGTTGCACCGGAGATGCTGACCGACAACGTCGAGGACCTGGTGTCCCGGGAGGACGTCGACATCGTTGTGGAGGTGATGGGCCCGGTCGAACCGGCGCGCAAAGCCATCCTGACCGCCCTCGAGCACGGCAAGTCGGTGGTGACGGCGAACAAGGCCCTCCTGTCCCAGTCCACCGGTGAACTCGCCGAGGCCGCCGAACGCGCCCGCGTGGACCTCTACTTCGAGGCCGCCGTCGCCGGAGCCATCCCGGTGATCCGGCCGCTGACCCAGTCGCTGGCAGGCGACACCGTGGTCCGGGTGGCCGGGATCGTCAACGGAACCACCAACTACATCCTTTCCGAGATGGCCTCCACCGGAACGGATTACGCCTCGGCACTGGCCGACGCCAGTGCCCTGGGCTACGCCGAGGCCGACCCGAGCGCCGACGTCGAGGGCTACGACGCGGCCGCCAAGGCTGCGATCCTGGCCTCGATCGCCTTCCACACCCGGGTCACCGCCGACGACGTCTACCGGGAGGGCATCACCAAGGTCTCACCCGCGGACTTCGAGTCCGCCCGGGCGCTGGGCTGCACCATCAAGCTGCTGGCCATCTGCGAGCGGATCAACGACAACGGGCAGCAACGGGTCTCGGCCCGGGTGTATCCGGCGCTGGTGCCACTGGAGCATCCGCTGGCCACCGTCAACGGGGCCTTCAACGCAGTGGTCGTCGAGGCCGAAGCGGCCGGTCGGCTGATGTTCTACGGGCAGGGCGCCGGGGGCAACCCGACCGCTTCGGCCGTGATGGGCGATGTGGTGATGGCCGCCCGCAACCGGGTTCACGGCGGTCGGGGGCCGCGCGAGTCCCGCTACGCCCAACTTCCGATCGCCCCGATCGGCATAATCCCGACCCGCTACTACGTCAGCATGACCGTCAAGGACCGCCCAGGCGTATTGGCAGCGGTAGCAACCGAATTCGGGCGACGCGAGGTCAGCATCGCGGAGTTGCGCCAGGATGGTCTCGTCGGTGAGGATGCCCGGATCGTCGTCGTCACCCACCGCGCCACCGACGCCGCGCTGTCCGAGACCGTCGCTGCGCTCTCCGAACTGGACGTGGTCGAGGATGTCACCAGCGTGCTGCGGCTGGAAGGAACCAGCGAATGACCGATGAGCGTCGTTCGCGCGGGTTTGCGGACTGCCGCGGCCGCGTCGGATGCTCCTGGCCGGGACTGATCGAGGCCTACCGTGACCGTTTGCCGATGGCTGCGGACTGGACGGCGGTGACGCTTAAGGAGGGCGGAACCCCACTGGTACCGGCCCCCCGACTGTCCGAGAAGACCGGCTGCACAGTGCATATCAAGGTGGAGGGACTCAATCCCACCGGTTCGTTCAAGGACCGCGGAATGACGATGGCGGTCACCGAGGCGGTGGCCCACGGAAAGCAGGCGGTGCTGTGCGCCTCCACCGGAAACACCTCGGCATCGGCCGCCGCCTATGCGGCTCGCGCGGGCATCACCTGCGCGGTGCTGATCCCGCAGGGCAAGATCGCGATGGGCAAGCTTGCCCAGGCAGTCATGCACGGGGCCAAGATCATTCAGATCGACGGCAACTTCGACGACTGCCTGGAACTGGCCCGCAAGCTGACCGCCGACTACCCGACCATCTCGCTGGTCAACAGCGTCAACCCGGTCCGCATCGAGGGTCAGAAGACGGCGGCCTTCGAGATCGTCGACGTCCTGGGCTACGCCCCCGACATCCACGCCCTGCCGGTGGGCAATGCCGGGAACATCACCGCGTACTGGAAGGGCTATACCGAGTACCACCGCGACGGGGTCTGCGACGGCCTGCCCCGGATGCTGGGAACCCAGGCCGCCGGCGCCGCCCCGCTGGTGCTGGGCCACCCGGTGAGCAAGCCCGAGACCCTGGCCACCGCGATCCGGATCGGCTCCCCGGCTTCCTGGGACGGCGCGATGGCCGCCCAGCAGGAGTCCGGCGGGCGGTTCCTGGCTGCCACCGATGACGAGCTGCTGGCGGCTTATCACCTGCTGGCCCGCGATGAGGGAATCTTCGTCGAACCGGCGTCGGCCGCCAGCGTCGCCGGCCTGCTCAAGGCGGCCGAGGACGGCTGGGTGCGGCCCGGTTCGACGGTGGTGTGCACGGTCACCGGCCACGGACTCAAAGACCCCGACACCGCTTTGCGGGATATGCCGACCGTGACTCCGGTTCCGGTCGATCCGGCCGCGGTGGTGGCCGCTCTGGGCCTGGGCTGAGTTTTATGGGTTCGGAGTTGACCCTGTTGCTGCCGGCCGGCATGGCTGGCAGCTCGACCGTCGCGGCATCGAGCGCGAACCTCGGTCCCGGTTTCGACAGTCTCGGCCTGGCGTTGGCGCTCTACGACGAGATCGTCGTCGAAACAACCAGCGGCGAGACGACTGTCACCGTGGAAGGGGAGGGGCAGGGCCAGGTCCCCACCGGCGGTGACAATCTGGTCGCAGTCGCGATCCGCCGAGGTCTGCAGGCGGCCGGTGTTCAAGCGCACGGCCTGAAAGTCCACTGCCGCAACATGATTCCGCATTCCCGCGGGCTGGGTTCGTCGGCTGCCGCCGTTGTCGGCGGACTGGCGGCCGCCAATGCCCTTGTGGCGCAGACCGACTTGGCGCCATTGACCCCGCAGCAGCTGATTCAATTGTCTGGTGAATTCGAGGGACACCCCGACAACGCCTCGGCCTCGGTGCTCGGTGGTGCGGTGGTGTCCTGGACGCAGACCGACGCCTCCCGCGCCGGCATGGATGTCGATGCGCTCAGCTACTTCGCCGCGCCGTTGCGGTTGCACCCGGATATCCGGCTGTTCCCGGGCATCCCGGAGGTGCGCTCATCCACCGCTGAGACCCGCGTGCTGCTGCCTGCTCAGGTGAGCCATGAGGCGGCGCGTTTCAACGTCAGTCGTGCCGCTTTGCTGGTGTTGGCACTCACCGAGCGTCCCGACCTGCTGATGGCGGCTACCGAGGACCAGCTGCATCAGCCCCAGCGTGGTCCAGCCATGCCCGATTCTGCGCGCTACCTGCAACTTTTGCGTCGGAACGGGGTGGCGGCAGTGCTCTCCGGCGCCGGACCCTCGGTGCTGGCGCTGACTGACGGGGCTGATTTGCCGGATGAAGCGCGGGGCTTCGCCGCTCAACACGGGTTTGCCACGGCCGAGATCGGGGTCGGGCAACCCGTGCGCTGGAGCGCCGATGTCACCGTCGGCGCGCAGGAGAAACGCAGCTGACCCTGCTTGCTTCAGACTGCGAACCGGGGGTACTCTCTAAACCGTCCAGGACCTGCGGCATACCTACATGCCGACATTTGGACGATCTCCAAACCTTCGAGTGGGGAACTCAGTGGAGTGCCGGCCGGCCTTCTGGCCACTGGCGCTGAATCCACAGACACCGACAACCGGTGAGATTCGTGTTCTGCGAACGCCGGAAACCCCCTGCGAGATGAGAACGCAGGGGAGAGAAAGGAATTCCGTGACCGATACGGACCTCATTGCGGCCGACAACGTCGCTGCCAGCCCAGAGAACCCGGCCAAAGAGTCCAAGGATTCCCCGGGCGGCACGCTGGCCACCATGGTGCTGCCCGAGTTGCGCGCCCTGGCCAGTCAGGTAGGCGTCAAGGGGACATCGGGGATGCGCAAGGGCGAACTGATCGCGGCCATCACCGAGATCCGCAGCGGCGGTCCGCACAACGGCGGCCATCGGCAGCCCGAATCGGCTGAGCAGCAGGCCCGCGCTAACCGGCCCGACACCAGCGGTGACGACGAGGCCAAACCGGCGCGGGACAACGACGCCAAAGCCGACAAGCCGCGCGAAGCTGCCGACAAACGGCCGCCGCGGTCCGCCGAGTCGGATGATTCCGGCGCCGATAAAGCCCCGGTAGCCGAGCAGGGTGGCGGCGAGGCGGCCTCTGGCCAGCAGGGCGGCCAGCAGGGAGATGACGGCGATGGCCGCGGTGCGCGGCGCGGCCGCCGTTTTCGCGACCGTCGACGTCGCGGTGAGCGCCCCGCCGGCGAGGGTGGCGGCGAGACCGAGTTGCGTGAGGACGACGTCGTCCAACCGGTTGCCGGCATCCTCGACGTGCTCGACAACTATGCGTTCGTGCGTACTTCCGGCTACCTGGCCGGTCCCAACGACGTCTACGTCTCGATGAACATGGTCCGCAAGAACGGTCTTCGCCGCGGCGACGCCGTCACCGGCGCGGTCAGGGTGGCCCGCGAGGGCGACAGCGGCGGCAACCAGAACCAGCGGCAGAAGTTCAACCCGCTGGTACGCCTGGACAGCGTCAACGGCGGCCCGGTCGAGGCGGCCAAAAACCGGCCGGAGTTCGGCAAACTGACCCCGCTATACCCCAATCAGCGGCTGCGCCTGGAGACCACCACCGAGAAGCTGACCACCCGGGTGATCGACCTGATCATGCCGATCGGCAAGGGCCAGCGCGCGCTGATCGTCTCACCGCCCAAGGCCGGTAAGACCACGATCATGCAGGACATCGCCAACGCGATCACCCGCAACAACCCGGAGTGCCACCTAATGGTGGTCCTGGTCGACGAGCGGCCCGAAGAAGTCACCGACATGCAGCGTTCGGTCAAGGGCGAGGTCATCGCCTCCACCTTCGACCGGCCGCCGTCGGATCACACCCAGGCCGCCGAACTGGCGATCGAGCGCGCCAAGCGACTCGTGGAGCAGGGCAAGGACGTCGTGGTGCTGCTCGACTCCATCACCCGGCTCGGCCGCGCCTACAACAACGCCTCGCCGGCGTCGGGCCGAATCCTTTCCGGCGGTGTGGATTCCACCGCGCTCTACCCGCCCAAGCGGTTCCTCGGCGCCGCCCGCAACATCGAGCACGGCGGCTCGCTGACCATCATCGCCACCGCCATGGTCGAGACCGGCTCCACCGGCGACACGGTGATCTTCGAGGAGTTCAAGGGCACCGGCAACGCCGAGTTGAAACTGGACCGCAAGATCGCCGAACGCCGGGTGTTCCCGGCCGTCGACGTCAACCCCTCCGGCACCCGCAAGGACGAGTTGCTGCTGTCCCCCGACGAGTTCGCGATCGTGCACAAGCTGCGCCGCGTGCTCTCCGGCTTGGACAGCCACCAGGCGATCGACCTGCTGATGAGCCAACTCCGCAAGACCAAGACCAATTACGAGTTCCTGGTCCAGGTTTCCAAGACCGCACCCGGCGGCGCGATGGACGCCGACTGACGATTTCGGCGCGCTAACGTGCGCCCAGCGCAGGTTTCCGCGCCGAAAACGTGCAGGGCAGCATGACCGTGGCCGACACCATTGAGCAGTTACTGCGACGACACCTCGGTAGCGCCGCGCCTGCGGTGAAGTACGGCGATCGGGTGTGGACCTGGGCGGAGTATCTCGACGACGCGGCCGGGCAGGCCGCCGCTCTGATCGGGCAGGCCGACCCAGCCCGCCCCCTGCACGTCGGAACGCTGCTGGGGAACACCCCGCAGATGCTGACGGCGATGGCCGCCGCCGGCCTGGGCGGGTATGTGCTGGCCGGGATCAACAACACCCGCCGGGGCGAGGCACTGGCCCGCGACATTGCCCGGGCCGACTGCCAGATCCTGCTCACCGACGCCGGGCACCGGGGCCTGCTCGACGGACTCGACCTGCCGGGTGTGCAGGTGATCGACGTCGACTCCGCGCAATGGCCGGTGCACCCCGCCGCCGAATTGGCCCGGTACCGCGAGCCTGTGCCGACTGACACCTTCATGCTGATTTTCACCTCCGGCACCAGCGGCGAGCCCAAGGCGGTTCAGGTGGCGCACATGATGGTCCCGTTCTCGGGAACATCTCTGGTGCAACGTTTTTCGATCACGGACGCCGACGTCTGTTACCTGTCGATGCCGCTGTTTCACTCCAACGCGCTGCTGGCCGGGTGGGCGGTGGCGCTGGTCGCCGGCGCCGCGATGGTGCCGGCGACGTTCTCCGCCTCCGGGCTGCTGAGCGACCTGCGCCGCTACGGTGTCACTTACCTGAACTACGTCGGCAAGCCGCTGGCCTACGTGCTGGCCACCCCCGAACATCCCGGGGACGCCGACAATCCACTGCGGGTGGCGTTCGGCAACGAGGCAGGAGAACGCGACGTCGCCGAGTTCGGCCGCAGATTCGGCTGCACGGTCTGGGATGGATTCGGCTCCACTGAGGGCGCGGTGATCATCACCCGCGACGGGGACTGCCCGCCCGGATCGGTGGGCCGCGGCTTTCCCGGCGTGGCGATCTATGACCCGCAGACCCGCACCGAGTGTCCGCCGGCGCGCTTCGACGCCTCGGGTGCCCTGCGCAACGCCGACGAGGCGATCGGCGAGATCGTCAACACCACCGGAGCCGGGCTTTTCAGCGGCTACTACAACGACGACGCCGCCACCGGTGAGCGATTACGCCAAGGCATGTACTGGTCCGGCGACCTGGCTTACCGCGACTCCGACGGATGGATCTACCTGGCCGGCCGCACCGGTGAGTGGCTTCGCGTGGACGGGGAGAATCTGGCCTGCGCGCCGATCGAACGGATCCTGCATCGACTGGACCCGGTCAGTGCGGTGGCCGTCTATGCAGTTCCCGACGAACGGGTGGGCGACGCCGTGATGGCCGCACTGGTACTCAGGGACGGGGCCACCCTGACACCCGGGGAGTTCGGCGACTTCCTGGCCGCCCAGCCGGATCTGTCGACAAAGGCCTGGCCGCGGTTTGTCTGGGTCGCGAAGGCCCTGCCCGCCACCGCGACCAACAAGATCATCAAGCGGCAGTTGACCGCACAGGGGACGCGGGTGCCTGACGGCGCGCTGTGGGAGCGGGACGCCCGCAGCCGGGACTATTCCAGCCGGGACCACCCGCAGTCCTGATCGGCCGTTTACCAGCGGAATCGTTGATCGCCGCGCCGCAAGCGGCGACGCGGCGATCGCCGACGGCATGGACAGTTGACGCTCGCCGCTCACCGCTGGGCCTGGTGACCAAGGGGCCACCGGCGGGGTGGGCGCCGTTCCCGTTGCGGGAGGTCGACCGGCAAGATGCCGCCAGTCAACGGGCTACCCCGCCCGCCCGGTGCCTAAACCGCCCGTTTGGGCAGGTGGCGGGCGAACTGGCATACTGTCGTGGAATCCACCTCAGGTACCGGTTCACGTCCGTGACGCGGGCGACCCGGCGACCAGAACAGAAGAGGACCTAATGAAAACTGGTATTCATCCCGCGTACGTCGAGACCACCGTGGTCTGCGGCTGCGGCAATAGCTTCGCCACGCGCAGCACCAAGGAGAGCGGCCACATCGTGGTCGAGGTGTGCTCGCAGTGCCACCCCTTCTACACCGGCAAGCAGAAGATTCTGGACAGCGGCGGCCGGGTGGCCCGCTTCGAGAAGCGCTACGGCAAGCGTTCCAGCGGCGCGGCCGCGGAGAAGTCCGGCGAGGACGCGGGCAGCACCGACAAGTAGCTGCCAAGCCGACGCCCGCCCGCCGCATTCGCGACAGGTTGGGCGTCGGTTTGCGTTGAGGCGGCGGCGAGGGCCGACAGACTCAGACGGCCCACGGACAACTAAGGACGGACGATGACGCAGAGCGCCCCCGCTGTTGCGATCGACGCCATCGTCGCCGAGCACGCCGACCTGGAACGCCAACTCTCCGACCCGGAATTGCACAGCGACGCCAACAACGCCCGACGAGTGGGCCGGCGGTTCTCGCAGTTGGCGCCGATCGTGGGGACCTACCGCAAGTTGGAAGCCGCCCGCGGGGATCTGGGGGCCGCCCGAGAATTGGCCGCCGACGATTCCTCGTTCGCCGCTGAGGTCGCCGAACTCGAGGACCGGGTGGCCGAGCTCGATGACCAGCTCACCGACATGCTGGCACCCCGGGATCCGCACGACGCCGACGACATCGTCCTGGAGGTCAAGTCCGGGGAGGGTGGCGAGGAGTCGGCGCTGTTCGCCGCCGACCTGGCCCGGATGTACATCCGCTACGCCGAACGGCACGGCTGGGCCGTCACCGTCCTCGACGAGACGTTCTCCGATCTGGGCGGCTACAAAGAGGCGACGATCTCCATCGCCAGCAAGGGCGACTCGGCCGACGGCGTCTGGTCGCGGCTGAAGTGGGAGGGCGGCGTGCACCGGGTCCAGCGTGTCCCGGTCACCGAGTCTCAAGGCCGGGTGCACACCTCGGCGGCCGGGGTGTTGGTCTACCCCGAACCCGAAGAGGTCGAGGCGGTGCAGATCGACGAGTCCGACCTGCGCATCGACGTCTACCGCTCGTCGGGAAAGGGTGGTCAGGGTGTCAACACGACCGACTCGGCGGTCCGGATCACCCACCTGCCCACTGGCATAGTCGTCACCTGTCAGAACGAACGCTCCCAACTGCAGAACAAGGCCCGCGCCATGCAGGTGCTGGCCGCGCGACTGCAGGTGTTGGCCGAGGAGCAGGCCTCGGCCGACGCCTCAGCGGATCGGGCCAGCCAGATCCGCACCGTGGACCGCTCCGAGCGGATCCGCACCTACAACTTCCCGGAGAACCGGATCGCCGATCACCGGATCAACTTCAAGGCTCACAACCTCGATCAGGTGCTCGACGGCGATCTCGATGCGTTGCTCGACGCGCTTGCGGCCGCCGACAAGCAGGCGCGGCTAGATCGGGCATGAGCCGCAATCACGTTCGCGCCGCGATCGCGGCGGCCGCCGACACCCTGGCCGCGGCCGGAATCGACACCGCCCGAACCGATGCCGAACTGCTGGCCGCCCACGCCGCGGGCACCGAACGCGGACGTCTGCTGCTGCTGGAGCGGATTGATCCCGATTTCCTCGATCGCTTCGACCGGGCCATCGCGCAGCGCGCAAAACGCGTTCCGCTGCAACACATCACCGGCACCGCCCCGTTCGGTCCGGTGCAACTGCAGGTTGGTCCTGGCGTCTTCATCCCACGGCCGGAGACCGAAGCGATGCTGGAATGGGCGCTGGCGCAAGAGCTTCCGGAACGTCCGATCATCCTCGACGTGTGTACCGGATCCGGGGCGCTGGCCATCGCGTTGGCCGCCGAACTGCCGCGGGCCCGGGTGATCGGTGTGGACGACGACCCCGCTGCGCTTGAGTACGCCCGCCGCAACGCCGCGTCGACGACGGTGCAACTGGTCCACGGTGACGCCACCGATGCCGACCTGCTGCCCGATTTGGTCGGTACCGTCGATCTGGTGGTCGCCAATCCGCCCTACATTCCGCGCGGTGCCGTACTCGATCCCGAGGTATCCCGCCACGACCCGGCGCATGCCCTGTTCGGCGGGGAGGACGGGATGGCGGTGATCGGGCCGATCGTCCGGCGCGCCGCGGACTGGCTCAAACCCGGTGGCCGCCTCGCCGTCGAACATGACGACACCACCTCGGCCGCGTGCGCGGCGATGATGGACGGCGCCTTCGTCGAGGTGAACGCCCGCCGAGACCTCACTGGCAGGCCTCGGTTTGTGACGGCCCGCCGGAGCGGACCCACCGAAACTGGATGCGGAGCGGGGCGATGAGTCAACTCCTGGACTGCCGCGACCCGGCCAACCGGGCCGGCGCCATCACGGCTGCGGCCGCGGCCCTCAAGAGTGGGCGACTGGTCGTGATGCCCACCGATACGGTTTACGGCCTGGCCGCAGACGCCTTCGACAGCGGGGGCGTCGCGGCACTGCTTGCGGCGAAAGGTCGCGGTCGGGACATGCCGGTCGGCGTGCTGGTCGGGTCCTGGCACACCATCGAAGGGTTGGTCTACTACGTCCCCGACGCGGCCCGGGAACTGATCCGCGCCTTCTGGCCCGGCGCGCTGAGCCTGGTGGTGCAGCAGGCCCCGTCGCTGCGCTGGGACCTCGGCGATGCCCGGGGCACCGTGATGCTGCGGATGCCACTGCACCCGGTGGCCTTGGAACTGCTGCGCGAGACCGGCCCGCTCGCGGTCTCCAGCGCCAACATTTCCGGGCAGCCGGCGGCCACCACCGCCCAGGAGGCCCAGCATCAACTCGGCGGGCTCGTCGACGTCTACCTCGATGGTGGGCAGGCGCAGCAGCAGGCCGCGTCGACCATCGTCGACCTCACCGGTGCCTCTCCGCGCATCCTGCGGGAAGGACCGGTCAGCGTGGCCGCGGTCGCCGAGGTGATCGGGGTGGACGCCGGAATACTGACCGCCCCGGCGCCGACCGTGGGGGAGTAGACCCGCGATGTCCGCGGACGTGCTCTACCTGGCGCTCTCCGACCGAGGGGCCGGTGTCCCGGTGCGGGAACTGGCACTGGTGGGACTGACCGCGGCGGCCGTCACCTACTTCGCCACCGGCGGGGTTCGGGTGCTGGCCACCCGACTCGGGGCGGTCGCCTACCCCCGGGCGCGCGACGTCCATCTGGCACCAACCCCCCGGATGGGTGGACTGGCCATGTACATCGGCGTGGTGTCCGCGGTGTTCCTGGCCTCCCAGCTACCAGCCCTGACACGCGGTTTCGTCTACTCCTCCGGGATGCCGGCCGTGGTGATCGCCGGTGGGCTGATCATGGCCATCGGCCTGATCGACGACCGATGGGGACTGGACGCACTGACCAAGTTCGCCGGGCAGATCACCGCCGCCAGCGTGCTGGTGACCATGGGCGTGGCCTGGAGTGTGCTGTACATCCCGTTCGGGGGCATCGGCACCATCGTGCTCGATCAGATGTCCTCGATCCTGCTCACCCTGGCCTTGACCGTCGCGGTGGTCAACGCGATGAATTTCGTCGACGGCCTCGACGGGTTGGCGGCCGGCCTGGGATTGATCACCGCCATGGCCATCTGCATCTTCTCCGTCGGTCTGCTCCGCGACCACGGCGGCGACGTGTTGTTCTACCCGCCGGCGGTGATTTCGGTGGTTCTGGCCGGGGCTTGCCTGGGTTTTCTGCCGCACAATTTCCACCGGGCCCGGATCTTCATGGGGGATTCCGGCTCGATGCTGATAGGGCTGATGCTGGCGGCGGCCTCCACGACCGCGGCGGGCCCGATTTCCCAGAGCGCCTATGGCGCCCGCGACGTCTTCGGACTGCTGTCCCCGTTCCTACTCGTGGTCGCCGTGGTCTTCGTGCCGGCACTGGACATGCTGCTGGCGATCGTGCGGCGGACCCGGGCCGGACGCAGCCCGTTCAGCCCGGACAAGATGCACCTCCATCACCGACTGCTGCAGATCGGCCACTCCCACCGCCGGGCGGTTCTACTGATCTACCTATGGGTGGGGCTGGTCGCACTCGGCGCGGCGAGCAGCATCTTCTTCGATCCGCGCTACACCGGCGCGGTGCTGCTGGCCGCGCTCGCGGTGGCTGTGGTGGTGACCGTCATTCCGCTCGTCCGGGGTGAAAACATGCCCGACGACGACGAGCTGACAGCCCTGTACGACAGTCTTTACGACAGCAAGTAGTAGGCCGGTAACCGCTGATGACGGCTGTGGTACCGTGCCCTTGCGAAAGCGCCCGTTGGGGCCACTTCCGCTGAGGAAGAACACGCAAAACGGACACGCACGACCGACTCGATTGTGGGTAAATCTGTGACGACGCCAGCGCCGGATGCGCCGTTGGTGTTTCCGTCCGTGGTCTTTCAGCCCGTCAAACTCTTGGTCATCTGCGCCGCTCTGACTGTGCTCGCCACCGCACTGGCGACGTGGGCGGGCCAGCCGATGATCGGCGTCTTCTTCGGTGTCGGCTTGGGCCTGGGTCTGATCAACGCGCTGATGGTGCGCCATTCGGTGGCGTCTATCACCGCCGGCGCCCATCCGCTCAAGCACAAAATGGCGCTCAATTCGGCAACCCGTTTGCTGATCCTCACCATGATCGGGTTGATCATCGCGTTCGTTTTCCGCCCACCCGGACTCGGTGTGCTCTTCGGTCTGGCGCTATTCCAGGTGGTCCTAGTGCTCAGTACCGCTCTTCCAGTGTTGAAGAAGATTCGCTCCGGCGAACCGGACGTGGATTCCAGCAAAGAATCTCCTTCAACAGATTCTTTTCGCAATACCGCCTCAATTACCGACAACATGCTCAAGGATTGACCACCATGACCGAAGAGATCCTCGCCGAGGGCGCGATCGAGGTCGGCCACCACACCACGGCCACCTGGCTCGGCATGACCGTCAACACCGACACGGTGCTCGCCACGGCGATAGCGGCCGTCATCACCATCGGCCTGGCGTTCTTCCTGAAGTCAAAGATCACCTCGACGGGTGTGCCGGGCGGGGTGCAGCTGTTCTGGGAGGCGATCACCATCCAGATGCGCGGTCAGATCGAGGGCGCGATCGGCATGAAGATCGCCCCGTTCGTGCTGCCACTGGCGGTGACGCTGTTCGTCTTCATCCTGATTTGCAACTGGATCGCGGTGCTACCCGTCCAATACGGAACCGCCGACGGCGGCACCCACGAACTGCTCAAACCGCCGGCCTCCGACATCAACTTCGTGCTGGCGCTGGCCCTGTTCGTCTTCATCTGCTACCACGCAGCCGGCTTCTGGCGCCGCGGAATCATCGGCCACCCCGTGAAGGTGCTCAAAGGCCACGTCGCGTTCTTGGCCCCGATCAACCTCGTCGAGGAGATCGCCAAGCCCATCTCGCTGTCGCTCCGACTCTTCGGCAACATCTTCGCCGGCGGCATCATGGTGGCGCTGATCGCGCTGTTCCCGCCGTACATCATGTGGGCGCCCAACGCGATCTGGAAGACCTTCGACTTGTTCGTCGGTCTGATCCAGGCGTTCATCTTCGCGCTGTTGACGATTCTGTACTTCAGCCAGTCCATGGAACTGGATGAGGAGCACCACTAGAACAGCTCAAAGTCTCGTGTTCGACCCCCGAGCAAAGCACCGCACTGGTAGGACTCCTACCAACAATCAAGGAGGAAAGTAAATGGCAGACCCACAAATCGTTGCCGGCGCCCTGATCGGCGGCGGGCTCATCCTTGGCGGCGGCGCCATCGGTGCGGGTATCGGCGACGGCATTGCCGGTAACGCGCTGATCTCCGGCATCGCACGTCAGCCGGAGGCTCAAGGCCGCCTGTTCACGCCGTTCTTCATCACCGTCGGTCTGGTGGAGGCGGCCTACTTCATCAACCTCGCGTTCATGGCGCTGTTCGTCTTCGCCACGCCCGGCGCCTCCTAAGCAGCCATGGGGGACGTGAGCGTCACCGTGTTGGCGGCTGAGGAAGGCGGCGGTACCCAGAACTTCCTCATCCCCAACGGCACCTTCTTCTTCGTGCTGGCCATCTTCTTGATCGTGCTCGGCGTGATCGGCAAGTTCGTCGTGCCGCCGATCCAGAAGGTGTTGGGTGAGCGCGAACGGATGGCGGCCCAAATCGCCGACGACAACCGCCGGGCCGCGGCGCAGGAAGCTGCCGCGGAGGCCGATTTCAACAAGGAACTGGCCACCGCCCGTTCCGAGGCGGCGGGCATCCGCGATTCAGCCAGGGCCGAGGGCCGGCAGGTCATCGACGATATGCGTGGTCGAGCCAGCGACGAGGTCTCCGGCACGCTGCAGGACGCCAATGACGAACTGAAGGTTCAGAGCGATTCCATCGCCCCGGCACTGAACGCTTCGGTGGAGACGTTGTCGCAGACATTGGCCAGCCGGGTACTGGGAGTCTCAGGGTCGAACTCGACCGGCTCCGTTTCGGCGTCGACGGTCTAGGGGGCGGTAGCGAATGTCAACATTCATCGGACAGTTGGTCGGCTTCGCCGTCATCGTCTGGATCATCACCAAGTTCGTGGTCCCGCCGGTCCGCAAGCTGATGAACGAACAGAAAGACGCCGTTCGCACTCAACTGGAAGACAGCGCCAATGCCACGCAGCGACTGGCCGCTGCTGATCAGTTCCACGCCAAGCGGCTCGAGGACGGCCGCGACGAGGCACGGCACATCGTCGATGAGGCCCGCACCGACTCGGTAAGGATCGCCGAGCAGTTGCACGTGCAGGCCGGAGTCGAGGCCGAGCGCATCAAAGTCCAAGGCGGCCAGCAGGTTTCGCTTCTGCGCGCCCAGGTCATCCGAGAGCTCCGGGGCGATCTGGGCGGCGAGTCGGTGCGCCGGGCCACCGAACTGGTCAAGGCGCATGTAGCCGACCCGCAGAACCAGGCGGCCACCGTGGACCGTTTCCTCGACGAACTGGACTCGATGGCTCCGGCGGCGTTTGCGCCCGCGGTGGCGGCCAGCGATCTTCGCTCGGCGAGTCGGGACGCCCAGTCCGCTGTCGTCGCCAAGTTCGACTCGCTGGCGGGCTCACTGAGCACCGATGAGCTCTCCCGGTTGTCCGATGAGCTGGTGGCAGTCGACAAGCTGCTGCTCGGCGAGCCGATCCTGGTGCGCCATTTGGCTGAAGCCACCGGGGAGGCGGACGCAAAAAAGCAGATGCTGCAACGTCTGCTCAGCGGCAAGGTCGGGGCCACAACTCTGGACATCCTCGACACCGCGGTGTCGGTGCGGTGGTCCAAAACCGGGGACTTCGTCAGCGCTGTCGAGTACGTTTCCCAGCTGAGTCTGCTGGCGAGGGCCGAGCGCGAGTCCCAGGCCGACGAAGTCGCCGAACAGCTGTTCCGGTTCGGGCGGATTCTCGACTCCGAGCCGCAATTAACCACGCTTCTCGGTGATTACTCCAAGCCCGCCTCGGATCGGATTGGGTTGCTGCGCGGTGTGCTGGACAGAGCCAGCGGCACCAACCAGACAGCGACTGCACTGCTGACCCACACGGTGGAACTGCTCCGCGGCGAGCGTGCTGATGAAGCGGTGCACGAACTGGCCGAACTCGCCGTCTCCCGTCGTGGCGAACTGGTCGCTGAGGTCAGCGCGGCCGCAGACCTCAGCGGCAGTCAGCGTCAGCGGTTGACCGAGATCCTGGCCCGCGTCTACCACAACCCCGTCTCAGTGCAGCTCAGCGTCTATCCCGAGCTACTGGGCGGCCTTTCGGTCGCCGTCGGGGATGAAGTGATCGACGGAACGCTGTCATCCCGGCTGGCCGCGGCCGCGACGAAGCTGCCCGACTAGCCCACCCGAACCACGCAAAGACACTAACGGCAGGAAGACGAAAAGCCATGGCAGAGTTGACAATCTCCGCATCCGATATCGAGGGCGCCATCGAGAGCTACGTCTCGAGTTTCGAGGCGGGCACTGGGCGTGAGGAGATCGGTACCGTCATCGATACCGGCGACGGCATCGCCCACGTCGAGGGTTTGCCCTCGGTGATGACCCAGGAGCTGCTGGAGTTCGCCGGCGGGGTACTCGGGGTGGCGCTGAACCTCGACGAGCACAGCATCGGCGCGGTGATCCTCGGTGAATCCGACAAGATTGAACAGGGCCAACAGGTCCGGCGGACCGGTGAGGTGCTGTCGGTTCCGGTGGGCGACGGGTTCATGGGTCGCGTGGTCAACCCGCTGGGAGTGCCCATCGACGGCCGCGGCGAGATCGTCGCCTCGACCCGGCGAGCCCTGGAGGTCCAGGCGCCCTCGGTGGTCGAGCGCAAGGGTGTCAGCGAGCCGCTGCAGACCGGCATCAAGGCCATCGATGCGATGACGCCGATCGGTCGCGGGCAGCGTCAGTTGATCATCGGTGACCGCAAGACCGGCAAAACCGCGGTCTGTGTCGACACCATCCTCAACCAGCGCAAGAACTGGGAGACCGGGGACCCCGACAAGCAGGTCCGCTGCGTCTACGTCGCGATCGGCCAGAAGGGCACCACCATCGCCGGCGTGCGCCGCGCGCTGGACGAGGGCGGCGCGATGGACTACACCACGATCGTCGCCGCGCCGGCCTCGGACTCCCCGGGCTTCAAATGGCTTGCGCCCTACACCGGTTCGGCCATCGCGCAGCACTGGATGTATGACGGCAAGCATGTGCTGATCGTGTTCGACGACCTCACCAAGCAGGCCGAGGCCTACCGCGCGATCTCGCTGCTGCTGCGTCGCCCCCCGGGCCGCGAGGCCTACCCCGGCGACGTGTTCTACCTGCACTCCCGGCTGCTGGAACGTTGCGCGAAACTGTCCGACGAACTCGGTGGTGGCTCGATGACCGGACTGCCGATCATCGAGACCAAGGCCAACGAC
>Ga0164292_10000493_pt1 | contig 30794 bp, 27 predicted proteins | sample GEODES117metaG_FD_111486 | JGI IMG/M metagenome (GOLD analysis project Ga0164292, IMG submission 111486) | Eutrophic lake water microbial communities from Lake Mendota, Wisconsin, USA - GEODES117 metaG | ecosystem: Environmental > Aquatic > Freshwater > Lake | place: USA: Lake Mendota...
GTTGAGGTGACCTGTAAGCCAGGAATGGCCTTTTCCCACATTCCTTTGAGAGCGCCACCTAGTGGGACCCACACGCCCCCTTGTGGGCCTGTCATCAGAGTCACTTGTTGGGCCATCGTTGGTGTGCTGGCTAGCAGTGCTGCCGAAAGTGCTAGAGCGGTGAGGCTAAGCTTCTTGAGTTGTTTCATGCGACTCTCCTAAAGAGATACGGGTGTTGGATAAGGCAAGTTATAGGGATTGGCCCTATAGTGAAATGGGCATAAAGTAAACGATCGATTCTACACAGCGAAGTCAAGTAAAAAGCCGTTTGGGAGGCCAACCTAGGGTTTGTCTCTAGAGTGCGAACGCGAGGTGTAAGCGTGACGCTTATGTTGGAAAGGTCACGACGTGATCGACGCCCAACCGAATGCCGATCTTTTCACCCACAGCGTGATCGTGGTGGCTCGGGACATAGGCAACCAGTTCCAGACCAGAATCGAGGCGCAAGGTGTAGAGAAAATCTGCTCCCCGGAAAGTCTTTCGTAAGACTGTTGCCAATAACGGGCTCGTGTCGTCATGTTGGATGTCGTCGGCGCGAAGCAGTACGTCGACAGCCGTGCCGACGGGCTCATGGTGGTCATTATCTAGTTGTAGCCTACCGAGTTCGATCTCTACGGTCGCACCTTCTTGAATCGTCCCCGGCACAAACACGCCACGCCCGATAAAATCGGCGACATAGCGGCTACTTGGTTCGTGATAGAGATCGTAAGGTGTATCCCACTGCACCATCCTGCCTTGAGACATCACGCCGATATGGTCTGCCAGGGCAAAGGCTTCAAATTGGTCATGCGTGACCAACAGCGCAGTGACACCATTACTTTTAAGAATATCCCGCATTTCTGCCGCAAGTCGTTCGCGTAGATCAATATCTAGGCTAGAAAAAGGTTCATCAAGCAAAATTAAATCTGGCTCCGGTGCCATGGCACGAGCCAAGGCAACCCTTTGCTGTTGGCCACCGCTGAGCTCATGCGGGTAGGCGTTGGCTTTGTCCGCTAACGAAACCCGTTCTAGCCAAGCGAGTCCAACTTCGCGTTGCGTATGCACTGGTAGTGAGCGGAGACCGAAAATGACGTTGCCCAACACATTTAAGTGCGGGAAGAGGGCGAAGTCTTGAAACACCATGCCGACGCGGCGCAGGTTTGGCGCCACCTGGATGCGCGATGAACTGACAGTCTTGCCATTCAGTTTGATTTCGCCTTCTTGGAGAGCCTCGAAACCGCAAATGGCTCGCAAAATAGTCGATTTCCCGCAACCTGACGGGCCCAGAAGACAGGCAATGTCGCCGCGCGCTAGACTGAGGCTTAAATCCTCGACAATTGGCATCCAGCCCGGACCGTCTAGACGCGGGTAACCGACTCGGACGTGTTCAAGCGAAAGTAGGGGTTGTGTCTCATTCATCTTTATAATTTTCGCACTAACTGGGATTTGCTTCCAGAAACCGAGTTTTAGCCCTGCGGCCTTATTCAATGCACCGTGTTGTTGCCCTGATTGCTTTAATGCTGTCCCTGCCATTGCTGGGGCTGTTTATTCCCTTTTTCCAAACGCCAACTGAAGCTTCTTCGGTCGATCTTGGCGCACAAGCGACTTTATTGCATTTATGGCAATTTGTTCTAGGGGATTATCTCGTATCCACCTTTGTGCTTTTGTGTGGGGTGGGTGGTGGGATTTTTGTGCTCGGTGTTGGCAATGCGTGGTTAGTCGCAAACTACCAGTTCCCGGGCAAAAAAATCTTTGAATGGGCACTCATTCTGCCACTGGCGATTCCCACCTATGTGATGGCCTATTTGTTTGTCGATGTATTGCAGTTTTCTGGTCCTTTGCAGACGATGCTGCGCCAGATGCTAGGCACGGACAGTTTGTGGTTCTTTCCGGATCCTCGCTCGTTGGGTGGAGCAATGTGGTCTTTTTCGTTTTGTTTGTATCCCTATGTGTATTTGATTGCTCGTACTGCTTTTCTCGATCGAAGTGGTCGACTCTCGGAGGCAGCTGAAACGCTGGGGTATAGCGGCATGCAGGCCTTTTATCGGCTCGTGTTGCCGATGGCTCGCCCCGCTATTTTCGCTGGGATGGCACTGGCGCTGATGGAAGTGCTGGCAGACTATGGCGCAGTGTCTTATTTCGGTGTTGAGACCTTTGCGACGGGAATTTTTAAAGCATGGCTGTCTTTTAGTGACAGGCTGGCTGCAGTCCAGTTATCCCTCGGGTTATTGATTTTTGTCGGTTTGATTTTCTACATTGAACAAAGCAATCGTGCGCGCCTGCGTTACGCTAGTTCCGGAGTGATTCAGCGCGCGGTCTTGCCTAAGTCTTTGAGGGGGCGCAAAGCCTTTTGGGCATTCGCCTTTTGCGGTGCCACGTTGTTATGCTCGTTTATTGTGCCCGCGCTTGCGTTGATCAATTTGCTGTGGCAGCAAGGCTTCAGTATGGACGTGCGCTACCTTCAGTGGCTGACGAACTCATTCTGGCTCTCGTGTGTTACTGCGTTGATTTCTGTCGCCTGCGCGGTGGCACTTGCTTATGCGGCACGCTTAACCAAAAGCAGAACCCTTGTCTGGGCAAATCGCTTGCTGGGATTGGGCTATGCCCTGCCTGGGGCTGTGTTGGCGGTTGGCATTTTGTCGCTGCTGGGCCTGATTCAAGCTGCTTGGATTATGTCTGCGACATCCTGGGTACTCATTTATGCGTATCTGATTCGTTTTTTGTCGTCGAGCCTGCAGAGCGTCGAGACCGGCCTGTCGCGCATTACGCCCTCCATGGACGGTACGGCTGCGCTCTTGGGGGCGACACCGTTTCAAGCGATGCGTGATATTCATTTCCCCCTCCTCAAGCGTAGTCTGTTGACCGGAGGATTGTTCGTCTTTGTAGATGTGATGAAAGAGCTCCCCGCCACCCTACTGTTGCGTCCGTTCAATTTCGACACACTGGCAGTCGCTACTTATCAGCTGGCTGCAGATGAAAGGTTGGCAGAGCTTGCTTTGCCCTCCCTGACAATTGTGCTCGCAGGGCTGGTGCCAGTGATTGTCTTGTCACGCGCAATGTCAGGATCAAAACGGTATTGATAATCATTCTCATTTGATGTATTCTACTCATATGTGTCCACCTCGGACTTTTCTATGAGTAGCAAAATGAGTAGCAAAATAAGCAGCAAAATAAGTAGCAAAACGGGTTCCCCTTTCAGCGCAACGCGTCAGGCGGCATCTCAGGTCACGCACGGTCTGGCGGTGTCACTATTCATGGCTGCAACAGTGTGGTTTGCCCCTGCGTGGGCCGATAAATCGGCTGAACTCAATCTGTATTCTGCCCGTCACTATCAAACCGACGAGGCGCTCTACAACGAATTTACGAAAAAAACGGGAATCAAAATCAATCGCATCGAGGCGTCAGATAACGCTTTAATAGAACGACTAAAAAGCGAAGGTGCAAAAAGCCCGGCTGATGTGATTTTGCTCGTTGATGCGGCAAGACTGTGGCGCGCCGAAAGTGACGGCCTGTTTCAGCCGATTCAATCTGACTACCTAGAAGCACGCATTGCGCCAAATCTGCGCTCGCAGGCGCAGCCTGAGGGGGTGAAGTGGTTTGGCTTCTCGACGCGTGCACGGGTCATTGTGTACAACAAGGCGCGCATACAGGCGAGCGACGTTGATAGCTATGAAAAACTCGCAGAGCCACGCAACAAGGGGCAGGTATGCACGCGGTCGGGATCGCACCCTTATATGCTGTCGTTAGTTGGTGCAATGATCGATCGTGAAGGTGTTCCGACGACTGAGGCCTGGGCGCGAGGGATGGTTGCAAACATGGCGCGTGCGCCGCGCGGCGGCGATACGGATCAGATTAAAGCGGTGGCTTCCGGTGAGTGCGGTGTGGCGTTGACCAACTCCTATTATTTTGTCCGGATGCTACGTTCGAAGAAACCGGAAGATCAAGCCCTCATCGCAAAGCTCGGCTTCATTTGGCCCAACCAGCAAACTAGTGGTACGCATATCAATATCGCCGGAGGTGGCGTTGCAAAGAATGCACCGCATCCCGCTGCTGCGAAAAAATTCTTGGAGTACCTCGCGAGCGATGCAGCACAAGCGTACTTCGCAGATGGAAACAATGAGTGGCCCGTAGTCGCGAACATAAAAGTCAATAATGATGGTCTAACCAAGCTCGGAACTTTTAAAATTGAGAATGTCTCCGTTGCTGCAATGGGACGTAACCAGGTTGAAGCACAAAAGATACTTGATCGAGCGCGTTTCAAATAGCCCGCTCTCCGCTTAGGATGTTTCGCTTGAATGAAAATGGCCTCGCTTAGCGAGGCCATTTCTTAAAGAGTACGCTTGCGCGCTCTCTTTTTTACTGTCTTAGGCGCCCCAAGGACGGATCGCAGCCTTGAGTTTCTTGTAGCCGTCGATATAACGTGGGCGCTCACCAGCGTATATCTTATCGAAGGTAGCAAGTTGTGCATCGAGCCAGTCAGCCAACTGCTTATTACCTGGGTTCGCCGCTTTGTACGCCTCGTTGATAAGAACGAAGTGAATACGTGGATCGTAAGGCTGCTTTTCTCCACCGACGGTTTCGTCGCCATCGAGCAAACGCAAAAGCATTGCATCAGCAGAGCCCAGTGTTTGTTCGTAAATGGGAGCACCGTGGACACGATACATGACGCTGGTCATGTCTTTGCCGTTCGTCATGGTGAAACCCATTTCTGTCCAAAGTTTTTTCATGTCGACTTTGGCGCCAACCTTATCAAGAACAATCTGGCCCCAGTCACGCAGTACATCGGGTGCATCAGCCATCAGGTCGGTCAAACGATCGCCATCCAGATCTGTTGCGTAAACGATGCAAGGGCGTTGACGAATCATGTCATGTAAGAGCAGACCAAAGTTCGTATCGGAGATGTGTTCGTAGACGTCGCCGCCCCAGTTTTCCATTCCTGCTTTGAAGTCTTTAGGCAGTTGGGCAACGATTGCATCAACGTTCGCGCGGTGCTCTTCGTAGGCGTCAACAGTGTATTGGCGCTTGAGCTTGAATTTTGTACCCTGGAGCAGCCAACGCATGATGCCGGCGTTGATCGCATCTTCCTGAGCTTGTGTCGGCTTGGTTGCGACTCGGCCAATCTGACCGGTTTCGTGAACCATCTTTAGGAACAAACGTGCAGCGTAGGCCATGCGAACGCCGGGCGTGTTCATTTCTGAGTGGATTACACCCGTTGCTGGATCAACTTTAAATTTCTTTTTGTCTTGCGAATAAGGCAGGCCCGGCATGAAACGGATGCTGGTGATGCCGCCATAGGGGCGGACGTTGCAATAGACGCCTGCCGCAGTGCGCAGAGGCGCGTTTGCAGATTTGCCGTTTACAACGACCTTCTTGCCGCCTTCGTTCACCATGAAGTCGCCTGCAGTCGACCACTTCAGTGCGGTGTAATCGAGTTTGCCGAACCATTCCAACGACTCAAGCTTGGAGTCATGACGGAACTGGGCCATCATTGGGACGCCAAGGAAGGGCAGGCCAAGCACGTCGAGTGCCATCAGGGTGCCATTCAGTGCAAACATGTCGGTGAAGGCGTGAGCAACAGGCTTGACGCCACCGTGCGCATTCCCACCTTCCCAGATGATTGCATCGGGACACCCAGTGGGCTTAGCCGAAGAGCGCTTGTAGATACTGTCAAGCATCTTGAAAAGATCGCCGTTTTGTTCTTCTTGGGCGATTTTTAGCAAATCCAAATGTTGTGTCATGAGCGAAAAGCCTCAAATTTGATAGGTGAGTAAAGATATGCAGTCCAACTGGGATTATCGCATTACTACGCGCCTTGACCAAGTTGCCCTCTGCGATTTGCACGCCGCGAGGCTGGGGCAGGCCTAGTGTCAATTTGGGTCTGTAGCGGTGCGTTTGACTTTTATCAATGCAAAAGTATGAAAACTCTATTATTATATTGATTAATAGAATATAATTGTATATACTGTATCAAGCAATGATTAGTAGGTTAATAACTTAAGGAGAATATCCATGGCAATGCAATCGCAAACGCGGGTGGCAAGCGGGCTGTCGTCTCGCTGGACGCCCTATCTGGCGGGTGTGGGAATTGGTGTGCTGAGTTGGATTGTCTTTGTCGTGGTAGCCAATCCAATCGGCATCACAACTTCAATCGGTCAAATTGCCGGTGGTGTGATGAGCCCAATTATTGGTCCAGAGGCGGTATCGACAAACGCCTATTGGAAAACCAATGTCATGAAACTTGACTATGGGACCTTGTTTCTGATCGGGACATTTTTTGGTGCTTTGGCGTCATCGCTAATTTCTCGCACGTTTGCGATTGAGACCATTCCTAGCGTTTGGCTCGAGCGTTTTGGTCCGTCTAAAGCGAAACGCTATACGGCTGCAATAGTAGGTGGAGCACTAGCCATGTACGGCGCTCGCATGGCGGGGGGGTGTACGAGCGGTAACGGCATCTCGCAAGGTTTGCAGTTGGCGGTTGTCGGTTGGACATTCCTAATGGTGATGTTCACCTCCGGTCTGATCACTGCTGCAATTATGTTCCGTACACGTCAAACTTAATAAACAAAAGATCCGGAGAAAAATAATGTTCCCAATCAAAGGCGAATTCGCCCTAATTCTTGCTGTTATCTTTGGTTTTGCGTTCGGGTGGCTGTTGCAACGAGGTAAAGTGACTAGTTATAACGTCATCGTGAATCAATTTCGTTTTCGTGACTTCACCGTACTAAAAGTCATGATGACTGCCATTATTGTTGGTGGTATTGGTGTCTTGATACTTAAAGATGTTGGCTTAGCTAAGTTGCACATTCGTGATGCAAACATGCTTGGAACGATCGTAGGTGCTGCCATTTTTGGCGTGGGCATGGTGCTTTATGGCTATTGCCCTGGCACCGGTGTTGCGGCTGTGGCGACAGGTAGCGTGCATGCATTGGTTGGCATGGTGGGTATGCTGATCGGTGCCGTGTTGTACGCGTTCTCGTTTTCTTGGGTAAAAGCCAACATCCTTTCTGTTTGGGCTCTTGGTAAGGTAACGTTACCCCAACTTTGGGGAGTGTCGCCGTGGGTGTTGTATGGCGCGCTCACCGTTGGAGCAGGCTTGTTGTTCTATTGGGTAGAAAAGCAAAAGAAATAGAGATCAAGAGTCTCAAAAAAAACGCCGGTTTTCATGCCGGCGTTTTTTCATACTTAAGAACGCGAACTAAGCTGGCGTAAATTCAAAACCTTTGAAGTCGTTCTGAGCGACTTCATTACAAATCTTTCGATAGTGTGCGAGACCGCCAGCGTAGGGCATAAACACGCGAGGCTTACCTGGGACGTTAGCACCCAAATACCATGAGTGTTTCACTGTCGGCAATAGCGTTGCGTTCGCGGCGCGATCTACTTCAGTCTGCCAAGAATCGCCAGACTCTTCAGTGGTCTCAATCACCGCAAGATGTTTACCTTCCATATATTGAATGCAGTTGGTGATCCACTCAACGTGTTGTTCAATCGCGGGGGGCATATTGCACAGCACCGAAGGGCTGCCAGGCCCCGTGATCGTGAACATATTAGGAAAGCCAGGTACTTGCAGGCCAAGATAAGTGCGTGGACCCGCGTGCCAGTAATCTTTCAGCTTACGGTTATCGCGCCCTGTGATGTCGAGTTTCAGTAGCGAACCTGTCATCGCGTCAAAGCCCGTTGCGAAAACGACGACGTCGGCATCAATCTCTTGGGTTGAGGTTTTAACGCCTTTTGCAGTCAGGCGTTCAATTGGTGTTTTGCGGATGTTCACCAAGGTGACGTTGTCGCGGTTAAACGCTTCGAAGTAGCCCGAATCAATTGGTGGCCGTTTAGCTGCGAACGGATGGTCGATGTCGGCTAGATCTTCAGCCACCTTTGGATCTTTGACGATCTCTTTGATTTTTCCACGGATGAACTCGGCCGCTGTTTCATTAGCCGCCGCGCTTGTCAGGATGTCACGGTAAAGCGCCCGAAACTGAAAACCACCCATTTTCCATTTTTCTTCATAGGCTTTGACTCGTTCGGTTTCCGCAACGTCGAGTGCTGACACGTCTTCAATATAAAACCCGTGACCATTGGTATTTGTGGTCATGATCTTATAGATGTCAGCTGCATGCTGTTTCGCGTATTTTTTAAATTCAGGAGTTAGGGGGGCGTTACAAGCGGGAAGGCTGTAATTCGGTGTGCGCTGAAAGACAGTTAGATGTTTAGCCGTTGCCGCGATTACGGGCGTAGCTTGAATACCTGTCGAGCCAGTACCAATCAATGCCACCCGCTTGCCAGTGAAATCCACACCTTCGTGTGGCCATTGGCCAGTGTGATACCACTCACCTTTAAAGTCAGCTAGGCCTTCGATCTTTGGCAGGTTTGCGGAAGAGAGGCAACCCACCGCAGTGATGAGGTACTTGGCGTTGTACTCTTTGCCATTCTCAGTCTTGATGTTCCAGCGGTTAGTTGCGGCATCGAAGTGCGCCTGAGACATCCGCGTGTTTAATTCAATGTCCGAACGCAACTTAAGCCTGTCTGCAACAAAGTTCATATAGCGCAAAATTTCTGGCTGTTGTGGGTAGCGCTCAGACCATTCCCATTCATCGACTAAATCTTTTGAGAAGTAGTACATGTAAGTGTGGCTTTCTGAGTCGCAACGTGCGCCGGGGTAACGATTCCAGAACCACGTGCCTCCCACACCGCTCGCTCCGTCGAGTACCTTAGCTTTGAGGCCAAGTTTGTCACGTAGGCTGTAGAGTTGATACATGCCTGAAAACCCAGAGCCGATGATGATAGCGTCTAATTTTTCCATGGAGAGCTTGTCTTTTCTAAGAATTAATTAACGGAAGAAACACGTTTATATGAGTGAAATAGTACCTCAAGCGGCGCCGCAATTATGCGGCCGCCTACGGTTGGCTCAGTGCCCTTCTGCTATCTGGATAATTGCTTCGACCTCGACGGTCATGCCATTTGGAAGTGAGCCCATGCCAACAGCGGAGCGTGCGTGTTTGCCGCGCTCGCCTAGGATCTCCACCAAGATGTCAGAGCAACCATTGATTACTTTGGGCTGGTCACCAAAGTCTGGCTCTGCGTTGACCATACCCAGCAGCTTAACGACAGCCTCGACGTGATCGAGTGAGCCTACGGCTGCACGAATTGTCGCAAGCAGCTGCAACCCAACGGAGCGTGCATCCGCATAGCCTCGCTCTACTGAGCAATCTCGTCCGAGGCGCCCAACGCTAATTTTTCCGTTGGCATCACGTGGTCCTTGACCAGAAAGATAGAGGAGTTGGCCAACCCTGCGCCACGGCAGAAAGTTTGCAATCGGGGCGGGAGGCGTCGGTAGTTTAATGCCGAGCGCAACTAAGCGTTGTTCAGGTGTCATGATGGATGGTCTCTTGAAGCGGTTTGTCTTTATTTTTTTATTCACTTTAACATCCCAGAGTATGCTTTGTTGCAAATGCTCACAGAACACAGATCAAAAAAGGAGTTTGAGGAATGTCAAAAGAACTGGGAAAAGGGACGGTACTTTGTGACGTCGATGCCCGCGGAGTCGTTACGGTCACACTTAATCGGCCGAAAGTGAATAACGCCTATAACGAAGATCTCATCAGTGGCTTGCATGAGGCCCTGGATCTTCTTGGCCCCAAGCCAGACGCGCGCGCCGTCGTGATTCGAGGAAATGGACGTCATTTTCAGGCGGGTGCGGACCTTGAGTGGATCTCTGGCGTTGGCGTGAAGTCCCCCGCAGAGAATGAACGGGTCTCGCGCTTAACCGCTGAAGCGGTGCGACGTTTAGACATTGTGCCCGTCCCGACGGTGGCTCTTATACAGGGCGGCTGCTTTGGTGGGGGGACTGGTATCGCCTCTGTTTGTGACATCGTTGTTGCTGCGGACAATGCAATTTTTGCTATTACTGAAGCCCGTTGGGGTCTGATTGCTGGAATTATTTTGCCGCAGCTATGTCATGCGATGGGAGTACGTAACGTGCGTCGCTATGCGCTGACCTGTGAACGCTTCGGGCCTGAGGTCGCTTTACGTATGGGCTTTGTGCACGAAGTGTGTGCCCTTGAGGATTTGGAGGCGATGGGTGCGCGCATTGTGGATGGCCTACTGATGAACGCACCAGGTGCGGTGTCAGCCACAAAGATGCGAACCCTTCAGGTCTCAGGTTCGTTGCTTGACGACACGCTATTCGACGACTTAATTCGCGAGCACTCAGCGCTTCGCCAACTGCCAGAATCTGCCGAAGGCACCGCTTCTTTTATTGAGAAGCGCGCGCCAAAATGGTATCTCTCAAAGTGAGCGGTAAACCGCAGACTCATAGTCGGTAAACAACTGAAGTGCGTGCGTATCAACGAAAGGCAGGATTTGCATCATGATCACACCCGCGATGCCTTTTGTTGGATCGATCCAAAAGTAGGCATTCGGCAGCCCCGCCCAAGCGAGGCTGCCGGCAGAACGACCCGTTGGTGCTTGTTGCTCGTTAATCATAAAGGTCAGTCCCCAGGTTTTTTCTTGGCCTGGGAAAAATTCTGCATCCAGCGACATGGCCTTGTTATAAGTGTGCAGCATGGATACGCGTAGCGGTCCCATGGCATTTTTAGACATGAGCGCAACGGTCTCAGGTTTAAGTAATTGATGACCGTTACCTTTGCCCTGATTTAGAATCATGCGAGTAAAGCGCAGATAGTCGTCCGCGGTGGAGTACATGCCGCCGCCACCGGGATCAATTTCCGGTTCTTGTGGAACTTCGAAAGGCAATACCGTTAGTGCGTCACTTGTCGCCTCACGTTGATGCACCTTAGCTAACCGTGCGCGCATATCTGGTGTGATCTTAAAGCCCGTGCTAGCCATGCCTAGAGGTTCGGTAACGTGTTGCTTTAAGTATTCGCCCAAGCGAAGGCCTGTTGCGGTCGAGACCATCAAGCCTACCCAGTCGATATTGATCCCATACTCCCAGCGCTCGCCCGGATCAAAAGACAGCGGGATATCGATGGCGTTACGTTGCCCTGAGCCTGCCCGAGGTAGCTGATGCAGTTTGAGATAGCGCGCCGAGCTCTCATTCCAGATGTCAGAAGTGAAACCAGCGGTGTGCGTCAGCAGGTGACGCAGGGTAATTTGCCGTTTTGGCCTGCGTAAAACGGGTTGTCCGTCTGTGCCCCAGCCTTCGATGACTTGTATCTGATCGATTTCAGGTACGACGCGCGCGGCAGGCTCGTCTAAATTCAACTTGCCTTGTTCGACGAGTTGCATGGCGGCCGTACCGACAAGGGGCTTAGTCATCGACGCGATCCACATCACGGTGTCCAGACCCATGGCAGTCGGTAGGCCTTGTGCACGAACTCCAAACGCACCTTCGTAAATGGTGTCGTTGCGAGTCGTCGCGGCAGCAGCGACTCCTGGGACCTTCCCAGAGGTGGTCGCAGTCTGCAGCGCTGTGTCGGCGGATTTTTTTAGATTTGCTGTCTGAAGGCTGGAAACAGTAGTCATCGCGAGTCAGGTCTTTGAAATACAGTTGACGAAGGAAGTTGGTCGTTGGCTAGACGAACTCATTAGTGAGGATTCTAACGCGGGGGACATGTATTCAGCGATAGAATCCAAGCATGAGACATTCAACCCGACGTTCTACCGAGTTTGTGCACGACCCCGACCAACCTGCACCAAAGCGTCAGCAAGGGGATTGGCGCGTTATCCGCGATCTGCTGCCCTATCTGCTTGAGTACAAATATCGCGTTCTATTAGCGATTGGGTGCTTGGTTGCTGCCAAGTTTGCCAATCTGGGCATCCCAGTCATGCTCAAGCAAATCGTAGATACGCTTGACGTACGTCACAATGTGGCTGGCGCGTTGCTTGTTGTCCCAATTGGATTGGTTGCAGGGTATGGCTTGCTGCGCTTGTCCTCTTCTCTTTTTGCAGAGCTGCGCGAATTGTTATTTGCTCGGGTCACCCAACATGCGGTTCGTCAGATCGCACTTGAAGTTTTCCAACATTTGCATGCGTTGTCACTGCGCTTTCATTTGTCTCGTCAAACAGGAGGCGTGAGCCGAGACATTGAGCGTGGTACGCGAGCGATTCAATCTCTTGTGTCGTATTCGCTTTACAGCATTATTCCGACCTTAATCGAGTTCGCCTTGGTCTTAGGGTACTTTGCACTGAATTACGACGTGTGGTTTGCGTCAATCACGCTCGCTGCACTCGTCCTTTATATCGTTTTTACAATCATCGTGACAGAGTGGCGAACGCACCTGCGTCGCACCATGAACGATATGGACTCGCGGGCGAATCAAAAGGCCATTGACTCCTTGCTGAATTTTGAGACGGTCAAATACTTTGGTAATGAAGCATTTGAAGCGAAGCGCTATGACGAAAACCTTTTGCGCTACCAAGCGGCAGCGATCAAGTCTCAGAAGTCTCTTGCGCTGTTGAACGTTGGCCAGCAAGTCATCATTGCGATTGGTTTGGTGTTGATCCTGTGGAGAGCGACACTCGGTGTTGCCAATGGCTCAATGACGCTCGGCGATTTGGTTCTCGTTAACACCTTGATGATTCAACTTTATATCCCGTTGAATTTCCTGGGTGTGATCTATCGAGAAATAAAGCAGTCGCTAACAGATTTAGACCGCATGTTTACGTTGCTGGAGTCAGACCGAGAAGTTGCCGATGCGCCCAATGCTCTGCCTTTGCGGATTGAAGATCATTCGCGTGGGCCTGAACTGAGATTTGAGAACGTCTCGTTTCACTACGAGTCGAACCGACAAATTCTGCATGACGTCAGTTTTGTGATTCCTGCCGGGACCATCACGGCAGTGGTCGGGCGCAGTGGCGCCGGCAAAAGTACGTTGGCCAGGCTGTTGTTCCGTTTCTACGATGTGCAAAAGGGTCAGATCCTGATTGATGGACAAGATATTCGCGCGGTACAGCAGGCGAGTTTGCGTCAATCGATCGGTATCGTTCCGCAAGATACTGTTCTGTTCAACGACACAATTGGCTACAACATTGCCTACGGTCGACCTGGTGCGACTGAGCAAGAGATCGCAGCTGCTGCGCGCGCTGCACAGATGTCACAATTCATTGAGCACCTGCCAGACGGTTATGCGACCCAGGTTGGTGAGCGTGGCTTGAAATTGTCGGGTGGCGAAAAACAGCGCGTCGCCATTGCTCGAACGTTGCTAAAGCAACCGTCTATGTTGGTATTTGACGAAGCGACCTCTGCGCTTGATTCAAAAACCGAGCGGGCATTGCAGGAAGAGTTGACGGGGTTGGCGCGAAACAGGACGACATTGATCATTGCGCATCGGCTGTCCACGATCGTGCATGCAGACCAAATCTTGGTGATGGACCACGGCCGAGTCGTAGAGCGCGGAACTCATCAGGAGTTAATTAACTTGGATGGCGTCTATTCGCAGATGTGGCAGATGCAAAAACGACAGGGGGATGACGTCTAGGCACTGTGCGAGGGATGATCGCTGTGCCTTAGACGCCAAAGGGTACCGCTTTATTTCATTTGAAAACCGAGGGTGCGCAAGGCATCAACCAGCACGTCACGTCCGCCCATGGCGTCTGGGCCACGCACACGGTTTAGAGAATGCAGATCCCACGCACCCAGTGGCTTCATGTTCTGCTCAGCGTAGAATTTTTCCATGATCGCGTTATAAGAATCAACGGCTTGCTTGTATGCCTGCGGTTGGTAGGTCTCTTTGTGCAAGACGGCCTCTTGAGGCAAGCGTGGCTTGACGACGTTATTGACGGCGGGGTCGACATGTCCGATGCACATACCAAAGGTGGCGAAGCTCATGGGCGGCAAGCCTAGTTCCTTGGCGACTTCCAGGGGCTTATTGCGGATGGCACCGATATACACAACACCCAGGCCTAGTGATTCTGCCGCAACGGCGGCATTCTGCGAAGCCAAGGCTGAATCGATCACGCCCATCATGAGCATTTCCATGTAGTTCAAACTCTCGGCTGGCTTTTGGCGATCTTTGCCAAGCTCGTGCAAGCGAGCCAAGTCTGCGACCCATACTAAAAATAAGGGACAGCTGCGAATAAAGGCTTGGTTCGCCGCAAGCTGTGAGAGTCGGTCTTTGCGGTCTTGATCTTGCACCGCAACAACGCTCCAAGTTTGAAGGTTGGAGGATGTAGAAGCAGATTGCGCCGCAGCGACTAAAAGTTCGGCTGTGTTTGGGGCTAAGGGTTCGTTGGTGAACGCCCGCACAGAGCGGTGTTGCATGAGTGTTTCGATCGTTGGATTCAACGCATCGAACACGGCAGGGTTATTGCCATAACGTGCTTGGAGCAAGGAGCTTAGTGTGGCGTGTGATTGCTGGGTCATGAGCGTAGGTACCGTTGTTCAAGATAAAAGGTTTATTCCAGTGCCGACAAGCATACCTTGGGTTACAGTTAACACCAAGATGTTCTGAAAAATTGCGGGGTTCGTCCATTGGCAACGACAAGATTGGGATTGAAGTGAATCAAGCGGACGGATTTCGGTTAGAAACAAATGAACGCTGATCCCGCTCGTCGTCGCAAGGCGATTTTGTTATTAGCTTTGCTGGTCTGGATCTGGGGGGTCAACTGGGTCATCGCAAAAATGTCACTGGCCTATATCTCTCCGATATGGGTCACCGCGCTGCGTTTGCTGCCCGCCTGCGCTTTGTTTTTCTCCCTATGTTTTTTTACTGGTCGGTTAAGAGTTCCCGTCCGTGCAGACTTACCAGTCGTGTTTTCGATTGGCTTATTGCATATGGTCGGTTTCTCTGTGCTGGTCAGTATCGGCATTCAGTACATGACCGCGGGAAAATCAATTGTGCTGGCGTACACGACACCGCTTTGGGTGTTACCCGCCGCATGGTTTTTTCTTGGTGAAAAACTCACACGTCGTAAGTTGACTGGATTGGTGGTTGGAATGCTTGGGCTTGTTTTGCTACTACAGCCAGGCGAACTCGATTGGTCTGATCGCGATATCTTGATTGGGCATGGTTTTGTGTTGCTCGCAGCCTTGCTGTGGGCGGGTTCGATTGTGTATGGACGTGCCCATAAGTGGGTGACTCCGCCTTTCGCATTGTTACCTTGGCAGATGCTGGTTGGCGGTTTAACGCAGTTAGTCCTTGCCTTGGCGATCGAGGGTTTGCCTCAGATCAAGTGGTCTGTCGAGTTCGTTTTACTGGTCGGGTTTAATTGTTTACTGGGAAATGGACTTGCTTATTGGTTGATGAATGTCGTGAGTCGCGATCTTCCCGCAAGTGCCGTTTCGATGGGATTGTTGGGTGTTCCCGTCATTGGACTCGTATGCTCTAGTCTCGTGCTGGATGAAACACTTGGACCAGCATTATTGATTGCTGCAGCATTGATTATTTTTGGAATTATTTTAGGTACGACGACTCCGAGGAAAGAGCATGAGCAAAAATGACACCCCTACACCTCCGTCAGATGCTGAGCTAGGGTTCGCTCCGGATGAAGATGCACCGATTCCCTATATGAAGCGGACACGGGATTGGTATCTGGCGCTAGGGTACGGGAACCCGTATCGGTGGGCACATTACATTGACGTACCTTTTACACCCTTGGCTCAACCGCTCGCAAAGGCGACGGTCGCCCTTATTAGTACGGCGTCCCCCTACGATCCAACGAAAGGTGAGCAAGGCGTTGGTGCACCTTACAACGCCGAAGCGAAGTTTTATAAAGTCTACTCAGGCGATAGCTCGATTGACCACGATGTTCGGGTCTCGCATGTGGCGATTGACCGTAAGCACACGACCATGGAAGACAGTAACACCTGGTTTCCCTTGCCTGCGCTTCGCGCTGCCGTTGCGAAAGGTCGCATTGGTCGTCTAGCGACACATTTTTTTGGTGTGCCAACCAACCGTAGTCAGCGCCACACGCTAGAGGTGGATTGTCCAGAAGTACTGCGTCGTTGTCGAGAAGATGGGGTCCAAGCTGTAGTGCTTGTTCCGAATTGCCCTGTGTGCCACCAGACATTGAGCCTGGTTGCACGCTACCTTGAGGCAGCAGGTATCTCTACAGTATTGCTCGCTTGTGCAAAAGACATCGTGGAGCACTGTGGTGTTCCACGCGCTATGTTCAGTGACTTCCCGTTAGGGAATGCCGCTGGCAAACCGAAGAGTCCTGAGTCTCAGGCAGCAACTCTGGAGCTTGCGTTACGCACGCTTGAGTCGGCACCGGCTGCACGCACCACGGTGCAATCGCCCCAACGCTGGAGTGAGTCGCACGCGTGGAAGCGTGATTACTCTAATGTGGAATGCGTGAGCCCCGAAGAGTTGACCCGGTTGCGTGCAGCGAACGACCGGGCCAAGGAGGCGGCTAAAGCGCTACGAGATCATCAGTTGACGTAGAGCCCGGCGGACTTGATCAACGGTGTGAACATATTAATTTCGTTTTTGAGATGTTCACGCAGTTTGGCAGGTGTTGCCAGCGCAGGTGCGACAGGTGCACTGCCGATACCTGCGAGGCGTTCTTTCACGACCGGATCCAAGACTGCTTTTGCTAGGGCATCAGACAGTTTGTCGATGATTGGCTTTGGCGTTCCCTTAGGCGCGTAGAGTCCGAACCAAATGCTAATGTCAAACCCTTTGACGCCGGCCTCGTTTAGGGAAGGGAGATCAGGCAAAGAGTCGAGGCGTTTGCTACCTGCGACGGCATAGGCTTTTACACGATTAGCTTTGATCGCCGGCATGGTGCCGGTTGTTTGATCGCAAAGTAAATCTATTTGTCCGCCCATTAAGTCATTCAGTGCTGGTCCAGTTCCTTTGTAAGGAATGAGTGTTGGCTTAATGCCAAGCGTTTCCATGAACAGCAAGCTGCAGAGGTGCGAAGCTGAACCAGCACCCGCATTACCCATACTGATTTTTTCGCCGTTCTTTCTGATGTAATCCACGAACTCTTGCGTGCCAACAGGAGGGAAGTCTTTGCGTGCGACCAACACCATGGGACCAACAGTCGCCAATCCAATTGGTTCAAAGTCTTTCACGGGGTCGTAGGAAAGATTCTTGATCATTAGCGAATTGGTGGCATGGCTGATGTGAATCATAAGCAGGTTATAGCCATCGGGTGCGGATCTAGCCACCTTCGCAGTACCGATACTTCCGCCAGCGCCAGCAACGTTTTCGACAACAATTTGTTGACCAAGCGTTTTTTGCATGGCAGAAGCAAAAAGGCGAGTGATCGTGTCACCTGGACCGCCTGGCGCATAGGGCATCGCCATGGTGATGATCTTTGATGGGTACTCTTGCGCAGAGGCAGATAGTGAGGCGATGGCCAACCCGGCAGCCACGATTAGTTTACGTACTAAGACTGTTTTCATTTTGACTGTATCCCCCTAAGAAAAAGTAATTTGATATTACTATGTAAGTACCTTTTTTAGCTAAAAACCCCTATGCCTATCTCGATGCTTGAATCTGCAATTTTTAAGGATATGTTTGGTACTGCCGCCATGCGTGCGGTGTTTGACGATGCTGCGACGTTGTATCGCTACACGGAAACCGAAATCGCCTTGGCGAAGGTGCAGGGCGAACTAGGCGTTATCCCCCAAGCCGCTGCTGCAGCAATCTGCCAACGCGCTGATTCGGCCAAACTTGATCTGGCGGAACTCAAGCGCGAAACTGAAATCGTCGGTTACCCGATTTTGCCCTTAGTGCACCAGCTATCAAAAATGTGCGGACCAGAGGGCGAGTATTTACATTGGGGTGCGACCACCCAAGACATCATGGATACTGCCACGGTGTTGCAGGTGCGAGCGGCGCTCGAAATCATCGAGACGGATCTGAAAGAGCTTGATCAGATTCTCGATCAGCTGTCTGCCACCTACCGCGATGCGCCGATGGCGGGCCGCACACATTTGCAGCATGCCTTGCCGATTACGTTTGGTTATAAAGCGGCGGTGTGGCTACTGATGGTTCGACGTCACCGAGAGCGCTTAGCGCAGCTCAAGCCTCGCGTGTTGATTGGTCAGTTTGGCGGTGCAGCGGGAACGCTGGCCTCTCTGGGTGCTCAGGGCTTGCCGGTACAGGCGGCTCTGATGAAGGAGCTTGGCTTGGGTCTCGCCCCGGTCACCTGGCATGTTGCTCGAGATGGGCTCGTAGAGACCATTCAATTTTTGGCGTTAGTCACTGGATCGCTTGGCAAAATTGCCTTTGACATCATGTTGATGATGACTAATGAGCTCGGTGAAGCGTTTGAGCCTTTTGTTAAGGGACGGGGCGCATCAAGCACCATGCCTCAAAAACGCAATCCGATTTCGTGCGAACTCATGCTGAGCGCATCCAAGTCGGTTAGACAGCATGCGGGCCTCGCCTTAGATGCGATGGTTCAAGACTTTGAGCGTGCGACGGGCCCCTGGCATATCGAGTGGGCTGCTATTCCGGAATCATTTATTTTGACGGCAGGCGCCTTGCGTCAAGCCAAATTCATGCTGGGCGGGCTAGAGGTGGATACCAAGCGCATGCTTAAAAACCTGGATCTGACCGGTGGCCTGATTGTGGCGGAAGCGGTGATGATGGGGTTGGCTCCACATATCGGGCGTCAAACTGCGCATGATGTGGTCTATGACGCGTGCCGTATCGCCGCTACCCAGGGTAAGAAACTAGCAGAAGTTTTGTATCTTGACACGAAGGTGAACACTAAGCTTGATCGCGCACGTATCGATGCACTCTGCGATCCGGCGAACTATTTAGGTGCTGCACCACAGATGGTGGATCAAATGCGTGCCTGGCACAAAAGCTGAGGTTACCAATGCGTGTGATCCGTGCTGCAGATATTGTTTCGAGTATTGCCGACGCTTTGCAGTTTGTCAGCTACTACCATCCGGCAGATTTCGTTCAGGCCTTAAAGAGTGCCTATCAGAAGGAAACTTCTGCGCCCGCGCGCAATGCGCTGTTGCAACTCTTGGTCAACAGCAAGCTTAGTGCACAGGCACATCGTCCGATCTGCCAAGACACAGGTGTGGCTCACGTTTTTTTCAAACTAGGAATGGACGCCAGAATTTCCGCGGATGGTAAGCAACCGACGCCGAGCCTGCAGGCGCTGGCCGATGCTGGCGTCTCGCAGGGGTACACCTATGCAGGAAATCCCTTGCGCGCTTCGATGATCCGACAACCTCTTGGTGATCGCAGCAATACGGGTGACAACACGCCGGCCATCGTGCATATCGAAATGATTGAAGGTGATACGCTTGAAGTCACCGTGGTGGCCAAGGGGGGTGGCGGTGATGTGAAGGCGCGTTATGCCATGCTTAATCCGAGCGATTCGGTGGCTGACTGGGTCGTGAGTCAGCTTCCGGGAATGGGTGCTGGGTGGTGTCCTCCGGGTGTTTTAGGCTTGGGGATTGGGGGTTCGCCAGAACAAGCAATGGTCATGGCGAAGCGTTCGCTATTTGCGCCGATTGATATTCAGAGCTTGCGTGTGCGTGACGACTTGGATGAGGCAGAGCGCTTGCGCGTAGAAATTTTTGATCGCGTGAACGCTTTGGGCATTGGCGCGCAGGGACTTGGGGGTGACGCGACAATCTTAGACGTCAAGATCGCTCAGGCCCCATCACATGCAGCGTTATTGCCAGTTGCGTTGATGCCTAATTGTGCAGCCACACGTTTCGTCTCTTTTAATCTCGATGGCTCGGGTCCAGCCAAACTTGTCGCGCCCGATGCGTCCGTCTGGGATGACATACCGCAAAAAATGCCCTTTGCGGACGGTCGTCGCGTCAACCTCGACACGCTTTCACTTGAGGAAGTGCGCTCTTGGAAAGCAGGTGAATTGCTGTTGTTATCGGGTCGTCTTTTGACCGGTCGAGATGCCGCGCATAAGCGCCTGACCGATATGCTGGCACGAGGTGAGGCGCTACCCGTCGATTTAAAGAACCGCGCAATTTATTATGTGGGACCGGTTGATCCGATCGAAGGCGAAGCGGTTGGTCCTGCAGGCCCAACGACTTCTGCCCGAATGGATAAGTTCATGCCAGCCTTGCTCGAAAAAACGGGGTTGCTGGTCTCTGTCGGAAAAGCCGAGCGTGGGCCAGTCGCGATCGAAGCGATAAGAAAGGCAGGAGTCGCGTATTTGGTGGCGGTAGGCGGAGCTGCTTACTTGGTGTCTAAAGCAATCGAATCCGCAAAAGTGTTGGCTTTTGAGGATCTAGGTATGGAAGCGATTTATGAATTTGTCGTGCGTGATATGCCGGTTACTGTCGCAATCGATCACACCGGCCGCACGATACACTGGATGAAGTCAGACAATAACTAGGAGACATGATGGGAACCGCTACATCGATCGTTATGAATACCTCGCCTAAGATTCCGCCTGGGCCCCTTAAAGGACGGGTGAGCGCCGAGGAATGGAAGACACGCGTGGAACTTGCGGCCTGTTATCGCTTGGTATCGCTCTACGGTATGACCGATATGATTGCGAACCATATTTCTGCAATGGTGCCGGGTGAGCCTAATCATTATCTGATCAACCCGTACGGGATGTTGTATGACGAAATCACCGCCTCGAGCCTGATCAAAATCGATATCGACGGCAACATCATTGATCGTCCAAATGAAGATTACGGGATTAATCGCACGGGCTTTGTAATCCATAGCGCCATTCATTCTGTGCGACCCGATGCTGCATGCATCATCCACACGCACACGCGTGCTGGTATGACCGTGTCAACCTTAAAGTGCGGCCTGTTACCGCTGACACAAACCGCGACGCGTTTTGCCAAGGTTGCGTACCATCACTTCGAAGGCATCTCTGTCGATTTGTCTGAGCAAAAAAGTTTGCAGCGTGACTTGGGCGATGCAGAGGTGATGATCTTGCATAACCACGGACTGCTTGCTGTTGGTCCATCAATTCCTGAAGCCTTCAACAGTATCTATCGCCTAGAACTAGCCTGCAAAGTGCAAGTTGATGCGATGGCCTGCAACGCGGAGCTGATCATTCCGGAGCCCGAGGTGGTTGCCAAAGCGAATGCACAGTGGAACCCGAGCGTAACCAGACGCTACGGTATTCTTGAATGGCCCGCTATGCTTCGTCAGCTAGATAAGAAAGACGATAGTTACAAGCAATAAGATGACGCAACACGCTAAGCCCGAGGTAATTGTGGCGTTTCCGGTTGCCGGTGCGGCACTTGAGGCCTTACGTGGGCATTACACGGTACACCATGTGCCAGTTGTGGCTGAGCGCCAAGCCGCAGTCGATCAACTCGGTGCTCGAATCGTGGCAGTCATCACAAACGGCACCTATGGATGGGACGCTGCACTGATGCGCCAGATGCCTAAACTAAAGGTGATTGCTGCCTTTGGCGCCGGTTATGAAAACATCGAGGTGCAGGCTGCTTATGAACTCGGTATCGCAACGAGTCATGGCCGCGGCACGAACACAATTAGTGTGGCGGATCATGCGCTGACGTTGCTGTTCGCTATCGTGCGCGACGTTGTCATGTCCGCCGAAGGGTTGCAGAAGGGTCAGTGGCACACTATTCGTCACGCACGCCCAGATATTTCTGGACGACGGCTGGGGATTTTTGGGCTTGGTCTCATTGGGCAAGCGATCGCGACGCGTGCGCGAGCGTTTGATATGTCGATCGCATACTGCAACCGCAAGCCCAATCCAGACGTGACGTATGAGTATGTGTCAACACTAGAGAGCTTGGCCGAGAAAGTGGACTTTTTGATTTGTGCTGCGCCGGGTGGCGCAGCCACACAGCATGCGGTGAATGCGGCCGTTTTGCGGGCGCTTGGGCCACAGGGCTATTTGGTGAATGTGGGGCGCGGCTCTGTTGTGGATTCAGACGCACTGTCGTTTGCGTTGCGCAATGGACAAATCGCAGGCGCTGGGCTGGACGTCTTCGAGGGCGAACCGCAGCTGCCAGAGTCTTTAAAGGGGCACTCAAATTTGCTTGTAACCCCGCATATTGCCGGGTTTTCCCCGGACTCCTTCGAGGGCTACATACGCTCAGTGGTCGAGAACGTTGATGCCTGTCTGGCCGGGCGTCCCGCCGTCACGCCCATTCCCCTTTAACGCTTGACCGCCTTGACAGTTTGAAGACTGTCAGCGACACTTTGTCCGGACAAACAACTAAACCAGACAAAAGAGGGTGGGATGGAGATCAAGACAGTCGGGCACAAACGCTATCAGGCTAGCTACGGGCGATATCTCGAGGATTTCGAGCTTGGTGCTGTGTATGAACATCGGCCAGGGCGGACTATCTCCGAGGCAGATAACACGCAGTTTTCGCTCATGACGATGAATTTTCATCCTATGCACTGTGACGCCGCGTTTGCTGCCAAGAGTGAATTCGGCAAGTTGTTGGTCAACAGTGGCCTGACGCTGGCAATTGTCCTTGGCATGACGGTTAACGACATTAGCGGTAAGGCAGTTGCTAACTTGGGCTGGAAGGAGATCAACTTAACAGCACCAGTTTTCCCGGGTGATACGCTGTATGCAGAGTCTGAAGTGCTAGAGGTCCGTGACTCCAAAAGCCGGCCAACGCAAGGCATGGTGACTGTTCGCACGCGTGCGTTTAATCAGAATGGGGTCGAAATCATGAATTTCATTCGTACAGCCCTAGTACCTAAACGTGGTCACGGCGTAGGCGACTGAGCCGCTCACGATTAGACAGGTTTATAAAGTCGAATCTGTAGTCCCATCACAAAACACATAAGAGACAAGACAATGAAAATGATCAAACGCTTCACCCTGGCTCTAACCGCAGTTGTGCTTACTTCAGTTGCTGTAACAAGTCATGCGCAGTACCCCGAAAGTCCAGTCAAGATGATTGTTGGCTTTCCACCAGGACAGGCGACGGATATCGTGGCGCGCTATATGGCGCAGAAGTTTGCTGACAATATCCCTGGTTCAAACTTTATCGTGGATAACCGTCCAGGCGCGTCTGGGATCTTGGGTAGTCGTATCGTTGCGGGCGCTGCGCCCGACGGATTGACCTTGATGATGGGGTCAAGCGCGACACTGGCGGTGAACCCCGCCTTATATAAGGATCTGCCTTATGACGTACTACGTGACTTCAGGCCAATCAGCTTAATTGCCGTGGTGCCGCAGTATCTCGTGGTCAATCCAGATTTGCCGGTCAAGACAGTTCAGGATCTCGTCGCGTTGGCAAAAAAGAATCCAGGAAAAATAAATTATGGTTCTGGGGGAAGTGGTGTCACCAATCACCTCATCATGGAGCTTTTCAAACAGGCCGCCGGCATCGATATGACTCATGTGCCCTACAAGGGTGGTCCTGCAGCACTGACCGACTTGATGGCAGGTCGAATTTCGGTAATGTTTGAAACGGGACCAGGCGCGATTCCGCACATCAAGTCTGGACGGTTACGCGCGATCGCAGTGTCAAGTGCGGAACGTGCTGCGGTGACACCTGATATCCCAACGGTTGCCGAATCGGGCTATCCAGGGTTTCAGGCCGTTGCATGGATTGGACTGGTTGCACCTGCCAAGACACCGGAGGCGGTGATCAGCAAGCTTTCAAGTATTTCAATGAAGTCGCTCCGCGAAAAAGACTTTTCGGAAAAACTTGCAGCGCTGGGTGCTGTGCCGGTTGGAAACTCACCCAGTGAATTCAAGACGTTTATCGAAGGCGAACTCAAGCGCTGGGCTATCGCCGTGAAGCTGTCAGGCGCGAAGGTTGATTAAATCGGAATCATCATGACCAAACAAATAGGTAGTACCCCAGCAGCAGGCCGAGCTATTTCAGAACAAATCGCTAGCTTTGCGACCAACCTGAAATCCACCGACATCCCACCCGCAATACGCGAGCGCGCAAAGTTGTTGATGCTCGACGCATTCGGCATTGCACTGGCTTCGCACGGCTATGATTTTTCAAAGCGTGCCATGGCGGCGATCGACGAATTGAATTCGGGTGGTGAGTCCATCGTGGTGGGTTCGGACAAGCGTCTCGACCTTCGAAACTCTATCTTGATGAATGGCATTCTGATTCATGGCTTAGATTATGACGATACGCATGCTCAAGGCGTGATCCACACCACGACATCAACCTTGCCGACCGCACTCGCCGTAGCTGCTAAGCAAAACAAAAGTGGTGCTGACATGCTCACCGCCTTCGTGCTCGGTGTGGAAGTTGCTGCGCGGCTTGGTTCGGTAGCCAAGGGAGGCTTCCATCAAATTGGGTTTCATCCTACTGGACTGATCGGCACCTTTGGTTGCACGATGGTGACGGGGTGGTTGATGGGGCTCAATGCTGCGCAATATGTGGACGCGCAGGGACTTGCCTTGTCGGTTGCATCTGGCAGTCTGGAATTTTTAAATGATGGCGCCTGGAATAAGCGGATGCATCCTGGCTGGGCTGGGTACTCGGGTGTAACGGCTGCGACGCTGGGCCGCCATGGCTATACCGGAACGCGTTTGGCCTATGAAGGGCGCTTTGGCTTGTATGCGAGCCACCTTGCAGGCCGTGATGATTATGACTTGAGTATGGCCACTCAAGATTTTGGCAAGGTCTGGGAACTGGATCGCGTGTCAGTTAAACCTTTGCCTGCCTGTCACTTTACGCATGCCTGTGTCGATGCGGCGGTGCGAATTTATGCTCAAGGCGTACGAGCCGATCAGATCAAACGTATCGAGGTGCTGGTTCCAGAAGAAGTCGTTAAGACTGTCTGCGAGCCAGAAGCGGCAAAACGCAAACCCGCTAACTCGTATGAGGCGCAATTCAGCACCCACTACTTGGTCGGTACAGCCTTGTTAAAAGGGCGACTGACGCTAGATGATATTGATGAGCCTGCCCTGTCTGACCCCAAGGTTTTAGCGTTGGCGGCGATTACGGAGTATTCGGTAGACCCAAATAGCCGTTTTCCCAAGTTCTTTGATGGTGAGGTGATCGTCGAGCTCAAGGATGGTCGGATCATTCGTGAGCGCGAAGCGATGAATCGAGGCTCTGTAGATCGTCCACTTACAGCGCAGGACATCATCACCAAATATCGTGACAACGCTGCTCGACAAGTGTCAGCTGCCCGCAGCTTAGAAATTGAAGAGCGAGTATTGAATCTTGAAAACGGCTCGGCTCGAGACTTGGCAGCTTGTCTTGGTCGCATCGCCTGACCTTAGTCCTTATTTATCAACAAACACCTAAAGTGCAGCACCGGAGATTAGAAACAATGAGTAATCAAGACGCAGATCAGGAACGCATCATTCTCGACATGGTCGATCGCTTCCTGGAGAAAGAGGTCAAGCCTTACGCGTGGCAGCTCGAGCATGACGACGAATACCCGGCAGAGATTGTCGAAAAAATGAAAGAAATGGGCTTGTTTGGCTGTTTGATCGCACCGGAGTATGGTGGCCTAGGTTTGTCAACGGTGACCTACGCAAAAATCATTGAACATATTTCAATCGTGTGGATGTCCGTGTCGGGAATTATTAATTCTCACATCATCATGGCAGCTGCGCTGCAGAGAAATGGTACTGAAGAGCAAAAGCGTGCCTTCTTGCCACGCTTCGCGACGGGTGAGTTGCGTGGTGGCATTGCGCTGACGGAGCCCGACTGTGGCACTGACCTGCAGGCGATCCGTACTACTGCGGTTCGAGATGGTGATGACTACATCATCCAGGGCAATAAGATGTGGATCTCGAATGGTATCTATGGGAACTGCTTCGCCGTGTTGGTCAAGACTGATCCGAATGCGAGTCCACGTCACAAGGGCATGAGCTTGTTCCTCGTTGAAAAGAGTGACGCGTTTCGCGCGAGCCGGAAGTTAGAAAAACTCGGCTACAAAGGGATCGACTCGGCTGAGCTAGTTTTCGAGCAGTGTCGTGTGCCTGCGAGCCAGTTAATCGGTGGCAAAGAAGGTAAGGGTTTGCAAATGATTTTGAACGGGCTGGAGCTCGGCCGAATTAACGTTGCGGCACGGGGTGTGGGTGTAGCGCAAGCCGCCTTGAACGAAGCAGTGAAGTATTCACAGCAACGTAAAACGTTCGGAAAGCAAATTTGTGAACACCAAGCTATTCAATTGAAGTTGGGTGATATGGCAACGCGAACGGAAGCCTCAAGGCTTTTGACTATGCGTGCGGCAGAGGCTTACGATCGTGGCGAACGTTGCGATATGGAGGCTGGAATGGCTAAGTTGTTCGCAACGGAGTCTGCGTTGGAAAATAGTATGGAAGCGATGCGCGTCCATGGTGGTTATGGCTATTCAAAAGAGTATCTGGTGGAGCGCTTCTATCGCGATGCCCCGTTGTTGACGATTGGTGAAGGCACTAACGAGATGCAGCGAATCATTATCGCCAAGCAGCTGATTGCAAGGAATCCAATATGAGTTTGCCGCTGCAAGGGATGCGGATACTTGCCATTGAACAGTATGGTGCGGGTCCGTTCTCAACTCAACACTTAGCTGATTTAGGCGCAGAAGTCATTAAGATTGAGAATCCACACGATGGTGGCGACGTCGGTCGTGCGGTCGGACCACATTACTTTGGTCCCGGCGATAGTCATTTTTATCAAGCCTTCAATAGAAACAAGAAGAGCATCCGCCTAGATCTTAAAAAAGATGCAGGTCGAGAGGTATTGCATAAGCTAGTCGAGCACGCGGATGCAGTCTTCAATAATTTGCGTGGTGACTTACCAACAAAATTGGGTCTGGACTACGATTCACTAAAACATATTCGCAAGGACATCGTCTGTGTGCATTTGTCGGCTTATGGTCGTGAAGGCGAGCGTGCTGCCTGGCCTGGTTATGATTACTTGATGCAAGCCGAAGCGGGCTATCTGTCGCTGACTGGTGAGCCGGATGGTCCACCCTCGCGTTTTGGTCTGTCGATGATTGATTTGATGACCGGCACAACCGCCGCTCTAGGACTCGTGTCTGGCGTGTTAGGTGCAAGAGCGACCGGAGTTGGACGTGATATCGATACTAGTTTGTTTGATGTAGCGATGCATAACCTCGCCTATCTTGCAACGTGGTATCTGAATGGCGGTCACGTTACAGGTAGAGCACCTCGCTCAGGTCATCCGTCTCTTGTGCCAAGTCAGTTGTATCCAACTAAAGATGGCTGGCTATTTATCATGTGCAATAAAGAAAAGTTCTGGCCTGTCTTGGCCAAAGAGCTTGGGCGACCTGAATGGGCGCAACGTCCTGAGTACAGTTCTTACAAAGCCCGTTTAGAGAATCGAGATCAGTTCAATGCTGATATTGAGAGCGTTACGTCGACGGACACCACCGCGAACTGGATGAAAAAGTTTGCAGGGAAAGTGCCTGCCTCTCCGGTCTATGACGTCGCTCAGGCCTTGGACAACCCCTTTGTGCATTCGCGAGAAGGTGTGGTCAAGACCGCGAGGGCGGATGGCTCGGAAGTGCTAGGTGTTGCTGCTCCGATTCGATGCGCCGGAGATCCTGCACCGTTGCGCGCAGCCCCTGAAATGGGCGCTGATACAGATGAGTTATTAGCTTCTGCTGGTTTTACGGCAGAGCAAATTAAGTTCTTGCGTGAGCATGCCGTTCTGTGAGGTGGAGGTATTTCATGACTAGGTTTTGCCGATGACTCGAGTGGAATCATCTTTGTCGGTACCGCGTTACGTGCAGGTCGCACGTACGTTGTTCGACGAGATCGAGAGCGGCCGCTATGGAGTCGGGAGCCTGTTACCCACGGAATTCGAGCTGTGCGAGCAGTTTGGTGTTTCGCGGTTTACCGTTCGCGAAGCGGTAAAGCAGCTGGTGCAGCAGGGCTTGGTGACGCGCCAACCAGGTGTTGGTAGTCGCGTTCTGGCGCAGCGTCCAGTTAAGCAATACACGCAAACGATGACGGGTATCACTGACCTGCGACAGTACGCAAGCGAGACGACACTGCAGGTGACGAAGTCGGAGCTCTTGCCTGTAGCGGGTGAGTTGGCGAAGTTACTCGATGCAAATAAGGGAGAGACGTGGTTGCATATCGAGGGTTTGCGCTATCAGGCTGGCCAACCGCAGCCAATTTGTTTGACAGATGTATATGTCGCGCCGAGGTTTCGATCGCTTGAAGGTGTGCGGGATGCAATGCGACAGCCACTCTATCGTATTTTAGAGAAGCAGTTCAATTGCACGATTAAAACTGTGCACCAGGAGATCCGCGCGATGGTGCTAAACGCTCAGATTGCCAAACAGCTTGGCGTATCTACCCGCACTGCGGGGTTATGGATCGCCCGTCGATATCTCGATGAGCGTGATGAGCTTGTTGAACTAGCCGTGAGTGTTCATCCCGCCGATCGGTTTAGCTATCGTGAGTCCTTCCGTCGTGATTGGCAGTTAAATAATATCAATACCGACATCACACATTGATCGGTTTATTTCATAGCTTTGCTAGAGTGACCAACAGTGTTTTGTAGCCTAATATACTCAAAAAATATAGATTAGCTACTTTAAGGAACATAAATGAAATTTCTCAGCTACACGCATGAGGGTCGAGACTCTTTTGGTGTTTTGCGCGATGATCAGACGATCGTGGACCTTGCCTCACGCTTGGGCGCACAGTATCCAACGCTATTGCAACTGGTGCGCAAAGATGGATGGGAAGCGGCGCGTAAAGTGGTGCAAGCTGCGAGGGTTGGTGATTTTAAGGAAGCCGAGATCGAATACCTGCCACTATATCTCGAGCCCGTGACTATTCATTGTGTTGGGTTGAACTATGCGGCCCATGCCGCAGAAGCAGGTCACAAGCCGCCAGAGTATCCTCGCACTTTCGTCAAGATCCCCGCTGCTCTGGTGGCACATGGTCAGGATTTCGAAAAGCCAACGTTGTCGCCTGAGTATGACTTTGAGGGCGAAATCGCTGTGGTCCTGAGTAAAGATGCTCGCAACGTTAAAGCAAAAGACGCGGCACAATATATTGCTGGATATACCTGCTTTATGGATGGATCCGTGCGTGACTATCAGTTTCAACGCACGCTCGATCAAGGCAAGAACTTTTATCGTTCTAGTTCGATAGGCCCATGCTTGGTTACAGCGGACGAGGTTGGCCCGTTAGATAAGCTTACGATCACGACGAAGGTCGCTGGCGAGGTCATGCAAAACGCTGCCTTTGAAACCATGATTTTTTCGATTCCAAAACTGATCGAATATATCTCTGCTTTTACGGCATTATCTGCTGGCGATGTGATTGCGACGGGCACTCCAGAGGGAGTTGGTTTCAGCCGCAAGCCGCCCAGATTCTTGCAGTCCGGAGAGGTTGTTGAGGTGATTGTCGATCGTGTAGGGATGCTTCGCAATAAGGTCGTGTAAGACCTTAGCTGCCAAATGTTGCTAAAAGATCCCAGTGCCCGATCATGCAGGCCTGGGCCTCTTGCCGGGCTGTCTTCCAAGAGGCGAGCGTGGCCGCATCCAGGAGGCCTGTCTCACCCACGGCTTGCGCGCTACCAGTGGCGAGTGCATGGATCAACGCAGCGTCTTGGGTTTGATCAAGCTCCCAAGGACTAGGCGCAATACTCACCTGAAAGCCATATTCCAGTAAGCGCCGTTGCATAATGTCGACCGCTTTAGGGCCGGCAGCCAAACCAAAACCTTTGTCGGTCGCTTGATGCGCATGAAAAGCACGCAGCGCTTGCGCATCGGCGGGATGTGTGGGCATCCATTGTTCTGAACCATCATAGGTCAGGACGGTGTATAGCGGCGTGCAGAGTGCCGAACAAAAGCGCTCTAGCCACGGTTCTGCGACTAAGTCAAAGAAAGCTGCCGCCGTTAGTAAATCAGCTGGTTGCTCAAGGATCAATTCGATATTCTTGGATAGGTCCGTGCACAGGAAGTCCACTTGAAGGTGCTTGTCTCCCTTCCTAAGGCGCAAGCTCGTGTCCTTGGCAGGCTCTGCAGTGTCAGCCCAAGCGGACAGGGCAAGACGTGCGGCCTCAATGAGCTTTGGGTCATAATCAATGAGTGTCCAGTGCTGGTCACAGTCGAGATGCGGTGACAATCCACGCAGGTTCGATCCCGTACCGGAGCCCAGATCAATGATCCGTAGCGGCAGGCTCTCGGCGGTACGCGAACGCGTTAACAGTTGATTCAGCTGTTCGCGCAAGGCTTGATTACGTGATCGGTGATCTGCCGGTTCACGCAGTGCCAACCATTGCGATGAAAATTCACTCATACAGGACTCTTTGATGTTTGTTCATTGAATTGCGCATTGACGATTTCCGTGAAGCGACCGTTTCGTGCGTATAAAGCGTCGAATGACCCAGTCTCGATGACACGGCCATCCTCCATCACCAGAATCGTATCGGCGTGACGTATTGTGCTCAATCTGTGGGCGATCACAAGCGTTGTGCGATTGCGGGTAACTTCCTCAAGCGCTTCCATTAGCTTGAGTTCCGTTGTGCCATCTAGTGCGCTTGTGGCTTCATCTAGAATTAAGATGGGTGGATCCTTTAGGATGACGCGTGCAATCGATAGACGCTGACGTTCTCCTCCAGACAACGCTCGACCACGTTCGCCGATATTAGTCTCCAAGCCGTGCGGCTGGCGTTCGATAAATTCGAGGGCCTGAGCACGCGCACAAGCTTCAAGCAACTGCGCATCCGTAGCCTCTGGGCTACCGATCCGAAGATTTTCGGCGATTGAGCGGTTAAAGAGTAGCGGCTCTTGAAACACAACGCCGATGTTGCGACGCAGAGCCGTAAGTTGGAAGTGGCGAATGTCTTGATCATCCACTTTAATCAGGCCCGTTTGCGGATCGAATGCGCGATAGAGTAGGCTTAGCGCCGTTGTCTTGCCTGCGCCAGACGCACCAACCAAGGCAATCGTTTGTCCGGGCTGTATGGTGAAACTTAGATTATCAATAGCGGTGCGCTTGCCATCGTAGGAAAATGAAAC
>Ga0164292_10000495_pt1 | contig 30765 bp, 21 predicted proteins | sample GEODES117metaG_FD_111486 | JGI IMG/M metagenome (GOLD analysis project Ga0164292, IMG submission 111486) | Eutrophic lake water microbial communities from Lake Mendota, Wisconsin, USA - GEODES117 metaG | ecosystem: Environmental > Aquatic > Freshwater > Lake | place: USA: Lake Mendota...
GATTAGCGTGCCTGCACCCCATCTAAGTGCTGGTTGCTCTTGCGGGTGCAGTGGGGTGGTGTTTTCTGATGCGTGATATGATGGTGCATAATTGTTGGCCTTGATTGGAAAAGTCGATGATGACGATTTGCTGTTTGGTCTTAAAGATTTGCGTTACGAAATTTTTGGGTACGGCTTTGTATTCGAAGTGCACGAATTCTTCATTCAGAACTTATGTAAGCTCTAATCAACTTGGTTCCTGTTGGTTAGTTGTTCTATCAATCCGAATCGTCCGTAATTGTTTCTAATTGTTCGGTCATGATGTTAGTTTGATAGAACTCGATTGGGTTGTATGTTCGGTGTCTGTGTAAAATGCGTCTGCCCAGATGAGATAAATTCGGCCGGGGCTTGCGTTTCTGGCCCATGGCAAGAAGCTAGCAAGGTGGAACGGAATCCTGATTTCGTAGGGCTTGGCGCTTTTTCTCGGCATTTGCTATGGTCTGTTTGCTTTTTGTTTGAATCCGATAGTTGGCCTCTCGATTTGGAACCTAGTGAATAAATGCACTTTCTGTCTCGATTTTTGGTTGTAATCGTCACTTTTTCGTCCGGAGTGCTAGCCTTCGCCGAGAGGCATAAACGGCCAAATGTGCTTTGGTTTGTTGTCGATGATATGTCACCAAACTTTTCGTGCTATGGAGAAGCTTTGATTAGCACGCCAAATGTTGATCGTCTGGCTAGAGAAGGCACGAAGTTTAGTAGTGCCTTTGTGACGGCTCCTGTCTGCTCGCCCTGCCGTTCTGCATTAATCACGGGCATGTATCAGACAACGATCGGGGCCCACCACCACCGAAGTGGTCGAGGAAACTTGAAAATCAGACTTCCTGAAGGTGTGGTTCCTTTGCCAGTTTTATTTAAGCAACAGGGGTATTTCACTTGTACAGGGAGTGGTCTTCCCGGTATCGCTTCGAATGGGTTGCCAAGTCGGAGAGAGGAAAAGGGTAAGGATGATTACAACTTCGAGTGGGAAAAAGGGATGTACGATTCGAGCGATTGGGGTGGTCGCGCGGACGGACAACCGTTTTTCATGCAGGTACATCTTCCAGGGGGAAAGCTTCGTGGCGGAAGCGACATCGAGGCGATTACCCTCAGTCGACGTGCGGTGCGAGAGTTGGGAAATCAAGTTTATCCGGAAAACGTTGAATTGCCCCCATACTACCCCACCGATCCGGTTTTGCTTCGTGATTGGGCCGCGTATTTAGATGCGGTCAGATTTACAGACAAGCATGTCGGTGAAGTTCTAAGTCGTTTGGAACGAGAACGCATTTTGGACGAAACGATAGTCGTCTTTATGGCCGACCATGGAATTAGTCATGCGCGTGGTAAGCAGTTTCTTTACGATGAAGGGACGCATGTTCCGTTGATTATTCGTGGTCTAGGGATTCCTGTCGGTGAAGTTCGTTCGGATCTAGTAGAGCATATCGATGTAGCGGCAATTTCTCTCGGCGTTGCCGGGATTGGCATTCCTGCCTACATGCAGGGTCAGAATGTCTTTTCTCCTGACTACGAACGACGTGGTTTTGTGATCGCCGCCCGTGATCGCTGTGACGAGACTGTTGACAGAATTCGAAGTTTGCGTACCGACGAATTTCTTTATATCCGAAATTTTTTGCCACAGAGGCCAATGTTACAACCGAACGCGTACAAAGATAGTAAGTCGATCATTCAGTCTATTCGCCGTCTGAAAGCCAGTGGCGAACTGTGTGATTTGGGCAAGCGTCTTTTGTTTTCGGCGGAGCGCCCATCGGAGGAACTTTATCTTTGGCGCAAAGATAAGTGGCAGCAACGGAATCTTGCAAGTGAGGCAGCGTATCAAGAAGTTCTTACGGAGTTGCGAGTAAAGTTGGATAAGTGGGTCGCTGATACAAAGGATAGGGGTTTCGAGAACGAAGCGATGTACGACAGCGATATGGCTGCTTACATGGAGGGTAAGACCGAAGAGGTGAAGTCTGTCATACTGGACAATATTAGTCAGATGAAAGAATGGGCGAGAAAGGGTCAGTAGCAAATGGGGTTAGCGGTTATTAAATCAATCCGGCCTAGGGAGTTTTACTCGCCGGTTTCTTTGTCATTTTATCTCCCGAATGCTAGATGCTTTTCCCATTCGCCGGGCATTTTGGCACTATTGGGGCACAAGCAGTATTTTAACTAATTTCGGTTTTTTGTAGGGTCTGCTGAGGATACTTAGTTCCTTTTGGGGGCTAGTCAGCGGTGCTTAGATAAAATCTGTTACTCGGCTTAGCATAATGGTGCCTTTCTAGAGCAAATTCGCATTCGCGCTGTTGCTAAAAAACCTCCACAAACGGTGAACGCAATCCGAAAGAAACTCGGTGACAAGGATCCAAAAACACGGGTTTTTGCAACGCGGAACATTTGGTACGCAACGCCCTCCGAGAAATTCGTTGGTGTTATTCGTTGTCAGATGACGGATGAAGTTTGGCAAGTCGATTGCCGAGTTGGTCTGGAAAAATGAAGATGAGCAAATTGATCAAATCATTACGAAATCTCCCGGTGTTCCCGTGGTTATTCTTGTGCACCTTTACTTCGGTTATAAATGGGCCTTAACAGCGACTAACTGATTTTGTCGTTAAAGACTTCCTAATTGCAATATCCTGATTACTGTTTGGCTACTTTTCGAGTAACAGCCGTGCGGATTACGGTTTTGGTATAATCCGATCGACATGGATGTTTAGTGAATGTCAAACGTAGTTTATAATCTCGTCCGATTAGTTTTTCGGCCATGCCAGTTTAAGAGAGTCACCTATGTCAATGGCCACTGAAGATTTGCAAGGCGAAGCCGATCCGGTAGTTGCTGGTAGAATTGCCAGCGATCCGAGCGGGATAGGACTCCCAGAAGAGACACGCCCTTTATGCTTGGTGTGGCCTGCTGTAATCGTATTGGCTGGAATACATGCTTTGGCATTGTTGATATTCGTGCCATTTTTTTTTACTTGGTCCGGGGTAGTGGTGGGTGTCCTCGGTCACTTTGTTTTTGGCATGCTCGGAGTTACTGTTGGGTACCACCGTCTGTTAACCCACCGAGGCTTTGTATGCCCGAAATGGCTGGAGCATTTTTTCGCCATACTTGGCATCTGTACGTTACAGGATAGCCCTGCCCGATGGGTCGCGATTCATCGAATGCATCACCAGCACAGTGATCACCAACCCGATCCTCATTCACCTCTTGCGACGTTTCTTTGGGGGCACATCGGATGGGTGATTTATCGTCATCGGGGGTTGGACACTACGTCGCACTATGAGCGATACGTCAGAGACCTGCTTCGTGATCCGTTTTACCTCCGATTGGAACGTTACCAGGGTTGGTTTTTCGTTTACGTGATGCATGCGTTGTTCATTTGTATGGTGGGCGGAATCTATGGTTATTGGCTTGGTGGTTTCAACGAAGCAGTCCGATATTTTTGCAGTTGGATGGTTTGGGGAATCGCAGCGAGAACCGTTTTCGTTTGGCATGGCACTTGGTCGGTAAACTCTGTCGCACACGTCTTGGGTTATCGAAACTATGAGACTCGTGACAATAGTCGCAACCACTGGTTAGTAGCCCTTTTGACCCACGGTGAGGGGTGGCACAACAATCATCATGCGCAGCCTCGATCGGCAAGGCATGGTCACCGCTGGTGGGAGTTTGATATGTCTTGGTGGGTCATTCTGTTTTTGGAGAAACTCGGGTTAGCGCGAGATGTGGTGCGACCTAAGCTATGATGGAATCGTAACGCGATCGGTTTGTGCTTTAGCAAGATTAGAGTCGCTACTAATTTCTGGTCCGTGTGTTTTGCCATGCCGCACTATCGTACTGTTCGAATGCTTTTTCGCCCTGCAGTCGAGGGTCTTCGATTTCTTCCCGAAGGTCCTTATCCCACTCAACACAATGGAGAGGTCAGTTGGGTTGCGATACAGCACGGACCGAAATCGGTCTTTGGTTCCATAAACTTGCTTACGTTTACAGAAGAATCGCTACGCGGAGTGCAAAACAGATCGTTTGATTTGCCGGGGCGTCCTGGCTTTGCGTTCCCTTGTGATGATGATCTGAGCTTTGTGGTCGGTTTGGAGCGTTCTCTTGGGTTATTCACCCCCCAAACAGGCTCGTGGGAGGTTTTTTGTGATGGAATAGATTCGGATGTTGAAAATACGATCATCAATGATGGGATGATTTGGGAGGATAACTTGATTTTCGGTACGAAAGATCTCGAATTTAACAACAGGAAGGCTGGTTTGTATTTATATCGTGGTTGCGATCGGTCACTGATTCGCCTCCGAAACGATCAAATATGCAGTAACGGCAAAGCCATTCGGAAGCTCCGCGACGGTGTAGAGCTGATAGATATTGATTCCCCTACCCGCCAAGTATGTGCTTATGATTTGGATATTTCTGCGGGAAGACTTGGTCCAAGGCGAATCCTTCTTGATTTGACAGACGACCCAGCGGTTCCTGATGGCGCGATTTTGACTCCTGACGGTCGGGGGTTGATAGTTTCAATGTTTCATCCGACCGATATCGGTACCGGAGAGACTCGTTGGTATAGCCTTGATGATGGTCAATTGGTAGAGATTTGGCAGACCCCCGGGTCGCCGCAAAACACCTGTCCTAACCTGGTGTCCTGCGACGGCAAAATCGTCTTATTGATTACCACTGCAGCGGAAAACATGACTCCCGAGCGTTTGGCAGCTTGCGCTAACGCTGGTTGTATCTTCGTTGGCGAGACGGGTTTTGAAAGAGTGACCCCAATGCCACTATGGAGGTGTTGATCGTTTCTTGGCGAGAACTTTGGGTGCTTTGTTCGCGCGGAACCTCTGGCGTGATTTCATCATCGAATTCGCCTTTTGCAGTTAGCGGCAAAAGTGTTGATCTCAGCGGCAAGTTTTTCACGGCATATCTTGCTGTTATGACGAATGTCTACGGGCAGGCTGCGGGGGTAGATTCTGATGTCAGTGATTTTTGCCGTGCTGTCAGTTTGGGTTCCGAGTTGTAGCAATTCATTTGCTAATCGCTGTCGTTGTAAATTATTCACCGGACGTTTTTCTTTGTGGGGTTCGACGATGATTACGGGAGTTTGATGGCCAGCATCGCCAACACCGATCAGAGCCGCTCGATAGATATCGGGATGGTTTTCGAAGATGGCTTCGCATGGGACGCTGAACCAAGTTTCCTCACCCCGGGTGACTCGGTGTGATTTGCGACCGCAGAACCAAAATCGATCCTGTTCATCGAGGTAACCGACATCTCCCATCCGGTGCCAGACTCTTTCTCCGTCACTGACTTTGTGTAAGTAATTCTGGTCTTCGCGAACTACGTAGCGGCTAGTGACGACTGGTCCGGTTACCATCAATTCCCCGATTAAACCCTTCGGCAACTCTCGTGTCATGTCGATCGATGGAAGTGGATCGTCTTTGATTTCGATGACTTTCCACTGTATTTCAGGAAAGCGAGTACCAACGCACACCCCAAATCCTCGCTGTGTCTTGAGCCCTGTTTCCTCGATCACTTCTCTCGCTTCGATGGATGCGATCGGAAGTGCCTCTGTTGCGCCGTAGGGCGTCATTATTTGGGCTTCTCGGTTCGCGAATGTCTTGAGCTTTTGCAGGGTGTCTGCAGGTACCGGAGCTCCGGCAGAAAGTATCCGTCGTAAAGGACTCAGGTTTTTACCGCTTCTTTCACACCACTTTACGACTTGGTGCCAAAGAGCTGGGGAGCCGAAAGCTTGATCGACTTGCCAGTCATAAATCGCGTTGAAAAGACGCTCAGGAACAACTGCCGCCGGGCGCGTCGGATCCATGTCTGGGATGACCGTCGTGACTCCCATGACATTGTCGAATAGCCCGAAAAGGGGGAAGCAGGCAAGATCGCGACTACCGGGAAGTATGTTGTACCTGTTCCTGATCAGGTCAACTTGAGATTGAAAATTTGCATGCGTATAAGCGACACCTTTTGGGGGACCGGTACTACCGGATGTAAATATGATTGCGGCCGGATCGTTGCTTCCGATCTCAGGCAGGTTCTGGTGGCTCGATGACTCGCCCAGTTTCCGGACTTGGTCAAGTGAAATTCCTCCCCAGCCCCACCGGCGGCCGACGGTAACGTTCCAGGTAGCTCGTTTGAATCGTCTACGGAGCAATGATCGTATCACCTGGGCTTTAGGTATTCCGATGAAGCCGTCAGGCTCCGTCATCGCCAAGCAGTTGACTAAATGCTTTCTACCTATTCCAGGATCAATCAGGACAACATTTATACCGGCTTTGAGAGTTGCAAATGTGAGCCGAATAAATGTTGAGCTGAAGGGTACCAGCATGATCAATCGCATTTTAGGCCTGATGCCCCAACGAAGAAGTCCCTTGGCTATAAGATCGCTGTCACGATCTAATTCGGCAAATGTCGTAACTTCGTACCCTGTCTTGCCTAAGAATCGCCGTCGTAAATTTGGTTCAACGACTGCGACTTGATGCGGATCCTGTTTAGCCCAATGGGTCAGTCGCGATGCAATATTTGGCGATTCAAAATCATTCAAGCCGATTTTGGGGGTCATGGTGTCTTTTGATTGATCAGGTAGTCTATCATGGCATCGGCCAGATCAAAACCAAAACATGTTTGAGCACCTTTCCATCCAGGAACCGCGTTCACTTCGACAACGACATGGCCATTCTTTGGGCAATCGATCACATCAACAGAGCCGATTCCGAGCGATAACGAATCTGCTATACAGCGGCTCATTTGCCTCAAGTTTACTCCTAAAGCGGTTGGCTCTGCACGGCCTCCTATGGCAACGTTTGTTCTAAAGTCTCGCTCGTTAGTTCTTCGAATGCCAAGGATTTGCTCTCCGATCACTAGCATTCTAATGTCCCGCCCGCCGGGAGGTACGAATCTTTGTAGGTACAGCACAGCGTTAAGCTTTTCCAAGGTTGAAAAGGTGTACCAAGCCAACTGAGGATCTCGAACCCTCATTACGCCCTTTCCCTCTCCACCGAAAATAGGCTTAACCACGATATCGCCGCCCAGGTGTCGAAAAGCTTCAACCGCTTCCTGTCGATTTTGGACCACGATAGTTTCGGGGACGGGGTAGCCAAGCTTGGCAACGATGTCTAGTGTGGCGTACTTGTCAATCGCGAGTTCGAGGGTACGAGGGGGATTTACGACTCGGTGCCCTGATGCATAGGCCGCATGCAATGTCGCTAACCTAAACGAGATCTGCTCAAGTGAACCGCCTGGCATGGTCCGGCAAAGCACCGCGGAAAAGTCATGAAGTTGACCGACTTGGCACTTAATGATTGAATTGCCTGAAGCGTCAATCGTTGCGCAGAGGGACTCGTAGGGTGCGTGGGCGAGTTCAAACCCACGACGGTTGGCGGCTGTACGAAGGCGATCTGCATGCCACCCATCACCCGGACCTAAGGCAAGCAGTCGGCGAATTTCCCGGCTTTCATCTCGCTGAGTTAAGGCGGTCATAAGCCAAACGATGCTCTAAGTATATCCGTTCGTATCTTTCCGAAACGTCTGCACAAACCTGTGCGTCGGTTGATGATACTTACTACGGCAGGGCTGAACAGATTGGGGTCGACTTTGTAAAAGTCATAATCATATTGCTGGAAAGTCTCAGCGAAAGGCCGTCCATAATCACGAGAACTTTCGCTAGGTACAGACTCCGCAACCTGGTCAACCAACATTTGGTCACAATCGACCCAGAGGGTAACTTGTCCTCCATAAAGTATTGCGTCATTCGTGCGGCCAATTCCGCTTACTACATCGTCTGGAAAGGAGGGAGGCGCTAAGGGGGCGGTCCCGAATGCTGAAAAGATGGTTTTCAAATCGAAATTCAGCGTATGAAGTTTATGCAATGCCGTCTCGATGCTGCGGGCGATAACCTGGATTGATCCTGCGATGGAGCCTGCCGGGGCGGCGATAAGTGCGAGTGACTCCGTGGGCAGGTCGCATTCCATGGCGATCGATCTTACCACGGTTTCGTTAGGAAGTTCGGTGGACTCAAGTATTCCGACTCCGAAATCCGGCCTTTCCCGAAGCGAGAAATGGTCAAGAATAGCTTCTTTGCCTCGTGCCATTCTCATCGGCCCGCTTCCCATAGCAAAGTATTTATCGACAGAAATCGGCCAGCCGGCGTATTGCCCTCCGAAGCATGCCAGCAGCGGCTGGTCCGTATAAACGGAAACTCCAACTGATGCGACCAAGAGATCCGAGTCGGTCATGTCAATGGACACATTCGCCAATCCTCCCAAGCAGGCTTTGGCCATAATCAGGCCAATTCCGAGCGACCCGGTTACTTCGATTCCGGCATCGATTAATAAACCACCTTGGATGGGGTGACAGGCAATTCTTAGACGATCGGCATCTTGCGATGCCTCTTTGCAAAGGCGATAGGCAAGCGAGTTGAGCATTTGTACGGTCACATTTTTGATTTGTCGGGACTGTAATTGTTTCTGAATGGCGTAAATTCCTGGATAACAACCGATTTAAAAGGTAATGTGGGAGTCCCTTGCGAGCCAGGCCTCAAGCTAGCGGGGTTCAGTTAGTTCTTATACTTCGGTTACATTTCACCTGGGTCGGTCCGAATCGAAATTTCTAACTCCCTGTAAAAGCATGGCATCCTTATCATCTTCGCTAAGCGCGACCGTTTTTACTTCCCATCGCACAAGAGTGGTCGCTCAACTGGAACCGCGTAGTTTAGCAGTTGTGAACAATAACGATGTTTTGCCTACCAACGCCGACGGGACTTTAGTCCTGCACCCGAATTCCGACCTATTTTATCTTACGGGTGTCGAGCAAGAGGAGACGATTCTAGTTCTGTTCCCAGATGCGCATGAGGAGCGTAATCGGGAGATACTCTTTATTCGCGATCATTCCCCACTGCTTGAGATCTGGGAAGGTAAAAAACTTAGTAAGTCCGAAGCGACAATGATTTCAGGCATAAAGCGGGTTGAGGCTTTATCTTCCTTTGCAGGTATTTTTCACTCGCTCATGTGTGAAGCTGGTACTGTCTACTTGAATGCAAACGAGCACCCGAGAGCCCATGTCGAAATTGGCTTTACCCGCGAAGCCCGATTCGCGAAAGACTGCATCGCTAAATACCCCTTGCATGAATATCGCCGACTTGCACGAATCATGTATCGGGAGCGTGCCGTGAAGTCTTCTGGCGAAATCGAGATGATTCGTCTTGCCTGTGGATTGACCCGTGACGCATTTAACCGAGTTGCGAAATTTGTAAAACCCGGAGTTAATGAACGACAAATTCAGGCTGAGTTTGCCCATGAATTCATTTCTAACGGGGGTAAGTTTGCATACACGCCGATCATCGCAGCAGGTGAAAATGCGTGTGCATTGCATTACATCAGGAATGATTCGACTTGCCAAGCTGGTGATTTGGTGCTGTTAGATGTTGCGGCATCGATTCACAACTACAACTCCGATTTGACCAGAACAATCCCGGTAAGCGGACGTTTCTCATCGCGTCAAAAACAAATCTATGACGCCGTCTATCGGGCTTATCGGGCATGTTTTATGGCTTTGAAACCAGGATTGATCGCAAAGGATTGGAAGGTGATCGCTCAGCAAGTGATCGAAAAAGAGCTCGTCGACTTGGGGCTCCTCACAATGGAAGAGGTTCGTTCGCAAGGGCCGGGAAAGGAAGCTTTATCGAAGTATTTCATGCATGGCGTTGGGCATTCGATAGGTCTTGATGTCCACGACGTTCAGTTGGTTGACGCGCCAATGCAGCCTGGTTGGGTAATGACGTGTGAGCCGGCGATTTACATTCGGGAGGAGCGGGTGGGAATTCGCTTGGAAGATACGGTCCTTGTTACGGAACATGGCGCAGTAAGTTTGATGGCTGATATTCCGATGGAATCGGATTCGATAGAAGACCTAATGAGCGAAACGGGAGCAAGATGGGCATGATTCGCCGAGAGATTAAGGTGGTCGACTCTCACACCGGTGGCGAACCCACTAGGGTTGTCGTCGATCCTGGGTTTGATTTCGGGCCCGATTGGGCATCTGTCCCGCTTAGTCAACGCGTTTGTATTCTTCGCGATCGCCATGATGATTTACGGCGGGTATGCTTGGCCGAACCTCGCGGTAATGAGGTTCTGGTGGGGGCGTTGTTATGTCAGCCTGCCGACAGCGCCTGCGAGTTCGGCGTCATTTTTTTTAATAATGTCGGTTATCTCGGTATGTGTGGCCACGGGACCATAGGGCTGGTAGTAACCTTAGGGTATCTTTCCAAGATCGTTCCCGGAACGATTCGGATCGACACGCCGGTCGGTCCTGTGGAGGCCGTTTGGCATGGAGGTGCTGAGGTTTCTCTCACCAATGTGCCTAGCCGTCGGTTGGTACGAGATCTGAGGCTTGACGTTCCAGCGGTTGGCGAGGTGGTTGGTGATGTTGTTTGGAGCGGGAATAACTTCTTTTTGGTAAAGAAGCATTCCGAATCCATCATGCCCGATAATATTGCTAGGTTGTCAGAGGTTGCGAAACGAATTCGTCACGTATTGCATCAAATCGGCCACGAGTACGTCGACCACGTCGAATTAGTCGGATCACCAACCTTGCCGAATGCTGATTCGAAGAATTTCGTTCTCTGCCCAGGTATGGCATATGACCGATCGCCGTGTGGGACCGGTACAAGCGCCAAGCTGGCATGCCTAGCAGCCGACGGGCAGTTGCCGGAAGGTCAGACTTGGATTCAGGAAGGCATCGTGGGTAGCGTCTTTAAATCGCATTACCGATGGCTAGATCGCGATTCAGGGACGATTGCCCCTACGCTTACGGGTGCCGCTTACATTACCTCAGAGGCAAAGCTGATCGTCCAGCCTGACGATCCGTTTCCTATCGGCATAGATATCCCGCAGCAGCTGTAGGAATGAATTATCTGGTCGCGCTAGGAATATGAAGATGACAGGTCATGTGGTAATTATCGGCGGGGGTGTGGTTGGGCTCAGCGTTGCTACGGAGACGGCCGCCAGGGGATACGAAGTAACCCTAATTGATGCCACTCCGAAGACAAGAGGTTCTTCCTTGGGCAATGCCGGTATGATTGTCCCGAGCCATTTCATCCCTTTGGCCTCGCCCGGAATGATCTCTCTCGGATTGAAGTGGATGGCTAATCCAGAGTCACCATTCTATATCAGGCCTCGCCTGAGTTGGGATTTGATCCGGTGGGGTTATCGATTCTGGCGGGCATGTAATTCGGATCGAGTTGCCCGTGTCGCTCCGGTCTTGCGAGATCTTCATCTGCTCAGTCGTTCTGCTTACGCGCGAATGGCTGAAGCGGGTGAAAAGATTGGGCTTGTGAAGAATGGCTTGATGATGCTGTGTAAAACTGAAAACAAGTGGCGTGAGGAAGTAGAGACTGCTGAGCAAGCTGGAAGTTTGGGTTTACGCGTCAGGGTTTTGGACGCTTCGGAAGCAGCGTCGCTCGAACCAGGGATTGAGATGGATATTTATGGCGCTGTGCATTACGAAGATGATTGTCATCTCGATCCGTCGCGCTACGTTAGCTCTCGCGAGCAGGCTTTTATTCGGGCGGGTGGTCGCTTTCTTTATGGTCAAAGGGTTACCGGTTGGCGTCATTACAATGGTGTCATTAAAGCGGTTGCCACGGCTGAGGGTGAGATAGCAGGCGATTTTTTTGTACTCGCAGGCGGCGCGTGGTCTTCGGAGCTGTCGCGACAACTTGGCCTGCGGTTGCCGATGCAAGCCGGAAAGGGGTACAGTGTCACCCATCCAAGTCCGGTTCAGGCCCCAAAGACCTGTTCCATATTAGTTGAATCTCGAGTCGCAGTCACTCCGCTCGGCGAAAGACTTCGGTTCGGAGGGACTATGGAAATAAGTGGCATGGACGAACGAATCAATACGCGTCGGGTTGCTGGGATTCTTAAAGCCATACCCCGTTATTTCCCCGCCTTTACGGTTGAAGACTTCGCTGGGCTCGAAGTTTGGCATGGATTGCGACCGTGTCCACCAGATGGGCTGCCTTATCTCGGCAGAACATGTGTAGCGCACAATCTTGTGATAGCTACTGGGCATGCGATGATGGGCTTAAGCTTGGCCCCCGTAACAGGTCAGATCGTCGCCGCGCTTATCGAGGGCGAGGCGTCACCAATCGATTTAGACTTCTTCTCGCCAGATCGGTTCGGTTAATCGAGATACATGTTGTCAGAGAAGTTTTGCGGCCTTCGCCAGGGCCTCATCACTACCCGCGACGAGTAAAGTATCAGAATCCTTTAGGGTCGAGTCTGGGTCAGGGGAAGGTATGATTTTGTCTTTAAGTACGTCATGAAGGGCGATAACTGTAATGTCGTAGTCCTGTCTAAGTTTAAGCTGCCGAAGTGTCTTACCATTCCACTTTTCCGGAACCGCCATTTCCTGGATACTAAATCCTTCGCCGAGTCGAACGTAATTAAGGAGGGCTGTACCCGACAACCGAGTTGCCAAGGCTTTCGCCGTATCTCGTTCGGGGAAAACTGTTTCTGTTACGCCAATTCTTTGCATCACTCTTGCATGGTCCCTGGATATCACTTTCACATACACCTCTTTAACTTTAAGGTCGTGGAGGGCCATTGTCGCCAAGATACTAGCCGTGATGTCATCTCCGGTTGAAATGACCCCAACGTCCGCTTCGGTCGCACCAAGTCGTTGAAGTGTTTGGATGTCTGTTCCGTCGCCTACGGCAGCCCTTGCTACCATCGGTGCAACTCGGTCGACCACCTCCTCGTCGGAATCGACCACGATTACATCGTGACCTTCGTTACTGAGGGTTTCGGCTATTCCGAATCCAAAATTGCCCAAGCCGATGACAACAAATCGTTTCATGATTTAATCCCAAAAGTAAAGTCGATACTCAGCCGACGACGACATCTTCGTACGCGAATCGGAATTGGCTTATTTTCGGCTTGCGGATTACGAAAGCTGCCGCGAGCGTGAGTGGGCCGACCCTGCCCAGGAACATCATTAACGCGATCGCGAGTCTACCGGCTTCGGAAAGCTCAGGCGTCAGATTCATCGAGAGCCCAACTGTACCAAATGCGCTTGCGACTTCGAAAAGTCTCGCCAGAAATGCATTGTGCTTACCCGGAAGAGGGTCGGTTCCGGAAAGTACAAAGACGCCCAACGCGACAACAGCGACGTAAGCCACCATCAGGCCAACTGCGCGCTGAATCGTTTCGTCGGGGATTGATCGCCCAGAAAAATATGCCTTCTCTTCGGACTTCATACGAGACCATGCCAGCAATCCGATCAGGGCAAATGTTGTTGTCTTGAGACCTCCTGCCGTCGAACCCGGCGAACCGCCGATGAGCATCAAGAGAATCGTTAGGAAGTTCGCGCTATCGGTTGCCTGGGAATAGTCTATCGAATTAAATCCCGCAGTCCTCGCGGTAATGCTCATGAACAAACTGTTACAAAACCTGTCTTTAAGGGAAAGGTCGACTAATGAGGCGTCTCTCTCGCAAGCGAAAAATATGGCAGCACCCCCAATTAGAAGTAAACAAGAGGTTACTAGCACCAATTTGCTGTGGAGTGACAGGCGATTGTTTCTTCGCCACCGTTGGCTAATCAAATGAAGATAAACCTCCTCCATAGTTAGAAATCCGATGCCGCCAGCGACAATTAGTAAACCCAGAATCACTAGGGTGGTGGGCGAGTTTTGAAAGCCGATTAAGGAGTTTGAAAACGTCGAAAATCCGGCGTTGCAAAAGCCACTGACGGAATGGAAAACCGATGGCCATGCCGCCTCCTTCCAGCCTAAGTTCGGGCCCCAAATGCAATACAAAGCCAATGCCCCTAACCCCTCGATGGCAACTGAGAAGCGGACTATATCGATGGCGAGTCGCTTCGAGTCGATTAGCGGTCCGGAATTCAGGGTTCCCGAAGTTAGCATCTCGGTCCGCAACGATAATCGCTTTCCGAGCGCGATTATAATAAGGCTGCTAAAAGCGAGCATGCCTAGGCCGCCGAACTGAATTAAGCTCAAGATGAATGCTTGGCCCGCAGGTGTAAAGTATGTCGCGGTATCGACAACAATTAGGCCTGTTACGCAAACCGCGCTTGTCGCCGTAAAAAATGAATCAATCCAGCCAAGGCCAGAGCCGACATAAAGACCCGGTAACCACCTTAGTCCGCAGGTACCAATGGCTATCAGCAGTAAAAAAGAGCTTACAAATATTTGCGGCGGTGTAAGCCCTTGCCATAGGCTTACCGCCCTCCCCTGTGGTACGTCCCAACGATTTCGCTGAGTATTCAGTGACTTAGACGCAGCAGTGGAATTGGCCAATCGACGCGGCAAGGATAAATCCCTTCAGCGGCCTCGCTCCTTAAGACGCCACACACGTTCTGGATCGAGGAAAAACCCCATAAATACGTTAAATGATGGACGTCCAAAATTCCATCCCTCAAAGTTGCTTCATTTATAGTTGTCGAGTTATCCCCTTTGTACGGGTCGCAGCCTGGACTCCTAGGGTTAATCGCGTCTAGATTGCAAAAAAGCGTTAAGCGATGTAAGCATTGGTGCTCGTCCCGCATTTTGCGCCCCAGATAGAAGTTGAGGTCTCTCGCCTCTTTTTCTCCCAAGCTATAATTGCCCTCGGGGGACTATTCCATGCCTTACTTCTTTCGAACGCATAATAATCGGCCGAGCCGCCCCCTTTTTGAGGGTTTGTGGTTCGGAGCGATTTTTTTTGTGGCAGTATCTTTAGCGGTTACGAATGCTAATGTAGATGGTTTGGGTGTAGTTGTAGCGCAGGATGTTGAGTCTCCGGGCTCAGTCAAGAAAGCGGGTTCTGGGGTGAGGGTTGATCTCTCTAGAGATTTAACGTTGCAAGAGGCACTGCGGACGCTCTCTGATGCGTCAGGGGTCCTTTTTGATCAACCGCTACAGCCTGATACGCCAATCAAGCCACCGGATCGACTACTCAATTTTTGGCCGGCACTCGATGATATCCTTGAGCAAACATCATTAGACATCGATGCCTACAAAAGTAGCAGAAATAAATGGCGTTTGCGTCCTGTACTTCCGGGCCGTTCTAGACGAACTCGTGCTTCAAGTTATCAAGGTAACTACCGGATTGGGGTGAGTGGGTTGTCGAGTCGTCGGGATTTATTAAATCCCGAATTAAGTGACATGAGAATTGAAATCGATTTGTCATGGACGCCTAAAATCGCCTTACTAGCTGTGACCATACCTTTGAATAATGTTAGCGTGACTTGTGACAATGAGAGTGAGTTGCTCTCTAAGAAAACGGGTCGGATCGATATCGCGACGGTACGCGAATTGCCTTGGGCACGATTCGAGTTGCCGGTCGGATTACCGGAAGCTGATGCGGGATCAATTCGAAAGCTGAGCGGTAAGATTTATGCCCTGGTGGCTGATGATGTTAAGGATTTTGAAATCCCTTTAGATTCTGCTTCTCCACCGCAAGTGGCTGGTGGAATCACAATTCGGAACGAAGGTCTTCTGCTAAAAGGACTGGTCCATGAAATTAGGTTGGGGATTGATGTTAAGTTTCCGGCCTCAGCAATGGAGAGTCATCGCGAGTTTTTGGTCGGTAATTCCGTTCATGCCGTTCATCGAGATGGGCGAAGGGCTGATAAAAAAAACTTTGAGCTTTATCGCCAGGGGCCAGAGGGAATTGGCATCGCCTATGAATTCGACCTTGGCCCCATGTCCGAGGGTTGGAAAATCATTTATCGAAGTCCGACAACGGTTCGAGAAGAGGCCATCGACTTTAAGATTGAAGATCTGCCGTTGCCTTAAGTTTCATAAACGACCCGCATTCGGTAGATGGATGTATCAACAGAGTTCGAGTTTGTACGATTAGCTTTTAGGCGGAGTTGTGGCTTCGCGTTTGTGTTGGAGTTCACGGTTTCCTATTTATTAGCACTCGAATCTTTGGTCATAAGTCTTGGGTGCCACATGCTAATTGTCCCGGCGCGTCGCGCTGTTGATAGTGAAATCCCTAAAATGTTTGCTTGGGTCGAGAAGGTTGTCATTTGGGATCATCAAGCTTCTTTGATTAACCGCTCTTTTAGGGAAGCAGAGAACCTGGCGGAACACTTTTATCGACTGTTGTGTTTTTGAGCGAAGGTCAGTTGCGGCGGGATGCTGGGGCAGGATGCGTTTTTTTCGCAAGGCCATGAATTGTTGCGAACAATTCAGTTGGTGTGATTCATCCTATTGGAAAGACTGTCAAAGACTGGCCTGCGTAGGGTAGGATGAACCTTGGTAATGCCCTTCAAGTTGATTTTTTCAGGCGATGGTGTTGTGATGTTGCTTTTTTGTCGGCTTTGGCCGTGTTTGCTGTTGCTGGGATTTGCGCTATGCCCGTCGGTAGTGCGAGGGCAAGAGACAAATTCCCAGGACATTGACGGAGTCATTGTCTCGCCGGATGTCGTATTTGGTCATAAATTCGGGCTCGCAATGACTATGGATATCTTTACACCCGCTATGCCGAAGGGAGTCGGTGTTTTGTTTATGGTTAGCGGTGGCTGGTATTCAAACTGGGCCCCGCCGGAACAATTGAAACCACTTTTGAAGCCTTTGACACATGCCGGCTTCACCGTTTTTGCAGTTCGCCATGGAAGTAGCCCAAGGTTTACTATTCCAGAAGCCGTTGTTGATGTCCAACGAGCCGTCCGATTTGTAAGGTCGAGGGCTGCTGATTTCGGAATCTCTCCGGAACGTATCGGAGTTTTTGGGATGAGTGCAGGTGGACACTTGTCGCTAGTTTTGGGAACTATGGGCGATGACGGTAATCCTGATGCCAGCGATCCGATAGAACGGACTAGTAATCGAGTGCAGGCTGTCGTTGCATGGGTCGCACCAACCGATTTGACGATCGTGATCCACAGTTCTCCCGAATCATTGCCCGCGCACAAGCAATTTCCTGCACTTAATCTTGATCGTGAGTCGGCCGAACGTCACTCTCCTCTGTTTAGGGTGAGTAATGACGATGCACCGACATTGCTTTTGGCTGGGGCAAAGGATGAGTTAGTACCGATCTCTCACAGCCGACGCATTCGAGACGAATTTGGAAAACATGGAGTTGATAACCGGTTAGTCGAATTCCCAGACGCGGGTCATGGACTGGCTGGAGATGACTTACGGGTCGCGGTGTCAGAGATGTTGACTTGGTTTCAGCGATATTTGATTAGCAACGCGGAGATCCGTGCTAATGATTAAAGACCTTTTTCCAATCAGACTCCATGTCGACAACTGCCCAGCCCCTTTGTGGTGCCTGACGCAGTGCCTCGACTAGTTTGCCGCTGCTTTTGGGGGCCGAATCGTATGCATACTCTCTGTTTTCATCGGTATGATGAATAATCATTCCGAAACTTGGTCTGGGATTGCTGATCGTAGTGTACTGGAGCATCTCAAGATCCCCGTCGCTGTTACCGAAGCATGCGATCGGTCGACGTCCGATGAAGTGATGTATGCCCACAGGCTTGCCGGCCTTATCATCAACGAAAAGGTGGTCGAGTGTTTTGACCAGGGTGGGAATGCCGTCCCGAAATTCGAGAACGGTTCGTGATGTGGAGCCGATGACCTGTTCTGGAGGAATGCCATAGATGCGTTCTGACCAAACCCTCATGAAGTCTGCTCCTCCACCCGACACGATGTAGATTTTAAAATCCCGTGAACGAAGAAAGGAGAGTAGTTCTTGCATCGGTTTGTAGGTTAATTCATCATATCGCACGCCATACTTCGGATGCGTTGCGGTTTTGATCCAGTTATCTACTGAGTCCCGAAACTGATCTATTGTCATACCGGCGTGCGTCAACGCTATTACCCTTAGCAAGCCTTCGTGGTGAGGGCCGCTAATTAAGGAAGCTAGGTCCCCGTTCAGTGCCGCTTTTACCATCGCGTCTTCTGCGAGTTGGGGTGCCAATAAGACCTTCTGCCGAAGAGTATCGATCGCAAAAGCGAGTTGAAAAGGAAGGGGATTTTCCGGCCAAAGTGTGCCATCGTTATCGAACACGGCGATACGTTCTTCGATAGGAACGAAACTCGACGAGGATGCGTTTATAACGTTCTGTACGAAGTCTATGACCCGCGCTTTGGCTGATGATTCGTTCCATGATGGCAGGGGGTCATGTGCTAAAGATGTTGCTGCTTTGATTGCAATGGCGACAAGCAGCAAAACTGACTTTTGAATGATGGCTTGACGAATGATCATGTTGGATATCGGCTGAGGTTAAAACTAGATCAAAAGCAGTGTATGGGAAGTTGGGCAGCGATCAGCGAGAACTAATCGAGCAGAAAACTGCTTGCTAAACTCTTCGTTTTGGCTCGCTGCTATTCATGAGTTACTTCGCTTGTTGGTTTGTCGCCGCTTAAGAAAGAGAGTAGGTCGCGGAATTCCTCAGTTGTAAGGGTTTCCTCCAGGTTTTTCGGCATCACTGATTCAGCGGTTGGGCGTTGTGAAGTTATCATTTGCATTGGGACTTCAAAAACTTGACCATCGGATCCGATGAACTTGGTGTGGGTTCCGGAGCCGTCGTTGAGTTTTAAGCCTTTGAGTGTCCGGCCATCTTCCGTTAGAACTATCCAAGACACATACGGCGGACCGATCTCCTTACTAGGGAGAAGGATTGATTCTAGGATTCGTCGCCTATCCATGAAGCCTGCGATGCCGGTTAGGTCGGGACCTACAAGCGATCCCCTTCCTTCGTAAGCATGGCAGCGAACGCAGGTTGTGCGGTTGAACACACGCCAGCCAGCCCGCGGGTTTCCGCCCTCACCTAACAATCGGTTCCAGCCCTCGATATCGTCCGTAGCTGGCCTGATGTTCTCTGGATGAGCCAATGGTGTTCGCAAAATGCGTGCGGCCTCTTGGCGAACTACGGAGTCTGGTTCGTCAACTGATATCCGTTTCAAAAGCATCTCGTAGCGGATTACGTCTTTCGACAAGCCCGAGATGGCATCTGCCCTTGATTCGGGATCAAGCCAAGATGACTCTCCTAATGTTGCCAATGCGTCGATCGATGGTTGATCTCCTCTGCTGATGAACCGGCGAATGATCGCTTGGGCCAGTTTAGGGTTCGGGGTTTTGTCAAGCCATGAGATTGTCCGTTTTTCGTCGGGAGATTCTGCCTCGGCAGGGAGGGTGTCAATTGCCATCGCCCTCAGTGTTGCTGGCCTGGATGGATCAGCGGCGATCTTTAGTAACTCGTGTTCCAGTGACGGGTCGCGACGGCCACGCGAAGTCGTACCGGTCTCCAGATACGCTATCGCTGCAACCGCCGATCGGAAGAGTGTTCGGCTTATCTCTTCTTGGACCAATCGTTTCCTGATCATTGGCAGGAATTTTTTCTCTCCCGTTTCGGCTGCCCAGCGAATCGCCGCTAGGGCAAATCCGTCGTTCGAAGATGCAAGGCCTGCTTCTATCCACTCGTCGCGAGAGACCTGTCTAACCTGATCAGGCTGTGTAAGGGATAGCCAACGCATGGCAGACAAGATGCAAATCTGCTGTGCTTCATCCTGAAACGCTTCCGGTTTTGTGAACGCGGTCATGTCGCGATGCGACAAGCCGGAAGCCGCCCCTTGCCTTATGTACGGGTCTGATGACGTAGCGGCTCGAAGCAAATCCGCAATCGATAGAGTAGGGTCGCTCGCCAACCGCTTCGATAAGATCTCGTCTGCAGAAAGCTGGGGAAGTTTTTTCTGATCCGAACGGGGCATTTTGGGTACGAGCCGCCATAGGCGGCCACGTCCATGAACGGGGTAACTGCGATCAACCCAATCCGTGAAATAAAGCGAACCATCTTTCGCCACGGCAAAATCAACCGGGCGAAAGTCAGAGTTGCCCTGCACGATCGTCTCCCTGGTCCCTTCCCAAGTCGCACCTCGCGGCTTGAGTCGGTAGCTTTCGATCCGATTGTCGCCCCAAGCGCTAACTAAAAGGCGATCTTCGTAGCTAACAACAGCGCACGGGGCTTCTCCTGTTCCGGCTACCATGGGGAGAGTGCCAGGATGCTCGCCGTTCCATGCTAATAAGGGGTGGGTTCCTGCTCGTCCAAAACGGAATTGGAAGCCGAAGTCGGATGCAGGGACAACATGCATAAGCCGACATGGGGGTTTCGCGTCAGGGTCGTTGCAGACTGCCCAGAGTCGGCCTGATTGATCGAAGTGTAGGCCGAAGGGGTTCCAAAAGCCTGTAGCGAAACGCTCTAACTGGGTCCCATCCGGTCGGCATCGGAATATGTTCCCCCCCTCCCCTTCTCCTTTTTGGATAGATCCGTCGGTGCCAACTAGCTGATAGGGTTCGCCAAGATTCTCACCTTGGCCGACATACAGCCAACCGTCCGGTCCGATCGCTAAGCCACCGAGGCCGTTGTGGGGGTATTCTGCGGCGGTCTCAAGCCGGAGGATTACTTCTGTTTGATCTGCGCGGTCGTCTCCGTCGGTGTCGCGAAGCCGGACTACTGTGTCGCGTCTGGCGACCATCGCGTCACCATTCTCCATGACCTCAAGGCCCATCGATGCCCTGCCGCCTTCGTAAAAAAGGCGTTGCCTATCGAGTTTGCCGTCCCCGTTGGTGTCATCGAAGAGATAGATTCGATCGTGCTCTGGGCCCTTATAGTCATCAGGAGGGAAATGGGTATGAGATTCTATAACCAGCAGACGCCCCTTGGGATCGAAGCGGCAAGAAATCGGCGTAACTAGTTTCGGTTCCGAAGCGACCAGTTCGATATCCCATTCTGCAGACAAGATGCTTGGTTGGGAGATCGCAACATTCTCGGAACCCATCGAAACTGAACCGTTTCTGACGGGCAAGAACGCTAAGACAAAAACGAAACAAATTACGAAATTCGCGTTGGACGGGTGTTTCGTCATATGAAACGAGCTTTAGAGGCCGGAAAAATCGAGGACTACTGGACCGTAATCTGAATGCGACCGTTAGCGTTTGGGAGCAACAGGAGGTCTGATCGCATCGACGTAATCAGCGGGCTTGATGCCAAAGGCGCCGGTGAAGACTTCGTCAAATGTGCCTCCCTTCCCTAGGTCATTCAGCAGCGATTCGAACTGCTTGCGCTGAGATCGCAGCATAATGTTGACGATTGCGTATCCGACCAGATCTGACTGTTCGGGAGCCAATCCGTCCTCGATGAACTGTTTTCCGCTTGATAAGGCTGCGACGGCCGTGGGGAGGTTTTGGTTCCATATTTCAACACCCGGAAACGACCTTGATGCTAATTTTGCTGTTACCGCTCTGCCAAGGCCTTCGGCCAACCACCGTGGAATGGCGGACCCGCGGGTCGAAACGGCCAAGCTTGCTAAAGGTCCTATCAGACGTGCTTCAATCGCTTCCTCGCTGTCGCTCGGGCCGGCGATAATAGCTATGTAGGCATCGACGCCGTCGTGCTTCCAGTGTCCGGTCCATTCAGGTGGGACGGCACGAGTTTCTACCATTTTCGCAAATTCGCTGTAATCGTATCGTTTGGGCATCGCGAAGATCGTTACCCGACCTCTGATCGTCGATGGGTCGATGATCGATTCGATTCGCTCTGACGCTTTGTCTGCGGCCTTAAGGACTACCTCGGCTGTCTTTTCGCTGACGTTACCGATCAAGAAAAAATTGCCGGAGTTACTTTTGACATAGTCGTCTGCTCCACCAGTCACCAGCCGCATGTTCTTCACGGCAAGTTCCGACCGGCGCTGGCTGAGTTCTTCTTCACTCGCCGAAGCTGCCCATGCGAGGGATGCGACGGTGGCCAGTGGTTGACTAGAGCTCCCACCATCGAAGGTCGCATCTTCGTCGATCCACTTGCTGATCACTGCGATCTCTGCTTCGCTCAGTGGGGGACGGCCCCCGGCTGGCATTCGGTCGCCTTCTTCACCCTTTAGCTTGCGAATCAGAAGGCTTTCTGAGGATTTTTTCGGGAGCACTATCGCACCGCTATCGCCACCGCGTGAGATCCCAGCCAGATTATCCATCACCAATCCGCCCCTTGGTTGCATAGCGCCGATATGGCAGCCATTGCAATTTTTAAGCAAGATAGGGGCGACGTCTTTCGCAAAGCTGACCGTTTCCTGCCCCGTTGGTTTGCGTATCAATCGATCGCTCGGGGGGGCTGGCATCTCTTGGCCTGTTGTCGGCAGAGGTGATGACGCCGCCATTGCCAGAAGAGGGATTAGCGGCGACGAACCGTCGTATTTTGCCCCTGCAGCGATCCATTCCTTTAACAATCTGAGTTGTGCTTCGGGGACTTTCCCCCCTCCGCGGGGCATGTCTCCCTGTTCGATTGTCTCGATAAGCCGGCTGCCGGTGGGATCCCCAGGAAAGATCACGGTCCCCTCGGGTGGCCCTTGGGCCAGCATCCCATAGGTAGCCATGTTAAATTTCCCTTCGGACTTGTTGATGTGGCAAGAGCCGCAGTGCGTTGCCAGTATCGGGCCGATTTCCCGCACGAAGCTCGGGCCTGCAGCCGAGCGTTTTTTATCTTCATCTGTAGATGATTTGCGTCGCGAGCGATTGGCGGATTTAGCTCTGGACGCTAGCGGTTTCATTTCTTCCGGTTCGGGGGCGGTGTCATTTGCGGTCTTCGAGTTCGCTGCGGGATTTTTAGCAACTGCGCTGGTCTTTGGAGACTTTGTGGCGTCCTCAGGACGATCGGGGCGAGTGAAGGGAAGCAGCTGAATTCCCTCAAGCTCCAAGAGGGCGTGGGCGTTGGTAATGCGGCCGAACAGGGGTGAGACCGCGTCAAAGGCTTCTGGGCTGTCGGATCCGATCAATTCGTTAATCGCTGAAATGGCGTCGTTGATCCTTTTCCCCGAGCCCTCAAAATCTCCGTCTTTGTAGAGACTGCCGGCCTCTCGAACCCACGCACCGATCTTCTGGGCCTTTTCTTTCTGCTCAATGGGTAGTTCGCCGCGGGCCGGTTGTGAGAAAATCGCCGAGCCCAATATTAGGGCCATTCCTAGGAAATTGAGGGCCGAAATCACGTCATTGCCGACTGCGGAGGTTGGAATTGATGGCTTCATCGGCGTGTTTTTTGTGAAAGTGGTCGGTCCATCCATCATAAAATACAACGCCTCTGTGTGCCCTTCGAACCCGAGTTCGACAGCCTCATCTGAAGGAATCGCGTTTCTTTTGATTGGCTGGGGTGCGCATTATGGCCGGTTCGATGTTATTCTTGAAGCTTCTGACGCACAGGAAAAGTCTTCAGTTTTAGGGCCTTTCCGTTTCCTCATCGTTTCTCACAACCAATCGTCCGGCGATGGCTCGAATCACCCAGGACTTCACCTCTCTGTTAGTTAAACGTGGGACTATTAGTTCTGATCAGTTGGCTGAGGCCAGCAAGATGGCGGACACGGGCGGCAAGTCGATCGGAGATTGTCTGATCGCATTGGATTATGCCACCCCTGAAGAGGTAACAAAGGCACTCGCTGACTTTAATAAGTTGCCATATGTTGACCTGCGGGAGCACCGGATCGGGGACGAAGTAATCGAATTAGTTCCAGAGTCGGTTGCTCGCGAAAACACGGTTCTCCCATTTTCTGCTGATGACGGCACGATTCGTGTTTTGGTTTCGGACCCGTTCGACATGGAAGTGATTGAGAAGTTGCGTTTCATCCTAAATAAACGGATCGAGACGGCTTTGGCTCCACGGGCCGCGATTCTGGAGGCGATTAACCAGTATTACGGACAGATTGAGGGTGAATCTGCCGACTCGATGCTGCAGGAGTTTACGGATACAGCGATCGACTTTACGGAAACTTCCGACGATCCGACGGCGGGTGGGGGTGATGACGGAGACGAAAGTTCAGCCCCGGTGGTTCGGCTAGTCAACCTGATGATTCAGGAAGCGGTCCAGTTGCGGGCGAGCGATATCCACATCGAACCGTTCGAGGATCGGATTCGAATTCGCTACCGGATCGATGGGGTCTGCGTGGAGCGGGATTGTCCTCCGAAGAGAATGTTATCGGCGATCGTAGCCCGCATCAAAATCCTTAGCAAAATCGATATTTCAGAGAAGCGCCGACCCACGGATGGCCGCATAAAAATCACGGTAGGCGACAAACAGTTAGACCTGCGCGTCAGCATTATCCCGACCAACCATGGGCAGTCGGTGGTTATGCGTTTGTTGGACAAAGACAATATCAAGGTTGGCACGCGTCAACTTGGTCTCTCCGAGAGGGACTATCGAAACTTCAATTCGCTTATCAAGCGACCTAACGGCATCATCTTGGTGACAGGCCCGACGGGTAGTGGAAAGACGACGACGCTTTATGCCGCACTTAACGCATTGAATCGACCGGATCGTAAGATCATCACGGCAGAGGACCCGGTCGAGTACTATCTTCCTGGGATTAACCAAGTTGAGGTAAAGCATGGGATCGGCCTGGATTTTGCAAGAATTATCCGTGCGATGCTCCGTCAAGCCCCGAACATTATCCTCGTCGGGGAAATGCGGGATCATGAAACTGCATCGATGGGTATCCAGGCTAGCTTAACTGGACACCTAGTTTTTAGTACATTGCACACGAACGATGCGCCCAGTTCTGTATCACGCATGGTGGACATAGGTGTGCCATCCTATATGGTGGCAAGCAGCGTGATTGCGATCCTCGCGCAGCGTCTCGTCAGGACGATCTGCCCTCGGTGTAAGCAGCGGTACCAGCCCCCTGAAAGCGTGATTATTGACTCTGGGATTCCCCCAGAACTGGTAAAGCAGGCGGAATTTGCCAAGGGAAAGGGGTGTACCTTTTGCCAGAAGTCTGGATACCGCGGACGAATCGGGATTTACGAATTGATGCTAATCAACAGCCGAATCCGAGAGATGATGTTCAAAAACGCCTCCACCCGGGACCTTCGTTCTGCCGCCATCAAGTCAGGAATGAGCACGCTTTATGTAGACGGTATGCGAAAGGTTTGCCGTGGAATCACGACTTTCGACGAGGTTTATCGGGTTGCCAAGCGGACGGAGCAAGAGCACGAGGCGTTTGCGCATATCTTGAAAGAAGGGTGATATGCAACGTTTGGATAAATCCTGAATGCCGTTGAAATCGTTCAGAACGCTACGACCGGTAGGTTCGGAGTTTTAAGGACCCAGACAGCTTGGAAACGGGGTTAGTGTTCGATGCTTTGCCGTTTGTGTTTGGCTTTTTTTGGCGTTTTGTAGATAATTAGAGCGATTTCGACTCGGACTTACCGACTATTCTCATCTCATCGTAATCGTTTGACGTTCCTCCCCTATTTCTCCTTCGACTCAGGCATTTTCTATGGCAACCGTTCTGATTGACAAATTGCTCCAGGCAGCCGTCAAGCAGGGCGTCAGCGACATTCACATCGTTTGCGGGCAACCACCAGTGTTCCGTCTTCATGGTCGGATGAGAAAGCTGGATACAAAAACGCTCGAAGCGGAGGACACCGTCGCCTTGATGAAAAGCATCACCCCAGAACGGTGCCAGCGCGAGTTGCAGGAACGGGGAAGTGCTGACTTTGGCTTTGCTTTTGGCGACCTCGCTCGGTTCAGGGTATCTGTATTCAAGCAGCGTGGATTTATCTCCATGGTTCTGCGGCAGATCCCGAATGATAAGTTGACGCCTGAGCAGCTTGGGTTGAGTGACGCGGTCGTCAAATTGGTGCACCGTCCCCGCGGTCTCTTTTTGGTGACAGGGCCAACGGGCAGCGGAAAGAGTACGACCTTGGCCAGTCTGATCAATATGCTCAATGAGACGGTTGACCATCACATCATCACGATCGAGGACCCGATCGAGTTTTACCATGACCACAAGAAGAGTACGATCAATCAGCGTGAGGTTGGTGTTGATGTCCCCAGTTTCTCGGAGGCGATCCGCAGGGCGTTGAGACAAGACCCTGACGTGATCTTGGTCGGCGAGTTGCGGGACCTTGAGACGATTGAAGCGGCCATTAGCGCGGCCGAAACGGGGCACATCGTCTTCGGAACGTTGCACACCAACAGCGCCCAAGGGACGGTCAATCGAATCATTGATGCGTTTCCCGGGAATCTTCAAGACCAGGTTCGAACCCAACTCGCGAGTTCCCTGATCGGGGTGGTGGCTCAGACTTTGTTACCAAAGATCGGCGGGGGGCGTGTTGCGGCCTACGAAGTCTTGATTGTCACTTCGGGGATCAGCAATCTCATCCGAGAGAACAAGACATTTCGAATCAACAGCGCGATCCAGACTGGGGCAAAGTATGGCATGCAGTTGATGGATGATGCTCTCTTTAATCACTGGGCCGCAGGGCGCGTTACCGTTGAAGACGCCCTCGGCAAGTCTCAAATGCCCGACGAGCTGGCTAAGCGAATCGTTCAGGCCCGTCGTGGAGAGGATGGCGGCGGGCAGGAGGCGGCACATGGTTAACGACGGCTATGATCGGCCGATAGAACGAATCGGCGTGACACCTAGGACCCTCGCATAACCCTGGACGGCAGACAATATGGCTCCCCGACGCATCGGACAGATCCTAGTCGACCTCGGATTCATCACCGACGAACAGTTGGATGTGATCCTTCAGGAGCAGGAGCAGCAGCCGGGTGCGCTCTTCGGCAAGGTTGCCGAGGATATGCAGCTTATTACCGACGAGCAACTGATCCAGGGACTCGCCGAGCAATTGGGGATGCAGACGGTCGAACTGAGTGAAGCCCAACTCGATCCGAAAGTCCTTGCCAGGGTTACCGAGACCATGGCTCAGTTGTACCGAATCGTGCCTGTCAAATTTGACGAGGCCAACCAGCGGCTGATCGTCGCTACTTGTGACCCTCAGAATTTGTCGATCCAGGATGAGCTTCGGACATTTCTGGGTTTTGATATCGGAATGGTTATCGCCACTGAGCGGGATGTTCGCACTGCGATCACTCGATATTACGACAGCGAAAGTGAGAGCGTTGAGAAGCTCGTAGCGGAGTTGGCTAACGACGAGGAGCTCAAGAGAGCGATCTCGTTGATGGATAACGAAAAGTTCAACCTGACCGATATGGAGGCGTTGGCCGAGTCGGCGCCGGTTCGTAAGTTGCTCAACATGGTCCTGCTCATGGCGATCAAGGATCAGGCGAGTGACATCCATTTTGAGCCCTTTGAAGATGAGTTTCGAATCCGAATCAAAGCCGAGGGCGTCCTTTATGAGATGGTCCCGCCGCCGCGGCACCTCGCGTTCGCGATCACGACTCGAATCAAGGTCATGGCGAACTTGGATATCGCCGAACGCCGCTTGCCTCAGGACGGGCGTATCGAGTTGATGGTAGGTGGTCACCCTGTCGACCTTCGGGTCAGCGTCTTGCCGACGATTTTTGGCGAGTCGGTGGTCATGCGTATCCTGGATAGGAGCGTCGTTAACTTGTCGTTGACCAACGTCGGCATGGACGAGGCCACGTTGACTCGGTTCCGCAAAACGATCGACCGCCCGAACGGGATCATTCTGGTGACGGGCCCCACTGGTAGTGGCAAGACCACAACACTCTATTCCGCCCTCACTGAGCTGAATGATCCCGAGGACAAACTGATCACGACGGAGGATCCTGTTGAATATGACATCGACGGGATCATCCAGATTCCGATCGATCACGACGTGGGTGTCACCTTCGCGAGTTGCCTACGTGCGATCTTGCGGCAAGATCCGGACACAATTCTGGTTGGGGAAATCCGAGACCTTGAGACCGCGGATATCGCGGTCCAGGCGGCGCTGACGGGACACCTAGTTTTCAGCACTTTACACACCAACGATGCCGCGGCGACGATCACACGTTTGACCGATATGGGGATTCAGCCGTTCATGATCTGTGCCGTTGTCGAAGCGATCTTGGCGCAACGATTGGTGCGTCGGGTCTGTGCTAAATGTCGCGAGGAGATCCGTGTCAGTTCGGATTTGTTGTTTGAACTTGGGCTTGATCGGGAACAGATTGAGGGACAAAAGTTCTTTCGAGGCGCGGGTTGTGACGGGTGCAACAACACCGGCTACAAGGGTCGAGTTGGCCTTTTCGAATTGATGGTCCTGAATGACAAGGTCCGAGACATGATCATGGCGAAGGCAACTACCGACGAGATCAGAAACCAGGCCCAGCAGGATGGCATGGTGACCTTGCGAGAATTTGGTATGGGTCTGGCCAGGCAGGGTGTGACAAGCCTTGAAGAGGTTGTTCGAGAGACGATCGAGGAGGGTTGATATGACTCACTGTTTCCGGGGTGAGGCGATCGGGTGGTTTCGTTTCTATGATTGATGAATTCGGTTGTCGTTGAGTAAGTCCTTTTTCTCTGTCCCACGTTTCAGCTGATCGAAAATGCCTACATTCCTGTTTGAAGCGATGGACGCCAAGGGTCAGGAGATCCGTGACGAGATCGACGCGCCCTCGGAGGATGAGGCGCAAACAACGATCCGCCAAATGGGCTACTTCGTCACCAAGATTCAGGTGAAGAAGGTGGTGGCCCAGGCGGCGGCAAAGAAGAAGGGCCGAAAAGGTTTCGCGATGGGGGGCGCTAAGACAAAGCATATCTGCGCATTCACTCGTCAGTTATCGATTCTGCAAGACGCGGGTTTGCCGATTCTTCGTAGTCTCAAGATCCTTGAAAATAACCAGAAGCCTGGGAAGCTGAAGTTCGCCCTCCAGGACGTTTGCGAAGAGATCGAAGGGGGCGCCACGCTCAGTGAGGCGATGGCGAAGTCCCCTAAGGTTTTCAATCGGCTTTATGTCAACATGATTAAAGCGGGCGAGGCGGGCGGCGCTTTGGAAGTCATCCTGCAGCGTCTGGCGGATTTCTTGGAGCGGGCCGAGTCTTTGAAGCGGAAGGTCAAAGGGGCTCTTGTTTATCCCTGCATCGTGGTCACTGTAGCGATCTTGATCCTGACGTTCATCATGATCTTTATCGTTCCGACATTCGAAAAGATGTTTGACGAGTTCGGTTTGACCCTTCCGGCGCCGACCTTGCTCCTGGTCGCGATCAGCAATTACATCGCAAACTATTGGTTCTTGATCATCATCATGCCGATCTGCATGGGGATCTTTATCAAGCTGCTTAGGAAGTTTAAGCAGGGGCGGACCGGTTTTGACATGTTCGTCATCAAGATTCCCATTTTCGGCGGTCTGGTGGAAAAGAACATCATGGCCCGCACGACGAGGACTCTGGGGACTCTAGTTTCCAGCGGTGTCCCGATCCTGGAGGCGCTCAACATCACCCGTGAAACGGCCGGTAATGCGATGTTCGAGCGTCTTTATGGCAAGGTGACGGAGGCGATTCGCGAGGGTGAAGTGATCAGCAAGCCGCTGAAAGCAAATAGTGTCCCCGGCTTCCATCCGATGGCGTTGGTCTTCTGGGTGCTTCTTGGGTCCTTTCCCGGGTTGATGATGGCGTCGGTAGCGATCACTGCTCGCGGCACTAAGCTCGACTCAGGGACGATGTTGCAAACGCTCACCATGTTGTCGATTCAGGCCATCATTTTTGGTGCCCTCGGGGCGGCCGGCTTCTACTTCATGAAGATGAAAAGTCGTGTGGTCGATGATTTGGTTGTCAATATGGTGGACGTCGGGGAGGAAACGGGTGAACTCGACACGATGCTCTACAAAGTGGCCGATACGTACGATGAAGAGGTCCGGGTCCTTACCGATTCGTTGACCGCCTTGATGGAACCGTTGATGATCGTCTTTTTGGGGGTCGCCGTCGGTTTCATCGTGATCAGTCTGTTCATGCCTCTGGTTTCTCTAATCAGTGGTTTGACCTGACATTTTCGATATCGCCCCCTGTTCTCCCGGATGAGTGCCTTTAACGGTTTTCGCTTGGAGTGTGCGGGGGCGATGGGGGTAATGTTTTCCCCTTGTCGTGTGAGATTACGGTTGAGCGCAATAATTTTTCCGCTTTTTTGGCATCATATTTGCCACTAAAGGGTTATTCGGTATTGTTCTCAGCCGTTGAGGTCGTGCGGCATCCGATTCACTCCCTTTTCTTCGCTAAATAAGGGTATTTTCGCCCTTTCGAACGTTCACCTTAGACAGGTTTGTCTCAAAGTGACACAGGTGGAGCGGGGGCGGTCGGAGTCGTATGGCTTCGAAACTGGTTGTCCCAATATCCTCCTTAGTACCGATTTTCCTATGAACGCACGTCAATCCCGTTTCGGTTTTACGCTCGTCGAACTGTTGATCGCGATCGCGATCATCGGGATTTTGATGTCATTGACGGTCACGGCTGTGACGCGTGCCATTACGCGAGGTCGGGAGACCGCCAGTCGGCTTGAGATTAACGCGTTGTCTCAGGCGATCGAGCAGTACAACCTCAAGTACGGGGATTACCCGCCAGACGGCAGCAGTGAGCAGGTTTTGCTGCGGCATGTTAGGAAGATCTTCCCTAGGATTTCGGCTCAAGATTTGGCATTGTTGACCCAGTTAACTCGGGCCCGCGGGTCGAGCAACTTTAGCGCGGTTGCGATGGATCGTGGTGAGGTCCTTGTATTCTTCTTGGGTGGTTTCAGTGGTAACCCGCTAAATCCGTTTACCGGCGAAGGCGGGCCGTTGAAACGCATTGGGAATGATCCAATGAACATCGCCAGCTACGAGTACAACGGAACCCGCGACAATGCGTTTTATGATTTTGACACCAATCGTTTGACGGTCGCGAGAAGTGCTGCCGGCGTAATGTTGAGCACAGATGAAAAGTTGCTTGGCCTGGGCAGCGAACCAACACTTGGCGGCGAAGATCAGTTGCCGGCGTATCTCGCTCGTGTCGGAACGCCTACTCCGCTCGTTTATTTTGATTCTCGGACATA
>Ga0164292_10000499_pt1 | contig 30681 bp, 30 predicted proteins | sample GEODES117metaG_FD_111486 | JGI IMG/M metagenome (GOLD analysis project Ga0164292, IMG submission 111486) | Eutrophic lake water microbial communities from Lake Mendota, Wisconsin, USA - GEODES117 metaG | ecosystem: Environmental > Aquatic > Freshwater > Lake | place: USA: Lake Mendota...
AAAATTTTTCCTTTTGGGTCATATCCAAATGATTTTTTGACCAATGGTGGATTGTACTCCGGATATTCAATTGTATTTGTCGGTTCAGGTATTGTGGAAACGACCGGTTGAGGTTTTGGTGTTAGTGTTGGTGTGGGTGAGGGTATTGGAGTTGTGGTGGTTGTTACGGAAGAAAATTCTGTTACTGGAGTTTCAAGACAAGCAAGAATTGGTTTAGTTATTTTTAGAAGTGGATAGTAAGACCCTTCACAAATCCATATACACATTCCACTCAATCTCAAACCTTTTTTTTTCAAGTCGTTTTTATAAGAAGAAAGTTTTATACCATTCCCACATGCTGATGGGTTTTGATTTATGATATCAAAATTTTTATAATATACTCCATTATATAATCTCGGAGTGCCCTGTACAACTTTTTCTTTTCCACTTGGGAGTCCAACCTCTAAAAAATCTTGTGTTCCGCATGGTGCCGGAAAATTAGCGGGAGTCCACCCACTTTTTTTAGCCCATTCATTATCAACCTTCGCATAATGAAGACCCTTTCGGTTATGTTCTTTTGAGATCTGATAAATTTTTTGTTCTTTTTCAAATTCTTCTTGAGAATAAACAATCACTGACGCTTTAGGTGTTTTTACACATGTTTTAGTGGTACAATCTCTATAAAACCCTTTTTCACAACCATCTTTTTCTAAAACTTTGTTTGTTGTCTGTTCCGAAATTACCTTACCTCTTTGATAATCAAAAAGATATTTCATGTAATTTAATTCCTCATTAACTATGTTTTTCATTTTTTTTAATCAAAAATTATATCTTTTTTTAAAAATACTATCAATTTGTTTTGGATTCGCTTTAATTATTTCCTCCTGTTTAATTGTGTAATAATTATTTATTTCTTTTTTTTCTATTTTAATGTTTTCAATTTTTTTATCTATTAAAGAAATTTTACTATTATACAAATTGATAGAATCATTCAGGTTTTTTTGTATAAGTTTTATTTGATCCATTTTTTGGTTAAGTTGATCTAATTTATACTGATTCAACTCTGATCTATTATTTGATGGTGAAAAAATTTTTACAAGTAATATAGTCAGAATAATTGATAATATTATAATTGTGATTATTTGCCAGTTTTTTAGAAAAAAAGTTTTCATTGGTCCATAGTTTTTTTTCTCGTTGACAAAATTTTACCCCATTTAGATTTAAATTTGTCATAATAAACTTTTAATTTATTTAACATTTCTAAAAAGTCATCATCAACTTTGGACATTGTTCCATTGATGTAAACGCCATTTGTTTCCCCAATAGAAAAGAAAAATTCTATGTCTAACTCCGTAATTTTACCTGACCACTCAACGTTATTAGTATAAAGGTTTAATTTATTGAAATCGACAATGTCAGCAACTTCTTCCTGAAACTCATTTCTACTTTCTTGAAAAGCGGCCTTCTCATCCGTCGTAAGTTGTATTTCATCATTTGTTTTCCCATGAATAGTCATCAAACCTCCAGAAATCCTAAAAGTTTTTGATTTATCGGCCCTTAGTTGTTTTTCTTCATCATCATTTTCATCATCCGCAGTTTCATATTCAATTTTACTTTCAATACTTTTAAGTGGATCAATTTTTTGATCCAAACGATCATCATCAATAACACTTTCTTCGTTTTCTTCTTTTAGAAGACCATAGAAACTTCTAATGGTATTATAATCCTCTTTTAAAATATCTTTATTTAACATAGTTCTTGAATTTTCAAGTAACTTTTTGATTTCTTCGTACCTACTCATTTTTTTATTTTTTTTTCAAATTCTTCGAAGTTAAAATGAGGTGATAGATCTGTTGAGGTCTCCTCATAATTACTTCTAGTTAAAATCCCATAGAATTTATCCGGGTGTTCTATTTTGGTATTATGTCCTATGACTTGTTTTTCTATATTTAATTTTTTAATAAGAAATTTACATAAACAAACGGAATTATGTATTTGTGTTTCAGTATATAAGTCCCAAAAAACTCTATCTCTCCATTTTTTATTATAAACCTCTCCATTATAAATATCACCAACCCAATTTATATACGACATTTTGAGAGGTACCTTTTCTAACCACCCAAGATTTTCAAATGAAACTATAATTGATTGTTTATCCACTTTTTGATTATTAAAATATTGAGAGGTGTCATTAATTTTTAATAATTGTAAAATTTCACCTTTCTTTGTGATGATGAAGTGGGGAACTCGTTTATTTTTTTTATTAAATCTATACTTGAGTCCTTGCAGATAGGGTAATAGATTTCTTTTTGTGTGCACCAAAATTATCTGACTTTTTTCATCATTTTGATCAAAAGAAAACTCTCCGTAATTTTTTATATCAAGGTTCATATTTAAAATATCTCAATGTCTTAGGTTTTGGAGTTTCTTGTGTCACTTCGATATCTTCGCTGTCAATTAAATCATCATAATCAATAATTTCGACCGGTGGAGATGGATTATTATTGGATTCTTTTATATAATCATTGGTTTCATCTTGGTTAGGAGTTTCATTATCATTTTCAAATTTTGAACTTATCTCAAGATCTTCATTTTTATTTGTTTTGCGAGATTCAAATGCCTGATTTGTTGCAATTACAAGAGCAATTGCTAATGGATCAAAAACAAAAATTAAAATTAAAATAAAAAAGTTTGCTGTTTTTTTAATATCCCAACCAGTAATCTCACTCAAATATTTAATTGCCCCTAGTTCTCCTGATTGAATTTCTAAAGAACTTATGTTCAGAACCTCTAAATCACATCTAGTTATTTGATTATTTAATGTATCAAGTTTAATTGAAAGTTCGTCTCTATTTTCTTCAGCGGTTTTTAATTGTTTTTCAAATGCAACCCTGTTTCCTCGATTTTCTCTAGTTATTAATTGTCCAGTTCTTCGGTCAATTACTTGTGTTGTTGTGTTAGACGCCAAACCTGTCCTTAGATTTGTAATGTCTTTATCTAGTAATGATTTTTCATTTTGGTATTCGTTTTTAAGGGTTTCTAATTGTTTTTTCTTAATTTTGATGTTTTCAACTTTTTTTACGTTGACTTCCATCCCGGAAATATTTTTTTGAAATCCTGTAGTTAGTAAACCATAGATACCTATCGATGTAATTATTGATAGTACTATCAATGCTCCGGTCAGATAAATTTTCAGAATTCCATAAATGTCTTTCCATTTGTTATGAAGATACGTTGCAATTGCAATTTTGGAAATTTCTAAAAACGACCCCATTATGATGACCGGGGTTGCCACTGCAGCAAAAATCAAAGACAACCCAACAACACTGTAGTACGCAGCGGTGACGGATAATCCCATTGCACAAAATAATAAAAACCAGGGTAAATAATTTTCTTTCATATTTTAAGATTTACATTTCATAAATACAATTATAAATATTTATTTGAATATGTCACTACTTAGAGAATCAATTAGAAAACATTTATTACTTGAAAAGATAATAGGTCAAGTATCTTCTCAGATCGAAGTTTCTTTTAATTTGGAAATTGATAGAGGTTTTCATTCGTTCATGAGAAAAACTAGGCACGACCTCGAAGGTAAGGGGTATGAACTTACTAGAAAACATTCTTATGAATATAATCAAAAAGAAATAACTAATGCGGAAATTAAAGATTTAATAAATTCAGCAAGACGACAGATTGCTGAAAAAATCGTAACTAAGGAAATTGACACAAATAAATCATTTGTTGTTAAATCTTTAAATTGGGAACTTGCCGTTGCAATCATACCTTTGTTTCAGGGAGGCACTCATTGGATACTTAAAGTCACAACGGTATTTCGTGAATCTTTGGATAACCCATTTAGAACGGGTAAGGATCAATTAGTAATCAACGTTGATTAAAAAACCCCCACCGATATCAGTGAGGGTTAGTGTTTCATTTTACCATATAGACAAAATTGGGGAATTTCACCCAGAGAACCTCGTGTCTCATTCCGCCGAGTTGTAAGGGTAGTCTCGGTTCAACCCGCTTTTTAAAGTTCCGGAAGAAGACCACTGTTTTCAACAATGTTCCAAACTCGTTCCTTATATTTATCAACCGATTCTTTTTCGTTGATTCTAGTTTCTCCTTTGTTAGTTAGAATTGCCAAAAAAGTAATTAATTCACAAGTCATTAGATCAATTTCAGTAACAGACAATTCGTTATTATTAATTCCAATTTTAAGTACCTTAAAATTAACTTCCACTTTTCTTTTTAAATATTCCATAGTTTTCAATAATTAGTTTGAACTTGAGTACAAAGGTAAACCTTTTTTTTTAATTGCCAAACTTTTTTAAAAAAAATTAAAAGTAGTCAAACAAGTCACTAGATTCATTTCTCAATTTTCTAAGTGCTTTGTCTTTAATTTGTCGGATTCTTTCTTTGGTAAGATCAAAATCCAAACCTATTTCTTCAAGTGTACGGACATTACCTGTAATTCCAAAATAGTCACCAACAATTAATCTTTCTCTTTCATCTAGAACATTGAGAAGATTAAGTAATTTTTCTTTAAGAATATCTTTGGTATCAAAAAAACTATCCGGTGATTCTACATCTTTGTTTGGAATTACATCTAGAAGAGTATCTCCCTCATCACTGATAGGTGTCTGGAGATCAATTACTGAAGGTAAGGTTTTAAGTTTATCACTCAAATCTTTACCAGTTAATTCCAGTTGTTTTTTTGCTTTGATTAAATCTTGAACAACATTTACTGGAAGTCTAATTGTTCTAGAATTTTCATGTAAAGATTGTAAAATTGTTTGTTTTACCCACCATACAGCGTAGGAAATAAATCGTAGATCTTTGTTCCAATCAAAGTTTTTAATCGCCTTCATTAACCCTAAATTACCTTCAGCAATTAAATCAGGTAAATCTAACCCTTGATTTTGATATTGTTTAGCGACAGAGATAACAAATCGTAAATTACCGATTAGGAGTTCTTTTTCAATATTCTTTTTTTCAGATTCCGATAATTGATCAGACTTCATTAAAACTGCTAGTTCTTTCTCCCTTTGAGGAGTCATAACCTTAATTTTTCTAATATCTTTAAGATAGTATTGAATTTCTTCTTGATTAATATGTGATGTAACGTTTTTATCCTTCATTGTTTAAGTTGTTTGATAGTTCTTTAAGTCGGTTTAGTTCTAGATTTGTTAATGATTTGATTCCTCCCCCAAGACTAATTTTATCTAACAACTGATCAAGAGTTAAGTCACACTTTTTTTCATTCATGGAAAAATCCCCGAATAGATTTTTAAGACTTTTGATTTCATTTTCTATGCTATTAGAAGTATTTTTAAGGGGTCGTTTGATTTTGTTTTTAAATAAAAAATCAATATTTTCCTGTTCAATATTTGTAATGAAAGTTTTAGGTTTGGAAATTAAAACGTAATCAAACATCTGACCTAAACCTTCAGACATTTCTGAAAAAGAACTTATTAATTGGGGTTTTGTCAAACTAGACTTGAATGAAATAATAAAATTTCCTTCCCCGCAAATATATCTTGTCTCTTCATCTTCTGAAATTAAACTAACATAGTGTGTGATTTGAGTTGAGATGTGTTCTTGCATAAGTAAGGATCCCTTCTGGAAAACAAATAATAGATAATTCATAATTTTAATTTATTAGTTTAGATATGTTATTTTCTTTTTCAATTTTTATTGTGTAATCAGACCATTGCGAAATTAATGGATTATGTGTTATTAAAAAAATTTTTTCGAAATAATCTTTAGTCTTTACGAAAAAATCATAAACAAGATCAAGATTATCATTTGATATTTTACCAAAGACCTCATCAAAAACTACCACGTTAGGTTTAGGCAATGAACAGATTTTACTTAGAACACATCTCAAACCAAGTGATGCTATTGTTTTTTCATATCCAGACCCAGAAACCATCAATTTTTCAACTCCGGTAGAGTTATCAATCATTAAAAACTCAACTTCATTTTTTTCATTGATTCTTATATCTAGTCTAAAATAACTACTATCTTGCATTAATCTTTGAAGTTCTGAATTAATCAATGGCATCATAGTTTTCATAATAATTTTAGAAATTCCGTTTTTACCAAATGCTTCCAAATACAATTTGAAAATTTTATCTCTACTTTCTTCCTCTTCGATTCTTTTCAAGTACTTAATGTTTGTCTGAATTTTTTCATCTATCGACTTCAATTCAAAATCTATTTTTGTAATCGAAGAGTTTTGTTGTTTAAGTAAGTTTTCTAATTCCTCAATTCTAAGATCCGCCCTTATTAGTAGAGAATCTATGTTTTGGTTATCTTTAATTTTGTCTTGCATTTTTTCGTAATTTCTCAACTTGTTTTTAAGCGATTCAACTTTTAAATCACAACTTTCAATTGATACTTCATACTTTTCTTTTACCAACTTATTCTTTTCATATTCGTCAAACTCTTTTTTTAACTGAACAAAACTTTGTTCTTTGCGGGATAAATCCTGCATAAGTGTTGTTTTTGTGGTTTTTTGCACGATAAGTCCATCTAACTCTGCAATTTTAGCATTTGTGATTGCTGCATTCATCAACTCAATACCACAGTGCTCACATTTAATCCCACCCTCAACTTCAGACTTTAATTTGTTAATTGATGTAATCTCAGTATCAATCTGGACAATTTCTTTGTAAACATTATTATATTGTTCTTTGACCTCATCATGTTTGTCCTCATGATAAAACTCACTTGGTTCAACAACTTTAAGTTCATTGATTTTAGAAATGTAACCTTTTTTTTCAAGATCAATCGTGTTGATTTCCTCTTGGGTATTAGTTGGGTTTAATCTACTAATTTCTTGATCAATGTCTGAATGTTTCTTTTTAATAATATCATCACGGTATTCTTTACCTTTTTTTACTTTTTGATTTAAATCATCAATTTCGACAAGTACTTTTTGTTTCTGATTTTGTAAGGAAACTTGTGTGAGTTCATATTCTTCGTTTTCATCCCTTAACTGGATGGTATTATATATATTGGAAATTTTAGACTTACTAAATTCAGAATATAGTTCTTTAGCAACTTCTTCTTTATTTTTTAAAAATTCTAATCCCATAAATCTAGATAAGACTTGTCCTCGAGCAGTAGGTTTAGCCTCAAGCAACTCTTCAAGATTTGATGCCGTGGTCAATATTGTCATCAAAAAATCTTCTTTGGTTCCTATCGAGTTTTTGATAAAAGTTTCAGTTTCTCTTCTTTGTTCTCCAGTGAAGTTGATAATTGATCCGTCAGACAACTTCTTGAAGAAATCAAGTTCGGTTTTTACATTCCAATCACCTTTTCTAGATAACTTTCTCTCTATTGTTCTAATAAGGATATAGTCCTCACCATCAATTGTAATTTCACCTTTAACAGTAACTTTATCTTTACTTGTAAATCGATTAAATATTTCTTCCGACTTAGTGGTTTTGGATGTTTCATTAAAAAACAAAAATAATAATAGGTCAACGCTCAAAACTGTCTTACCACCAAAGTTTGCGGGATTTGACTCTATAACAACTATTCCATTCATTTGATCGAAATCAAGTCTTTGATTTTCACCATATGATAAAAAATTTGAAAACTCTATGTTTCTGATAAACCATTTTTTAAATTGTGTAACTTCAACATCCTTTTCTTGAAGTCTATTTTCAACAATTTGATTTATGTTCAATACATCGTCAATCTTATCCTCCATTTCTTTCGATGTAACGTATTGTCTGAGTAGGTCCAGTTGATAGATTGGGTCGGTAATATTCATCGAAACATCTATTGTCGTAGTTGTCTCTTCATTAACAAGTTTGGTTTTGGTTAGAACATTGACGTTTGTTGTGTTATATTTTTTTTGAAAATAACTTTTTACACTTTTTAATTTATCTTGTGTAAAATTGTCTGCAAAATCCTCCCAAATCACTTGTATTGTTGGATTTTCAAATTTTGAAAAGTCTAGATCTTTTATCATAATTTTATAATTGTATAATTTGACTGGATTAAACAAATCCATAACCTCAGATTAATCGTTGTCTCCGCTTACTTTTTCAAGTTCATCAGTATTACTGGACTCTTCTACTTGAGGTGCTTCAAACTCTGATGTTATCTTACTTGATTCACTTGGATTGGGTTTGAATTGAAAAGAATTCTCCACAACTCTGTCCTCTACCACTTCAAAATTCAACTCTTGTCCCTTCAGGTCAACTTTCAAATCATCTTCTTTCATTTTTTCCATCATACTTGTCATATAATCAGAATAGACTTTTTGTAACTTTTTCTTCTCTGCTTTGATTTTTTCATTTCTAGCAAGGACTTTTTTTCGGTGTAACTTTTCTTTTTTTCCCATTTTGTTTTGATTAAAAATTATTATGATTATTTGATGGTCTGTTTTCTTCATACCATTCAACAACTGCATTGATTGCCCATACGAAACCTGAGGCCAACATACCGTCGAAGAACCATGAAAAATAATTACTAGTATTTAATAACTCGTGACTTGGGGAATAAAACACCAAAGATAAAAAGAATCCGACCCAGGTACTTGTACACATCATACAAGAAAGTAATTCTGAAATAAACTTACCTATCCCGGGAAGTGGATAATATGGGTTTTCTCCCCAATTTTTAATTTTATTTCTAAGTCCGTTAAAAATTGATCCATAGACCATGATGTTTGATTGCCCATAGGCAATGATTAGCCAAATTAAAATTTCCATTTTTTGTTAAATTAAATTAGAACCTCTAAGGTAGTTACCTTTGACAGGTTGTACGGGTTTATTATTTGTTTGGTTTACTTTTTGTAACTCTTTTATTTCATTTTGTTTATCAATCAACTCAATTTTAAGTTTTTTTATAGTTTCTTGTAATAAATTAGATTTGTCTTTAACCATATTTTCACTCAAATTTTTTTTAAGTTCGTCTAAAGTATTTCTGAATACGGCTAAATTTGGTCTAAGTTCGTCTAAAATAATGTCTAAATTATATCTAAGTTCGTCTAATTCTTCATCCTTTTTAGACATTTCTTTTTCTAACTTAGTAATTTTTTCACCAAGTTCATTTTCACTGTTTTCGTCACGTATGTATTCTATTTTTGTGACAACTTTTTCAACAGGAACCTCAACAATTTTCTCTATTTCTTTAATAATTTCAATAGGAACTTCTACTATTTTTTCTTGTTCAGTTCCACCTAGAAACCCATATCTTTTAATATCAAAACCTTGTTTGAAACAGAGGTAAATAAAATTATCAACATCCTTTATTTCCTGAGATTCACAAAATGCAGACACCGTCTGCATCATTTCCTTACTAAAAATTTTTGAGTTTTTCGGTTCCATTCTCAATATCTTCAAATGATTTTATGGAGAACTTTAGAAATGGTTTTGGATTTGGTAGATCAACATATTCATATTTCTTAGTTCCGACATCGTAAATTCCGAAACCGTGGTTTCTGATACTCTCCCCAATATTTTGTTGAATTGGTGATCCAATCATATATCCCTTACCTGTCTTAAACTTGAATTCTTGTCTTTTGTGAATGTCTCCACATAAAACTGTTTCAAGTCCGTCAAACTTTTCAACATCATACGCCTCCTCACCAAAATCAAATCCAAGATCAGTTTTCATACCCTGGATTGGTCCATGAAATAAACCTATTTTAATTCCGGTTGCAACATTTAAATCTGGTGGTATATTTCCTTGATACTGTGAATACACACACCAACTTATGTTCTCATCTTCATAAACTCCTCTATCTTTATAATACACAATATTTTTACTATTAAGTGAATTTATAATTGGAGTAAGTGCGTCTAATCTTTCCGTATTGTTGACTAAGAAGTCGTGGTTTCCAGGTATGATAATTGTTTTTGCAAGAAACGAACATTCAGTTAAAATCCAACTAACCATTTCAATAAGTTCAGGTGTCATTTGGTTTTTAGAATGAACCAAATCTCCCGTAAAAACGATGCGATCTGGTTCTAATTCTCTCCATTGTTCAATTGCGGTTTCTAAAATAGACTTATATAGATCGTGATCTTTGAATAATCTAATGTGTAGATCAGAAAAATGTATTAGTTTTTTAATCATAATTTTTAATTAAAACGGATAACAATTCTCAACCATTTCATATTTTTTATTCGCAATTTTTTTAACTTTTGAAATTGGGAAATCAAAATCTTCGGTTTCAATTGCCTCCTCGCAAGAGTAATACATTGATTCTTGACGATCTGTAATATGATCCCACTTACCCTGTTGTTTCCAATCTTGAAATAATTCTCTTAATCTTTCTTCGTCCATTTCTTCAACTTCTTCTGCTTTAGTATATGAATTTTCGTTTATCTCACCTAAAATCCATTCTTTAACATCTTGAATGTCTTCATCACCAGTAACTTCATAACCCGGATCAAACATTCCTTCAGATTCAATAGTTTCTTCATCTTCGGTGTAAACTCCGTTCCAAACAAGTGCGGTTCCAATATTAGTTTCAAATTCATCGTACCATTTACAGGTAATTCTAACGTCCTCAAATTCAGAAATACAAATTGAGTAAAGTTTAATTAAAAATCCATCAGGAATATAAGAAGGAGTTTCTAATTTAATAATATCGTCAACACCTCCAGTGATCCATTTAGTTCCAACATTATCATAAAGCCATCCAAGATTTACACCTGAATCTGTAATTGGATATTCAGTTTCACCATTGTTATAGGGTTTTTTAAGTTCATCTTCGGTGTAAAATGTTTGAACAATAACTTTTGTTTCTTGTCCGTATTCTGCTTTTGGCATGTTATCAAACATGTTACAGATTTTATCCATTGCCTCTTGGGGTTCAATAGTTACTTGTGAATAAATAAAATTTGCCATTTTTTGTTTTTTTTTAATCGTTTAATTGTTGTTTATTTTCAAATGTAATATCCCAAGATGGTGATATTGGGTCATGTTTAGGTATTGGGTTAACAGGAACTGGTATCTGTTCAAATTGTCTAATTGAAATCTGTGGTTTTTCATCAACAACCAAATTCATTTTTTCAACAATCGGTGTGATATCTATGTGTTTGTTTTCAAGTTTACCATAAAGGTATCCTTCTAACCAAATATAAAATTCTTTATGTGTCATATCAGTTCTCTACAATATAGGTTTACCAATACAATTTTTGCAAACTTAAATTCTTTAGCCCTGTTTAGTCTCAGACCATATGCTAAAGCGACGGTTTTAAGATAAGGATATGCCTCAGATATTGTCATTTTGTTCACTTCCATTATTTTTCGAATAAATCAAAATCAGAATTGACATGTCCACACTCATTACACATGTAGGTTGGGAATGGAACAATTGTATCTTCGTGACTTCCAGTTAGTAATTTAGGTACTTTTTTTAACATTGTGACTTCTTTAAAAAATTTAGATTCACAATTATCACATTTGATCGTTTCTTGTTGTCGTAGATCAATTCGGGGTTTTATAATTTCTTCACTCATAATTTTATTTTTCTAATAACATGTTTGTATTTGTAATAGGCAATCTCAATACTGGTATAGTCGATCCAGTTTCAGTTTTTTTCATAACTTCGTAAAATTTTTCTTCCACTTTAACTGTGGGAGTATTAGTAATTTTTACCAGGAGGGTTTCACATTTTATATTATCATATAGATAACAATTTTTTTCTGTGGTGTTGAATATCAGTGTTTGCATTTCTACTTTTTTATTGTGTATTTAATTTTTATTTTCCTTTTGAAAAGTTTATCAAGTGTGGTAGTCACTACCCATTTAATTTTGTTTGGTATTTTCATTTAAGATAATATAGATAATTTTTTTTATGAAGTCAAATATGAATTCATATCCATTTCTAAAATTGTATGAATTGTTTTCCTTGAAACCCTAAATTCTTCAAATTCCCCATCATCTTTGATTAATACGATTATACACCCAAGTAGTGGAAGGGATTCGAATTTCGAACCTTCTAACATTTTGAGTATTAACTTACCATAAAGGGGTAATTGGGTATTATAATGCCCTAGAGCATTATCGGGAAGATCTTCAAAAGGTTTTTTCATTTTTTTAGTATACTTTGTTACTTGAAAGTTCTTACTTTTATTTGATTTCCAATCAGTAATCAATAATCCAGGTGCACCACTTGGTGTAGTTACAAGCCAGACTTTGTCAGGTTGACCGGTATAACCAAGAAGGGGATGTCCTAAAACAATTTCAGTATCAACTAAAACGCAACCTCTTTCTTTTTGTAAATCGATATATTTTTTTCCTGCCGTTATCATTGAATCACTTCTAACTATTTGTTCCGCATCACAATCAAATTTTGGTTTTCTTAATTCTTTGGAAATACCAAATTCATTAATAGTGTGTTCTTCCAAATAAAAATGACATCTGGACCCTAAATCGGTTGATTTTTTACCAAGAATTGCCCATTCTTGTATTAGTTTTTCCGCTTCATAGGGATCTCCACCGGATTTATTCAATGCAACTTTTTCCGTAGGAAACTCATCATAAAACAATTTCATAATTTTTGAAACTGAGGGAAACTTAGAACTCAGGTTACCATTCTGATCCAACATAGTATAAGTATGTGATTCCTCCTCGAAGGTTAATTTGAGTTCTTCTTGTTTTTTGAGAAGTGTTTCTCTTAATTCTTGTGCGATTTTTTCTAATTCTTTCATTTTAAATTATAATAGTATTCATTTTTAATTTGACCTCTGAGATCAGCAATGTCTTTGTCATCAGGAAGTTTGATTAATTTAATTTTTCCCCATAGGTGACCTCCATTTAATTCATGATATAAGTTTATTGAGTTTGACCAAGCATCAGCATCCAAACAAATTATAATTTCTTTTTTTGCCTTTTTATAAATTGTTTCGAACAGAAGAGATGACATATGTTTTCCTAACATAGGGATTGAATTTTCAACAAACAACCCGTCAAATGCTCCCTCCACTAAAAAAATATCTTGGTCCCAGTCAATTTGGTTTTCCCAAAATATAATTTTATCCTTCTCGGCTTCAGGATTTTTATATTTAACCTTAGATAATGGATTCCAACTTCTTGATATGTAATAGTTTAATTCTTCTTTCAAATTGTATGATGGTATAATAATACGTCCAGCATGATCACCCTTATCACAAAATCCAATTTGATATTTTTCGATCAGATAATCGGTTATTCCCCGATTATATAGGTAATTTATGGCAGCATTTCTAACTGGGTAGATTGGACTTGAGTCTTTGAATAATGTATAACCTTCCGGTAAAACAATTTTTGCAATCTTTTTTTCTTTTACTTCAACGGTTTCAGGTTTGAGAATTCTAAATAACTTTTTTTGTTTGTTATTAGCATATCTATCGAATATTCTTTTAAGACTACCATGTGTGTTATTAACATCACCACATGCCCAACACTTGTAAACATTATTGAAATAATTAACTTCAAGATTATGTTTATTTCTTCCTTCATCGCAAATAGGACAATTAAATGATATTTGACCTCGGTTGGGGTAGTGTAATCCACATTTTCCGAGAACGTCTTCAAGAAGTTCGACAAGTTCAGAATTTTCTTCCATGTTGCAAATATATAGAAAAAAAATGAATCAAACAAACTTCACAAGTTTTTTTTAATTTCTATATTTATAATAATAACAAATTCATGCCAGTAAACGTAACTATTAATACCGCAACAGGAAACGATCCATTTGATGTATATATATGTGATTCACCAATTACAACTTGTGTTTATATTAGTACAATCACAAATTCTCAAATTCCTTATACATTTACTGTACCTTCGATTTTATCAACTTTAACGACATACGAATTAAAGTTGGTTGATGATAATGATTGTATAGTAACTCAAACTTTATCCCTATGAGTTGTTCTTCTTCAGATTTTTGTATCAGTGGTACTTCTTCATTATATGATGACTCATATGAAATTATAGGAACTTACGATGGCTTTGATTCTTATAGCGGAGTAACTAATGGTTATTTCATTTATTATTCAACTGGTTTTACTCAATGGTGTGTATCAACTACTCTGGGTGGTCCTTGTACCTTATTCGGTCCGGCTCCTTCTGTTAATGATTGTCCGGACATATATTCAATTTATCTATATTCTGGTATTTGTGTAACTCCTACTCCAAGTCCCACCTCAGCACCTTCTTGTTTGATAGACTTTGATGCAATCTTTGATTGTGATGTCCCTGTTACCCCAACTGTCACACCAACAATGACTGTCACACCAACCGTTACAATAACACCAAGTTCAACAAATGTCTGTGGTGGTGTCTCTGTAAATGCCTCAATAACTGGTTTTACACCTACACCAACACCTACCATTACTGTTACCCCAACTGTTTCATTAGAACAAACAAGACCGTGTAATTTTGGTGGTGTTGCCAAATTCAACAATGTTGACGGTAGGATAACATGTGCAAATAGTAAAAAGTTTGAAGACTGTTTTTCTGGTGCGGATTTCTTTACAAGCCAGTCAATATTCGATTCTAATGGATATCCTTTGATACTTGGTGACGTTTATGGTGGTTTTATAAATGGTGTGAGTTCATGTTTCATTTTTACTGAAATTGTAGATTACGTAAGTGGAATCGATAATGTGTTAATTACAACAGAATATGGACCATCAAGCCAGGGAAAATGTTTGGAGTGTATTCCAATAACTAAGACACCAGTTAGTACTTCAACGCCTACTCCAACACCTAGTAGTATATGTCCATGTAACCAATTTAAACTGTTTGATTTTAACGACGAAGGTGAAACTTCAAATATCACATATACTGATTGTTTGTCAAATACTGTAGTAACAAGAACCCCTGCAGAGTTTGGTACAACAATTAATGAAGTCATTATAATCTGTTCAAAAACAACTCCAACATTGAGTAGTGGAAACTGTACAATTGACATTATTGATAATTGCTGTTACTCAAACAATTGCTTTCAGTTTTATGTTCAAAATAATGACCCAATAACTGAAGGAAATTTTACTTATATTGATTGTAATACTGGTCTTGAGATTTCAGGAACAGTTAATGGTGGATCTGGTATAATAATTTGTTCAATAAGCACGCCTATTGTTGATCAATATTCTAATGTTTTTGTTTCTGTAACTGGATTATTATGTAATACCCCAACACCAACACCAACTAATTATCTTACGCCAACACCAACAAGAACTCCAACACCAACGCCTTCTATAACCAAAACTTTAACTCCAACCCCAAGTAGTGTTTCATTTTTATGGACTGGAGGTGCAAGTTGGTTTACAGCACCAGATTTGGCTTGTTCAAATTACTCATCATTTAGTGGTGGTGATTGGGCAACCTCAATGCCAATTCCAACAACATCAACTTCATTGATTAATAATTCAACTGGTTTACCTGTGAGTGGACAAGCAAACAACTGGATTGCCATTTCTAGTGTGTCAAATCCTGGAGTTGTAATATATGCAGTCCAGGTTGACGTGAATGGAACTATTATAAATGTGATTGTTTGTCCATAAAAAAATCGTCTAAAAAGACGATATTTCAAATTATCGTTATTTCAAACGATCTTATTTCCAGATTTCTTTAAATCTCATATACCCTAAAACACAAGTGTACGCATCTGTTTGATCAAAGTTTTCTTTTTTCAAAGTATTATTTTTAGTGAACTGCCAAGTGATTTGGGGTTCTTTTTTTGCAACTTTTTCCCATATAATCATTTTTTTATCGATGTCTTTGGGCAGACCTCCAAACAAAACAAATTTCTTTTTATCATTTTCCTGGACTAATTCCGGAAATGCGTATTTTCTAGCATTATAAGTCGATATAAATTCAGGAACTATACCTAATATATTATATATTTCTTTAAATAAGAAACTGTTGAATCTTAACAATGTTTGAATTGTATAAACATTGTTAGAGTTTAATAAAGGTTCTTCTATAATGACTCTCATTATTCCCAAATTTTTATATGTTTCCAATTTACTTGCAAATACTTCGGATTTTAAAAGTAGTTCATGTAATTTATCTTCTGTGTTTAATTTTGGTCTTGGTGATATATGAGTTAACTCTAGTAATTGTTGTGATTGCATATCAAATAAAGCCCAACCAATAGTTTTGGTTGAGATATCAAGTCCAAGAACTTTGGGTGTGTTTTTAATTCTATTCATACAAATTAAGAATAAAAAAATATAAAAAAAAATGAAGCCTTGTTATTTTTTAAAAATCAAACTTGATCAAAAATTGTTGGATTCCTTGTCGAAGAACTGGGGACTGCATTTTGGAAACAACCAATACATCTTTGTTTCGATCCAACAACGCGATTTCAGTTATATAAGAATTTGTACCTGGAGTCCATGTTGGATTTGTTGTTGTTTGGAACTCATTGTAACTTAAGTTAATTTTATATCTCATTTCATAGATACTAGCCTCAATGTCTGTTTGTAATGATCCGTAAAAATAGTATTCATCACCAAAGTTCAACTGGGGAGTTGTTGTCCCGAGGGGAACTAATGGAACAAAATTATCCAAATTATAAGTTGGTGCATTATTATATATCGTATCGGTAATAACAAATGTATTTGCTGTTAATGATTGTTGTGTAACATATCCATTAATAGTTTCACCACTTAAATTATTTGTGAAATCAATGATTTTCCATTTTGTCGGATCAGGTCTTTCTCCTGTTACAACTTTTTGTGCCAGAACTTGGAATTCAGTTGCGTAAAATCCATTTGGTACGTCACATACTAAAGGACACTGAGTTGTTGTCGTGGTGGTTGGGTGATAGATAGTAGTAGTCGTAGTTACTGGACTATGTGTTGTTGTTGTAGTTGTAGGATTAAATCCTGGTACAACTAAACAATTAAATTCCCCTCCAAATCTGATTGCAACATCCTTACTTGTGTCTGGAACACAAACATTACTGTTACCAACTATTGGTATATAATAATTACAATGTAGTGAATTTGTAAATTCAAAATCATTTGATAATCTGTAAGTAATGTACATCGTTTCATTTGCCCCAGAAATAACTCCCACCCCAGTAGAACTTTCCGATCCACAGGAATTTGGTTCGATCAATGAAACTTGAGGTGCAGGTAGTGTCCAGTTTCTGTTTGATTTATAACTTAATGCTGCGACTATTTCTTCATCATCTATTACAATAGTTTGACTATCAGGAAATACTTTCCCTATTCTACTTGGGAAACCATCTTTATTTCTAAATGTGTCCCACAAAACATAATATCTCAAACCAGGATAATTCATATCTTGATTAGGTGTTGATTGCATATAATGTGGTTCCGCTAAATTTAATCCATCAAATCCTGGAGGATCTATCCAAAATGTTTGACCAAAACAACATTCAGGATTTTTATGCCACATCAACCACGGAATATGTAATCTGAAGTTTCTTGCTTGTCCAGTTGCTCCGGGGTTTGTACTATCGAATGGTTCTGCAGCAAATTTCTCCCCATAAAACAAATCAATAGTTTGGTTTGTATAATGAATAATTGCTATTGCTTTTTGTTCTTCTGGTTGGACTTTTACAATATCATCAAATGAATTATAAAAATATGTATCAGTAGTTTCAGCACTGAGAATAGAACTCACATAAAATGATTGACCCTCACTTGTTGAGTAACCAAAATATTCTTTACTACCAATATAATCAACTGATCCGAAATTGTTGTAATCCAAAAAGAAATTAGAATTTAATCCTGCCGGACTTTCGGTCCATGGAATATTCATGTTCCAAATTTTAACTTCAAGTTGGTCAAGTTCACAAAGTGATTCATAATTTATCACATCAGAATACCAGTGAGGACTCGGTGTAAGACTATCATATTGATCCGTCATGGATGGAGGATAAATTATCACTCTCGCCTCACAGTTTGGTGCTAGTCCCATGAAATTCGGTGTTGGTCTGTCTAAAGTGATTTTGTTTTCACAAACTGCAATAATCCGATAAGTCAATATTGGGTAACAACTAAACACCCTTGATAAACAAACCGATTCTGGTGGTGGAGGACATTGTCTTGATGGTGTTGGTGTTAAACACTCTGTTCTAGTGGGTGTAGGGGTTGGTGTTGGGCTGGCACAATTAATTGTTCCTGTACTTACAGATGGTGTTGGGGTGGGGGTTAGGGTAGATTGATTGGAACTTGTGGGTGTTGGTGTTGGTAAATTACTACAATTACAATTAGTACACCCAAACCCATCGTAATAAATTGTTATAAAATCACCTACTCTTGGAGTTCTTACATTCGTCGGGTTACATGGATCATATATTAAATCAATTTCATTAGTACCATTTAATAGAGATAAATCAATTGTATAATTTGCCGATACAACATAATAGTCGTTTGTAAATGCACTCCAACTAATTGTAGTTGCGGTAGTGTTTCCGGTAAAAAAACCTCTTAGTGGTGCACTATTATAAACAGATTCGATTGATGAATCCATAAAAGGTATTCCATATGTATTTCCTGTGTTACCATCAACATAATATGGATACTTCACATTTTGTTTATTTGATTTTGGATAACCACCACTATTTTGACTTCCAAATGGGGGTAATTGGACAAAACTATTGAACTGATTATAATTTGAATTGTGTTTGTCATATGAAACCTCAGAATCTCCAAGTTGGAAATATGCAACGTTAAAATTTCCTTGTGACATTTTTTGTCTACCTGTATCAGTGACTCTAGTGTTGATTAACCCTGAAGTATTTTTAATTATATATGCCATTTTTTAATAAATATTATTTTTAACTATTTTGTGCTTCAACTGTACTACAATCGCATTCAATACTTGGGTTAATCAAATACACCTGATAATAATTATCAACGTAAAAACATTGTGGTGTTGGTAGTACAGGTGATATTGCATCTGTTATTGTTCCGGTTATAGTCGTTGCTGGCCCTGAAATTGATGGTCCACCCATTGTTAAATTACTCCATGTGTAAGTTTTATTTGTTGTATAACTATTCAATGATTGACATGGGAATTGTAGAGGAACTGGTGGGTAGTTTATTATATTTATTGGTGTGTCAAACCCTACAGGATTACCATCAACATTTAACGTTACCGTATTCAAATATGTTGCAGCCGAATAGGTTGGGCCAACAGTAAATGAATTAGTGTGTACCAAATCAAAGTTTATAGTACATCCCGAAGGTAAAGGTGGATTTATTTTAACTTCAAACGAAAGTCCAGTATATGAAAGAGTTAATATATAGTTTTGTATTTGATTTAATTGATTTAAATTAATAACTTGTGTGTTTGTAAATCCTGAAGAATCATTTAATACTGTGATATATTGTCCACCACACAAGTTAGTAAAAAAAGGAAAATTAGAAAAAGTTATGCCCCCATCAATAGAATATTGATAAGGTGGAAAACCTCCAAAAGGAATAATACTTATATTACCGTCACATTGACAAGTTGCGTCATCTGTAGTATATCTGAAAAGAGGTTCTTTAATTCTTAGACAATCGTTATTATTTGCTATAACCTGATTTACAACAACAGGACCAGAACTTCCAAGAATTTGCCATCCTACGATTGGTGGTTCAGCCGGATCAATATTCACAATTTGACCCATGGTCCACCCAGAAACTTCCCATTGATTAATATTCCATATTATACTATAGGTGTTTCCACTTTCAGTCCAGAGTGGGTGGTAATTTTCAAATCCTTGGAATTCGAAAGTATAATATTCAACAAAACTACCATTTTTATCGGATTTTATAATTGACAAACAAATATCATCATATTGAGGATATGGTGATAAAGTTGTTGTTGTAGTTGTAATTGGTTCTATTGTTCTTAGTCTACATGCGGTTGTTGCGGTAAAATCACCGTAAGAATCTATCACAGTTGCCGAATATATTCCTGGACCAAGGTTTGTAATTGCCTGACTTAAAGCCCCTGTTTCCCATAGTATTTCATAAGGTGGGGTTCCTCCTGTAATACCTAATGAAATAGCCCCATCAAAAGATGTTGGACTTGTTGGATTAATTACAAAACATTCAACTTCCATTGGAAATAATGTAATTACATCACACTCGTTTCTAGGGGATATTATATTATTTTGAGGTTGATAGGTTGTTGTGGTGGTAATAAGTTGTGTTGTTGTAATTGCTGTCGAACAAGTTGGACAATCTCCAGAGTCTAATACCAATATTGTTCCTGCAATTGTATCGACACCCCTTGATGAACAAACCGATATAGAGGTTTGTGGGGGAAGGGTAATTTTTGGTCCCTGGGGTTCATCACAACATGGATAAATATAAACAGACGCTGTGGTTACTGATGATTCATTTGTTATTTGGTAAGATCTACAACAATCTGAATAAACTTGACACGATTCACAATTATAAAAAGATCCATTATCAAAATTTATAATTGAAAATTCATCGTAACCAGTTATACCACATGCATATGAATCCGAACTTCCCGAACTTACAAGTTCATAACATCCACTTTTATATTCGGATGGATTTAAAGAAGATATTAAAACATTAAAATTAAGAACTTCTCCAACCGAATAGTTTGAAAATGCGACTGAATTAAAATTTCCATTAAAACTAAAAGTGTGGGAACCGCAACAACTCACAAAACAATATCTTGTATCGTCAAGTCCTAAATTTATGATACTAATACCGGGAGTTAATGAAATGGAATTTGCGTTAACATAATACTCAACGTTAGGTAAAATGTCAAATGTCTTTATATTTCCATTACCATCTACAAATAAAAAATTAGAATAAATTGTAGTTCCGGTATTTTCTACTTTGAAAAGTGTTGCCATTGATAATATGTTCTATATAAATAATTCGTTATTGTATTTTTGGATAAAATTTCTAATCAAATCAATATATTTTAAAGTTGCACTATTTTTATCCACATAATCAAAATAGTTTTGGTTCTCAACTAATAATTTGATTGGGTCTTCGTGAATGAAACCTCCTTTATAAAACTTAGTAGTTCTAATGTCCTCAGTAACTCCAGCCATGTGAAGTATGGGTTTTGATTCATAGGTTTTTATATCGTCTGTTGCCCAAGAAAAATCTAATTCAGGTGTAACTCTAGTTTCATAACCAGACCTCCAGAGATTCCATAACAAAGACCACATTTCCGCAGTCCAAAACTGTATTTCACCACCTCTAATTGGGTTTCTTCTATTATAATTGAGCATTTGTTTATAAAGTGGAACACAATCCACATAAATTTTAGTCCACAAATCATAATTTGTATTTTTCAAAAGATATTGTCCACCACCAGAATTCAATTGGTTTTGTTTTATTAAATCAGGATCAATTTGAATAATTTTGGACATTTCATTCAAAAGTGAATTTTTTTCTTGGTTCGGATGTGCCCCTTCATATTTTTCACAACAAGTTTGTATATAATCAAACCCTATATAATTTATAGTATCCGAAAGATAATTTATATTATCATTTAATAGTGATTCAAAATTAGGTAATTTTCTAAAAATTATATCCGCATCATGTAAAAAAAACAATTCACCCAGTTCCGGATTTTCCCATAACCATTGTGAAATCAAATAAGGTTTTATACTTGGTATGTAAGATTTATTAATTCTGTTATCAACATAATAATGAACATTAATTCCAAAATTACATAATTTTTTTGATTCTTCCGATGGTTTATCTTGTCCATTTGTCAGACCAAAAATTACATGAATATTACAAGGATCAATTCCCAATTCTAAAAAATTTGAAACGTACAATTTAGTCTGCCAATGAAAGTATGGAACATCTGGTTGTGCTGAAACAAATTGAATTTTTTGCATTAAATTAAATATATTTTCTTTTTTTCAAAAGTATATTAAATTTAACAACTTGGGCAAGACCCAGCGGAAACTATGGAAGCACTTCCCGATGTCACTAATATTGGGGTTGATGAACAAATTGATGCACTAGTACCACCTACTAACATATAAGGTGAAGTTTTACTTTCACCACAGCAAGGTGTAAATGTTATTCGAGCATTTACATCTGAGGATGAGTTCGAAACCCAATATTGGGAACAACCACTAACTGGTGTTGGGGTAGGTGTGGGTGTTGGTTCAAAATCAAAACTACAAAGATCTATAAAAGTTCCATTGAGTGAAGTTGTATTTGAAGATCCCGTTATGGTTATTGAAGTGAAGTTTGTTATTGACTCGATTGTGATCACCGCACTTCCTTCAGTATGTACACCATCTTCCGAAATACAACTTGTGTCCGTTGGGAATGCTTTGAATTGATTTCCTTCTATTGTGTAACAACAACCTTGACATACAGTTAAACTTGGTGTTCCTGAATTAGTAGTAAAATTCAATATTTCTTGTTGAACTATATTACCTAAAGAATCAACTGAAGAACTATAATTGATTAACCTTAACTTTAAGTTATTAATCGGTGTATCAAAATTTAGTGTATAAGTGTAAGGACCATTATTATAACCCAAAGCCACTAAATCACCAGTATTTGCTTCATCAGAAAAACAAGCCGGTAAAAAATCATTAATTGGAGTTATTTTAGACACATCCCCTGTAGTCACTGCGGTCATAGAAACTCCATCGATTATTGTGGAAAGTTTATTCAGTGGTAAATCATAAGTTTGTGGACAACATTGTGTTGGTGGTGGGATATCACATTCAATACATGATATGTCGTAATCAATTAATAAGTTAATTATTACTTTTGCATCTTGTAATGTATTGTAATCGTATTGTTTACAACTTTTGTCAAGTTTGTCACAAAAATTACTTATAGTTATTTTGTTTTTTAGCAAATCTATAGATACATTTCCAATGTCTGGATAACTTAATAATTGATCTGTAACAGCATTTGACCACTGAATATCATTCGGATAATCATAAATCCCTGAAGATCTGTAAAATATTGTTTGTTTTGCAATTCCATTTACTATTGTCTCTAATATAAAATCAGCAGAATTGACAACACATCCATAGTCATTATATGTTAGATCCGAAAATCCTTCATAATACATTTGCGGAATTCCCCTTTTACCGGAAATTCCAGAATTTACGAATACACTATCACTAAGTGTAAATATTTGATAACCAGTCACCAAATTAGTTCCCCCCAAGGTTACAGTCCTTTTTGACACACATCCATCTGCATCTGTTATTTCTATTAAATAAGTTCCAACTGTAAGTCCTGTAACAACTGGTCCTGTTTGAGGACCAACATTTGCACTCCAGTTATAAGTAAATGGTGGTGTTCCTGATGTTATAAAGGTTGAAATTTCACCATCATTACCTACAACGCATGGAACTGTACTTGTGAGAAAAAATAATTGGGAAGAAGGTGTGATTAAAAAATTTTGAGTTTGAGTACAACCATTTGCATCAGTTACGGTAGCCGTATAGATTCCACTTGATAGGTTGTTAAATAAACCTGTTGGTTGGGTTGGATTACCATTAATTTGGTAAGTATATGGTAACGTACCTCCTGAAGATGCAGTTATTACAACTTTACCATTATTTAAACCACAAGTTGTTCCTGTGGTAGATGCCGATATCGAATATAAACTAGTATTATTAATAGTTGTTGTTCCAGTGAATAGACATCCACTGTTATCAATAGTATAGACATACGTGTCTGATGGTAAATTAGTAAAATTAACAATTGTTCCAGTTGTAACTGTTGTAACAGTATTTCCTGAACTGTCATAGAGTGTATATAGAAAGGTTGCACCCGGACTTCCGGTATTTACAACAATGTTTATAGTACCATTGTTATTACAGGTTGAATTTGTTGACGTAATTGATGCAATTGAAAATCCATTTGGTGTAAGTAAATTGACTGAACCAAATGAAGTACAAAGACCGCTATCAGTTACAATCACGTTAAAAACTCCAGACGGTAAATTTTCAAAAATATAAGAGTTACTAAATGTGATTTGTGTATCACCATTAGATCCTGAGAAAAAGTAAGGTGCAGTCCCCCCAGTAACAATAACTTCTACAGCACCATCACTATTGAAACAAGTTGATCCTGTTACATATGTGATTGGGGTAACACCAACTGGTGGAATATTAGTGATTGTGAAACCACTTGTAAGTGAACAACTATTACTGTCGGAGACTGTAACAGTATAATACCCTGCAGTCAATCCAGTTGCCGTAGAACCAGTTTGTCCATTTGACCACAAATAAGAAATAGGAGGTGTTCCAGTTACTCCAGTTACAAAAACTTTACCAGAACCCGCTAATGGTATACAACTTGCATCGTCTACGATGTATAGACCAAAATCCAGTGTTGTAGACGACATAATTATCACATTTGCACTTGATCCAGTGCAACCTCCCGAATTATCTGCAATTACATAATAATTTCCAACACCAAGGTTTGAAAAGGTTTGAGTGTTCGATGAAGTAAATGCACTAGTTATAAATCCGTTAGTGACTTCATATAGATAATACTCGCAACCTCCATAAATTACTGGAAGTTGGACCTGAAGAGATCCCCCTCCACCAGGACCACAAACGGTGTTAGAATAAGATAAAATATCTACAGTCGTACCTGTTGATATATCGAATGAAACATAATAAGAAGTGATTGCTGAACAAGAATCTTGTATTTGTAATACATACGATCCACCTGACAACCCAGAGAATTCATAGTATGTAGTAGCCGCAGAAGTGGGTAGTAGTCCTGAAGATGAAATTTCAAAAACAGTATAAGGTGCTGTACCTCCAGTTATGTTTATAGAAATACCTCCAGAGTTAGTATTTGAACAATCTCCGGTTATTGAATACGAAGGTATAATAGCACCGCAACTCATTAATTACATAAAATATCGAAGTTTATACCTACGTTCAATTCGAAATTGTATTGTACGTCATCAGGTAAACAATTATTATTAAAAATTGTAAGAATATTATTTGAAGTGTCTATATTAAATCCTAAACCGAAGTCAATTAAATTTGTAAGTCCAGTGTTAAGACCATCCAACCAGTCCTGTGATGTTGGAACACTTAATGTGGGATTAGAATATCCAACTCCATTGAAAAACTCATAAACAATGATCGGAACACCGTTAAGTCTAACATCAACATACCATTGTGTTTGAAGAGTAGATATATTACAGTCATTAAATAAATCTATTCCATTTTGAGTTCCGTAATTAGATAAAGTTTGTCCTAATAATGCACCAAATGACAAAATATTTGGTGAATTGTTCCAAGGATACAACCCAATTTCGGTAAATAAAACCGGACAGTCATAACTGAATATTTGATTTATTAACTTACAAGGTTTACACTCAATAGGTATTAATTGACATCCTCGTTGTCTTCTCCATATAAACTTTTGTCTATGGAATATTGAATTTTCATATCTAACTCCAGTTTCCCAGATTGTTGTTGCAGGAATCATTTGTTCAACAAGTCTAATCCAATAGTCTCCCATACCATCAACATATTCAATCAAAGACTTGTATGTGAAATTATCATTTTTTACGTTGATCGCATATTCCGATTCTAAATACTTCCAGTATATTGAGGATAGAGTTGGGTATCCACTTGTCTTACCATCATTAGAATACATTCGACTTCTAACATTGATCATATTTTTCCAAAATGTTTGGGCAAATTCGAAAAACGTTTTTTGTTGGGGTTTTGGATCAATTACTGTCCAGTCTATACCTCCAATTATAGGATAAGTAATGTTAGGGTATGGATTACAAAAAGTTGGTTCCTGATAAAATAATCCCTGTTCTGGTATGGGGTAATTATATGATCTAGACATAGTCCATACATCATATAAAAGTCCTTGACCCGGATTCATAAAAAGATCTACGTTTTTTACATTTAGTACAAACTTTTCGTTTTGAACTTGGTAATATGCATTGAAACCAGCATCAGATGAATTTCTTTGTCCAATTTCTGTTGGGGTCCAACTTTTATTATTATCTATTTCTTTTGTAAGAGTAAATCCCAAATCCATAAATGGAAATTGACGGTATCTATCTAGATATTCTTGACCATAGTTGAAAGGTAAAAGTTGTGTTTGATAATTTGGATTACTTCCCGTGAAAACACTATTTGTTAAGTCTACCTCTTCAGGCATTCTATGTTGTGGTGTAGATTCGAACCATCCTCCTCCAATTTGAAAAAAGAAACTTTCGGTTTCAAGTGGCATACTTGGGAATCCATCTATATCCACCGGATAGTCTATTAAGGTTGTTGTTACATTTTGAATAATTTGTGCTGTAGTGTATCCTGTATATTGTACACCGTAAATAGAAAAGATATTTCCAATCTCTAAAACTGGTAAATTTTGAACCCAGGTTCCCCCACTCAAATTTATAAACTGTGAATCAAACTGACTCATGTTAACTTTCTGATCGGCCAAATAAACATGTTCATTAAACTCAGTAATTGCTTCTGGTGCTCCTACCATTCTTAATAAAGTTTCTATTGATTTTCTAGTCCCTTTTGATTTAAACAGGAATGCGGAATTCATAATTAGGTTTCTATAAAATTGATAGTTCAATTCTTCCGGAGTTTGTCCTTGTGGTAAACCAGTAAATTGATTGGATCCATTTATAAAAACCGAGTTTAATAATTGGTCATTTGTGATTGGTGAAATATTAATTGTCCATCCTAGGGTTTGTGCCAAATTTTTAAGTAGTTGTGATGGTATATCATTTTGTACGTTGTAATGAACTGAAGTCATATTGGCCAATGCCCCAATAAATTGTTTGGTTTCATCGAAACTTCTACCATAGATTTGTAGAACCTTCTGTATTTTTTGATCAGGAGTGTCAAATTCTTTGATTGCTTCTGCAGTCAAAAATCTAACAATTAAATTAGTTTTATACTCATCTAAATTGATTGCAACTGAATTTAAATCATTAAGATAATTAGTAAATTTTACTGTAAATATGTCGAGGTTCCAAATACCATTGAGTGGAAATGTTATAATTTTGTCACTATAAACATATGTTCCGGCCTCGGTTTCTATTGGTACTGTAAAATTTGAAGAATACTTTGGAACTACAGTCCTATTTAATAAAAAATTTTCTACAGTATCAAAATCCTCACTGAACACTTTGTTCACATACAAATCTTGGGGTCTAACAATAAAATTATCATAACTTATACTTTGACCGCTAAATGGATTTCCATTCACATATAACTTAAGACTTGTGTCTCCATCTTGGAATTGTACGTAATCAACCACTCTATATTCTTGGTCAAAAATAAACAAAGAATATTTCAAATTCTGAGTTGTAAAATTCCTAAGACTTGAGACTGGATTTTCCCTTAAAGAAAGGTTTCTAGTTGCATTAGTTGTAAAATCGATGCCAAACGGATTTTGTAGTGCGGTAATTGGTATTTCCAAATAAGTTTCATTTTCTACCGGATCAAATGATATGTTGGATGCCGTTTCTGTAGTCAGAAAACTTGAAGATAAATTTTTAGATTCTAATGCCGCTGGGAAATAATTAATAATCTTTTCAACCGAAACTGATATTCTTTTGACAAGTGAACCAAACATCGTAATGTTTGTAATTTCTGACAAATCATAATTCGGGTAAACTTTATAATTTTTTGCCAAGATCATCCTAGTCTCTTCGACGTTTTCAAGATTCATAGACCTCAATGAAATGGGATCTGAGAACGAACCAATTATAAAGTTTCTATTCTGTTTTTGAGTTATGTTGGTTGTAAATTGAAAATTGGCTTGGGTCAGTCCTCCCCCATCAACTAATTGTAACCCAACTAGATTGTTCGAGAATGTTCCTGATCCTGCCGCTGGTTGTGGAGGACATTTATAAGTTGTCAACGCCATTATCCTGTAATATTTGTAAAGTTTTTACTGAAATCAATATTAGATCCCCTATCTTGTCTCACTTCATAAAGAAGATCATTAAATTGACCCCTAATTTCATATAAATTGTATTGTTTGTAAATGTTATTGTTAGAGTCATAGATTGTATAAATTCCATCGTCCATCGACTTAGTTTGATTACCATAAAGTGCAATTGCAAGTGTGGAAATATCCTGATCAACAATTTCAACCTCAACTGTGGTGGGGTTGAAAAAGGTATTAGTAATTATTATGTTTTGATCTGGTTGTCCAATGAAAGGTGTTGCGTTTGGTTTATTAGTAGGAGATGAAGATGGTGATAGAGTACAAAACATTAAATTTGATGAGGTTTCCACATATCTGTATCTGATTGCCTTCTGAGATGTGTTTGTTAAATTTTCAATCACTGGTTCACAATAAAATGAGGAAGTAACAATTCTAAAAAAATTAGGTATTTTCGACCCATCAGGATTCAGATACTCAACTCTGAATCCCACTAAACCTTGATTTATAAACTTATTACGGTATTGTGATGGAACATTGTTTATGTCAATAACAATTCCTTTCACATTCGGAAGAGCCGATAAAATACCACAATCAGTTATTCTAGTTCTAATTTCAGCAGGTCTTATATAAAGTGTATAAATACCAAGTTGGTTAAATCTGTCTGCCGGTAATTGTAGGTTATATAAACCACCTAATACCTCAACATTAGCGTTTCCACCTGTTTGATTGTTATGGAAGTATGGTCTCAAAATTTGACTTGCATTTAATTTTGTTAATACAAAATTATTTGTTTCATCTCTTGATGGTGTATAATTCAAGATGATTTCAACATCATCTGGACTGACATCAGCACTTCTTATAGTTCCGTAATTACCTGTTGCCACTTATTTCTAATTTTTTCTTGTTTATTTTTATAAATACCTAATTTCACTGTTTTTCTATATTAAAAAAACCATAACCGTATTTTTGTAAATCCCCCAATGTATCCACTTCACCCAATCTTTGGACACTCTCATATGCCGAGTTTTTACCCCTTTCGACAAAAACACTACTTAAAATTTCAGCCTCATCAATTACATTTAGTAATGCCTCATTTTTTGTGATTGCCGATAATATTATATTATCTGAAGTATAACCTGATGAACTAACAATGAAAATAGTTGTTCCATCCACATAATCATAATAATCAATATTATTTATAGTATATGCTGTGTAGGATCCTGTTGGATCTGGTCCCCAGAAAACACCAATAGTACCAGAACTACCAGTAACTGGGACACCGACTTTAAATTTACTCGCGTAAAGGGATGATGCTGGTCCATATTGTTTTAGATCATTAACTTGACTTTGTGTGTAACCTGTAACCAAAAAGGGTACTGTTGTATAATTCGAACTGTAATAATCATTTATGTTTGTATTAGAGTCTCCTGTGTAAATATAATCATAACTAAATGATGTTGCCGACCAACTACCTCCTGCTGGTTGGAATGTTGCCGTCCCATTTGGGTTACTTATTGTAACATTTGTGTAGGGTATTGTTATGGTTTTTGTTACCGTGGAAATTCCCCATGGTGAATTTGCCTTTAAAGTAATTTGATAAGTTTGTGATGTTACGGGATAGGTGTGAGAAATGGGTAAATTTCCAGTTATTGTTTGTAGTGCAGTACCATCGCCCCAATCAATAGTAAATGTTGTTAAACTTAGAAACTTTTTGAACTCCGTATCTGAACTATTTAAAACAAAATATGTATAAGGGGTTCCTGTTAATCCTGAGAAAACAAAATTTGTTATAACATCTTTTTGTAGAATAGCACCATCAAAAAGTGAGTAGTATCCAATGTCGGTTGCAACTTGAGTTAATACTATTGGAACAGTCAGTCCCGTAAGTAATGAATTACCGTTTGTTCCTCCAGATAAGACTTGAGACATTCCCGAATATACACCTGTGATACCTGTTATTGTTGTCGAGGTAAATGCTGTTGTAGAACAACAGGGATCTATAATTGATTTTACATCAACTCCACCAACATACGTGACCTGAAAAATATCACCAATTATATTTTCCGGAGAAATCTTAAAATAATATCTTTGTTCTTCCACTTTATTAAGGATTTATATATTCATACCATCTTATGGGTAATCCCCCATCCAATCCAATTACAATATTTGGAGTGGAAGTTGTTAATACTTCATAATTGAACTTGGGATAATCTAAATTTACTTTATAATAAAAGTAATCTTCTGGATTAAAAGTAAAAAGGTTTCCTATAGAGGGTTGCGGTGTATTTGTCATTTTTACATATTCACCGGTCTTTGCATTAAAGAATTTTGCACTCATATAAAAAGTACTGATATCGACATAATCTTTTTTTCTTAACCAATAAATGTTAAATCCCTCTTTGTCACCAATAAAGTCTAATTGAAATTTTGGTTTTTTTATGTCTACCAGGGGAAACACTGGAGATATTGATACGCTCTGTGTAAAACCTTGTTGAACAGGTAATATAATTGTAAAATAATTCTTTTGGGTTTGGTCTTGTGGTGTATCATAAAAATCTAATTTAAAAAATGATTTCGTAAACGAATTCGAGTAATAATAGACTTCTTGGGTGGTAAACCCTTCATCCAAATAACTATTAATCCAATTTGCCGGTGTCACTACTGGACTTGTAACGGGATTTGAATTGTCATAAAAATAAAATTCATAATTTACCGCACTTTTTTTATATCCAGAACTATCTATATATTCTTTATGGGTAAATTGTAATATTTCAAAGTCATTAGCATTACCTATAATGTCTTTGAGAATCTCATTTTGATA
>Ga0164292_10000500_pt1 | contig 30681 bp, 17 predicted proteins | sample GEODES117metaG_FD_111486 | JGI IMG/M metagenome (GOLD analysis project Ga0164292, IMG submission 111486) | Eutrophic lake water microbial communities from Lake Mendota, Wisconsin, USA - GEODES117 metaG | ecosystem: Environmental > Aquatic > Freshwater > Lake | place: USA: Lake Mendota...
CAGGGGTTGGCCTGCCAACTCCATTGACTTCAGCGCTCCGTTGCTCTCGGCAATTCCGAGGTTGATGTTGATCACGGCCGCAGTCACATTCCCAATGGTTGAGCAACTTTGCAGAAAACCCAAAGCATACTGACGAATCGAGTTCGGCATCACTTCGGCGACCAAGGCGACACCAACGGCAAACTCGCCTCCTACCCCCAACCCGGTGAGGAAACGAAACAGGGCAAAGTCCCAGAGCCCACGGGAAAAAGAGCTGAGTCCGGTGAACAGGGAGTAGAGCAGGATCGTCCAAAGCATTACCCGGACTCGTCCGTAACGATCTCCAAGGACACCGAAAATCAAGCCGCCCACGGCCCAGCCAATCATGAACACACTGGTGCAGACGCCCCCGTAGAAATTCACGTCGTCCCTGCTGGCGGGAATTACCTGCGGTTGGCCATCGACCAGTCGGGTCTCGGCCAGCAATTCCCGCATGGCCGGCGTTCGAGCCAAAGCAAACAGCTGCTGGTCCATCGTGTCAAACAGCCAACCCAAGGCGGCGACCACGAGAACGAACCACTGGTACCGGTTCAGGCGGAGGAACCAGTTGCGTCCGCTGGCCCGGTTGCTTTCGGTAGCAGCGTCAGGCAATGAAGGAGAGGTTGGGGACATGGAACATCAAACTCCAATTCGTTCAGGCTGAGCCGCACCGGCTGTTGGCAGCCGATTATGCCACGAAAGGAAGCGAGGTGACAGCACGGAACGAAGCTTCCGTTGATGGTTCCGCTAGAGGTCAGACTTCGTCCTCAGCTTTGACGTCGGCGATTGCCGAAAGAAATTGGCGACAGGATTCAAACCGGGCATCGGGCTTGATTTCCAGGCAACGGTGCACGGCCCGAGCGAGCTTTTGATTCAAGTTGGGGCGAAACTTGAGAATGTCCTCGGCTTTCTTCTGGTCGTGAGCCAAGGCGGCCAACGCCGTCGTATCCGTCGCCCCCCAAGGATGTTCATTGGTTAGCATCCGATAGGCAGTGACGCCAAAGGCGAAAATGTCGACGCGTTGGTCGGTTGCCCGTCGTCGAATGATCTCGGGGGCCATGTATTGCGGCGTTCCAGTGCGGTTGCCCGGCTGCCGAAAGGGAGCTTCATTGGGGACAGTCAGACCAAAGTCAATCAGCTTCAGCCACGAGAAGTCTTTGTAGCAGATGAAATTGCGGGGGCAGATGTCACGGTGAATGAACCCGGCATCATGGACTGCCTGAATCCCTTCGGCCATCTGCCGGATGTGAGTCAGCCGCCAAGGGAGCCAATCGAAGGCCAGATCGCGAACGAGCGTGTTCACTCCCGGGCCGTCGATATACTCCATCAAGATGTATTCCTGTCCTTGGGTCGTCTTTCCAAATTCGTACGTCTTGGCGACTCTTGGATGATCAATCTTCATCCCGATCTCACCTTCCTCAGGCCGCTTCAAGCCTTTGAACCGATCGCGGAATTGGGTCAGTTTTTCAGCATCCAGCAACTTGATGCCGTAGACCTTTCCGGTGGAGATGTCATGGGCCACATGGAACTTGGACATCGTTCCGGTAAAGGCGTGCCGCTCCAGACGAAAGCGTTTCGAGATGTCGAGACGCTCCGTACCTTTGGACTTAAAGAGACCCGCAAACCGGTCGAGAATTCCCATCGAGCAGCCAGACTTTAGATGTTACTTCCTGAGCGAATGGCACACGCCTCGCCCACCTCAGTATAGGCAGAGGCGTGGAAATGCCCAAGTTTTCTGCCGCGGCATTCAGGTCAAAACCGCTCGCTACCGAACGATTGCGGCCGAATTCAGCAACTCAGCCCCGGGAGGGGTTGGACGAGCCCCAATGAACTGACTTGGGCGAATCACTTGCCGCAATAGTCGATCGTCCGGGCGATTTCGCTTTTCAGTTTTTCCCGAGAAACGATTCGATCCACGAAGCCATGCTTCAAGAGGAACTCACTCGTTTGAAACCCTTCCGGCAGCTCGATCCGAATCGTTGCCTTGATTGTTCGCGGGCCGGCAAATCCGATCAGCGCTCGGGGCTCCGCAAAGATGACGTCGCCCAAAGATGCAAAGCTTGCCGCGACACCACCCATCGTGGGATTGGTCAGCACCGAAATGTACAGACCACCAGCCTGATCATAGCGAGCCAGGGCTGCTGAGACCTTGGCCATCTGCATCAAGGAAAGAATCCCTTCATGCATCCGGGCCCCCCCACCCGAGCCGCTGATGATGATCAGCGGAAGCCTTTCTTCGGTTGCCCGCTCGACCAGTCTCGCGAGGCGTTCGCCAACTACCGATCCCATGCTCCCCATAATGAATGCAGAGTCGGTAACACCAAAGGCGACCCGCCGTGCCCGGATCATTCCACAGCCAGTGATTGCAGCATCTCGAAGTCCCGTCTTGGCCTGCTCGGCTACCAGTCGCTCGGAGTAGGGTCGACTGTCGGCAAACTGGAGCGGATCAACCGGCATCAAATTGGCATCCCACTCCTCAAAGGTTCCCTCGTCCAGCACCTGCTCGATCCGCTGCTGAGCCGAAACGTACATGTGGTACTGACACTCCGGGGAGACGTTCATGCGCGTTTCCGCCTCTTTGCGGAACACAGCCGCTTTGCAGCCGGGGCATTGGATCCAAGTGCCTTCGGGAACGCCGCGCTTCTTGGTGCGAGCCGAATTGGACGTGGTCTGGTTTTCAAGCGTATCGGACATGGGGTGAACCACCTTGCCAAAGTGCATTGGATCGGAAGACAAAGAAAAAAGCCGAATTCACCGCGAGATTTTCTCTGTACCACCTGAACGTTGTTCTATTATGCCCCAGAACCCTCCGTTTGACGATGGGAAAGCCTCGTTCCCCCCGCGGCTGGAATTTGGCTCGGCCACGCAACTCCCTTTCCGTCCGACCTCCCACTAGCTCCTGTCTTTTCCGTCTCAGTCGGGCCTCGCGCCAGCCCCCGGTTCGTCTGCTCAGCCGGGCTTCGCGCTAGCCCCCGGTTCTTTAGGCGGAAACGGTTTGCCTAGAATGACTGGCGGGCACAGATAACGAGCAAGAGCGGTTGGCCTCTCCGCCTTGACCGAGTTTTCGGGACTAAGCCCCAGCCGCCGATAAGATAATTTCAGGCAAGCGATTTATCGAGGACAACAGCAGGAACGCAAATGGGATCGCAAACAAAACGGCGGAAGTTGAATTGGACATCGCTGGACCAAGTCTTGGCCGAATTGGACCGCATTGAAGCGGCGGCAAAAAAAGGCGACCTTGTGGCAACCGGTAGCTGGACTCCTGGGCAGATCCTGACCCATTTGGCAGCGTGGATTGAATACGGCTATTCCGGATATCCCCTCCAGCCACCTCCCTGGATTTTGCGTTGGCTGCTGCGCGCGATGCTTCCAGGGATGTTGTCCAAAGGAATGCGGCCGGGGGTTCGCATTCCCGGCATTCAGGCAGGAACGGTAGGGCAGGAAGTCGTATCCACTGCCGACGGAATCGAGCGCTATCGTCAGGCAGTCAAAAGGTTGGCCAGCGGCGAACCCTGCTCTTATGACAGTCCAGCATTCGGTCGCATGTCTATGGAAGACCGCGTGCGTTTGAATTTGAGGCATGCCGAACTGCATTTGAGCTTTTTGCAATATTGAATTTGCCGGTTTCAATGCCGCCGACTCATTCGTTCAGTTTCAGCTCGCTACTGGTTCCCGTTCCCTGCTTTTACCGGTCCCAGCCTTTACTCCACACTGGTAATATTTGAGCTCGTTAATTCACGGACATTCGGGCAGGCTTGGCCATGCCAGACATTCCTTGCTATAACAAGAAGGCTTCCTGAACTCGGAAGCGGAACCAGGGCTGGTGCCCGGCGCGGTCTTCAAAACCGTCGAGCCGCATGGAAAACATGGGGTTGGTGGGTTCGATTCCCATGCGCTTCCGCCATTTTTTTCTCAGCTGTAGGCTGCCCCGATTTTACTCTGAAGCGGGCTCTCGCGATTTCACTCTTGAAGCGGGCTCGCGCGATTTCATCCTTAAGCGGGCTGCTGCGGTTTCACGCCCAAGCCAAAAAGTGGACGCCATCGCCCGAAACGCTTGGGCTCTGCTGGCTATATGGGCTGGCCGTGGTCTCGTGGGCTGGCCGTGGCCTCTGTGGCCCGATTGCCACGAATTCAGTCAGAGCGAACGGCTGAATGACCTCAAGGACCGAGCGGCACGTTGATTGGCCAAGGTCATTCAGCGTTCCCACTTCTGCTCGGCTGATGCCAAGTCTACCTCATCGCCTTGGCGATTAACTTGTTTGCCTCTTTGGGATTGCGTTGGCATTCCAGCAGAGCTGTCAGCATCAGCGGGGCGACGATTGTCGCGTCCGATTCAATCACGAACATCGGCGTCTTTTCGGTCAACTTGTCCCACGTGATCTTTTCGTTGGGAGTGGCTCCCGAATACGAACCATACGAAGTGGTCGAGTCCGAGATCTGGCAAAAGTAAGCCCAAGGTTTTACTTTCTTGCCCAAGTCGTACTTGATCGAAGGGACGACACAGATTGGGAAGTCCCCGGCGATGCCGCCGCCAATCTGGAAAAAGCCAACCCCTGCCCCGGCTGACATTTCCTGATACTGCTCGTAGAAGTTGACCATGTATTCGATTCCGGATTTCGCGATCGCGGCCGAGCAATCCTCGAACTTCACATGGGACGCAAAAATGTTGCCAAACGTGGAGTCTTCATACCCCGGAACGACCATCGGCAAGTTCGCCTTCGCCGCAGCCAACAACCACGACTCGTCGGCGGCTCCCTCGTGAAGTTTCGCGGGTAGCTTCTGCACCAGTTGGTAGAAGAACTCGTGCCAGAAATGCCGGGCCCCATTCTTCGAGGCAGTTTCCCACATTGGGACAATGAACTTTTCGACTGCCCGAAACGCTTCGTCCTCAGGAATGCTGGTATCGGTCACCCGACGCATCCGGTCCTTAAGAATCTTGGTGTCGTCTGACTTGGTGAAATAGCGGTACTCCGGGAAGTCCTTGTAGCTGTCATGAGCCACGAGGCGGAATAAGGATTCCTCCAAGTTCGCACCTGTGCAGGAAATGCCATGGATCAAGCCCTCGCGAATTGCCGGTGCCAGGGTGATGCCCAATTGGGCTGAAGACATTGCGCCAGCCAAGGTCCAGAACATTTTGCCGCCAGCCTGCAGGTGACTCCAATAGGCGAGCAACGCATCACGAGTGACTCGGGCATTGAAGTTTTTATAGTTCCGCAGAATGAACTCAAGCGTAGGAAGTGACGACATCGTTGGTAATTCCGGGGAAAGATTCAGCGTGCCGGCAGGTCAGCAAGACCAGCCAGTAAAGAGCTTGATTTTAAGCAGCCTGCCGAACTTGGAAAACCGGGCGAGATTGGATACCTTCGGGACGGCAAAAAAAGAGGCTCTCGATCCGAGAGCCTCAAGTGTTGCTGGGAATTCGCCAAGTCAGATAGGCCTAAACCAGGTCAAACCGGTCGAGGTTCATCACCTTATTCCAGGCCGCCACAAAATCGTGAAGGAATTTCCCGCTGCCATCGTGGGAGGCATAGACCTCAGACAACGCCCGCAACTGTGAGTTCGAGCCGAAAATCAAATCGACGGCTGTCGCCTTCCATTTCACTTCGCCCGACTTGCGGCAACGTCCTTCAAAGAAGTGCTCGCACTGCGGGGACTTTTTCCATTCAATGCCCATATCCAAGAGGTTGCGGAAGAAGTCATTGCTCAACGTCTCGGGGCGACTCGTAAAGACTCCCAATTGCGACTTGCCATAGTTGGCATTCAAGGACCGCAACCCGCCCACGAGGACGGTCATCTCCGGAGCTGTCAGGGTCAGCAGTTGGGCCCTGTCGATCAGACATTCCTCAGACGGAATAGTCTGGTCTTTGCGGATGTAATTGCGGAATCCGTCTACCTTGGGCTCGAGAACAGCGAAAGATTCAATGTCGGTCATTTCCTGCGTCGCGTCGGTGCGACCGGGAACAAAAGGAACCGCGAGTTCATTCCCAGCCTTCTTGGCCGCTGCCTCGATGGCGGCGCAGCCACCGAGCACGATCAAATCGGCGAGCGAAATCCGTTTGCCGCCTGATTGAGCGGCATTGAACTCGCCGCGAAGCTGCTCCAGGATCTGCAGGATTTTCGCCAACTCGGCCGGTTGATTGACTTCCCAGTCCTTCTGCGGAGCAAGCCGAATGCGGGCTCCGTTGGCACCGCCCCGCTTGTCGCTTCCGCGGAAAGTCGAGGCTGCAGACCAGGCAGTGTAAACCAGTTGGGAGATCGAAAGACCGGAAGTCAGCAGCTTGCTCTTCAGCCCGGTGATATCGGCAGCATTGACCAACGGGTGGTCCACTGCCGGTACCGGGTCCTGCCACAACTGGGCTGGAGGAACTTCGGGGCCGAGCAGACGCGAAACCGGGCCCATGTCGCGATGGGTCAACTTGTACCAAGCCTTGGCGAACGCTTCCGCAAACTGCTCTGGATGCTCGTAGAAGCGGCGCGAGATTTTCTCGTAAGCCGGGTCCAAACGCAGCGCGATGTCCGTCGTGAACATCATCGGAGCATGACGTTTGCTGGAGTCATGCGCATCGGGAACCGAACCTTGAGCCGATGAATCCTTGGGAGCCCACTGCTGCGCGCCACCGGGACCCTTTACCAGTTCCCACTCGTAGCCAAACAGATTCTCGAAATAATTGTTGTCCCAGCGAATCGGATTTTTGGTCCAAGCTCCTTCCAGTCCGCTGGTGATCGTGGCGGCGCCATTGCCTGTACCAAAGGAATTCTTCCAGCCGAGCCCTTGCTCCTCGATGCTCGCTCCTTCAGGCTCTGGTCCAACGTACTTGGAGGCGTCGGCAGCTCCATGTGCCTTGCCGAAAGTATGGCCGCCGGCGATCAGGGCGACGGTCTCTTCATCGTTCATGGCCATCCGCGCAAAGGTCTCGCGGATGTCGCGGGCTGCCGCCAGCGGATCGGGTTTGCCATTTGGTCCTTCGGGGTTTACATAGATCAGGCCCATTTGGACGGCACCCAACGGGTTCTCCAACTCTCGGTCGCCCGTGTAACGTTTGTCGCCAAGCCATTCGCTCTCGGGACCCCAGTAGATGTCTCCCTCTGGTTCCCAAACGTCATCGCGACCACCGGCAAAGCCAAACGTCTTAAAGCCCATTGACTCCAGGGCAACGTTGCCGGCAAGGATCATCAGGTCAGCCCAAGAAATGCCGCGGCCGTACTTTTGTTTCACCGGCCACAGCAAGCGGCGGGCCTTGTCGAGATTTGCATTATCCGGCCAGCTGTTGAGCGGCGCAAATCGCAGCGTTCCCGAACAGGCACCGCCGCGTCCGTCAGCGATGCGGTACGTCCCGGCGCTGTGCCAAGCCATCCGAATGATGAGTGGGCCGTAGTGACCGTAGTCAGCTGGCCACCACTCCTGAGACGTTGTTAGCGCGACCTCCAAATCTTTCTTGACGGCAGCCAAATCGAGCTTTTCAAATTCGTCGGCGTAGTTAAAACCGGACTCCATCGGATTTGAAAGAGCCGAATGCTGATGCAGGATTTGCAGATTCAACTGCTTCGGCCACCAACTGCGATTTGATAGAGCGCCAGCCTGGGTGTGACGTAACGCAGCGCCCATTACCGGGCATTTACTTTCATTCGACATGTCGATTGTCACCTCTTTCAGAACAAATTTGGTCCGCGTCTGCTGTCAACTTACCGCCTTGCCAAGACCTTGCAAAGTGGCGACAAAACGGCCCTTAATCAGCGTGGAATTGAACGAATGGGCAGGATGTCGGAGATGAGTTGCCCAAACGGGTTGCCCCCGATTTTGCCGACCGAGCCGTGCCAGATTTGACTTCGACCATTTTTTTGACAGCTGGGAAAATGTCGGGCAGGGTAGGCTGCCTTTTGAACTTCGCCCGTCAAAAAGTCAGCGCTGGCGTTCCGCCCAGAGATCGGGCCTGATTTGCCGATCCCTCCCGACTTCACTTGCCTGAACAACAGGCTGCACTAAACAGTTGCGCCAAACATCCAGCCCACGCCCGCAGTCAACGCCATCGCGATCGCTCCCCAAAAGGTGACTCGCCATGCTCCGGTCGCAATCTTCGCGCCGCCGGCTTGAGCCCCCCAGCCCCCGAGTACAGCGAGCAGCACGAGCGAGGCAATGATCACCACTGCAATGACGGCATTTCGCGGCACCAGCCAAGCCACCAGCAGAGGTATGGCTGCCCCGACGGCAAAGGTTCCTGCTGATGCAAAAGCAGCTTGAATCGGCCTCGCCGCAGTCAGTTCCGAAATTCCAAGTTCGTCGCGCGCATGCGTGCCGATCGCGTCGTGCGCCGTTAATTGCTCGGCGACCTGTTTGGCGAGCTCGGGCTGCAATCCGCGCTGCATGTAGATTCCAGCCAACTCTTCCAGTTCAAGATCCGGCTGGGTTTCAAGTTCCTTCCGCTCCCGCTGCAAATCAGCCTGCTCGGTGTCTGACTGCGAGCTCACGGAGACGTACTCTCCCGCAGCCATCGACATCGCCCCGGCGACCAAACCTGCGGTGCCGGCCAGGAAAATTTCACTGCTGCTCGCTCCACCTGCGGCGACACCGACCACGAGACTGGCGGTCGAGACAATGCCGTCATTCGCTCCCAAAACTGCGGCGCGCAACCAGCCGATCCGACTTGAGCGATGAAGTTCCTCAGAAAATGGATGCATCAGAGTACTCCTCTTGGTTTCAGGCGGAATTGAGAGCGTTCATTTTGACCGGCCTGTTGAGAGTCCGCGAGAACCAGGCGCAAAAAATCAGCCTGCGGGAACAAGCCCACAGGCTGATTGGTTGGCACATTTCCGGAGTAAACGGATTCCTGCAAAAGTTCGCCGAGAAATTCTCGGCTACTTAAAAACGTAACTCAGCCGCCGGGCGAAAGCCTGGCAGGGCCGATTAACGTTGCTCAAAAGCAACCGAGCGTCCGCCGTTTCGTTGCGCTGCGTCGAGATCGAAGCGGTCGAGATTCATCACTTTATTCCAGACGGAAATAAAGTCGTCGACGAACTTTTGCTCTGCATCACGCGAGCCATAAACTTCGGCAATCGCCCGCAGTTGGGAGTTGGAGCCGAAAATCAGATCGACTCGCGAGCCGGTCCAGACAACATTCCCGCTCTTTCGGTCAATTGCCTCGAACTGGTTCTCGTTATCCGGCGACATTCGCCAATCGTGGCCCAGGTCGAGCAGATTGACGAAGAAGTCGTTACTGAGGGTCCCTGGCCGCTTGGTAAACACTCCTTGTTGTGAATTACCCGTGTTGATGTCCAACACGCGCAAGCCACCCAAGAGCACTGTCATTTCCGGAGCGCTCAGCGTCAGCAGGTTCGCCCGGTCCACCAGGAGTTCCTCAGCCGGACGGTATTGGCCTTGGCCAAGGAAGTTGCGGAAGGCGTCTGCTCGCGGCTCGAGAACGCTGAATGAAGCGGCGTCGGTCATCGCCTCGGTTGCATCCGTCCGCCCTGGGGCAAACGGAACAGCCACATCGTGACCACCCTTCTTGGCCGCAGCTTCAATCCCCGCACAGCCACCAAGGACAATCAGGTCTGCCAGCGAGATTTTCTTTCCATTTTTTTGAGTTGCATTGAACTCTTTTTGGATCTTCTCCAGCGTCGGCAGAATTTTGGCCAAGCTGGCGGGCTCGTTCACTGGCCAGTCCTTTTGCGGCGCCAGTCGAATCCGCGCACCGTTGGCTCCCCCGCGCAAATCAGTTCCGCGAAAGGTAGACGCTGAGGCCCAAGCAGTAGCCACCAAGTCGGAGATCGAGAGCCCGGAGTTCAGCAACTTGGATTTCAGGTTGGCGATATCCTCGGCGTTGACCAGCGGATGATCGACTGACGGAACCGGGTCCTGCCAGATTTGAGCTGGCGGAACTTCCTTGCCGAGCAAGCGGACGTGCGGGCCCATGTCGCGATGGGTCAGCTTGTACCAAGCCCGAGCAAACGCTGCGGCAAACTGGTCTGGATTATCCAAGAAAAGTTTCGAGATCTTGTTGTAAGCCGGGTCAGCCTTCAAGGCCAAGTCAGTGGTGAACATGATCGGCGCATGTTTTTTGTTGGGGTCGTGGGCGTCGGGCACGGTGCCTTGAGCCTCAGCATTCTTCGGCGTCCACTGTTGAGCTCCCGCCGGACTCTTGGTCAGTTCCCAGTCGTATTTGAACATGTTCACGAAATAGTCATGCGACCATTCGGCCGGCGTCGAAGTCCACGCCCCTTCCAGTCCGCTGGTGATCGTGTCCCCGCCGTTCCCCTTCCCAAACTTGTTCTTCCAGCCGAGTCCCTGCTCCTCAATGCCAGCGGCTTCCGGCTCGCGCCCGACATGTTCCGCCGGGTTGGCGGCACCGTGGGCCTTGCCGAAAGTGTGACCACCGGCAATCAAGGCCACGGTCTCTTCATCGCTCATCGCCATGCGACCGAAGGTCTCGCGAATATCGCGAGCGGCGGCCAGAAGATCTGGCTTGCCATTGGGGCCTTCCGGATTGACATAAATCAATCCCATCTGAACCGCGCCGAGCGGATTCTCCAGTTGGCGGTTTCCGGTGTAACGCTTGTCACCAAGCCACTCGCTTTCCGGTCCCCAATAGACATCGATTTCCGGTTCAAATACGTCGGCGCGTCCGCCGGCGAAGCCAAACGTCTTGAGTCCCATCGATTCGAGGGCCACATTGCCTGTGAGGATCATCAGGTCCGCCCACGAAATGCTGCGACCGTACTTCTGCTTGATCGGCCAAAGCAATCGGCGAGCCTTGTCCAAGTTGGCATTGTCGGGCCAGCTGTTCAGCGGTGCAAACCGCAGGGTGCCCGAGGCGGCCCCGCCGCGCCCGTCTGCGACTCGGTAGGTCCCCGCACTGTGCCACGCCATGCGAATGAAGAAGGGCCCGTAGTGGCCGTAATCCGCTGGCCACCAATCCTGCGAGTCGGTCATCAACGCCCGCAAGTCTTTTTTGACAGCTTCGAGATCGAGCTGTTTGAATTCCGCGGCGTAGTCAAACTTCTCGCCCAACGGATTACTTTGGGGCGAGTTTTGATGAAGCACTTGCAAGTTCAACTGAGTGGGCCACCAATCACGATTATTCATCGGGCCAGTGTATTTATCGTCAGCTGCTTGCTTTTCACCTGCAGCAGAACTTGCTTCCGGCTTGGCTGGTACGCCGGTAGCGGCGGCACCCAGTTTGGCGCCGGTAATGGGGCAAACTGCTCCAGCTTCCAAGTTGCCATGGGGGTTGCCGGTATCCTGCATCATTGCCGCGGTCGCTTCCAATGACACGCAGCCGCTCAAGGCGAGAGCGACTAGCCAGCGAGCGCCTCGGGCTTTACGCCCAACGCGAACGGGATTTGGCAGACCGCCACCGGAATTCGGTTGAGTGGAATGTTTGGACATTTGTTTCTCCTTCATTAAAGTGCACTGACCGAAAGCCCTTGTGCGTTCGGCCCAAGCGAATCTTCGCGAGAAATTAACTGGGTCAATTCCCCGCTTTGTATTTTTTGGATGTTCGTGAAGCTGCCGCCTGGAAAGTTTTGGGGCGGGTGCTTTTCCGTTTCGGCCGGCAGTTTGGGCACATGCCCCAGTAGATCACTTCCGCTTCCTCGATTTGATAACCGGAGTCGGAGGCGGCAATTAAACAGGGAGCCGAGCCGAGCGCGCAGTCCACGTCCTCCGCCCGCCCACAGCTCTTGCAGATGACGTGGTGGTGATTGTCACCGACCCGATCTTCATAGAGGGCCGCAGAACCTGCTGGTTGGATGCGCCGCAGCAGTCGTTTTTCCACCAGCAAATTGAGCGCATCGTAAACGGCTTGGCGGGAAATCGTGCCGAGCTCTTTGCGAACCACTTCGGCCACGTCATCTGCCGTGCAATGCGGAATCGCTGCCACAACGCGAAGAATGGCCAACCGCTGCGCGGTTACCTGCATACCGTGGCTTCGCAATAATTTGGTCCAATCTCGATCCATGCCCTCGTTTTAAGTTAATTCTGGACAATGTAAAGTCGTGGGAGTTGTCCAAAATGTCGCAGTGGGCATGAATGCCCAGCGACGAGCGGAATCGCACGGTCAGCATTCGTTCCCGTAGTTTGGATCGAGTGAAACTTGTTCCCCGAAGAGTTGATCAGTTAACTGAGTTGACCGAAAGAAGTTGTGTAGCGGTCGCGATCTGAACCCGCAGTCCACCAACGGGCATGTAGAAGTGGTGACAACTGCCGTAGCCTGCATTTCTCTCTGGCAGGCTGCCCCCTTCACCGCGATTTCTGCACCCGGGGAGATATCGCCATCCGCCAGCCCACGAGCCAAGAGATACTGGCGCAGTCCGTTCACATCGCTGGCGTGCGTGGAGAACAGCTCCGCTTGTTGGCTGGGAACAATCGGTTCATTGCCCCGAACCAAATACAGCCTGGCCGCCGCGGGCTTCAGCCTGGCGAAATTTGCGGTCCCATCCTCTCGCTGGTAAGAACTGTCGTACCGGAAGCTGAGGCGCTTAAAGCTGCTCTGCCGCATCGACGTCCGCTACATGAGCCATGGCAACACAAGCGTGGACTCGCAAGTGATGGGGGCAAACAGAAGCGGCAGCAGGATGATTGGCCATGCGCGATCCTCCCAAGCGAACTGGAGGCGGTGAGAACGTAGCTTAATCCATGCGGGCTGTCGCTTTGAGGAATTCGGGATTGGTTCCAGCAGAGGCGTGGGGCCTGTGCGCCTTCAGGGATTATTTGTTGTCGAATGATTCGTGTCAGGCGGGTTCTTTAGGTTACTCGCTCGGGAATTCCACGGTACCTATCCTCGGAGAACTTCAACTCGGGGAGAGTTGCAATGGGTGAGACTTACAGTGGGAAGAAGTATGTAATTGCAGGTGGCAACGGATTTCTGGGCCTGTCGCTGGCTGAGTATCTTGTCGCTCGCGGTGCGTCGGTCTCTATCTTAACGAGACGCCCCCAGCCAATCCTTGCAGGATGCACGACGGTTCTCTGGGATGCGCGCTCAATCGGCGACTGGTGTCGGGCCCTCGACGGAGCCGATGGGCTGGTTAATCTCGCCGGGCGTTCAGTCAATTGCATCAAGACGCCCGATCATCAGGATGAGATCCTGCGCTCGCGAGTGGAATCTACTCGAGTGTTGGGTGCGGCGATGCGAACGCTGCAGTCTCCGCCTCCAGTCTGGGTGCAAATGAGCACGGCTCACATCTATGGGGATCCGCCGGAATTGGTTTGCGAGGAAGATGCGACCAGCGGCTACGGGTTCGCGCCGACAGTGGCGAAAGCGTGGGAAGCGGCATTTGCAGAGAGTGTCTTGTCCGTCCAGCGCGGGGTTGTACTGCGGACCGGATTTGTCATCGGACGGGACCGCGGAGCAGGGAATGGGGCGTTAGGAACCCTCGGTTGGCTGGCCCGATGGGGACTCGGGGGATGCGTGGGCAAAGGGACCCAGGGAATGAGTTGGGTTCATGAGCGCGACATGAATCGTCTTTTTGTCCGGGGACTGACTGACCCACAAATGCGGGGTGCCTACATCGCGTCGGGGCCCAATCCGGTTTCGCAAGCCGACTTTATGCGGCACTTAAGAAAGGCGGTCGGAATGCCGGTCGGATTACCTGCGTTTGCCTGGATGGTTCGAGTTGCAGCGCCACTGCTGCTGCGAACTGATCCCGAGTTGGCTCTCTATGGTCGTTACGTCCGTTCGCGACGACTGGCCGAAGAGGGTTTTGAATTCCTGTATCCGGAATTAACCGCTGCACTCGCGGAGATTTATGACGACGGACCAGCGGGCGGAAACGTGCGGGCTTGATTGATGAGAGGCCGCTACTCCAAGGCGCGATGATCTGGCTTGCATTCCGCACGCTGAAAATGGCCGGCGTTTTTTCAGGCTCAACCTGCCGGCGTACTCGAGAAATAACCAGCCGCGACCAATTGTCCGGCTGCTTCCTTCGCTAAGCAAGTTCTAAAACGGGTGTTGGGATTGTCCATCAGGCGAGCCGGGACCTGGATTGATCAGGCAGAAGTTATCGATAAATCCGCAAAGACTTGGCCCCTCTTTATTCCGAGCCCCGCCTGCGGCGGGGTGGATTTGGTGAGTTGATGGAAGTTGGCAGTGGATGGAGTTTGAAAATCGGAGGAATTAATTGGCTGTCGAGCGAGCAGGGTGTAGAATTCCGCCTCGACAAATGGGAATCGCTTTTGCCGATTCCCGGAAACCAAAGAGTATTCGCTCTTTGGTGTCGCTGTTCTTGCCGCAATCTGACTTGAGCTCGTCTCTCAATGTAAACGTGCCTGATCACCTTCAGGCTAAGGCTCTTTTTTTGACTCAGTGAACCTATGGCAATCAAAGAGCGATTATTTTTCGAACGAGAGAGAGTGGATGGACCGGGAAGTTTTTGCCTGCTTGAAGTTGGAACACGACGATTCATTAATTCACTTTGCGACGCCCACTGATTGGGCTAGATATGTGCAAAGTGTCGACGGCGATTCGCTCGAAGTCAGAATTCCTCGGATGGTAAGTGCGCTTGGCATTACCGAAATTCTGGGCTCGCAAGGAAGTTCAATACTAGTCGTCGGCAGTCCGGAAGAACTGACTGCTTGGGCCCGCGCGCCGATGGGAACTTGGGGGCTACTGGACCAAGCTTGGGCGGTGTTTAACCTGCCAGAATGGTTCGGACCGAATCCTGCGTTCTATTGCCGAACCTGGGAATCAGGGCCGTTTGGTTTCATTGAAGAGGATTTCCAGAGCGTTGCCCCCAAATACTCTCAATATCGGCTTGATTTACTCGATAGTGAGCAGGGCGATTTTGAAGATCGCATCAACGGTCAAATCCTGCAGCGGGACATGGCATTAGTGGCCCGGCGGGTTCCGGTCTCTGCTTGACAGGAAATCCTGTGTTCTCCTGCCTTGTTCGCAAGGAGAAAGGCGCCTTTCCGGCAAGGCACTTCGGTTCGCACGCGAGGATTCAATGGAAGATGCTGGGTTATTGTTAATGGGAGTTGGAGAAGTTCGGGATGTCCATGTGTTTTGCAGCCTCGTTGAGGAATTGTCGGATGTCCCGAGCCAGTTTTCCCAGCAAAAGAAGATGTGGAAGCCGGCTGAGGTTGAACTGGGCTGGGCAAAAGTGTTGACCGCAAGTTTGAAGCGAAAACTGCAATTGATCTCAGATCAAAATTCGCTGCTCTGGTGGCTCAATCTTCCAGCAGGGGAATGGGCCTTTGTTTCCTCAAGCCTCGCTGCTGATTTAATCCCTGACTTCAGATGGCTTGTCCTTCGCCCTTGCGAAAAGTGGAAATTCGATAGTCCTGTCCGGTTTCAGGAAAAGAACTTCCCTGAGCTTTCCAAGCAGATGTCTGAATGGATGCAACAGTCAATCTATGAGGAGTTCCGAACCTACAATTCGAGAATGTTCGAACTCTTTCTGGCGCCAAGGTTGGCGTTGTTCGCCAGGGACTTCAGCAATTGCCAACAGTAGTTTGCCATTGCGACAGATGAAGAGCTTCGGATCGCAAGGTTCGGGAAGTGTAAGAGCAAGGTGCGTCTCGTTAATCCGCACCAATCGCAGCCAGGCAAGCGCCTAATTTTCTGAGCGAGGAGGCTGCTGACAGTGATGCGTTCAATCCGCCGGCGAACAGACCACGCCATCGGGCTCCTCTGCTCGAGAGTGAAGCGGCTTGATTCGAAATGTTTTTCTCCGTTGTGCGGTGCTGCTTCAGCCAGCCATTGTTTGGCCATAATCGGTTCCAGGCAACAGGCTCCTGCTCGGCCGGATCGCTGACAACTCGGAGATGGACAAAGCTTAGCTGATGCTCGTCAGACCAAGCCTGCCAAACTGCAGACTCCATCTCGACGATCGCTGCCTTCTGGGTTTGCGTGTATCTCAGCTTTTCCGCTCTCGACAAAATCCGGTCAGAGCACAGGGCTGCCCCGGAATAAACTCGCGGGTGTTCAACGTTCGCAATCAAATCCTGTTGGCCAATCAGAGGCAAGTCTTGCCAACTCAATTTGCCGAGTTCGGCTGGGCAAGGTGAATTTTCGGCATCTGCTTTGGAATGTGCCGTCACGTGAACCAGGTCACCAGCCGCGAGTTGAAGGTTCAGGCCACCGCAGATGCCCACCAGCCACACCTCCTCAAACGGTGCCGCGCTCAATTTAGCTGCCAGCGCTCCGGACCGTTCGGTTCCGATCCCCGGTGAGACGACAAACCAATTGCCCCACTGCCAACCTTGGACCATGCCAATCTGCCGCCGATGGCCAACCCAAATTCCGCCCCAGAGCCACCAGCGTTCCCAAGCCATGGGAACGACGAGCAATCGAGAGGGCCTGGCCTCAAAGCGGCTGGGGGGTGTGCTCAATTTGACGTGCGCCAATTCGCTCTCCGCATTCCTCGCTCTCGCATCGAATCATCACTGTAGAATCGAATAGAACCCAGCAGCCGAATGTATTCGTATCCAGGAACCGGGCTATCGCTGGCGTCATTATAATTGAGCTGGCCAATCCTCGCCCAATGACCGCGCGCATTGGCATCACTTTCAGCCTGCTCCGTCGCTACGTCGAACAATTGGATGATAGGAATCGACCATGAATCTGGCCGGCGAATCGGTTCCTGCCGTACGGTTTGGAGCTTTGGGAGCAGCGAAAATCACTCCGTTGGCCCTGCTCTCGCCCGCGCGTCTGGTTCCTGGAGTAACGGTCAACGCAGTAGCGGCTCGCGATCCGCTCTTGGCTCGAAAATTTGCAGCGCGGCATTCGATTCCAATCGTGTATGAAAGCTACGAAGCCCTGCTCGACTCGACAGAAGTCGATGCGATCTATTTGCCGCTGCCCAATAGCCTGCATTGCGAATGGACCAAGCGGGCGCTTGCAGCCGGCAAGCATGTGCTGTGTGAGAAACCGCTGGCAGCGAATGCACAAGAGGCGCGCGAGATGGAGGCCGCGGCCCAAGCCAATGACCGGGTTTTGTGCGAGGCTTTTCATTATCGGTATCATCCCTTGGCGGCGCGAATCAAGCAAATCGTTGCCAGCGGCCAATTGGGGCAGATTCAAGAGATGGAAGCTCACCTGAATACCAATGTCTTGAATCCTCGGGACATTCGTTTTTCATTCCCGCTGGGAGGCGGCGCCTTGATGGATACCGGGAGCTACACCGTCAATCTGCTCCGTTACTTGGCGGGTGCTGAGCCCCGGGTCGTTTCCGCTCGAGCCCGTTGCCTGACTCCTCAAATTGACCGCTGGATGGAAGCCGAACTGGAATTTCCCGGAGGAATTTCCGCGAGGTTAACCTGCTCGATTCTGTCCAGCATCATCTTTCGTTGGCTCGTGATCGTGCGCGGCTCGGAAGCCACCATGCGGGTCATTAATCCGATTCGTCCCTATCGTCGCCACCGGATCACAATCACTCGAGGCAAGGTTTCAAGGCAGGAGACGGTCCCGGGCAATGGGACAACTTTTAAGTATCAACTCGAAGCTTTTGTGGCAGCTGTGACTGGTCGCGGGCCAATTCAGACTTCGGCCGCAGACGCTGTCCGCAATTTGGAGGTCATCGACCAGATCTATCGCGTTGCAGGTCTGCGCCCTCGTGGCACAGAGAACTGCCCCGGATCGGATTGATTGAGGTGGACAGTGCCCTGCCCTCTTGCTCGAGCCGCTTCAACCCTTGGATGGCGGCGGGAGTAGCTCTTGAGCAACCAATCCCCGGAGATAAACCTGGATTAGTTCCTCATTCGGTTCTGGGCAGCGAACCGAACTCCCTTGCAAACAGCTCTTGGTAACACTGCAGTCATACCGAATGCGCGGAGCACTCCAGCGTTGCGATTGGTCACCAGGTTTCGCAATACTGTGTAAATCAGCGTCTGGATGCGGCTGAGCGGGTTGCAACCAAGAAATCCAGCCATCCCCCAGATCGCCGTAAGTTGATTTGAACTCGCGTTGCCAATCGTCCCAATTCAACAAACGCAAGGGATAGCCCTCCCGCTGCAATGCTCTCACCAGCACTGACCAGTCGACCAACTGTTCGCCCACCAAATGAAAGGTCCGCCCCAGGCTCTCAGGCCTCCGCGAGATTTCCACCATCGCATCAGCCACATAGTCGACGGGGGTCAGATCAAGCTGGATATCAACATCCGGCACCGCGCCCAGTTGCAGCAGCATGTTTAGGCCCACCAGGAACAGGTCATCCGAATTCCACTGTCCAGTTCGGCTCTCCCCCGTGATTCTTCCCGGACGATAGATCGCGACTGGAATGCCTCGCGTTCCGGCCAGTCGAATCAGCCTCTCCGCCACCCACTTCGATTGACCGTATCCCGATGTCATCCGTTCTGGATACTCGTATTCATCGCTCTCACGAATAATGCCAGCTTGAACCTGGTCTCCCAACAGCACTGCCAGAGTCGAGGAGAAATGCACTGGCTTGATTCGTGTTTCGGCGGCCAGTTTCAGGACAGTGCGTGTTCCCTCGACATTGCTTGTCCGCAGCGCTGCATAAGGGTAGATGAAATTGACGGCAGCTCCGTTGTGGTAAATCCAATCAATCTCGGTTGCCAGATTGGCGAATTCCGCCTGCCCCAATCCAAAGCTAGGCTGGCCGAGGTCACCCAAGACCGGACGAACTGCCGCAAGGATCGTTTCAGCCGGCAACTGGTACTTTCGTAGCCCGGAACGCAGCCGCTCCAAGGCGGCTGCTTGACTATCGGCGCGGACGAGGCAATAGACCTCAGCCTCGGGAAACTGGCTTGTTAGCCGCTGGAGCAGATAAGCGCCAAGAAACCCTGTCGCTCCAGTCAGGAAGAGCTTGCGAACCGGAGCCAGCGGATTAAACGCAGGTTTGCCTCCGGCACTGACTTCCGTCGGCAATGATATTTCCGCTTGCCAGTCAATTGCCGCCGATGGCGACGTCGCGGGCGCGGGAGTGAACATTTCCTGGAGGGCAGCAAGGGGAGAGCCTTCCGCGACCTTGTTTGTTTCCCCGGGTTCATTTGCCGGATCGTTTACGCTCTGAGGCAATTTGCTGAGCTGCTCGAGGACCTTTACCGTTTGTGAAATCGTTTGGGCATCAAAAAACGCCCGATAGGACAGCCGCAGATGAAACTCCCGCTCGATGCGATAGAGGATCTGAGCCGCAAGCAGTGAATGCCCGCCGAGATCAAAAAAGTTCTCGTCGATCCCAACTTGTTCAAGGTCGAGTGCCTCAGCCCAAATCTTTGCCAGCAGTTCCTCCTGAGGATTTTGGGGCGCCAGATACGGTTTGCGAATGAGTCCGGCACCCGCCGGAATCGCCGGAAGGCGTTGATAGTCCACTTTGCCATTGGAATTCAGGGGCAGCTCATCCAATGTGATCAGCGCTGCAGGGAGCATGGAGTTCGGCAGCCGCATCCGCAAATATTCCCGCCACCCAGTGGCCAAGGCGCTGCCTGGCAGCAACTTGACGAAAGCACCCAATTGGGACTCGCCATTCGCTTGCATCTGGCATACGACCGCGCAATGGACCACATCCGGATGAGCTCGCAGGGCGGCTTCGATTTCACCCAGTTCCACCCGCTGTCCACGAATCTTGACCTGTCGATCGAGACGTCCGATAAATTCGAGGTTTCCGTCCGCCCGCCAACGAACTTCATCGCCCGTACGGTAAATTCTTTCACCCGGAACAAACGGGTTTGGCAAAAAACGTTTTTGTGTGAGGTCCTGGTCGTTCCAGTATCCCCGGGCCAACCCAACTCCTCCGATTGCCAACTCTCCCGGTAATCCGACCGGCACGGGCTGGAGATGCTGGTCGAGAACATAGACGCGGTAGTTGGGTAGGGGTTTACCGATCGGAAACCAATCTCGTTCCGTCTTTTCATGGCCCAGATCAAAGTAAGTCGCGCAGACGGTTGCCTCCGTTGGGCCATAGCCATTGGTGATGCGCGAAATCTTCAGCAGCCGCGCCACATGCGAACGCGCCAGAGCTTCTCCACCACTGAGCACCAGACGTAAGCTGCCCAAACGCTCGGCCCGGCGATCCAACTCGACGAGTCCCGATGGAGTCGCGCCCATGATTGTGATTGCCTCGCGTTCGATCAACGCGCTCAATTGGTCGAAGTCCGTGATCTGGTCTGGTTCCGGAATAACCAGCGTTCCTCCCGCACAGAGGATTGGGAAAATTTCGTTTACGGAGACATCAAAAGCGAGCGAGGCCTGCTGCAGTACCCGATCTGCCGGTGTTAATTCATAAGTGCGGATAAACGAATCGATGACATTGACCACGCTCCGGTGTTCGACCATCACCCCTTTCGGTACTCCTGTCGATCCGGAGGTGAAAATGACATAGGCCAAGTCGTTTGCCGTCGAAGTTTTCAGACTTGGCGGCTCCGTTGCCGACTCATTCCCTTGGGCTCCTTGCAGAATCGGGATTGCGAGTTCATCGATGACAGTCTGCAATTCCCCAACTTCCCCGTCGAGGAAAATGGCTGCGGGACGGGTTTCGCGAAGCAAATCTTCAATCCGTTTAGTCGGCCAAGCCGGATCGAGGGGGAGGTACGCGCCGCCGGCTTTCCAAATCCCCAGTAAAGCTCCAACCAACTCCGGCGAGCGATTTTTCAAGACCGCGACCAGTTCTTCGCGTTTGATCCCCAAGTGGGCCAATTGGGCAGCGTTCGCATTAGCGCAATGTTCCAACTCAAGATAGGTCCAATTGCGGCCATTGCCTGTGCGGATGGCAATCGCGGAAGGGGTTTTCTTCGCCTGGCTTTCAAACAGTTGGTGAACGCACTGTTCATCAGGGAAAGGACGGTCGGTACGGTTCCAATCGACCAAAAGTTGTTGCCGTTCGCGTTCATCGAGCAACGAGAATTCTGCCAATTGCTTCGCCGGTTGCTCGGCAACCGCAGCAGCGATCCGACAAAAGTAATCGCGAAATCGTTCGACGGTGTCGGCGCGAAAAAGATCCGGGCGATAGAGCAGGGCTCCGCGCAGCCCTTCTGAATCCGGGCGCAGGGTTAATACAAGGTCGTAACCGGATACCCGGATTACGTTGAGGTCGGAGAGCGTCCACTCGGCGTCGCCTGCAACACGTCCTTCACTTGCAAATTCCCAATAAGTAAACAAGGTTTGACAAAGGGGCATTGCTCCCGGGCCCGGCTGACGAAACGCGCCTATCATATCGTCCAGCCTTGGTTCGGGCTGGGCAAAGGTCTCAAGGCACGTTGCCTTCACCTGCTGCAGCAAGCCTAGAAAAGTAGATTCATCATCAAGCTGGCATCGCAGCGGCAAAAGTCCGGCAAAGAAGCCGATTAAGTCAACAGTTTCCGGATGCAGACGATTGGCTGTCGAAGAGCCAACAATTAAATCACGCTGCCCAGTCAGTTTGTGTAAAAGGAGCAGGTAGGCCGAGAGCAACACCATGAAGGGCGTGGCACCTTCGGCTTTTCCCAACGAACGAAGCCGATCGGCAATCGCCGTTGGAATCCGCAATTCGCAAACTTCGGGAATCGCCGCAATCGAATTCCCCCGGGGATGATCCAAGGGCAACGCCAGCAGAGGCAAAGAACCGCCAAATTTGTTCCGCCAGAATTCGTTGCCACCATCATAGTCCTCGGGCTTGGCAGTCCGTTGCCAGTGAGCGTAATCGGCAAACCCGATGGTCAAGGTCGGCAACAAAGGGGCACGTTGCTCCCGTTCGGCTGCGTACAACTCGAGGAGATCCCGATACAAAATGGCGAACGACCAGCCATCCGAAATCAAATGGTGGATGGAAATCAAAAGCAAATGATAGTCCGAATCGAGACGGGCCAAGCCGAAGCGGGCAAGGGGAGCGCGGCTCAAATCGAAGCGTTGACGTGTTAATTCAGCAGCCCAATCAAAGGCCTCCGCTTCAGCCTCGGCGAGAGGTTTGTCACTGAAATCCCGAAGTTGCAAGTCGATCGTGACGCTCTCGGCAATTCGGTGGCTCGGCTCCCCCTCGCGAAACTGGATCGCCGTTCGGAGGATGGCTTGTCGCTCAACCAGTCGCTGGAGGCTGCGTTGCAAAGCTGCTGCGTCCAGACTGCCCCGAATTTGAATGGCCAAGGCAGCATTAAACGCGAGACCTTGTTCATACTGCTCGAGCAGATAAAGCAGCTGTTGACTGGATGAGAGCAACAAACCTGAGTTCGGGTCCGCCTGCGGAATTCCTCTTCGTTGCGAGACCGCTCCAGCCTGCCGGGATTCTTCAATCAGCCGTGCCGCAGTGAGTATCGTCGGTGAGGCGAAAAGTTCGCGCAAATTGAAATCGGCGTCGCACTGCTTTCGCAACTCGGTAACGAGCTGCATTGCCAGCAACGAGTTCCCGCCCTGTTCAAAAAAGTCGTCGTGGATTCCCGGTTTCGCAACACCAAGTACTTCGCTCCATATTCGGGCAACTTGCTGCTCCGCTTCGGAGCGGGGAGCCAAGTGGACAATTCCAGCGCTACGCAACTGCCGTGCAGACACGAAGCCCGAATTTTCCAAAGGAACGCCACGCCTTTCCAGCCGTTGCCGTTCGGCTTCGGTCAGGAGAGGAATGCTCTGCAGACGCAATGCGGAATTGGCAAGAACTTGCTCCAGCAATTGCAGGTACTGCTCCGCCCATCGGGCCACGGTATCCCGCTCAAACAGGTCGGTATTGTATTCAAAGATTGCGGCAATTCCGTGCGCATCGGGCTCGGTTCGCAAGGCCAGCTCAAAGCGGCTGTATCCGGGATGAATTTCCAGCGGTGCAAAATGTAGACCCGGTGATGTCTCGGGGGAGGGAAGCGGAAAACTCTGATGCAGGTAGACGACCTGTACCAGCGGTACGCGACCGGGTGAACGCTTCGGTTGTAAGGCTTCAACCAGCCGGTCAAAAGGAATCTCCTGATTCGCCTGGGCAGCCAGCATTGATTCCCTAACTCGCCCCAGCAACTCCTGAAAAGTTGGGTCGCCGCGCAGGTCGACCCGCACGGGAAGAAGATTCACAAAGTAGCCCACGAGGCTCTGCAATTCGGTTCGTTCCCGTCCGTTAACCGGTACGCCAATCAGCAGCTCCTGTTGCCCGCTGAGACGAGATAGCAACGCGGCAAAACCCGCCAGCAGAAGGTGGAATTGAGTTGTGGCCTCAGTACGGCTGGAACGCTTCACCTGTTCACAGAGCTCTGAGGGCAAGCGAAACCGATGTATCGTGCCCTGATTGGTGACGAGTGCCGGTCGTGGCCGGTCGGTCGGCAAATCCAAGACCTGAGGACAGCCCTCCAGGTAACCTCGCCAAAAATCCTGAAGTTGCACGGCTGTTCCGCCTTCCAGCCGCTGCCTCTGCCAGTGGGCAAAGTCGCGATACTGGATTCGCAGCGGCGGCAGCGACTGACTGCTCCGTCCGGTCGCCACGGCATGCAGTGCCGCGAACTCAAATAACAATACTCCGATCGACCAGCCATCAGAAATGATGTGGTGTGTCGTAAAGCAACCGAAATGCTCCTCTGCCGAGAGCCGGACGATCGAACAGCGAATCAACGGACCTTCGGCGAGCTTAAATCGGGTCAGCGCATGACCCTTGGCGAAGTCCTGGATCTTTTGCTCGACGCTATCGCCGGGCAAGTCTTCGATTGACAAATACTCCAGCCGAGCCTGCGCCTGGGGAGCAACCTTCTGCCAGGGAGTGCCATCCCGAACCACGAACGTCGTGCGCAAACTCTCGTGCCGCTGGGCGATTTGTTGAAACAGTTCCGCGAAAATTTCCTGCTTCAACTCGCCTGTAATGCGGACCGTTACGTTGATGTTGTAGATCGGGTTTCCAGGCTCAATCTGATCGACAAACCAGAGGCGTTGTTGGCTATACGACAACGGAGCCTCAATCGCTGGTTGTTCCCGCCGTTGCAGCGCTGCAGCGAGTCTCGCCTTTTTCTGTTCCAAAGTCAGGGGAGGCTGGTGCTCGGTCATGGCGGGTTCACGGCAGGCGCGGCTTCGTTCAAACGGCAAGTTGACAACACAATCCTTGACCCAGGCCAAGTCAAGGCTCGGGCGCTCCTGCCGGTTCCGCACCCTCCAGTTCCAGTAACATGCGGTCGATTTCCTCTTCCGACATGGCATCGACACGTTCTAAAACTTCGGGGCTACTCTCAAGTAATCCCTCGCTCGGTGCCGTAGGCTGGATTTCATCTACTGCTTTTTCCTGGCTGCTGCCTTCGATCAGCCTCAGCAGGCTGGCGGCCAACTGGTTAAGCGTTGGTCCATTTAAAATCTCGTTCATCGGCAGGGTAACCGCGGTCTCCTTTTCGAGCCGATTTTTCAACTCGATCGCCATCAGCGAATCGAGTCCCATCTGGGTTAAAGGCGTTTCTAACTCGACCTTGTCTGCCGAAATTCCGAAAACACCTGCAATTTGTTCGGCGATGAACGAAGACATCAGCCCAAGCCTTTGCTCTGGTGCGGCTGACTGCAACCTGGCATTCAACGAGCCGCTCTGGCCCTGGCGGCGCGATTCGGCAAGCACTTGCCCAAAGCGACTTTCGATGCTCATGGTTGGGCATAGAGTGGGCAGCAGATTCCAATCAACGCGGGCAATGGCCAGTTGCGGCTCTTCCAACAAAATCGCTTCCAGAAAACAACTGGTTGCTTCGTGCAAAGGCAGGCCCTGCAAACCGACCCGGTCCAGGTACTCCGCCGTCTTCTGGTTGCGTTCCACGAAACCGGCCCCCCGCAACGCGCCCCAATTGATTGTCAGCGCAGGCAGGCCGAGGGCGCGACGATAATGCGCCAAGGCATCGAGGAAATAATTGCCGGCATTGTAGTTGCCCTGTTTCGGTGCCCCAATGACCGCCGAGAAGGAGGAGAAACAGATGAAGTCCTCCAGCGGGCATTTCTGTGTCGCCAAGTGCAAGTTCCAGGCGCCGAGCATTTTGACATCGAGTACGGAACGGAATCGCTCGTGAGTCAATTCCGGAATGAACTCGTCGTCGAGTACCATCGCACCATGCACCACGCCAATCAAGGGAGGCAACTCCCGGGAGATCTGGTCGATCAACGCTTGTAGATCCTCGTATCGGGTAACATCTCCCCGTGCGTCGACGACCCGCGCACCAGCTTGCCGCAAACCATCGATCAACTCAACTGCCGAAGAATCGCGAGGTCCATTGCGACTGAGTAAGACCAGATTTCTCGCCCCGTGAGCGACCATCGTACGGGCAATCTCGAGGCTGAACCCACCCGAGCCACCGGTGATCAGATATGTGCCGGTCGAGCGGAAACGCTCTTCCAATTGACTGCTCCGGGCGATTTGCAGGTCGGGGTCAGTGAAGGCCAAAACGTTCTTGCCAATATGCTTCCCCTGAGCCATCCAGCGAAACGCTTCAATCGCTTGACCCGCTGGAAAGACCCGGTGTGGAAGTGGTCGATACCGGCCGGCTGCGATCTCGTTTGCCAACTCCGAAAACAACTCACCCGCCTGTGCCTGCCGGGATTGGACGTACTGTCCGAGGTCGATGACGAAATAGGAGATGTTATCCTTGAGTTGATAAAGTCCGATCCGGCTGTTGCCGTAGACGTCAATTTTGCCAATTTCGAGAAAGCGGCCGTACGGAGCCAGAAGCTCAAGGCTGCGCGGTATGAAATCGCCGGCGAATGAATTCAGTACGGCATCAACTCCTTGGCCCTTTGTCAGTTCCCGGATTTGTTCGGCGAACTCCAGCGTCCTTGAGTTCAAGACATGTTGTACGCCCTGATCACGCAGTAGTTGACGTTTCTCTTCACTGCCGGCCGTGGCAAAGATTTCCAGCCCGAGTTGCTGGGCGATCTGGATGGCGGCCTGCCCCACGCCGCCGGTTCCACCATGAATCAGGAGTTTCTCGCCAGGTTGCATGCGAGCCAAGTGCCGCAGCGCGTAGTGCGCTGTCAGGAATACGGTTGGCAACGTTGCTGCCTCCTCATGACTTAGTCCCTCAGGTAGAGGGAATACCAAGCGAGAGTCGACCAGTAAGTGGGACTGGAAGGCATACGGCGCCATCCCGGCGACTCGATCTCCCACTTTGAACTTTGTCACCTCGGTTCCGACCGAAGTGACAACTCCGGAAAAGTCATCGCCGTACCAATTCAAGTCGATTGGTTGTCCCGGATAAGTTCCAAGCGCCTTCATCACGTCGCGAAAATTCAGCCCGCCGGCCTGAACCTGAACCTCTATTTCCCGTGGTCCCGGTTTGCGACGGGTCGTTTCCCGCCATTCCAGGTTGCCCAGGATTCCTTTGCTCCTGCTTTCCAACCGAAAAGGAAGTCGCGGGCCTGTCGGGCCAATCGCTGATACTTGTCGCAGTGGTAACTTGCTTTGCTCAACTCGCTCCAGCAGCGGAACCCAACGTTTTCCTTGCCGATAACAGACCTCCCAGTCCCAAGGATTCGCTGCCAATTCGCGCAGAAACATCTCGCTCGCCGAATCGGATGAGTCCGTACCCCAATCAATCATCCGCACTTGCCGGGGGAATTGCTCGTTTCCGACGACGCGGCCCAGTCCAACGATTGGGGTGCCGAACAAGCCGCTTCCGCTGTCTCCCTCAGTCGCGATAAACACGTCCCGCACCAAAACCCAATATCGTTGTGGTCCATCGGTCGAGCGAACCAAATCCAGCAAACTCATTACCCCGGCGTCCTGTGCCAGGGAGAGTGTCTCGCTGGAGAGGTTCGGAGTCGCCAGCGGCAAATCCAGGCCACTGGCGACAATCACCTCGTAGTCCGCGGGCCAAGCCATTCGCTGCGCCCCTGCGTCGACCGTAGCTCCGGGTTCTGCCGATGCTAACGTAACCGCTGCTCCCATTTCCTTTAAACGGACAGCGAGTTGCTGAGCGACTCCCTTCATGTCGGGGATCAGGACAAACTTTCGTCCAGCCAAGGGGCTGTGATGCTCCGTTCGCGCGAGGGATCCTTGAGCGTTTGATTTTGCGAGAAAAGTCGCTTGCAGGATATCCTGCGAATCAGGCACCGAAAGGCAGGAACTGACCTGCTCGAAGCCGCTTGCCTGCAATAGTTTGAGCCAATCTTCCCGCGAGAGCAGGGGAGAGTCGATTCGCCAATCCTGGTCTTGGAACTTCCACCACCCTTCCAGCATTCCGAACACGATGGTCTCGGGGTAGGCAATCCGACTCATCGTTTCCAGAAACAGTAGCATTCCGCCGGGGGCCAAACTCTGTTGCAGATAAGCCAGAGTCTGTTTCAGGTGGGCTGTAGCATGCAGGACATTCGAAGCAACCACCAGGTCGCAAGAGCCGGGAGCGATTCCTTGTGGGGCAGGGTCCTGTTCCAAATCCAGAGTCAGGTATTCGACGCAGGGGAACTGCGCCAGCGTATTTTTGGCTGTCGCGAGGAAGGCCGCGCCGATATCGGTAAACAGGTACTCTGTTCGATCGAGGGGAAGGAGCGGGAGGATTTGCCGAGTCAACGAAGCGGTGCCACCTCCTACCTCCAAAATTCGAATGACTCGATCTTCAGGCAGCGCTGCGACCGCTTGGCGAACCATTTCGGCCAGCATGGCGTGTTGACAGGGAAAGTCTCCGGTTTGGAGATAGAACTTCTCCAGCAAGCTGGCTCCTTCTGAAGGAAACAGCAATTGCACCGGATCGACTTCGCCGGCGAGCACGGCGGCAAGATTCGAGCCACAGTGTTCGAGTAACTTGAGCTCGTCGGTGTTACCGTTTCGTCGCAGGTTCTCCAGCAGAATCGCCAATTCGCCAGACTCTAGTGCCTTGGGCAATTTCCACAACCCTGGGCGAGGAGTCTGCAGCTTGCCTTCCGCAGTCAATAGTCTCAACTGAGCCGCAACCAATTTGCGATGGCGGTCCACAATCCCCAACTTCGCCATCAGTCCCTCGAGCGTGAACTCGTCGCCCGGTTGCGGCTTCCAGCCCAATTCGAAATAGGCCTGTCGAATGAACTCTGCCGCGAGTCGGTTCAGCTGCGGAGCGACCTCCCGCGTGTACTGCTTCAGTCCACCGTTCGAATAATGTTGCTCGCGGATTACCCCGGCGGCTTCGGCCAAGTCCCTGCATTCCGGAAATGAACAGCTGCCACGTGTACTGTTGCCAGGCAGTCGCCGCTCCTGCCAACGCGTGCGGTAATGCAGCGATTGGAGCCTGGAATCGACTCCGAGCGCCTGCGGGGCAACCTCCGAACGAAAGCCCTGAATTTCAACTACACAATCACCCTTCGAGTCGACCAGCCAGAGGTCAGCTTCAATTGCCCCTGCCTCGTTCAGAACCAACCGCCCGCAAGCGTTTAACGGTCCATCAATTCGATCGCGGAACAACTGAATTCGCTTCACGCAGTGTGGAAGGAGGAAGTTCTCCTCGGCTCGCGAACGCTTGTCCCGCAGCAGAGCCGACAATTGAAAACAGGCGTCCAGCACAGCGGGATGCATGTGGAAATCCTCGAGCATGGCTTGCACAGCGGGTGCAAGTTGCAGCTCGGCGGCTGCTTCACCGCAGTTGCGACTGGCTCCTTTCAGCAACTGAAAATTCGGCCCGAACTGGAATCCTGCTTCGGCCAGGTCGAGGCGAATTTGCTCACCCGATAATTGGTCCTGCTGCTTGGCGGCCAAATGAACCAAGTTCACTCGCGGTGGCTGCAGCCGTGTTGCTCCCAGCAATTGCCCGCTCGCATTCAGTTCCCACTCCTTCCGACTCCGGGGGCGACTGTGGATCATGAAGCTGTGTTCCGCGGCATGCCAAGTGATTTGCACGCTCGGCGGGTCGTCGGGGAGCACGAACAGGGCTTTGTGGAATTTCAGTCCATCGATCGCCCGGCTCTCGCCGGGGAAAAGTTGACTGGCCAGAGCCAATCCCATTTCAACATAAGCTGCGCCCGGCAGAACGATGCTGTCCCACAATCGGTGATCCCTCAGGAAAGGGAGGCGATGCAGGTCCAATTCCAGCGTCCAGGTTGGAATCGCATCCTGAGAGCGAAGCCCCAGCAGGGGGTGATCGGCAACTTGCATTCGCGCTCTTCGGGAGGTCTCCGTCTCCAGCCAGAATGACTCATTACTCCACGGATAGACCGGCAGATCGATTGCCGTATTCTGCTGCTGATTGATCGTCGACCAGTTCAGCTCGGCACCGGCCAAATACAATTGCGTGAGGTTTTCCAGGATCTCTTCCTGTTCATCCGCTTCCCGCTTGAGTGAGTGGAAGACGAACGGCTGCTTGCCGGCTGTCTCGCCGCAATCGCGGAGCGAGCTTGCCAGCGCCGGATGCGGCCCCAGCTCGAGAAAACTGGTAGTGTGGCGTTTCAGGAGCTGCATGATTGCCGGTCCAAACAGCACTGGCTCCCGAACATTCCGCCACCAGTAAGTTCCGTCCATCTCCCGGCCGTCCAGCTCTTCGCCGGTAACTGTCGACACGAGTGGTATCACTGCGGACTGGGGACGGATATCCCGCAGCGCTTCCAGCAGTTTCTCTCGGATGGGCTCCATTTGGTGTGTGTGAAAAGCGTAGTCGATTGGCAGCCAGCGCAGGAACCGGTTCTCGGCTTGAAACCGGGCGGCCAATTCCTGCATTGGTTGACGGTCGCCAGACAAAGTGACAAGGTTCGGGTTGTTGATTACGGCAACCTGAACTTCAGCATGCCGGTGGCCAATAGTCTGCCACGCTTCTTCGGCCGAGATTCCGACCGCAAACATTCCTCCTTGGCCCCCTGTCAGGTGTTGCAAACGACTGCGGTGATAGATCACCCGGACAGCATCGGCGAGATCGTAAACTCCGGCGGCAAAGGCTGCAGCCACTTCTCCCACGCTATGGCCTACGACCCGGGACGGGCGGATACCCCACTCAGCCCACAGGTTGGTCAGGGCGACCTGCAGGGCAAAAATCGCAGGTTGAGCAATATCCGTACGATCGATTTGCGACTCTTCCCGTGGTCGGTTCATTTCCTCAAGCAAAGACCAGCCTGCGAGCGGAGTCAGCAATGCATCGATCGATTCAAGGCACGCCCGAAAAAGGGGTTCGCGTCGTTGCAACTGCTGGCCCATTCCCCACCACTGCGCACCTTGCCCGGTATAAACGAAGGTCAACTCGCCCAGAGCCTTGTTTACCCGACCCTGGCTGATTCCTTGCACCTGCTGTACGCCGCTCAACCAACCGCCAAGCCGTCGGCGCAATTGCTGACGATCACGACCTCTGATCACCAATCGCCGATCATGCTGTTCCTTGCGCAGTCCGGAGGCGGTGGCCAAGACGCTCGGCTCGAGTGATTCGTCTGCCAGGCAATCACGATAAGCGGCCGCGTATTTTCGCAAGGCCTCGTCATCCTTTGCCGAGAGTGGCAACAGCAGTGGTCGTTCGGCAATCTGCTTTGCACTTGCGGGACGGATAGGGCTGCGAGGAGCGGCCTCCAGAACGACATGGGCATTGGTTCCACCAAACCCAAATGAGTTCACACCGACGACGGGGAGCCCCTCGCCGGATTGCGGGAGGGCTTCGGACTTCGCAGCGACGCGCAGTCCCAAGGTTTCGAAAGGGATGTTGGGATTAGCCTGTTCAAAATTCAGATTGGGCGGGATTTGTCCGTGATGTAAAACCAAGGCAGCCTTAATCAGCCCCGCAATCCCCGAACCCGCCTCCAAATGTCCCACGTTTGTTTTTACCGAGCCGATCACGATTCGCGAGTCCGGACTCCGCCCGGCACCGAGCACTCTGCCCAAAGCAGTTAACTCGATAGGATCACCAACTGGGGTTCCCGTGCCATGAGCCTCGAC